>Ga0169931_10013670_pt1 | contig 11061 bp, 12 predicted proteins | sample Kivu_15m_20L_FD_129675 | JGI IMG/M metagenome (GOLD analysis project Ga0169931, IMG submission 129675) | Freshwater microbial communities from Lake Kivu, Western Province, Rwanda to study Microbial Dark Matter (Phase II) - Kivu_15m_20L... | ecosystem: Environmental > Aquatic > Freshwater > Lake... | reverse complement strand
GTGTAATGCGTTTGGCCTGTTCTATTAAGGCATTGATGATGCGCGGATGGCAGTGGCCTTGGTTCACGGCTGAATAGGCCGAAAGGAAATCGAAATAGCGCTTCCCTTCAACATCCCATACAAAAACGCCATCGCCGCGTTCGAGTACCACCGGCAAAGGATGGTAATTGTGCGCGCTGTGTTTTTCCTCGCGTGCAATTAATTCTGCGTTCGTCATCATAACAGGTAATAATGTTGTCGTATTCATGTGCCTTCCCTCCTGAATTTTTATGTGCACAAAGGTAATCTTTTGCCGCACATCGTCCTTTTTTACGCAATTTGCAGCGCGAAATTTAACATCGGATGAGGAAACAAAAAATCGAACAGATTTACGAACAACTCGAGATAACAGGCATGGCATCCGACGGACGCGGAATTGCCCGAATGGATAATCTGGTCGTATTTGTCGAAGGTGCGATTAGCGGCGATATTGCCGATGTGCGTGTGTTTCGGAAAAAAAGCGGCTACCGCGAGGCTTCGGTTATAAAATTTCACAAACAGAGCGATAAGCGCACAGATCCCATTTGCAGGCATTACGGCTTATGTGGCGGATGCACCTGGCAAAATCTAAAGTATTCCGAGCAACTTTTGCACAAGGAGAAAACCGTGCTCGATGCCTTGCAGCGCATTGGTAAAATTGAGTTGAATGGTGTGCATCCAATTTTGGGTGCGCCTGAAGTGTTTTCGTACCGGAATAAAATGGAATATACCTTTTCAGCATCGCGATGGCTTGAAGTTTCTGAGTTGCAGGAAAACGAAGGAACCATCGACAAACGTGCCTTGGGTTTCCATATTCCGGGAAGGTTCGATAAAATTCTACCGATTGAGCAATGTCATCTTCAGCATAATACTGCGAATCGAATCCGGAATTTTGTGCGCGATTATGCTTTCAAGGCAGGATTTATATTTTATCATCCGCGCAGTCACGAAGGATTTTTACGCAATTTGATGCTGCGCAACACGCGCTCGGGAAACTGGATGGCTGTTTTGAGCGCTACCGAAGATAACGACGACCTGCAGGCCATGATGGCGGCGATTCGCGATGAATTTCCAGAAATTTCGTCGCTGATGTTTGCCGTAAATACCAAGAAAAACGATGTGTGGTACGATCTCGATATCAAGCTGTTTCATGGTCAGGCCTATATCGAAGAAGAAATGGAGGGATTGCGTTTTCGCATCGGACCGAAATCGTTTTACCAAACCAATCCGGAGCAGGCCGAACGTTTGTATGGCAAAGTGCGCGAAATGGCGCAGTTGAGCGGGAATGAGCGATTGTATGATTTGTACACCGGTACCGGAACAATTGCGCTGTTTCTGGCGCGTAATGCCGGTTTTGTAACTGGGGTTGAATATGTTGAAGCGGCGGTAGAGGATGCACGGATTAACGCCATGGTAAATGGAATTTCCAACACGCAATTTTTTGCAGGCGATATAAAGGATGTGCTAACGGCTTCGTTTTTTGAAACGCATGGAGCACCCGATGTGATTGTTGCCGATCCGCCCCGTGCCGGTATGCATCCCGATGTTTGCGCACGCATTGCCGAAAGTGGCGCCCCGAAAGTAGTTTATGTGAGTTGCAATCCCTCGACACAGGCGCGCGATTTGGCCTTGCTCGATAGCGTTTACGCCGTTGAACAGGTGCAGCCGGTTGATATGTTTCCGCAAACCACGCATGTTGAAAATATCGTATTACTCAGAAAGCGATGAATATAGCCGACGAAATCCTGAAGAATCCCGAGGCGTTTTGGTCGAACCGTTACCAAACGCACGAAACCGGTTGGGACATTGGATATGTTTCGGGTCCGATACAGGCAATTTTGGATGAAATTACCGATAAATCAATCCGCATTCTGATTCCCGGTGCCGGCAATGCCTGGGAAGCCGAGTATGCTTGGAAATTGGGCTTTAAAAATGTGCATGTGCTCGACATTTCAAAGCAAGCACTTCAGAATTTTCAACAACGACTTCCCGACTTCCCCGAGGAGCAATTGATTCACGCCGATTTTTTTGCACATGAAGGACGCTATGATTTGATTTTGGAGCAAACCTTCTTTTGTGCGCTGCATCACGATTTGCGTGGCGCGTATGTGCAAAAGATGCACAATTTACTGGCAAGGGGCGGAAGACTTCGTGGGGTATTGTTTGCAAGCGCAATGAATGACGACAGACCTCCGTTTGGTGGAAGCGAAATTGTTTACCGGAATTTATTTGCGCCGGTGTTCAGTAAAGTGGAATTCGAATTGTGCAAATCATCTATCGAGGCGCGTTCGGGAAATGAATTGCTTTTTTCGGCCTTGACGCAATAGGCGACATGATTTTATTTCGAGCATAAGAAATTACGTTATTTTCGCGCATTATGAAGGTTGCCGAATTTTTCGACTTGTTTGTGAAAGAGTTGGAGCAAATGCCATCGCTTTGGTCGTATTATAAATTCCATACAGACTCGAAAAGTCTCGATTTCAGAAAAGCGTATTTCTGCCAGCGACTCGAATACATCGAAAAGCAGATTCAGCGCAGCGATACCGAAACTTGGGATATTGGCTGCGGCTATGGCACCACCGCACTTTTTTTAGCGTTAAATGGCTTTAAAGTGCATGGCACTACGCTCGAGTTTTACATCAACGAATTGCCACAACGCATCAAGTACTGGTCGCAATTTGGCGATGTTTCCGGATTTACCTACGATTACGAAGACTTATTCGATGAAACCATTCAGCGCAAAAGATTCGATTACATCATCATTCAGGATACGCTGCATCACCTAGAGCCATTGCAGGATGCCTTGCACATCATTTCAAATCATTTGAAGAAAGATGGTTCGCTCGTAATTGTTGAGGAAAACGGAAGTAACATCATCCAAAACCTGAAGCTATACAAACAGCGCGGCAACAAACGAATCATCGAAATTTACGACGAACGGCTCCAAAAGAAAATTTTACTGGGCAACGAAAACATTCGTTCTATATCTACGTGGACAAACGAATTGGCCAAGCAAGGCCTTCGAATAGATGAAGAATCGATTCACTACGTGCGTGCTTTCCCTCCAGTACTCTTCAACAAATGGGGGTACGATAAAGCAATTGAACGGGAGCAAAAACTCTGGCGGGCGAATCCTTTGCTACGAAAGTATTTTTTCTTCGGAATCAATTTTGTAGCTCATCACGCATAGCCTTCCGTGTTAATCAACTCGCTAATTCAGGCTTCCAATACCACCTTCAGTCCGTCGTATGCTGCTTGTGTGTTTGGAAATACCGATTTCGCTTCCATCTCTAACAGTTCTGTTTCGCGGTATCGCGAAGAAAAATGGCCGATAATTAAACGCTCAACGTTTGCATTGTTGGCTACTTGTGCTGCTTCGCGTGCTGTGCTGTGAAAAGTCTCAACAGCACGTTCCTTCAGGTTGTCTAAAAAGGTAGCTTCATGGTACAGCCAGGTTGTTCCGCGCACGGCCTCGATAACGGTTTCGTCGTAGGCTGTATCGGAGCAGTAGGCATAACTTACCGAAGGTGCGGCAGGTTTTAACAGGAGTGAGTTGGGTATAAGCGTATTATCGGGTGTTGTAAAATCGCCGCCCGCTTTAATGCGTTTAAATTCTGAAATCGGAATGCGGTATTGCGCCACCATTTCCATGCGGAGGCTTCCGGTTTTGGGCTTTTCGACAAACTGAAATCCGAAACAAGGTATGCGGTGATTGAGTGGGAAAGCGAAAATGTCAAATCCCTCTAGTTCGGCAATATGTTGCTTTGATTCACAATCAATAGCATGATAAACCAACGAATACTTCAAATCGGTTTCCGACAATTCAAACTGCAAATCGAGTAAATTAAAAAGTGCTGCCGGTCCGTACAGATGCAAAGACTGTTTTCGTCCGAGCAAGTGCATAGAAGAAAGCAAACCCTGTAAACCCAAATAATGATCGCCGTGGAGGTGCGAAATAAAAATGGAATGAATGCGCGAGGATTTAAGCTTGTGCTTAAGCAGTTGCATTTGGGTTCCCTCTCCGCAATCAATGAGTACATCGGCCGATTCGAAACGCAATAATTGTGCGCTGGGGTTACGGTAAGTAGTTGGCGTGGCAGAACCACAACCTAGAATAAAAAGTTCGGGACGAAGCAAGGAGGTGGAATAAAAAAGCCCGTCGCTGGGACGGGCTAAAGATATGGAAACAAAAACAAAGGTTCTTAGTTTGAAGCAATCACCATGCGGCGGGTAACAGCGTTTTTGCCATCACCAATGGTGTAAAAATAAATACCAGAAGTTAATTGATCAGCGTTAAAGTTTACCGTGTTCTCTCCTTTATTGACTTGAATTTTTGAAGAATACACTACTTTGCCAATCATATTTGAAACCGAGAGATTCATGGTCTTGGCAGCATCGCTGTTGAACTGAATAGTAGTTGATTTATTGAATGGATTGGGGAAATTGCCTTTCGCACTAACCGGTTCAATAATTTCTGCGACAGCCAGCGGCAAACAACCATCGGCAGCGTTATTGCGAACGCGGATTTTGTAACCCGGAACAGAAATAGCGGTAATGCCTGGTACGGCGTTTAGCTCTGATAGCCATGCGTTATTAATCAGTAAATTAGCTAGTGTGTTGTTGGTGTTGGCTACTTTTGCATCAACAACAACTGTAAATGGAATGTCAATACCATTAGGATTGGAAGCCAAAATTGACTGAATAGAACCTTGATTTGCAATAATGCTCACACAACCCTGAACAGGAGTGAAGTTAGGAGATGCACCTCCATTTGTCCAAACAGATTGATTTGGGATGTATGTAAAACCTGTTGGCAATCCATCAACCGAATTAATTCTGAAAGCCTCGATGTAGGCAATTACATCCAGATTGGTTCCACCTAAACTTACTGAAACGGCGGTATCGGTAAGTGTTTTAATGTCAATTACCGCGTTGTATCCGGCAACAGCATCGCCAAACGCGCAAGGTAAATTCTCGGTTGTATCAGGCCATACGCCAAACGAACTATCTGCGTATGCAGAACTAGGCATACATTGTGCGAACGCAGCATGAACTGTGAGCGTTAAGAAGGCAATGGAAAGTAGTTTTTTAATCATGGTTATAGGGTTTGTGAATTATTCGGTTTCGTTTAAATCGTTTTCGATGGAGGCCATGAACAAGTAGTCGATGGCTTCAGAAACAGTTGGTACCATGTTAAGTACACTGTCGAGTTGCGAAATGGTAATTAATTTTTTCACGCTAGGTTGAGCGCCTGCCAAAACAAGAAGTCCATTCGAGCTTTTGCATAGGCGGTTACCAACCAGAATAGAAGAAAGACCGGAAGAATCGCAGTATTGCACCTTTTCTAAGTCGAGGATGACATTGGCAACGCCGTCACTTCCAAGCAAGGTAAATTCTGCTTTGAGTTCAGGCGCGTTCATACTGTCTAAACGCTCTGCATGAAGACGAACAATGGTGTAGTGCTCTGTTTTTTCTTTCGAAAAACTCATGGTTGTAAACTTTGTTCAAACCTACAACATTTCTGCAAACGCAACAAATAAATTTCTCAAGAGTTAATCAGCCGATCTTCCTGCAAGCAGATATAAGACCGCCATGCGAACCGCAACACCACTTTCGACCTGATCAAGTATAACCGAATATGGTCCATCGGCCACATCACTTGTAATCTCGATGCCGCGGTTAATAGGGCCTGGATGCATCACGACGATTTCTTTGTTGAGGGCATTCAATCGATCGGAATTTAATTGATAATGTCGTGTATACTCTCGATTTGATGGGAAATACTGGATATCCTGCCGCTCGAGTTGAATGCGCAGCATATTAGCTACATCGCACCATTCCAGTGCTTTTTGCAAATTGGTTTCTACGTAAACTCCCAATTCGCTTAAATAACGTGGAATAAGCGTTGGTGGACCACATACGCCTACTTCGGCTCCCAGTTTTTGCAAGCAGAAAATGTTCGATAAGGCAACACGCGAGTGCAAAATATCGCCTACAATCATAACTCTTTTACCTTCTACGGTACCCAGTTTTCGCTTAATCGAGAATGCATCAAGCAGGGCCTGGGTTGGATGTTCGTGCGCGCCATCACCGGCATTTATAATAACCGAGTCGACCCGCTCCGATAAAAATTTCGCTGCTCCGGCCTGTGGGTGGCGCATCACCACCATATCGACCTTCATCGACAAAATATTATTCACAGTATCGACCAATGTTTCGCCCTTCGAAACCGATGAGGATGATGCGGCAAAATTCAGCACATCGGCCGAAAGGCGTTTCTCGGCCAGTTCAAACGATAAACGAGTGCGGGTGGAGTTCTCAAAAAACAAGTTAACAATGGTGGTATCACGAAGCGACGGTACCTTTTTAATCGGCCGGTTGATAACATCAAGAAATGTTTCGGCGGTTTGCAGAATGAGCGCGATGTCTTCGCGATGCAAATCCTTAATTCCTAGCAGATGTTTTACGCGTAGCATGTTACTCATCGGCAGATTTGGATAATAAGTTAACCTCGGCAGGCCCTTCGTCCGAATTCCAGACCAGCGAAACGCGCTCGTCAAAAACGGCATCAACAGTTATTCCCACATAGTCGGGAGAAATCGGTATTTCGCGGCTCCAGCGTCGGTCTACCAGTACGAGCAATTCTACCTTTTCGGGTCTGCCGAATTGCTGCAGTGCATCGAGCCCAGCGCGAATGCTTCTTCCGGTAAACAAAACATCATCAACCATAACCACTTTTTTACCTTCCGTAATAAAGTCCATCTGGGTGGCATTCGGAATTAAAGGCTTGGTTTTAAAATCGTCGCGATAAAATGTAATGTCCAACTCACCATAAGTTAGTGGCTTGCTTAGGAGACGCTCTAATTCTTTGCGGATTCGGCGCGCCAGCAATACGCCACGAGGTTGCAGGCCAACTAACACGGTGTGTTCAAACCCGTCATGGTTCTCAATCAGTTCATAACAAAGTCGCAGTAAAACCAAATTGAAGCGGTCCTTGTCGAGAATTTGTCGGGTTGCTTGCATTTCGAGACAAATATACAGATTGATTTCGGGCATAAAAAAGGCGCTTCAGGAAAATCCATCAGCGCCTTTCAAATAAGCATTACCAATTAGGCATTGTCACCTTCATTGGCTTTCTTTTTAGGAGCTGCTTTTTTCTTTTCATTTTGCTCCATTTCATTTTTCAGGTCAGAAAGAACACTCAAATCACCGAGGGTAGACTTTTCAAGGTTATCCTTGATTTTCTTAACGGCTTTCTTTGTGTCATCTTCTCCTTTTTCCTTGCCGGCAGACTTATCCGATGGTTTTTCGGCTTCGTGCGTACGGGCATGTGAAACGATGATTTTCTTGTTATCCTTCGAAAACTCAATTACTTTGAAATCGAGAACATCTTCAACTTTAGCTGCTGAACCATCGGCTTTTGCCAGGTGTTTGGTTGGAGCAAATCCTTCAATTCCATAAGGCAAGGTAACTACAGCTCCCTTATCGTTGATACTGATGATTGTACCTTGGTGGATCGAACCTTCGCCAAATACAGTCTCGAACGTATCCCATGGATTTTCTTCGAGTTGTTTATGCCCGAGGCTTAAACGACGATTTTCTTTGTCGGTATCAAGCACTACAACTCCAATCGAATCGCCGACTTTGGTAAATTCGCTTGGATGTTTGATTTTCTTGTTCCAGCTAAGATCGGAGATGTGAATCAACCCATCAACTCCTTCTTCAAGTTCAACAAATACACCGAAATTAGTGAAATTGCGCACTTTAGCAGTGTGCTTAGAATCAACAGGATATTTTGTTTCAATTCCCTCCCACGGATCAGGCATTAATTGCTTGATGCCAAGCGACATTTTACGCTCTTCACGGTCGATGCTCAGTACAGCACACTCAACATCTTCACCAACTTTAAGGAAATCTTGAGCAGAACGCAGGTGTTGCGACCACGACATTTCCGAAACATGCACCAAACCTTCGAAGCCCGGCTCAATTTCGATAAACGCACCGTAATCTGCAATCACCACCACTTTTCCTTTTACTCTATCGCCAACATTGAGGTTCGAATCCACTTTCTCCCATGGATGGGGAGTAAGCTGCTTCAGACCAAGCGCAATACGTTTTTTTCCTTCGTCGAAATCGAGGATAACCACCTGAATTTTATCATCGAGTTTAACGATTTCTTCCGGATGGTTGATACGACCCCAACTGAGGTCGGTGATGTGAATCAAGCCGTCTACGCCGCCAAGGTCGATGAACACACCGTATGAAGTGATGTTTTTAACGGCACCTTCGAGTACCTGACCTTTTTCAAGTTTCGAAATGATTTCGGTTTTTTGTGCTTCAAGTTCTTCTTCGATAAGAGCCTTGTGTGAAACGACAACATTTCTGAATTCCTTGTTGATTTTCACAACTTTGAATTCCATCGATTTCCCGACATAAACGTCATAATCGCGGATAGGCTTCACGTCGATTTGTGAGCCCGGAAGAAACGCTTCGATTCCGAATACATCCACGATAAGTCCACCTTTGGTGCGGCATTTAACAAAACCTTTGATGATTTCGTCGCTTTCCAAGGCTTCATTTACGCGATCCCACGATTTTAGAGAACGTGCTTTTTTGTGTGAAAGCAATAACTGACCACCACGATCTTCCTTACTTTCGATGTACACTTCAATGGTATCGCCCACTTTGATGTCGGCATTGTAACGAAGTTCTGAAAGCGCTACGATTCCATCCGATTTGTATCCGATGTTTACCACAGCATCTTTCGAAGTCATCGACACAATCGTGCCCATAACAACTTCGTGCTCGGTAATTGAACTGAGCGATTTTTCGTACAACGTTTCCATGCGCTCGCGTTCGGCATTCGAATACGTTGATGATTTTTTTCCTACGGCATCCCAGTCGAAGTCGTTCACTGAAGCAGCAGTAGCGGTTTTGGTTGATTTGGATTCCTTCTTTTCCACTACAGTCTCTGCTGCTGTGGTTTCAGGTGCATCCTGATTTAGTTCTGACATTACGTCAATAATTAATGAGTTAGACAAAATACCCTTGGGTATCCTTTGATTTTCAAAGGGCTGCAAAGGTAGGAATTATTTCTTCCTAAAAAACAAAACGATTAATTTGTTGCGGACTGAAAATCAGCTGCTTTTAATTTATCGGCAATTTCTTCCATGAGCCACATGGGTGTTGAAGTGGCTCCGCAAATTCCAATGCGAGATTTGGCATCAAACCAATCAAGATTGACTTCCTCCCAAGACGAAACAAAATAGGCTGCCGGATTAACTTCTTTGCATACGTTATACAATACCCAGCCATTCGAACTTTTCTTGCCGGCTACAAATAAAATAACATCATGCGCTGCTGCGAATTCGCGCAATTGGGGTTCGCGATTCGAAACCTGACGGCACAGCGTATCGTTCGATTCAAGCTGCATTGCATTGTCTAACCCTGCTGCGCCCACACGCCGTTCAATTTCAGCGCGCATCTGCCTGAAGCCTTCTGTAGGCTGCGTTGTTTGTGAGAAAAACTGGATGGGTTTAGCATAATCGAGCTTGTCCAAATCTTCGACCGACTCAACGATAATTGCTTTTCCGTTGGTTTGACCTACGAGCCCATTTACTTCGGCATGCCCTTCTTTTCCATAGACAACAATTTGTCCTTCTCCCAAATGCTCGTATCCATTTCGAATGCGATTTTGCAATTTCAACACAACCGGACAGGAGGCATCAATCAGTTCGATATTGTTTTCAATTGCAATTCGATATGTTTCAGGTGGCTCACCGTGGGCTCGAATGAGCACCTTGGTGTTCGATAATTGGGCGAATTGTTCGTGATCGATAATTTTCAAACCCTTGGCCTGAAGTCGTTCAACTTCCATGTTATTGTGGACGATATCGCCCAGACAATAAAGGCTCCCCGACTGTTTCAACTCGTCTTCTGCCATTTGAATGGCGAATACAACGCCAAAACAGAAACCGGAGTTGACATCAATTGTCACTTCCATAAGGGCAAAAGTAAAGAAATTTTGGCGTCAATGATTTTATCCGGCAACCGGATTTTTCTTTTTCTGAATCAAGCCTACAGCAAGTTCATAAACAAAGTCGAGCTGTTGTTCACGGCTCAGGTGGGTGTTATCTAAGGTAATGGCATCGGGAGCCTTACGCAAAGGACTCTCCTTTCTCGTCATGTCTTCGTGATCTCGAGCCAATAGATTCGCTTTTACATCGGCTAGGCTTGCAGGAATTTTCTTAGCTTCCAGTTCATCGAATCGGCGTTTTGCACGTACATCGGGGTCGGCTGTCATAAATATTTTCAGTTCTGCATCCGGAAAGACATCGGTACCAATATCGCGTCCATCCATAGCAATGCCTTTTCCTTGTCCCATTTTCTGCTGCAGTTTGACCATTTTCTTCCGCACTTCTGCTACAGCGCTTACCTGACTTACCCAGTCGTTTACATCCATTTGCCGAATAAGTTGTTCGACATTTTCGCCGTTCAACAACACCTCCGAAATGCGCGATTCGGGGTTGAAAAAAAAATCGATATGGATTGCATCGAGCTGGTCGATTAGTCCATCGGTATCGAGATTTTTACCATTTATTAACCCATTTCGCAGTGCATACAGAGTTACTGAGCGGTACATCGCGCCGGTGTCTACGTAATTATATGACAGACGGGAAGCAATTGCGCGTGCAAGGGTAGATTTACCGCAGGAAGAATAGCCATCGATTGCAATGGTAATTTTACGATCGCCCATTATTTTCGTGTATAAAACTCCGACAAACGGGCCGAAATTGTTATTTGATTGGGAGATCCCGCAAGATGATACGCAGATCGTCCGTATGAAAGCGAAAATTTATAGATTCTGGCCGAAACGCCCCATGAAATCCCCACTGTACCAATGCGGGATGCTACTTTCATTTCCTGCCTGCGTTGATAATTGTAGCCAATGCGAAGAGCGAAGCCTTTTACAATATTGAGTTCGGCGGCAACAATGGCATGGCGCATAATTTTATTGGGAATCGAGATTTTATTTATGATGGT
>Ga0169931_10013669_pt1 | contig 11062 bp, 9 predicted proteins | sample Kivu_15m_20L_FD_129675 | JGI IMG/M metagenome (GOLD analysis project Ga0169931, IMG submission 129675) | Freshwater microbial communities from Lake Kivu, Western Province, Rwanda to study Microbial Dark Matter (Phase II) - Kivu_15m_20L... | ecosystem: Environmental > Aquatic > Freshwater > Lake ... | reverse complement strand
GCGACTGACCGACCGCCCAGCCGAACCTGATCCGACACGGCCTTGGGCTGCGTGTCGGTGGTCATGATCGCCTCGGCCGCGTCGAGCCAGTCCGACCCGTCAAGTGCCGAGGCCGCTGACGCGATGCCCGCGTTCAGCCTATCCATCGGCAGGTGCTCGAGAATCACGCCGGTCGAAAACGGGAGGACCTGATCGGCCTGGCAGCCCAGCTGCCGAGCGACCTCGGCGCAGCTGCTGCGCGCGTTTGCAAGCCCCTGGGCGCCAGTGCCTGCGTTTGCACAGCCGGTGTTGACCAGCAAGGCCCGGATCGCCCCGCCGCTTGCGACAAGGTGCTCCCGACAGACCCTGACTGGAGCGGCACAGAAACGATTGGTCGTGAACACGCCCGCAACCGTCGCAGTCGGGGCAAGTGCCATGAGCATCACATCGCGACGGCCGGGTTTTCGGATCGCAGCGCGGGCAGTACCCATACGCAGGCCAGGAATCGCGAGCAGAGTCGATCGATCGGGCAAGGGGAGATTGACGGGCATGACAGGCTCCGCGGTTCAAAGGCTCAAGGACGCTCTCAGGCTTAGCGTCTCGTCTGGCCGCTCAGGCCAGACGGCCGTGACAGGCCTTGAATTTGCGGCCCGAGCCGCAGGGGCAAGGGTCGTTGCGGCCCACCTTGCGCCCGAAGCGCTTGAAGGGCTGGGCGCCTGATTCGCCGGCCGCCGGTGCCTGCTGCAGTGCAAGCGCGATGGACTCGGCATCTGCATCCTGCGCCGCCGAGGTGGCCGCATTGAAATCGGCGTGGCCGTACTGAATGTCGCTCGCAGCAGACTGGCTGGCGATCTGCGCCTCGGCGCTCTGGGCCTCGCCCGCGCTCTCGATCCTGACCGTCATCAGGATACGGGTGACGTCGTTCCGAATGCGGCTCTGCATCAGCGCAAAGAGCTCGAAGGCCTCGCGCTTGTATTCCTGCTTGGGATTTTTCTGCGCGTAACCGCGCAGATGAATACCCTGACGCAGGTGATCGAGCGCGGAGAGGTGCTCGCGCCAGTGCTGGTCGATGACCTGCAACATCACCGAGCGCTCAAAGCCCGAGAACGGCTCGGCGCCCACGATGTCGACCTTGGTCTGATAATGGGCATCAGACGCAGCGAGCACCGCCTCGAGCAGCCGCTCATCGTCCTGGTCGCTCATTTCCGTGAGCGGCACGGTGATCTGCCACTCGGCCTCCAGCAGTTTCTGCAAGCCCCCAAGGTCCCACTGCTCTTCAACAGAGTCCTCGGGCACATGCTGGCGGAAAAGCTCGGTGAACACCTGGTGCCGCAAATCCCGAACCCGCTCGGCGAACTCGCCAGCCTCGAGGAGCGCATTGCGGTCGGCGTAAATGACCTTGCGCTGATCGTTTGCGACGTCGTCGTATTCGAGCAGCTGTTTGCGGATGTCGAAATTGCGGGCCTCGACCTTGCGCTGCGCGGATTCGATCGCCCGCGTCACCATGCCCGCCTCGATCGCCTCGCCATCGGGCAATTTCAGCCGGTCCATGATCGCTTTCAGGCGGTCGCCTGCGAAGATCCTGAGCAACTGATCTTCCATCGACAGGAAAAAGCGCGACGAACCCGGATCGCCCTGGCGGCCTGAACGACCGCGCAGCTGGTTGTCGATGCGGCGGGACTCGTGCCGCTCGGTGCCGACGATATGGAGCCCACCAGCTGCGATCACCTTGTCGTGGAGCACCTGCCACTGGGCACGAAGGGTCTCCCGCCGCTCGGCACGCGCCGCGTCGAAGAGCGCGGTGTCCGACTCGATCGCATCGAGCTCGCGACTGATGTTGCCGCCGAGCACGATGTCGGTACCACGACCCGCCATGTTGGTGGCGATCGTGATCATGCCGGGCCGGCCCGCCTGGATCACGATCTCGGCCTCGCGCGCATGCTGCTTGGCATTCAAGACCTGATGCGGGAGCTTTTGCTCGTCGAGCAGGCCTGACAGCAGCTCGGAATTTTCGATTGAGGTCGTACCCACCAGCACCGGTTGGCCGCGCTCGTGGCAGTCACGGATGTCGGCGATGATGGCGTTGTATTTTTCGCGCGCCGTCCTGAACACCTGATCCTGACGGTCGTCGCGCACCATCGGTCGATGGGTGGGAATCACGACCGTCTCGAGACCGTAGATCTCCTGGAACTCGTAGGCCTCGGTGTCGGCCGTGCCGGTCATGCCGGCGAGCTTGCCGTACATGCGGAAATAGTTCTGAAAGGTGATCGATGCAAGCGTCTGGTTTTCAGCCTGAATAGCTGCCCCCTCCTTGGCCTCGACCGCCTGGTGGAGACCGTCGGACCAGCGGCGGCCCGGCATCATTCGGCCAGTGAACTCGTCGACAATGATGACTTCGTTGTTTTGAACAACATAATGCTGGTCGCGGAAATAGAGCGTGTGTGCCCGCAGCGACGCCATCAAATGATGCATCAGCACGATGTTGGACGGATCGTAGAGGCTCGCGCCCGGCGCAAGCAGACCGATGTTCTCCAGGATTTGCTCGGCCTTCTCGTGACCGGCCTCGGACAGATGCACCTGGTGCGCCTTGCGGTCGACCCAGTAGTCACCCGGGGGCTCAGGCTCATTGGACTTGGGCTCCGAAGCCATTGGGGTCAGCAAGGGCGGGACCTGATTCACCCGCAGGTAGAGCTCGGTATGGTCTTCGGCCTGACCCGAGATGATGAGGGGCGTGCGCGCCTCGTCGATCAGGATCGAGTCAACCTCGTCGACGATCGCGTACTGGAGGCCCCGCTGCCTGCGGTCGGCGGCCTGATGCTCCATGTTGTCGCGCAGATAGTCGAAGCCGAATTCGTTGTTGGTGCCATAGGTGATGTCGGCGGCGTAGGCGATGCGCTTGTCCTCGGTGGCCTGCTGCGAGAGGATCACCCCCACGCTCATGCCGAGGAAGCGATAGACCCGACCCATCCAATCTGCGTCCCGACTCGCGAGGTAATCGTTCACGGTCACGACATGCACGCCCTTGCCGGCGAGCGCATTCAGGTAAACGGCAAGCGTCGCGGTGAGTGTCTTGCCCTCGCCCGTGCGCATCTCCGCGATCTTGCCGTAGTGCAACACCATGCCGCCGATCAACTGCACATCGAAATGACGCATGGAGAGCGTCCGGCGCGCAGCCTCGCGGCAGACGGCAAAAGCCTCGGGCAACAGCTGATCCAGGGTCTCGCCGGCGGCATGCCGCGCGCGAAACTCAACCGTCCGCGCGGCGAGCGCCTCGTCGGAAAGCTGCTGCACGGCCGGCTCGAGCGCGTTGATCGCTGTGACGGTCTTGCGGTACTGTTTCAGCAGGCGCTCATTTCGGCTGCCGAACACCTTGGTGAGGAGATTCTGGAGCATGGTTCACGCGCCTCGTCCGGCCCGGAAGGCCCGACCCGGTACGACTAGTCGGAAAGCCGTCGAGTCTAACACGCTGTCCCCGGCGACCGCCTCTCGCGGCGCTTTCGGGGGCAAGGTGCGTGCCGTGTCGGACTGGCTCGGCGAGGAGCCCGACTTCCGGTCACTCGCCGCGCAGGCAAGTCGGCTGATCGCGATCGCCCAGGCCTTGAGGGCCATCCACCCGCAGCATCCCATGATCGTGCTGGGCCTGGACGAGGGGACCTTGCGTCTAAGTGCGCGCAATGCCTCGGAAGGAACCCGCATCCGGCAGATCGAACCTCGCCTGGTCGTCCAATTGCGCCAGCACGGCATCGCGGTCGAGCGCCTGCGCATCCAGTCGCGTCGCGCCGAGGCCGCCTCGGGCGAGCGCACGCGCAATGGACTCGCGCAGCAGCGACAGGCCATTCCGGATGCGGCACTGGCCGAACTTCGTGAGATCACGGCCGTAGTGGCCCCCGGTCGGCTGGGCGAGGCGCTCAAGACGCTCGTCGAGCGGCAACGACGGCAGCGGCGAGGGGCTGGAAACCCCGATGAGGGGTAAGTGCCTGACCCTCAGTGCCTCGACTCAGAGCCGCGCGACGAACAGCCCCGCAAAAAATACGAGGGCCAGTACAGCCGCAATCCCGCTGAGCCAGACCGCGTACTTGAGAAACCGCCGGTCGCGGGTCCACAAAAACCCGATCAGGAGCCCAGTCAGACCCAGACCGGCGAGCACAAGAAGAGTGCGGAAGAACAGCATGTCGCGTGCCAATACCGAACGGCACTCGGCCGCTCAGCTTAGCTGCCAGTCGAGGGCGGACAGACCACGCGGTTGCGCTGCATCAGGAAATGACACCCATTCCCAAGCGCTGCGGCGGGCCAGCAATTCCCGAATCAGGCGATTGTTGAGCGCGTGACCCGACTTGTGAGCGACATAGCTGGCCAAGAGGGGTGCGCCCACCAGATACAGATCACCGATCGCATCGAGCACTTTGTGCATCGCGAATTCGTCGGCGATCCGAAGGCCCTCTTCGTTGAGCACGCGGTAATCGTCCATCACGATCGCGTTGTCGAGGCTACCCCCCTGGGCCAGACCGTGGCCGCGCAGCAACTCGACATCACGCACGAACCCAAAGGTGCGCGCGCGGGCCACCACCTTGGCGTAGGAGGTCTGCGCGAAATCGAACACGACCCGCTGACCCGTCGAGTCGATGGCCGGATGCCCGAACTCGATCGAGAATTCGAGCCGGTAGCCATCGTAGGGTTCCAGCCGAGCTGCCTTGTCACCGTCGGTTACCACGACAGGCTCGAGCACCCGTATGAAACGCTTGAGCGCCGACTGTTCAAGCACTCCCACAGAGCGGATCAGATACACAAAAGAGGACGCCGAACCGTCAAGAATCGGTAGCTCTGGAGCTGTCACATCGATGAAGACGTTGTCAATGCCCAGCCCGGCAAGCGCCGACATGAGATGCTCGACCGTTGCAATGCGAACCTCTCCGTGCAGCGGGTGGTCGACGACCAGGGTCGAAGCCATCCGGGTGTCACGGACCGAATCGGCCGAGACCCGGATCGAAACCTGCGGCTCGAGGTCGCTGCGCACGAACACCACGCCGGTTCCGACCGGAGCCGGCCGCAGGCAGAGGTCGACTCGTTCACCGCAGTGCAGGCCGACCCCGGTCGCTCGGACCAGGGCGCGGAGGGTTCTCTGACGGATCATCGGGTCATCTGCCCTCGAAAAGCGGAACCAATGGGCTCAAAGCTTGGCAAGCATGGCCTCGGCGCTCGACGCCTCGAACTTGCCAGGTGCCTCGATATTGAGCTGGGTGACCACGCCATTGTCCAGCACCATCGAAAAGCGCTGGCAACGAACGCCCATGCCGCGGGCGGTCAGGTCGAGCTCCAGCCCCAGGGCACGGGCGAACTCGGCGCTGCCGTCGGCCATCATGCGCACCTTGCCACCGGCCTGCTGCTCGCGACCCCAGGCTCCCATCACAAACGCGTCGTTGACGGAAACACACCAGATCTCGTCTACGCCTTTAGCCTTGAGGGCGCCGGCGTTGCGGACATAGCCGGGCACGTGCTGGGCCGAGCAAGTCGGCGTGAACGCACCCGGCAGGCCGAAAACGGCGATCTTCTTGCCGGCCACCATGTCGGCGACCTTGAAGGCATTGGGGCCGACAGAGCAACCATTGCCCTCGACTTCGATGAATTCGGAGAGGGTCGCGCCGGGCACGGTATCACCAACTTTGATGGTCATCGCTGTGACTCCTGATCGGGATTTGAGAAATCGGAAATTCTACCTATCCGGCAGAAACGGATCGGCAATGGCCCGCAGTGAGAGGGGATGAAGGCAAGCCCTCGTCGCGCGAGGGCTTGCTGACCCAGGAGATTGGAGGGGCTCGCTCAGTCGGCCTGTTTGCGCAGGAAGGCTGGAATGTCGAGACGCTCGACGCCGCTTTGCTCAAGCGCCTCGACCTTCGCCGCAGCGCTCGCACGCGGATTGTGCCAGATCGTAGGCTCCTCGTTTCGGTCGTAGCCGGGCACGCCGAGCACAGCATTGTCTGTCCCCGTGCGTAGCTCACGCTGGGGCACAAGGACCGGGCGGGCCGCCCTGCGACCGATCCCGGTAGCGACAACCGTCACACGCAGGCTGTCATCCATATCGTCGTCAAACACCGTCCCATGAATGATCGTCGCATCATCGGCACAGAAAGCCTGGATCGCCTGAATGACCTCGTTGATCTCGCGCAGCTTGAGGCTGCGGCTCGCCGTGATGTTGACGATCACGCCGCGCGCGCCCTCGAGATCCACGCCATCGAGGAGCGGCGAGGCCACCGCCTGCTCGGCAGCGATCCGCGCCCGATCGAGGCCACTCGCCTCGCCGATGCCCATCATGGCCTTGCCTTGCTCACCCATCACGGTGCGCACGTCGGCGAAGTCGACGTTGACCAGACCCGGCACATTGATGATCTCGGCGATGCCAGCGACTGCGTTGTGCAACACGTCGTCAGCGCGCTTGTAGGCGTCGATCAGGCTCGCGTCCTCTTCCATGACCTCGAAGAGCTTCTGGTTCAGCACCACGATCAGCGAGTCAACATGCTCGACCAGCTGCTCGATGCCTGAATCCGCAATCTGCATCTTGCGCACGCCCTCGAAGCTGAAGGGCTTGGTGACGACGCCTACCGTCAGGATACCCAACTCCTTGGCGATCTCGGCGACTACCGGCGAAGCACCGGTACCGGTGCCCTTGCCCATGCCGGCGGTCAGGAACACCATGTGTGCGCCCTGGAGCGCGGCGCGAATGTCGTCGCGCATGGCCTCGGCCGCCCCCCGACCCGCCTCGGGTCGCGCGCCTGCGCCCAGGCCATTGCCGCCCAACTGGATCTTGTGCCTGGCAAGCGAGCGCCCCAGCGCCTGACCATCGGTGTTGAGCGCGATGAACTCCACGCCCTGTACCCCACGCTGGATCATGTGATTGACGGCATTGCCACCGGCGCCGCCAATGCCGACCACCTTGATCACAGCCCCTTCCACCTCGTTTTCCATCATCTCAAAGCCCATTGCTTTCTCCCAGGATTCAGAAACTGCCCATGAACCAGTCTTTCATCCGACGCAGCGTCTCCTTGAAGGAGCCCGACTGTTCCGCCGCCTTGCGCCCGCGCAACCGCTGCTGGCGCGCCTCCTCAAGGAGCCCGACCGCCGTGGCATAACGTGGCGATCGGACCACATCAGCAAGCCCGCCCGAGTAGATGGGAACCCCCACCCGGACAGGCTTGAGAAAAATGTCTTCCGCGAGTTCTGCGACGCCGGGCAAGAGCGCCGTGCCACCGGTCAGCACGATGCCCGAGGACAGCCGCTCGGCATGCCCGGACTCGCGGATCGCCTGCTGAACGCAGGTCAGCACTTCCTCCACCCGAGGCTCAATGACCGCAGCGAGCGTCTGCCGGGACAACTGCCGTGGCCCCCGGTCGCCCAGGCCCGGCACCTCGATACGCTCGGACGGATCAACAAGCGACTGCTTGGCCACACCGAAACGCAGCTTGATCTCTTCGGCATCCTGCGTCGGCGTGTGCAATGTCATCGCAATGTCGCTGGTGATCAGTTCACCCGCGATTGGAATCACCTGGGTATGGCGGATCGCACCGCCTGTGAAGATCGCGATGTCGGTCGTGCCACCGCCCATGTCGACCAGCGCCACGCCCAGATCCTTTTCGTCCTGCGTGAGGATCGCCTCGGCGGAGGCGAGCGGTTGCAGGATCAGATCCTGAACCTCCAGACCACAACGACGGATGCACTTGACGATGTTCTGCACCGCGGAAACCGAACCGGTCACGATGTGCACGCACACCTCAAGGCGAACCCCACTCATCCCGATCGGCTCGCGGATATCCTCCTGGCCATCGATGATGAATTCCTGAGCGCGGACGTGAAGGATCTGCTGATCGGTCGGGATGTTGACGGCTTTGGCGGTCTCGATCACCCGCGCAACGTCAGCGGCGTTCACTTCCTTTTGCCTGATCGCCACCATCCCACTGGAATTGAAGCTCCGGATATGGCTGCCTGCGATTCCGGTGAGGACGGTGCGGATCTTGCAGTCGGCCATCAACTCGGCTTCCTCGAGCGCGCGCTGGATTGAGGCGACCGTGCTCTCGATGTTGTTGACCACGCCGCGTTTGAGCCCGCCGGACTCGTGCTGGCCCAGACCCACCACCTCGTAGTGGCCATCTGCATGCATCTGGGCAACGATCGCAACGATCTTGGATGTTCCAACATCCAGTCCGACGATCAAGTTTTTGGCATCCCTGCTCATGGTCGTGTTCCGCTTGTTCTGTTGGGCCTTGCCGCAGGGTCGTGCTGCGGCAAGGGGGCGTCGCGGCCGGTCTGCGCGCTCGCCACACTGATCGCAAGGCCCGAGGGATACCGAAGATCGATGGTGAGCAACTGGCCGGGCATGCGACGCTTGATCTCGGGCCGCAGTTCGACCCAACTCGCAATGCGCTGAGCCATCGGCACCGATCCCTCTCGACCCAGGAGCAGTTCGGTGCCATCGGAGAGGCGAACCCGCCATGCCCTGCGTTCGGACAATTCGACCTCTTCGGGAACCAGGTCGAGCGGCGCAAGCGCCTGCAGCAGGTCCAGATAGACCTGCTGAACCCGCCGTGCCTCGCCATCGGGCCCCGCCAGCCGGGGCAACAGGCCGTCTTCGTCCACATCGGCCGGATTGCCGGAAAACGGCTCGCCAAAGGTGTTGAGCAGACGATCGCCGTTCCAGAGGGCAAATGGCCGGTGTTCCTCGATCTCGATGGCAAGCGTGTCGGGCCAGACGCGGCGTACCTTGGCGGCTCGCACCCAGGCGTTGAGCTCGAACATCGCACGCACCTGCCGGAGATCCGCCATGAAGAAATTGCCCGCCACCTGTTCGATCGGCAACAGCTTCAGTGTCGATTCGTGCAAATGAGCAAGGTCTGAGGCGGGCGGAGCCGAGACTAGCAGGTGTCGGATGGCGAAGGTGGGGCGCTGCGACAGCCACCAGATGCCTCCCGCGATGCAAGCCGCGAGCGAGGCGGCAAACAGTCCGTTGGCCGCCGTGTTCAGCACGCGGGTGTCATGCCAGGCCTGGCTCACGAGACGCCTCCCGATCCGCCCGCGGCGGGCTTACTCGAATCCGCGAGCTTGAGGCGCGCCTGCCCCGCAATCGCGAGGCACAGCAGGCCATAGTCGAGGCCAAAGGCAGCCGCCGCCATGGGCACCAGCGAGTGCGTGGTCATCCCGGGGCTGGTGTTGACCTCGAGCAGCCAGGGCTCGCCACTCGTGTGATCAAGCATGAGATCGACGCGGCCCCAGCCCTCGCAGCCCAGTGCGCGGTAGGCCTCGAGGGCGAGTTCGACCACCCGCGCTGTCCGCTCGGGATCGAGCGGGGCGGGGCAGAGATACACGGTGTCGTCGCTGAAATACTTGTTGTGGTAGTCGTAGGCACCGCCCTCAGCCCGAATTTCGATCACAGGCAAGGCCTGGGCCTCTGCGCCACCCCCCAGGATTGCGACCGTGAGCTCAGGGCCCTCGATAAAGCGCTCGATCAATACTTCGGGATCGAAGCGGGCGGCGAGTTCATGCGCGGGGAGCATCTGCTCGACCGAATCGACACGCGAGAACCCCAGACTGGATCCTTCGTGGCAGGGCTTCACAGCAAGCGGCAGGCCCAAGGTCGCGACCGCTTGCTGGGCCTCGGTCGCGTTGCGGGCCAGGACAAAGGGAGGGGTAGGCAGCCCCCGGGCAAACCAGATCGATTTGGTGCGTACCTTGTCGATCGCAAGCGCTGAGGCGAGCACGCCCGAGCCGGTATAGGGTATGCCCAGAAGTTCCAGCGCGCCCTGCAACGTGCCATCCTCGCCAAAGCGACCATGGAGTGCGATAAATGCGCAATCGAAACCCTCGCGGCGCAGGTCGCTCAGGTCACGTTGGGCAGGATCGAATGCGTCGGCCTGCACGCCAGACGAGCGAAGGGCCTCCAGCACGCCCCGCCCAGACATCAGAGAGACCTCGCGCTCGGCCGATCGCCCGCCCATCAGCACGGCGACCCGACCGAGCGCCGCAGGATCAGGCAAGCCTGACCAGCCTTGGGCGGTTCGCTCGAGTCCTGATCTCATGCGACCCTCTGCTGGTCCGAAACAGACACGGACTCATCGCCCACCTCGATCTGCGTTGCAAGCGCCCGGAGCGCCATCGGGACCGTGCCGATCGATCCCGCTCCCATGGTCAGAACCAGATCGCCATCCCGGATGGCATCGAGGATCGCCTGGGGCATATCCGCAATCTTTTCGATGAACCTTGGTTCAATCCGCCCCGCGACCCTCACCGCGCGAGCGAGCGAGCGCGAATCGGCCGCGACGATGGGCGCTTCACCGGCGGCATATACCTCCGCAAGCAACAACTCATCGACCGTGCCCAGCACCCGCGAAAAATCCTCGAACAGATCGCGCGTGCGCGTATACCGATGGGGCTGAAAAGCAAGCACGAGACGGTGCCCCGGGTACGCGCCCCGCGCAGCCTCGATCGTGGCCTTCATCTCGGCAGGATGGTGCCCGTAGTCATCAACGAGCAGAAAGCTGGCCTTTGGCTTGCCCGGAACCGCCAGACGGCCGTGGCGCTGAAAGCGCCGGCCCACACCCTTGAATTCGGCCAACGCCGCAGTGATTGCGTCGTCGGTCACGCCGAGTTCTTCGGCGACCGCCACGGCAGCCAGCGCATTGCGTACGTTATGAAGCCCGGGGAGATTGAGCGACAGCGGCAGGGGAGGCGAGTCCTCCCGAAGGACTGTGAAGCGCATCCTGGCACCATCGGCACGCACATCGACCGCCCTGAAGGCGGCGCCTTCGCAGAGCCCATAGGACAAGGTGGTGCGCGAAATGAAAGGCAGGATTTCACGCACATTGGCATCGTCCACGCACACCACGGCAGCACCATAGAAAGGCAAGCGGCGGGTGAATTCGACGAAGGCCTGCTTCAGCCTTGCCGGATCGTGGCCGTAGGTATCCATGTGATCGGCGTCGATGTTGGTGATCACCGCGATCATCGGAGTCAGATTCAAAAACGAGGCGTCCGACTCATCGGCCTCGGCAACGATGTATTCGCCCGTGCCCAGCCTCGCGTTGGCCCCGGCACTGTTGAG
>Ga0169931_10013668_pt1 | contig 11062 bp, 9 predicted proteins | sample Kivu_15m_20L_FD_129675 | JGI IMG/M metagenome (GOLD analysis project Ga0169931, IMG submission 129675) | Freshwater microbial communities from Lake Kivu, Western Province, Rwanda to study Microbial Dark Matter (Phase II) - Kivu_15m_20L... | ecosystem: Environmental > Aquatic > Freshwater > Lake ... | reverse complement strand
TGGCGTGTATTACCCAACACCCATTCACCGACTCCCGTCATTTCAACTCACCCTTGATCTCACGAATACCGAAAAGATTGCATCGAGTTGTCTCTCGTTGCCTGTACACCCCGCACTTCGCCAGCGCGACCTCAACACGATCGTTCAAGCAGTCAACGATCTCGCGTCAACCGGATCGTGACCGTGCTGCGCGCTGGCATCGTCGGGCTCGGCGTCATGGGGCGTCATCACCTGCGAATCCTTAGCGCTCTCGAAGGCGTTGAATTGGTCGGTGTGTTTGACCCCGCCTTGGTTGGTAGCGGCGAACTGTCTGGTGTTCCGGTGCACTCATCGCTACAGTCACTCCTGGGGAGTCATCTCGACTATTGCGTACTTTCTGCGCCAACCGCTTACCACCTTGAACTCGGTCTGCAACTTGCCGAACATAGGGTTCACACACTCATCGAAAAACCTGTGGCAACAACCGGTGATGAAGCCAAACAACTTGTCGAAGCATTTGAGTCAAAAGGGCTCATCGGCGGAGTTGGTCATGTCGAACGGTTCAACCCCGCAATCCAAGCGATGCGACAGAAGATCTCCGAGGGTTTGCTCGGTGAAGTGTTTCAGGTGGCGACACGACGACAGGGGCCATTCCCAGCGCGTATCTCCGACGTGGGTGTCATCAAAGATCTCGCCACGCATGACATCGACCTCACCATGTGGACAATGCAACGACGTTACGAATCAGTTTCTGCACACACCACATTTCGTAGTGGTCGGAAACATGAGGATATGCTCGTCGCTATCGGGAAATTGGAGGGTGGTGTGATTGTTAACCACCTTGTCAATTGGCTCTCTCCCTTCAAGGAACGCAGTACGACGGTGATCGGCGAATACGGTGCACTCGTAGCCGACACGCTCACTTCAGATCTCACGTTTTTCGAGAACGGCACACAGGCAGATGCATGGGAAGGTGTCTCTACGTTCCGTGGCGTATCCGAAGGAAATGTGCTCCGCTTTGCCCTAGCTAAGGTCGAACCGCTTTTAGCCGAGCATCTTGCGTTTCAAAACGCAGTCTTACAGCACGATGCTTCTAAGATTGTATCCCTAAAGCAGGGTTTGCAGACTGTCTTAGTTGCCGACGAACTTCTTTCATCATGAGTGACGTCAAGGCGCTCTTGTATGACGGTTGGCGACTTCTCAGCAAGCGCGGGCGACTCGTGTTTTTGGTATATGGTTCAACACTCGTTCTGCTTGCTGTATTTGATGCCGTAGCTTTATACCTACTCGCCAAAGTTTTCAATCTCCAATCACTCTCCGAGTCCTCACAAGTTGCAGTTGATGCCACTGCAAGTTCTCTGCTACTCATTATGTTCCTCTTCTGTTTACGAAGCGTGTTGTCCTCAATGGTTACATACGTTGCGCTACGCCATGGTTCGCGAGAGGAGACTTTGATTGGCGATCAATCGCTTAAAACGTTGATTGATCCAAGAACTCAGCTTTCTGTAGATGGGCTAAATGACTTCTACAACTATGTTGATCGCGGTCCGAAAGAGCTCGTTCTTGTCATCTTCCATGCGGTCACGGTCCCATGTGAAGCCCTAACTGCGCTAGCAATTATCGGAGCACTGCTTGTTTATCAGCCATTTACCGCTCTCGTTGCTCTGCTGTATTTCACTTCGGTCACTCTGGTCCAACAACTACTGCTTGCGAGACGATCGACAGACGTTGGAAAATCAATCAAGTACTACACAAACCACGTCTACCAGTCGCTGGCAGATGTTCATGGTCTACGACGACTATTAAGGGCCGAATCTGCTACGAGCGCAATACGAATAACGTCGTCGGCCCGCGCAGAACTTACCTACTCACGCGCCTTAGAGACTTTTGTAACTACTGTCCCCCGGTACTTTCTAGAGCTTGTACTAGCCGTGGGACTTATCGTTATTGGCGTATCAACATTTCTTTTGTCAGGACTGTCTGGAGCCCTCGCCGCGACTTCGTTATTCGTCGCTGCGGGCTTTCGACTTTTGCCGATTGTTCATCGAATTCAGGCCCTGACATTAGCGATCCTTCTACTCACTCCCCTTGCCCAGATGGCAATACGTCGATACAGCACTACTCCAACGCCCGTCTACTCACTTCCAACCGATGCGCACAACCTCATTGAGCTACAAGATGTCTCGTTTGCGTATTACGAGTCAGGTTCAGGCGCGAAACACGCTTCTAACGTCCTGCAGGATGTCTCACTCAATCTTCTGCTTGGCAAACAATACGCACTGGTTGGCCCTTCTGGGGCTGGGAAAACCACGCTAGTAGACCTTCTTCTTGGATTAAATGTTCCGCAGTCTGGAAACGTTCGGGTAAGCCCGACAATTCGTACTGCGTATGTACCGCAGGAAACTTATATCGCTTCGCTACCTCTTCGGCAGAATGTTGCACTCCAATGGTCTGACGACCAAATTGACGTCAAGCGCGTGGCCACAGCACTAGAGCGTGCAGGATTACTTGATTTCCTTTCACGAATTCATGACGACACGCCACTCGATCCAGCTGCCTTATCTGGGGGGCAAAAGCAACGGATTGGCCTGGCTCGTGCACTTTATACAGATGCCAACCTCTTTATATTCGACGAGGTCACTAGTGCTCTCGATATGGAGACGGAACAACGAATCTACGAAACCGTAAATGGTCTACGTGGCCGTGCGACGGTAGTAGTAGTTGCTCATCGATTGTCGACAGTGCAGCGTGCTGACACAGTCTTTTATCTTGATAACGGCACAATCGCAGCTTCTGGCACATTCAGTGAATTGATGGAGTCGCTTCCTGCTTTCCGCCGCCAGATTGAACTCAGCCAGATTGACATAACGAGCTAATGACTTGTGATACTGCGCATTGCCAAGTCATGTTGGGCAATTGTTTGCGCAATACGGTCACGATGTCCTGACGTCCACTGAACTGTTCTTGCGAGACCATCCGAAGCTGAGATCTGGGCAACAAAACCAATCTCATCTCGCGATTTGGCGGTCGAGCCATATCTTCGACCTGCGTTGTCCCATGTACGCGCGGGCTTCAGATCGATTCCGCCTTTGCTACCCGTAATGGAATTGATCATGGCTGCCCACTCTCGAATGAGTATCTCTTGCCCCGTGGCCAAGTTGTAAGCTTCGCCTGCCTTTCCGACCAGAGCACACGCGACCAATCCTCGACAAATATCATCAACGTGAATGAAATCACGACCAGAAGCGCCGCCGTTATCAAGTGGCAAAGCCTCACCGTGCAGAGACTTCCAGATGAACGTTGGCGTCACATTCCGCCATACAGTTGCAGGTGTCCCCCGCCACCGTCCTGCGCCAAGATACTCTCGTGGTCCATACACATTTTGGAACCGTGCCTTGACAAATGGCATTTGATTTCTGACAAAGTAATAGTTTCCATACATCTCACCGACAAGTTTTGAAATTGAATACGGACTGTCATGAAACAGTGAAACTGGTGCGTCTTCACGAGTCTCTACGGGTTCGCCGTACGTCTTTTCTGCGACGGCGCAACCAGCCGCTGAATACACCACTTTCTTGACTGCTTGAAGATCACTCAAAAACCGAAAAAGCTTTAGTGATGTGATCGTGTTGTTATCGTGATCTGCTATCGGATCTGCTATCGATGACTGGTTCCCGTGATAACACGCCAGATGCCACACATAGTCAAGATTGAGTGGCAATTTCTTCAGAATCTTGTCATCAGCAATTGACCCAGTAATTAGCTCAACACGCGAATCCTTGGGAACATTGTACATTTCTGACGACAGAAAGTTGTCAACAATCACCAGAGACTTCAAGTCACTCTCAAGCAACAAATGACACAGGTTGCTACCAACAAATCCGGCTCCACCGACCACCACGACAGTTGAACCACGAAACTCAGGGGTTTCGCTCATCGGCCTATCTCCAGATGACTGTAAACATCGGTGATGCCGTGCTTGTCGTACCACGACAACGTGCGATGAAGTGTCTGCTCGAAACTCATCTCGGCACGCCATCCGAAGGTTCGATGAGTGTGCGAGGGGTCCAGCACCACTACGGCGATGTCATCGGATCCTGGCTCAACTAGCGCCGAAGGTTGAGCGTCTGGTTTGCCAACGTGTGTAGCAACAAGGTGGAAAATCTCGGCAATACTGTGGCCCTCGCCGGTTGACACATTGAAATAACCTTCTTCCGATCTATCAAGCACTAGATCCATGAGCGCGGTGAAATCACTCATATCCAAGAAGTCACGAATCGTGGTCGATACCGTGCAGGGTTCCGAATTCTGAAGTTTCTTATAGAACGCAGGTATCGGCCCTATTGCTAATCGCGGTCCAGTCACATTAGCAAGCCGCAGCGACACCCACGACAACGGGCTCGCCGCCACTACAGATTCACCGGCAGTCTTTGAGATGCCATAACTCGTGAAGGGTGCTGTTGGATGCTCGACCGGTATCGGCACAGTGGTGGGCCGCCCGTAACACAACGCCGTTTGCAGGTTCACAAATCGCTTCACGTTCGTGCCTTCGCTGGCCCGAACAACGTTGATTGTTCCAACTACGTTCACTTCTGCATCAGTTACCCAGTCATTGGGGTTCTTGTACGAGGCCGCTGCGTGAACGACGTGGGTCGGAGCAAATTGCCGAAATATGTTTTCCACCAACTTGGCATCGGTGATACTTCCCTCCACGATTTCCAGGTTCGACTGCGGAAACAGTGATGCACGCTTCCCCGTGGCAAAATTGTCGATGACCATGACCTCCTCGCAACGAGATGCGACGTGCTCAATGAGATTTGATCCCAGCGAACCCGCACCGCCTGTTACGAGTAGACGCATGCCTACTCTGCTTTCAGGTGTGTGTACCCGCCCACTACCCCAAACTCTTGGTAGTACTTCACTGCATTCCACACCGTGGTCTCTAATGGGGTGAACTCAATCGATCCAAAATCGGCCAAAGTCCTCGAGGGATCCAACAATATGGAAGGTGCGTCATCGGGGCTTAACTCACGTCGTTCAGGCTCTGGATAATCGCGGATTCCCATTGCCTTCACGACGGCGTCATACAACTCGATAATCGGCACATCCCCTCCACTCGAGAAGTGATACGTGCCATGCCCTACGCCAGAAATCGCCTGCCCCACGGCTTTTACGAGATCACCGACATACACAAAATCTCGGCGCGCCGGCGTAACGAAGCATCGCTTGCCTTCACTAAGTCGCTGAAAGAAAATCGGCAGCGGTCCCGACACATTGCGCGGCCCAATCACATTTGCGAGGCGAAACGTCACATAATCAAGACCGGAAAGCGACAGATAGTCCTCGGCTGCGCCCTTCGATATCGAATAGCTCGAGCTGTCTACATTGCGTGGATGATTCAAGGTCACTGGATTCTGCTCTGGCTTCACTCCGTAAATCAACGCTGTCTGAAAATAGATGAATCGACTCACCGAAACTGCCCGTGCCGCATCAATCAAGTTCACCATTCCGCGAATATTGGTCTCAACGTCGGTAATCCAGTCATCCGGATCCTTGTACGCAGCCGCCGTGTGAACCACCACATCCGGGCAGAACTCGCCGACCAGTTGTTTGACGAGAGAAGTATCCGCAATCGACCCCTCGATGAAGGAGTTTCTAGGGTGTTTCGCGACATGTGTCGGTCGACCGGTGGAAAAGTTGTCAATACCCAACACTTCATCACCACAGGAAAGTGCTAGGTCGACGACATGTGAGCCAACCTGCCCTGCAGCACCAGTCACAAGAATCTTCATCGTGGCACCCTACCCTCGCGCCAGCTCTCGGTACTTAGCTGCCCGATCGTGAAACTGTTGATGCCATAACTCAAGGCTCATCAGTGCCCAGGTCTTTCTGGAAAATTTCCCTGTGGACTCAAAGTTCTTTCGAATTGCATCAGGATTCAGCCCAGGGCGGTTCTTCGTCTCCATCGACGCAATCGTGTCGAAGAAAAAATCCCTCAATTCACCCGAAAACCACGTTGACAGTGGAACCGGAAAACCCAACTTGTCTCGCCGATTCATCACGCAGTCCGGTACATCATTGCGAAATGTTGACCGCAATAGATGCTTCAATTTTCCATCTTTGAATTTCACATCGGCGGGCACTGTCGCGGCAAATTCAACCAACGGATGGTCCAAGAAGGGTACCCGACTCTCCACACCGTGAGCCATACTCATTCGGTCTTCGACGTGCAAGAGAGCTGGCAAGAGTGTCTTGAATTCGAAGTGAGTCATACTGTCGAAGTAGGCCTCCTTGCCGACATTGTTGCGATTGTTGAATATCTCATAGAAGCGTGTGTACACAGCCGTGACATCAAGTTGTTTCCAGTCAACTTCATCTCTCATGTCATGTGTACGATCGATTAGTCGAAGGTACCGCTGATCAAGAGGACCAAACAGACCGTCTCGCCAGAACTCCTGAATAAGAGGTTTGTATTCCTGCAATACCCCAAGATTTGGAATAATTGATTCAATTGTTACAACATAGTTTCCATTCTTGTAGTTTCCATCAATCGCCGCCTTGATGCACTGTTCGAAGTAAGCAATCAAGTACCGCACGTAGCCACCAAAGATCTCGTCTCCACCTTGCCCACCTAGCATTACCTTCACATGCTTACTTGCCAGTTCGGAAACCATGAACTGCGGGAAAGCGCCTGGGCCGGCAACCGGCTGATCCAGATGGTAGATCACCTTGGCAATGTTGTCGACAAAGTCCCGAGCTGAGATATCCCGTACCTCCAGCGATCCTTGTCGAGAGTCAATCACGTCACGTGCATATCTACTCTCATCAAAGTCGTTATTGCCAGGAAATCTGCCGTGAAACGCCTTGAGTCCTGCACTCAACTGATCGCTCGCAAGGGCATAAATCAGTGACGAATCCAACCCACCAGATACGTAAGCGCCAACTTCTACATCGCTTCGCAAATGCATGGCTACCGAGTCGGTGACGAGATCACGGAGGTTTGTTTCGATCTCGCTTACTGATCTACTGAAGTCGACATTGTATGCAACATCCCAATATCTGATTGTGGTTACTGCACCGTTCTGTGCGACAACGTAGTGTCCTGGCGGCACCTCATGGATGCCTTCAAACATGGTTTGACTACTGATTGTGTACTGAAACGTCAAATACTCTGCAAGCGCCGAGGTATTGGTTGTCACCGCAGGCAGAAATGGAAGAAGGGCCTTGATCTCAGATGCAAAATACAACTCATCACCAACTCTGCAGTAGTACAGCGGCTTAATGCCGAATCGATCTCTTGCCAAAATCATCTTCTTGTTTGGCTCATCCCACAGCGCAAAGGCAAACATCCCACGTAGTTTGGGTAAGGCATCCACCCCATGCGTCTCATATGCAGCGAGAACTGCTTCGGAGTCCGATGCTGTCTTAAACGAATAGCCATTTTGTCGGGCAGCCTCACGTAACTCGCGATAGTTGTAAACTTCGCCGTTGTATGTAAGGGCTTGGCCTTGCGAATTAGTCATCGGTTGCCTAGCAGCATCCGAGACGTCAATGACCGCTAGGCGATAATGAACAAGTAATGCAGTGAGGTCGGAGTTCTGCCAAGCACCCGCCCCATCAGGTCCGCGATGCGACAACAAATTAAAGGCTCGCCGGGATTTGGAGAGATCTGCTTGAGGCAAGCCATTTAGAGAGACCATCCCGCCAATCCCACACATGATTTAGAAACTACTAGTTATCTAGTCGGGTTACGTGAGCTGTGGCTTTCGTTCATTTCGAGATAAAACTACGACTTGGGGTCGAGTGGCTTCACCAACTTCAAATCAATGATCGAACAACTTCTCTGAACTTCGTTGACTCAGATTCAGCATTTATCTGTTTCGCAACTTTGTCACACGCAAGTTTCAACTCATTGACTTTTTCCAGAGAGATGTTCTGAATCAGTGAACTTAGACTTGAAGATGAATACTCATCGCTGGATACTCCAATACCCGATTCTTTGCAGAAACTCGCTACCTCACAGTTAGGACTAGTGATGATTCCAACACGAGCTTGGATGCTCTCAAACAGTTTATTTGGCATACTTAGTTTGTTATTCGTAATTCGCGTCGGTCGAAAAATGACTGACAAGTCGTAGTTTCGAATAACTCCAGGCAACTCCTTATTCGGGACCGGATTCAAAATTCGAACATTTGATGTCTTTTGAACAAGCCGAAACAGTCGGTTCAAGACCGACTTCTGGTGTGGTGCGGCCACTAGGTAAAGATCCAGAGAGATATTTGGAAGGTTGACTACCGCTTCAATCGTGACATGCAATTCGCGAGCACCCGATGCCAGACCTGCGTGAACTAATCGCAGAGTTCGCGATGTTGATTTACGAACCTGTAAATCGCAGTACTCACGAGCGTTCAGGACTACCGCAGTTTTAACGCCGAATTTACGGGAGTACTCATGAGCTAGCGATCTTGAAACTGTTGTGACTATTGAGGCTTTCTGAAGATACCGAGCGCAGAGCCAATTGTAATACTTCATTAGAAACAAACGGAAGCGCCAATCTTCTTCTGACTCAAGCGGTGCGTACTCATGCATATCAATCAACACAGGACCTGTGATACTTTCAGCTAAAGGTAGCGCTGTCGCATCATTGAGGATTGTGAGATCTGGCCCAAATCTTCCAATCTGTGTTGCCACAAATTTTATAGCTGCGATCTCCTGGCTTGACTTGGTATAGAGGCCAACCAGGTGAGGAGCAAGGGCTCTCAGATTGAGAGGCAAATATGGAAGTTCTACTGGTATCGGTATGTGTTCCTTAACGCTGTCGGGAGCTTGTCCAAAACCAATTGTCGATACTGAATACTCATCTTTCAGAGCAGCAATTTGCCTAAGAACTCGGTTGTCTCGACTGATTTCGGACATCACGACAATAAGAATCTTCTTCATGCTGTTGCTCAAACTACTGGTCGCCACAACCACGGTGTGTGCTTACCGACCAAATCCTGTTTTTGTAGCTGCTCTTGCGTTTGAAACCAATTCATATAGCCACACTCGGACAAACTAGTGATAACACTCCGCGATGAACTCGTTTCGAGACGCTTTTCCTCAGACCGGATCTCCCGTATCAAATGTAGGCTGGCATCGTGCAAACTCCATCGCCCTTCCGAACATACCCTTGCGGACGCTCGGAGAAACTCCTCAAATAGAACCCAGTTTTTGTCAATTGGTATACACGAAGGACCAACTAGTAATCCGGAGGTCGCTGCTTCTACAAGCCTCCGATAGCTGAAGTGTCCCGATAACACAAGAACTAAAGCTGCATTTGTTGCAACCTTCTGACAAAAATCGAGATCTCTCATAGCATTTGTCACGACATCAACGTTTGACATGTCAGGATTCAGTGGTAAGTAGTGCACCCACGGTTCGAGAACTCCGAGGTAGTCGTCTGGTCGGAGAATCTGGCAGATGCCGGCAGCGGCTGCTTCGAAGAGTCGTGGGCTGATTGCTGAAAATTGATGCCTACCATCACGACGACGGAGAAACGGAATTGAGTCGACAGTGTGGTGGTTTTGGGTGCGTCGTTGGCGACGTGCTTCGACTCGGATATAGAGAAGTCCGTAGGGGTCAGCAATGCTGGCTCCACCTTTCATGCCCACCGTGAACTTGCACTTTCGGAGGAACTTGGGCCAATCAGCACCCACAATGCCGTCTTCGACTCGCGTGGATACGTCGACAACGAATCCCGCCTCCTGTACATGTCGGGAAAACTCGATGGTTTGGTGAGCCTTCTCTTGGGCGTATGCGCCGAGATGTGGCGGCATCATGCGAACTCGTTGTCCAAGATCAATGGGTCGTGCTGCGAGCGGGTCCGAAGGTTCGACAGAGGTGGGCGCATAACCGGTGAGCACGGTTCGAATGTCGGCATGTTTGATGGTGCGTGGATACAGAACGTGAAGATCATTTTCGATTGGTGTGAGCACGCGGTCGACTTTCCACGAAATGCACCAGCTGTCGAGCAGCCGGTGGGCCCAGAAGTCGTCTTGGGCAATAGCAACAACTTTGCGTGACTGACGGGCAAGATTGCGGTGGCAGTTCTTAATATATGGCCAGAGTGGGGTGAACCGATAGTTGAGATAGTCATAGTTGACAATGAGCAGATCGGGCTCGACCCGATCGAGCATCCCCCTCGGTAATGGTTGTGCAAAGTGGAGGTACTGCACATCTGCATTGGGCAGGTGTTCGCGAAATGCAAGCAGGTGATCGATGGTCGTCTGTCGACTAGTGGGGCGTAGGGCGTGTATAACCAACACCTTGTTAAGAGACATGAAATGTGGCCTAATACCAACGATGATGGAGTTTGGTTTTGCGCAACAGCCAATACCCAACCCGGGGCGACAGGAGCACCAGACGTTGTCCAATGTATTGCACCCACGCAGGCAAGTAGTAGCTGAGTCGAACGACATAGTTCATCGAAGATGCTGGGCGGGTCTTGGCTACTTCAATGAGTTCGGCATGAAGGTCGGCCGGTAGCGAATGTGAGGCTGGATCGACGAGAAGCTTGGCGGCTGCTTGCTGGTTGTTCGTAATAACCGCCGAGCAGACATCTAATAGGTAAGCATCGACATTGTGGTTAGTCACGATGATGACTCCAACCATCAAGTATCTCACCAACGATGTTCCTCGCGGCATGCCCATCACCAAACACCTCGTCGGAGAGCGGTACTCGTGGGCGACGAATCCACTCGGCAAGCGATGCGTTCAGATCGGGATCGAGAAGGTTCCAACCTGCTTCGACCGTCTCGACCCACTCGGTCTCGTGCCTGGCGGTGATGCAGGGGCGCCCAAGTAGCACGGCCTCTTTCTGCAAGCCGCCTGAGTCGGTAATGACCGCAACTGACTGCGCAATTGCATGCACCGTCTGTGGATATGACAACGGCTGCCACAACGAGAGACCACCTGCTGCCACGATGTTGAACTCACTCATTCGCGCAGTGAGTCGTGGGTGAGCGGCGAGACGCACATCATGGTGCATTGTGCCGAGGCGACCGATCAACTGGTACAGACGAGCGGGGTCGTCGGTGTTTTCGGC
>Ga0169931_10013667_pt1 | contig 11062 bp, 9 predicted proteins | sample Kivu_15m_20L_FD_129675 | JGI IMG/M metagenome (GOLD analysis project Ga0169931, IMG submission 129675) | Freshwater microbial communities from Lake Kivu, Western Province, Rwanda to study Microbial Dark Matter (Phase II) - Kivu_15m_20L... | ecosystem: Environmental > Aquatic > Freshwater > Lake ... | reverse complement strand
GGTCGCCCAGCGAATCAAATCTATGACCCGACAGGGAGATTTCGTCGCTCGGCTAGGCGGGGATGAGTTTGTTCTTCTGGTAGGTAATATCGATAACGCTCTAGACCTAGGCCCCGTCTTTAGCCGGTTGATGCGCACGATCTGTGAGCCCATTGTTATTGACGATTTAGTACTTTCAGTCGGCTTGAGTATCGGTGCCAGCATCTATCCAAAAGACGGTACCTCTGCAGAACTCCTTCTCGCGCGCGCTGATAAGGCTATGTACCAAGCTAAGAAGGCGGGTGGTAAGCAGGCGACTCTCTGGGGCGAGGCTTTACTATTTGATCAAACGAATCGCAAGATGTAGACCCTATCTATATTTCTCAACTTCCAAGGGAACAGACGATATCGTCCGAAACAGAGCGTGATTGGCCTAGGCTACTTTTCGCAATTGCAACATTAAAGTCCCGCGGCAGCGGTACTGCGTTTTTAACTGCCAAGACCTCCGCCATTACGCTCACGGCAATCTCAGCCGGCGTCTTACTCCCAATATAAATGCCTATAGGGCCGCGCAGTCTTGCAAGCGACGCCTCGGTCTGCTCAAAATGCTCGATAAGCCTTTCACGGCGCTGCTCATTATTGCGGCGCGAACCAATCGCCCCGATATAAAAGGCGTCGGTCTGTAAGGCCTCAAGCAGAGCGAGATCATCGAGCTTGGGGTCGTGGGTAAGGGCGAGTACACAGGTACGCTGATCAGGGCGAAATTCCTTCACAAGGTCATCTGGCCAATCGTGCACAAGCGTGACACCCGGTACAGACCATGCCGATCGATACTCGTCACGCGGGTCGCAGACCGTGACAGAAAATCCATTGAAAATGGCCATCGTTGCAAGGTATTCCGTGAGTTGGCCTGCACCGATGAGTAGCATTCGGTACTGTGGGCCAAAGGTGTTGACGAGTCGTAGGTCATCGATGGCCAAAAGGCTCGGTGAATCGCAGGCCTCCAGCGTAACCGCACCGGTGGTGAGAAGCGTCGTACGTTTCATGAGCTGGCCCTTCTCTAGAGCCCCCACAAGCGCCTCGAGTTGATGGGCATCGGGATTAAATTCCAGGAGTAGCTCAAGGGTTCCGCCACAGGGCAGACCAAACCGATGGGCCTCATCGGCCGTGATGCCATACCGCACGCGCCGCGGAGGGCCGGCAATATCCTGAACGGACGCCCCCTTGTGGTCTTTCGATACGCGCGACTGAGAAAACTGACGAATGAGATCGTCTTCAATACAGCCCCCTGAAACGGAGCCAACAACGGCACCAGCCTCGGACAGGGCCATGATTGACCCCACCGGTCTGGGGGAACTGCCCCACGTGCGAATAACGGTGGCCAATAGCGCACGTTTGCCCTCGCTGCGCCAGGCCTTAAGCGTCTGAAGAACAATCAGGTCGAGGTTTTCCATACCGAGTCCGCCATCAAAAGAGCCAGAGACTTCTGCCGTTGCTATACCGAGGGCGGTGTCGAGAAGATCACCGCCGCCGCAGCCGCTGCAGCCACCAAGAACCACGCCCACCGGGGGATCGTTGTCCAGACGGACGGCGACCCGGAAGGCGCCAGCGACGCATCCGAGCCCGCCTGCTGCGATGTAGCCTGGCCGCCGAGTCGCTCCGCCAGCGCCGCCTCAAACCGCTTAAAGAAATCCTCTGCGAGCGACTTCGCGGCGGCATCAATGAGTCGTTGGCCCACCTGGGCCAGCTTGCCACCCACCTGCGACGAGACCTCATAGACAAGCATGACGCCCTCGGCGTTGGGCTCAAGACGTACCTTGGAGCTGCCCTTACCAAATCCCGCGACCCCGCCCTGCGCCTCAAAATGCAACACATAGGAGACCGGTGGATTCACTTCGTCGAGCGTGACCTTCCCGGAGAACTTGGCAGACACGGGGCCAATCTTGATGGAGACACCCAGGGCATAGGCCGACTCGCCCGTAGCCTCAAAGCGATCGCAACCTGGGATGCAGGCCTTCAAAATCTCGGGGTCGTTAAGAGCCTGCCAGGCTTGATCTGCGGTGGCGTTTAGCTGCCGATTTCCCTGCATCTGCATAAATCATCCTCTCTTTAGAAGCCGTTGTAGTCCGTCGGCCAGCTCTTCAAGCCGAGACAGATTGTGGACCGCGAGCATGGCATGCGACTGACGGGCGAGAACACTGGCCCCCCCAGCCAAAGGCGCATACCCATCGAACCGCAGCAATGGATTGAGCCAGACCAACCGATGGCTCTGTCTATGCAACCATGATAATTCGGTTTCGAGTGCCGACAGATCTCCGGTATCCAGTCCATCGGAAATCACCAGTACCAGGCTACGCCGACCAATTACTGCACGTCGATACTCTGTACGTAGCGTGCGCAGGCTATCGGCCATACGGGTTCCACCGGCAAAGTCAGGTATCGCCTGCGCCGCCTGGACAATCATGTCATCGGGATCCGCGCAACGAAAAGCCGGGGTCAGGTCGGTGAGCTGACTGCCAAAAGCAAAGACACGTCGCGAGATGCCACGAGTCGCCGCATGCAAGAACGCGAGAAGCATACGGGCATAGCGCTCCATGGAACCTGAGATGTCCACCAGAATAAGCACTGGCAGCGGGCGAAGCCGCGGGATGCGGGTAGGCAGATCAATCATTTCCCCGCCCGTACGGGCCGCGCGACGCATGCAGGCCGCCCAGTGCAATCCCCCTGCCCCAGTACCCGCCACGCGACGCCGGCTAGGCCACAGAGGAACCGGCAGAGGAATCTGGGTCACCAGCTGTTGCACGAGCCTGAACTCACTGGCACTGAGCATCTCAAAGTCGGCGGTACGCAGTCTCTGACTGTCACTCATCGACATCGCGGCATCGAGGCGATGCTCCTCCTTGGGGGGCGATCGGTCTGGCCCGGAGGCTGCGGGTGGGTGAGACAGGGCTTCCTGGCTGCGGGGCCTGCGCCGCACGGTATTCTGCTGCGCCTTCGATACAGGCAGAAGCTGAGCCATCAGCTGCTTAGCGATTTCGGGGTTACGAAACATCGCCTCAAAAAGCTCATGAAAGACAATACGGTCTTGCTCTCGACTCACCAGTACGGACTCTAAAGCCCACCGGAGATCGTCTCTGTTTTCCAGCGCGATGGCTTGGGTCGCACGTAGGCCCAAGGCGATGCGCGCGGAATCCACAGGTAGACCCGCACGGCGCAGCAGCCGCCCAAAGCCCACGATGTTTTCCGCCAGCTTGCCCGACCGGGCATCGCCCAGCGCGGAGAGCGCCATAGACTAGGCCGCCTTCTCCGGGGCGAGTAACTCCTGCATCAGGGGCTCCAGCGCAGCGATGTCTTCTTTCTGCTTAAAGAGAACCCCCGAGGTGGACTCCACCACTTCTGGGTCTAAATGCAAGGTATCGAGTGCCACCAAGGCCTTGGCCCACTCCACGGACTCCGCAATACCCGGAACGCGCACGAAGGCATCGGCATACGGCCGGCTACGCAGCCGATGCACAAACCCAGCCACCTGCTGGCTAAGCTGCTCAGAGGCCTGAGGCACCTGACGGCGCACGATGGCGAGCTCTCTGTCTCTATCGGGATAGTCCATGTAATGAAAAAGGCAACGCCGTTTCACGGCATCATGCAGGTCACGGGTGCGGTTACTGGTAAGAAAAGTAATCGGCATGGCCTGCGCGGAGACCGTACCAAGCTCGGGAATGCTCACCTGATACTCACCCAGGTATTCGAGCAAGAAGGCCTCGAAGGGCTCGTCTGCGCGGTCCACCTCATCGATCAATAAGACCACCCCCGGCGCTGGGGCCTGTAGAGCCTTGAGAAGTGGACGCGCCACCAGGTACTGCGGGCTATAGATCTGACGCTCGATGTCTTGCGGGGCCTCGCGGTCTTGGGCAAGCCGCAAATGCAGCAGCTGGGCCGCATGATTCCATTCATAAAGTGCATCACGCTGCTCAAGCCCGTCGTAGCACTGAAGCCTTACCAGACTCCGCCCCAGCACCCGTGAAACCGCCTTGGCGAGTTCTGTCTTCCCAACGCCCGGTTCGCCCTCCAGAAGTAACGGGCGACCCAACGCCACCGCCAAATGCAGCGCGGTGGCGGTACGACGGTCGGCAAAGTAGCCCTGCCCCTCTAGGGCGGTGACCCAGTCAGAAATGGAAGCCGGAAGGGAGGGGGGCGCTGGAGGCGCGAGGTTCATGCGAGCGCCGCCGCCACCGCCCTCTGGGTCTGTACCTTGATGAGTGCCGCACGATATTCGGCCGAGGCGTGGATATCTCCATTGAGGTCTGAGGCGTCTACCGCCACACCCTCTACGGCCTTCGGCGAGAAATCTTTGGAAAGGGCTGCCTCAAGACCGGCATGACGAAAGACGCCATTGCCCGCACCCGTAATGGCAACTCGAACGCCGGAGCCGAACTGAGCAACAAAGACACCCACCAAGGCATAGCGTGAGGCGGGTTGCTTGAACTTTACATAGGCCGCACGCTGGGGCTTGGGAAAACTCACTGCAGTAATCAGCTCACCCGGCTCTAGAGCTGTGGCATAGAGGCCCTGAAAGAAGTTGTCGGCAGCGATTGTTCTGCGATTGGTACGAATGGTCGCCCCCAGGGCCAGCACCGCGCTGGGGTAACAGGCAGCCGGGTCGTTATTGGCCACCGACCCCCCGATGGTGCCCATGGCCCGCACCTGCTTATCGCCTATGCCATTGGCCAGGGCCGCCAGCGCCGGAATGTTTCTCTTGACATCTGCGTGGCCTGCAACCTCCTGGTGCCGCGTCATCGCGCCGATGACCACCGAGTCTCCATCCATGCAGATGCCCGTGATCTCCGACACAACAGAGAGATCAACAAGCTTTTCAGGCTGTGACAAGCGCTGCTTCATGGCAGCAATGAGGGTCTGTCCCCCAGCGAGGGCCTGCCCTCCACCAGCAACCTGTGCGACCGCATCTGCCAATGACTTTGGCTTTTCATAATCAAAACGGTACATACCGAAGTCCTCCTAATTTGTCTTTAATCGCGTGCGATGCGCTTACGCTGCAGCGCGTGCCTGTTGTACCGCAGACCAGACTCGGTTGGGGCTTGCGGGCATATCGAGATCTTTAATGCCCAACGGTGCCAGCGCATCGAGTACTGCATTCATCACAGCGGGAGGCGACCCAATCGCCCCTGCCTCACCGCAGCCCTTTGTACCCAGCGGATTTACGGTACAAGGCGTGCAGACGTGACCGATGTTGAACTGAGGGAAGTCATCGGCCCGCGGCATAGCGTAGTCCATGTAAGAACCCGTAAGCAGTTGTCCCGACTCACGGTCGTAGACACAGTTCTCAATGAGGGCTTGACCAATACCTTGGGCGAGCCCCCCATGCACCTGCCCCTCAACGATCATCGGATTAATCAGGGTTCCAAAGTCGTCCACGGCGGTAAACCGATCGACCCGCACTTCACCCGTAGCCGGATTGACCTCGACTTCACAGATATACGTACCCGCAGGGAAGGTAAAGTTGGTGGGGTCATAGAAAGCGGTCTCGTTGAGCCCGGGTTCGAGCTTGTCGAGGGGATAGTTGTGAGGCACATACGCTGTTAAGGCCACCTGGGCAAAGGTAATCTTCTTGTCGGTGCCCTTGACGGTGAACTCCCCGTTGGCAAAGTCGATATCGGCATCACTGGCCTCAAGCAGGTGGGCCGCGATCTTTTTCGCCTTCGACTCGATCTTATCGAGCGCCCGCATAATCGCCGCGCCACCGACTGAGATAGATCGTGACCCGTAGGTACCCATACCAAAGGGAACCCGGCCGGTGTCACCATGGACGATATCTACGTTCTCTACCGGAATGCCAAGCCGTGCCGCGACCACCTGGGCAAAGGTGGTTTCGTGGCCCTGACCATGGCTGTGCGAGCCCGTGAAAACAGTGACGCTACCGGTGGGGTGCACACGCACCTCGCCGCACTCGAATAGACCCGCGCGCGCGCCCAGCGCCCCCGCGATATTGGACGGCGCGATACCGCAGGCTTCGATGTAACTGGAGTAGCCGATACCGCGTAAGAGCCCCTTGGCCTCAGTGTCCTTCTTACGTGCTGCGAATCCGGCCACATCGGCCATGACCTTGGCCTTATCCATACAGGCATGGTAGTCGCCAATGTCGTATTGCAACGCCACGGGGGTCTGATACGGAAACTCAGTAATGAAATTGCGCTTACGAATCTCGTCTTGGCCGAGTCCCATTTCCCAGGCGGCCCGACTCACGATGCGCTCGAGCAGATAGGTGGCCTCGGGCCGGCCCGCACCCCGATAGGCGTCTACGGGCGCGGTATTGGTAAACCAGGAATCGACTTCCACATAGACCTGCGGGGTGGTGTACTGCCCTGCAAGCAGAGTGGCATAGAGGATGGTGGGTACACAGGTACTGAATGTGGAGAGATATGCCCCGAGGTTGGCATCGGTATGCACCCGCAGCGCCAGAAACTTTCCGTCTTTGTCCATCGCCAGTTCGGCATGGCTCACATGATCGCGACCATGGGCATCGCTCAGGAACGACTCAGACCGCTCTGCCGTCCACTTGATAGACCGATTGAGCTTCTTGGCCGCCCAGGTAACACAGACATCTTCGGCATAGAGATAGATCTTTGAGCCAAACCCACCGCCGACATCGGGTGCAATTACGCGCACCTTGTGCTCGGGAAGCCCCATGACAAAGGCCGTCATCAGCAGGCGCTCTACGTGGGGGTTCTGGTTGGAGACATACAGCGTGTATTCCTCGCTGGCCCGGTTGTAGCTGCCGATGGCAGCCCGCGGCTCCATGGCGTTGGGGATCAGCCGGTTGTTCACCAGATCGAGCTTGGTGATGTGCGCCGCCGTCTGGAAGACGGCATCGACCGCGGCCTTGTCCCCAATGGCCCACTTGTAGCAGTGGTTGTCCGGGGCAACGTCGTGCACCACGGGTGCGCCGGCCTTTTGTGCATCACGGACATCGACCACCGAAGACAGAACGTCGTACTCGACATGCAGCAATTCGGCTGCATTCTTTGCCTGCTCGTAGGTCTGAGCAACCACCATGGCCACATGGTCGCCAACATAGCGCACCTTACCCTGGGCAAGAATGGGATGGGGTGGCTCTTTCATGGGCTCCCCATTGATGCTGGTGATGAGCCATCCGCAGGGCAGGCTGCCAATTTTATCGGCCGCGACATCTTGGCCATCGAAGACCGCTAAAACACCCTCCGCCGCCAGGGCTGCCGCCTTATCGATTTTTTTGATTACCGCGTGGGCATGAGGGGAACGCACAAATACGGTGTACGCCATGTTCTGCATGGCCACATCGTCGGTGTACTGGCCTGCCCCGGTAAGAAACCGAAGATCTTCTTTACGCAGAACGGATTCACCAATGTGGGGAAGTGTTGCAAAGTCGGAAGCACCCATGATCCTGTCTCCTGTGGGAAATGATCGAGCTGTATGAAGCGATATGGATCTACGACAACCTCAAGCGCGCATAGCGGTGGCGCCCTGCTGTACCGCACGGACAATGTTTTGATACCCCGTGCAGCGGCAGAGGTTGCCCTCTAGGAGTTCGCGTATCTCTGCTTCGCTGGCATTGGGATGCTTTTTACAGAGATCAACCGCACTCATGACCATGCCGGTCGTGCAGAATCCACACTGCAGCCCGTGGCAGTCTTTGAAGGCCTGCTGCATCGGATGCAACGTGCCATCGGCCGCGGCCAGGCCCTCAATGGTGGTGACCTCTGCACCAGCGGCTTGGGCGAGCAAGACATTGCATGACTTCACGGCGTTGCCGTTCATCATGACCGTGCAGGCGCCGCACTGAGCCGTATCGCAGCCCACATGGGTACCCGTAAGCTGAAGATGCTCGCGCAGCGCCTGAACCAGCAAGGTGTGCGGCGGAGCATCGAGGGAAACCTTGCGGCCATTGACCGTCAATTCAACTTTCATCGAGCGCTCTCCTCTTTCTAGAAATTGCCAAGGGTGGGGAGATGGGATTCCCCAACAACCACCCCCTACTGTACGGACCCCGTACCAAAGAACACAATGAGGTTTAACGATAGGTTCGCGACGAAGGGGACAAGGGCTCGCGCTGCACTGCAGCGTATGCCCTACCCGCCCGGGGCCCGGTTAGGCCGCGCCGGATGCGACCGGCACCACCGACAACCCGCCTGCATCAATCCGCAGCCCTCCCCCCCGATGCGCACCAGGAGTAACAGACCAGTCTGGCAAGACCCACCGGCGGTGCCCTGAGGGTAAGGCGGTGCAGCCAGGCAAATGAGTGTGGCCGTGCACCAATACGTCGGCGCCATATGTGTGTAAGACAGCGTCGGCCTCCTCTGGCACCACATCCATAAGGGCCATGGGCTTCTCCGTTTTTTCCTCTTCACTGCGTGCACGTAATGCACGGGCCATTTCCATGCGCTCTTTCAGGGGGCGTGAGAGAAACGTCCTCTGCCAGTGGTCAGACCTAGCTTGGGAGCGCCACCTCTGATAATCGGTATCGGCCGTGCAGAGCTCGTCGCCATGACACAGCAAGGCAGGGCCTGCCGCCAAACCTGGGTGTGAAAGCGTCACAAAGGGTGCCAGCAAGACGGCAGAGAGACGCTGACAGAGTGCTGGGCCGATAAGAAAGTCTCGGTTCCCCACCAGGACTCCTACCTGTAAGGGGCGATCCGGCCGATGACGACGCGCCTGTGCAAGGCCATCGGCAAGCATCTTCCACGCAGGAGCTGGATCGGTTCCGGCGTCAAACGACATTTGGTCGTCACCGACCCAGGCATCAAAGACATCACCCAGCAAAAGAATCCAGGTGGCGTCTTGGCTCGCATAGTCCAACCAGTGGACGAAGGCGGCGGTACGGTTGGGTTCTGCATCGTCCAGATGCATGTCGGAGCAGAGCAGCACGGTGTCTGCCCCCTGAAGGGTGAGCGCAGAAATGCCGCCCACGGCTGGTGTTACTTCGCCTCTGCCTTCTGAATCACGATGGGGTCCACCGGCACATCGGCATGAAAGCCCTTATTGGCGGTCTTTACCTTCGCAATCTTATCGACCACCTCTTTGCCTTCGACCACCGCGCCAAAGACCGTATAACCCCAGCCACTGCCGGTAGGCGCCTTGAAATTCAGAAAGGCGTTGTCGGCGACGTTAATAAAGAACTGGGCTGTTGCGGAATGCGGGTCGCTGGTTCGCGCCATGGCAACGGTGTAGGGGTCGTTTTTCAGGCCATTGCTGGCCTCATTTTCAATCGGGTCTTGAGTGGGCTTCTGGCTCATCTTTTCATCAAAGCCCCCGCCTTGAATCATGAAGCCATCGATCACCCGATGAAAAATCGTTCCATCAAAATGGCCGCTCTTCACGTAAGACAAAAAATTCTCAACCGTCTTGGGCGCCTTTTCGGCATCGAGCTGTATCGTGATCTTGCCCATGTTGGTGGTGAGTTCAACCATAGAAAACCTTCCCTTTCGCGCAGTACGCAGAACATTAGAAACCGGAATCATCCCTTCGGTAAGTCCCGAGGGTATAGAGGGCAAGCCGCTTGCTTGCGGCCGCGACACCCCTGGCCCCCCCGGGACTCCGGGCACAACGGGGGCCGCAGCGGGCAGGCCCATTAAAAAGTCTCGCTTCGGACGAAGAAATGGTGAGGCATTGCTGACCCGACTGCCCCGATCGTAGGCCTCAAAGGCAAGCTGTACGTAGAGGTCGCCCAAGTTCTCATAGGCCAAGCCATAGTCGGGCCGGTTACGGATAGCGCGCTCGAGCGACTGACGCGCCTTTTGCGGCTGGCCCTGACGCAGATATAAAACAGCAAGGTTGTTATGGGGCTCAGAGAGTTCCGGAAATTCTTCCACCAGGGACTCAAAGGCGGAAATGGCCGCATCGGTGGGGCGTGTCTGGGTCCAGAGCACAGCCTCAAGGAAACGCCACTGCGCGTCACGGGGCTTGGCCTTGAGGCCCTGCACAATCGCCTTTTCTGCCTGCTCAAACTGCCGAAGTTCAAGCAGTTCTGCCGCACGACTCACCTCTGGGGAGATCGAAGGTACTGTGCGACTCGGTGCCAATAGCATCTGGGCCTGCAAAGGCAGGGCCAATGTGGCAACCGCGGCGAGCAGCACACGCCGAAAAATAAGCGTCCAATTAAAATACATAGACTCGCAGTATAAAGACTAAAAACAACAGGGCCCCGCGCCCACCGAACCAGGCAAAAGGCGATTTTTTTGCAGATCTACAACAGCTTAACCCGGGCGAAGGCGCCCTTTGTTCCCATTGAGCCGGGCCATGTCCGCATGTATGTCTGCGGCATGACCGTCTATGACTATTGCCATGTGGGCCATGCCCGGGTGCTCGTAGCCTTTGATATGGTGCGGCGTTGGCTCAAGTGCCGGGGCTTTCGGGTGACCTATGTGCGCAACATCACCGATATCGACGACAAAATAATTAAGCGTGCGGTCGAGAACCAGGAGCCGATTGCGCAGCTCACGGGCCGGTTTATCGAAGCGATGAATCAAGACGCCGCCGCCTTAGGTGTGGAGCCTCCAGACCATGCGCCGCGGGCAACCGAGTACGTGCCCGAGATGCTGGCACTGATCGACCGGCTCAAGACCAATGGTTTTGCCTACCAGGCAATGCTGCCCAACGGCGAGTCGGGCGACGTCAACTTCGCCGTACGCGCGTTCCATGGCTATGGCCAGCTTTCCGGAAAGTCGCTCGACGACCTACGCGCTGGCGAGCGGGTGGCCGTGGAAGACAACAAACGCGATCCGCTGGATTTTGTCTTATGGAAACGGGCCAAGCCCGGAGAGCCAGAAGATGCCACTTGGCCCTCGGCCTACGGCATGGGACGGCCCGGATGGCATATTGAATGCTCAGCCATGAGTTGCAGCTTACTAGGCCCACACTTCGATATCCATGGCGGCGGCGCAGACCTGCAGTTCCCCCACCACGAGAACGAGATCGCCCAGTCAGAGGGCGCCTACCGAGTGGAAACCGGTCAGCCCTTTGTGAACGTCTGGATGCACAACGGGTTCGTACGTATCGATGACGAGAAGATGTCAAAGTCCTTGGGCAACTTCTT
>Ga0169931_10013666_pt1 | contig 11063 bp, 28 predicted proteins | sample Kivu_15m_20L_FD_129675 | JGI IMG/M metagenome (GOLD analysis project Ga0169931, IMG submission 129675) | Freshwater microbial communities from Lake Kivu, Western Province, Rwanda to study Microbial Dark Matter (Phase II) - Kivu_15m_20L... | ecosystem: Environmental > Aquatic > Freshwater > Lake... | reverse complement strand
TCCCTGCGGCTCCACTTACAGAAAGGTAATAATGGAAAAAGTGTTAGATCACGGATATATTCGTGTTGTAAATATCATGGGTACAGATCTTGATGTTATCAATGCTGCACGGGTATCTTTTGATAAAGAAGTCTCATGGCCTTTAGAAGATCGTGATGAAAAGCTTATTGAATATTTAGTTAAGCATAAGCATGATTCAACATTACGACATTGTGCCATGACTTTTGAAGTCTATGCCCCGCTTATGATTGCACGCCAATGGTATAAGCACGCGGTATCATCAACTCATGTGGATGATCAATTGGGATGGAATGAAACATCTCGTAGATATGTAACAGAAAATGAAAAGTTCTACATCCCTAAGCCACAGGAATGGCGAGCAGCAGCACAAGATAAAAAACAAGGATCTGATGGGTATGTTGGAAAAGACATGGGAGCAAAATATACTCAAAGACTTTATGCACTTGCCAAAGAAGCTCATACACTTTATTTAGAGGCTTTAAACGATGGTGTGGCTCCTGAACAAGCCAGACTTTTATTGCCAGCCTACGCCATGTATATTCGCTGGAGATGGACAGCTAGCCTTAATGCTTTGCTACACTTTATATCTTTGCGATATGGCGAGGGTGCACAATCAGAGATTCAAGAATATGCAGAAGCCGTGGCAGAAGAAGTTTCCTTTGCATTTCCCCGCACAACAACGGCATGGATGAAATATAGAGTTACTTAGGCACAAAATCTTCTTTTTTGCCAATACCCCAATATTCAACAGCGTATCTTTTCTCAATTAATAAGTCATTGAGGCATGTTCCATTATCAAGAATAACTCTTGCAAGATATCTGCCAAACTTTTCTTTCTTATCTTTTTCTGATTGCAAGATAAGCTTTGTACCCGTTGGAATAAGATTACGAACAAAACCCGCTGACTCAATGCCAAGTGCGGTATTCTTTTCGGCGGTATTGATACCAAGAAGCCTTACTCTTTGAGAAATGCTTATATCAAATCCAAGATCAATAGACACATCTATGGTATCTGCATCAATAACCTTTAATAAGGTAGCTTTATATTCATACATTAAATAAGCACAAACTTTCCAGAAGTCTTGCCAAGCTCATTTAGCTCATCAATGGTCAATACGCCCGTTCCCTCATGCCCAAGGCTTTTTTGATAGTGCCGCACAGCTTTTTGCATGTAGTCGTCGTAGCTGGACATGTCTGTCTTATTTGCATGTGGAAACATCTGATGCAAAACTTCCATCACCACGGCGACGTGATAGTTGGACTTGCCTGGTTTAACATTGATCGCTTTAATGCGTTCCACGCCACTCCACGCGGCACCAGTCTGATAGCTCTTAAACTCCACGGGATCAAAAGTAGACATTTATTGACCAGAAGAATTTTCGGCGGGAATAGTATCAACATCCTCAATACTCATCTGATATCCAATCTTACTCATATTTTCTTTGTCTGTTGAACATGTGCACCCATATGACTTATTAAAGTCAAGGTGAGTGCATTTATGTATTTCATGCATATGATTTCACTCCGTTCAATTGACATTTCACTACGTTCAATTCATGCATTTAAATCATTTCTCCAAATTCGTTTTGTATTTTGGGGTCAGAAGAATGTGTATTGACAAAATTTGTATCTACCCTGGCTATTTCTTCTTCTATAAAATCATTAATGTCTTCTGATTTTTCAATAATAGGTTCAGCCAGAGGAACTTCCTTCTTTACCCGTGGTTTTTCTTCCACCTGATTAACAGGAACAATATCTTCATTATATTTTTCTGCAAGAGATTGACATAATAAAAAGATATTAAGACGAGTCTGTTCTTCTGAACTTATACCGCCAGAATTCATAGACCGCTGTGAATAATATTTCTTTACCCTGTCGTGTTCAGCTTTGATTTCTCTTCCAATAAGGCTACGCCAATAGCGCTGTTCATCCATATTATAATTATACCGTGGATGATTACCTAGACATTGAATATCAGATGACGAAATACTATCGTGAAAAGGTTGCTCAAGAAATAGAAGATTGTCTTTATGCAGAATCAGAAGATACAGAATATTCTGACCATACCCGTTGGTTTAATGAAGGACTACGACACGCCATTCTTATTGCCCGATACGGTTTTGGCTATATTGACTAAAATTTTAAAAAATTTTTTATACCCCATATTTTTTTTGTGAAGTCATTTTGAACAAATTTTAATATTTTGGAGATGTGTACGGTGCAGCATTTAGAAAATAAATACAAAAAATGATTAGTGCGCCCATATGCTCCAGTTTTAGAGATAAAAAAGATCAAAGGGTGTTGACAGTTTTACAGATTAGCTGCATCTAGAAATGTTGTGACCATGATGATGATTATTGCAATAACTACTGCAATCAAAAATAATCTAACGAACATCATACTCACCTAGTCCCCAAGCAGTTTCATCGCGGGCGTAGTGATCCCATAGAAAGTCATTGAGGATATCACGGGGGATATATCTATATACCCGCGTATGTTCTGCAATGTCATCTGCATAGTCTGCTAACTCAGGAATGATATCTGTTACCCATTCCCTATCAAGGAAGAAGGCAGCCTCGCAATACTTTTCTGACATTGGCTCTTGGAAGTAGGACACCTCATCTGCTAATGAATGCTTGATGTAGATAATGTGCGGAGCGCCGATATGCCCAGGCTTGCCGAAGTTTTCTATCATGCTTCCTCATTCTCATAGCGAAGGAATGCTTGGAGTGCTTGCAGTTGGGTTACTTTGTTTTGATCCCATGCAAAGGAAAACACATTGTATTCCCTGCCCGTTTCGTCATACTCGCCAATGTAGTGTCCACCATTCCAGACGGCACTACGGCCATGACCTACTGTGATTACCATTAGTTTACCTCCCAGGTGTAAGGATACTCTCCATTGGGGAGAATGTCAAAGGAACATCCTGCATCTAGTGCAGATTGGTAGTCATTGTTAGCTTGGAACCTAGCGCATTGTTCCATCGCATCGTAGCGACCGATCAAAACAGATAGCGCAAGCAAAACGAAGGCAAAGAATGATCCGACTACAACGTAGCCACGGTTAGTTAGTTTCATGACTTCCTTCCTAGGCTGTCGCCATGAGGCGACGAGCAATAGGCTCAAAGTGAATATCCCATTCAGAGATAGGGACGGTGTAGACGTTAGCATCTACAGGCACGAGGCTAGAGCCAGGGTATGCGAGATAACGAGACTGCACATACGCACGAGCCTCTATGTCTACAGTCATGTCAGACTCATCGAACCATAGGGTAGCGTCAAAGTCTACACCGTCGATGGTGATTGTCTGAGATTGTGTGATTGTCATTGTATTACCTTTCATTGTTAGTTCCCTGGCGGTGCTTATTTGCTAGGCTCATCCGTTAGGCTTATTTGCTAGGCTCACACCGTATTTAGTTATGTCTACAGACTATCATGGGGGTCTGACATTTTCTACTGTCAATATCCCATATGTCCGATATGTAATTGTAACGATTTGGTAACGATTACCATGCATCCTTGTGAGGACACATATCGGGATCATGCCTATTGAGGCATCCCGAGCAGAAGGTATCGAACGCATCCGATACAGCTTGCTTGTAGTTGGCAACCGCGAGAGCGATGCTGTTATTCTTGTAACGCTTAGACATTTTCATGTCTCCTTTCTAACTAATCAAAGACTAGCACGGGGGTCTGACATTTGACCTACCCCTAGGGGTATCCATACTAGGGCAAATCGGACACCCCAAAAATATTTTTTTGTGACCTACACCACATCCAATATGTCCTATTTGTCTGTCAAGCCGACACGCCGATATTTAGATGAATATTAGATGAACAATAATTCACAAGTTATCCACAAGCCGCGCACCTGTCTAGTAGTAGACAGTTACGAACAGCTTACGAAATCCCCGAAACTTTGTATAGCAATAGACAACTATACGTTTATCTGAAACAACCTCCACAACGCTTCTTGTGTTTTGTATTCTGCATTCCAATGATTGCCGTTATGAATATCAACAATCGCACGTTTGAGAGACTGAACAATCTCAAACTCTTTTTGTGAAAGATCTTTGTTAGTTCTAGATGTAGTCAATGAGATCACCATCCATGATTTCACTCATGTCTACCCCGAGATTATCTGCGATTGCTTCCCATAGATCGAACTCTGTAAATATTCCGTCCTCGGGAAGGTAGTCAAGGTAACTCACGGAATCATTCCTTCCATGTTTGTATTGTCAATGAGAATACCCCGCACACTTGCAAAGTGTTGCGATGCACTACCCATCTCAAACTCATCCAATGATTCATCAGACTGAGCATCAACGTCAATCAGATAAACAGGGTCGGCAAGGGAAATGAATGTTCCCGAACCTGGATGGTAGACAAATAGATTTTTCATTAGAATGGAACCTCCGCCCATGTGTAGCCAACTCCATCATGCCACGGCTTGTGTGCCGTGACGGTAGCAATATGAATATCGCTGTAGTCAAATGCATTGTCAGGAAAGGCCCAATAGATATCGGCCCAAGCCTTATCTAGATCGTTCATGCTACGCACCTTTCTTTCCATGCGTTCCAGGATGCGATCTCGCAATCCAAGCAACGAGCAACACCGTCAATGTTGCCAATGAAGTGTGAAGCGGCATTAGCCTCACGGGTCGCCATATCTGTATTGTTCATGGTTACACCCTAGCAGATAGGTCTGACATTGTGGACAGTAGGGTAATCTGAGCACCCCCACGGGTGATACCCTCAATGGACCCGCAAACGCGGGCATAGAATGTAGTCTGTTCTACACCCTCAATAGTCTGACGGTATTCGATACCGTTCTGGATGTATGTTATCTCAGCACTAAACAAGGGAAACACCTTCCAATCCGAGAGTCTCAACGTCCAACACACGGTTGGTTAGTGAAGGATGGTCAGTAGGGTCAATGTGCTCAGGGCACACGACGCGGGTACGGAAACCATCCGTGGTGGTAATCATGTAGACGATGTTCATGTCTACTCCTTTCTAAGTTACCCCCATCCTAGCAGGGGGGTCTGACATTGGAAACGCTTACAATCCCTTATGTCCTATTTGTCTTTGTAACGAAATGATAACGAAGTTATACACAGGTTATGCACATATCCACATGTCAAATCGACACGCCGTGTTTTTTGTAAAGATTTGGTAAATATTTGTACACAGGTTATCCACAGGCGGGGCGCGGGGGTAAGCTGTTGTGTTACGAACTTACGAAATTTTTCCTGGAATTCCTGAAATTTGCTTGACAATCCTAGATTTATTTGATAGGGTGATCTCACCAACAACGAAAGGAATCCCATGCCAGTTTTTGAGTTCTCTGACGGCTTTGACGCTCAGGGTTGGTACACGGAGCAGATGCTCAAGGGTCGCTCGTTTGAGTCTGATGAAGATCCCTGTGGTTGGGATGAGCCTATGCAGTATCCCTCTTAGGAGGGGCCGCGCCCAGCTTTTCACCATGTTACGATGATTAAGAATTTTCTCCTGAATTTCCTGAATTTGCACCTCGTCTAGGAATCGAACCTAGCAAGACAGGTTTTGGAGGCCCGTCCGTGCCCAGCACCCAAGGCAGGATTGTGGGGGTATCTAGGCTTTGACCCCACATTTGACTTGCAGCGAGAGCAATGACTTTTACTCTTACTTCTATGATGCATAACACACTAGACTGCAAGTGGGAAGCGAGTTGGTGTGGGTCTATTTTCAGATACCTGAATGTCTAGATTCTAATATCATTCTTGTATCCCCACGGATCGCATATCCCAAGTATCTATTTAGTTATCTTGTGATTGTATCACATGATTAGACGGTTGTAAATCTCTCTACCCCGTCCACATCCAGGCGAAGGACGTAGCCATAAGGCTTCTCAATGATCTCCTGAATGATGCCAGTCACACCAGAGTTGCGGGTAGTGAAGGTATCGCCAATGGTTAGTGTTGACATATTGTTCTCCTTAGTTGTTGTTGGAATCTTATCATGGTGGGGGTACAGAGTCAAGTCATATACCCCCACCGTTATCAAATTGTTATAATGTCAGCGTTCGCCTACATTTTGATTATTGTCGGTGTTCGCCTATATTTACCACGAGGCGCGGTAGACAAACTCGGTCCACGCATCTTCTGGGGTATCACGAAGAATCTCATCAATCTGAGAAATGGTATGCTCCATATCTGCTATGTACCACTCATCATAGTCATAGGAACCGAAGAAGAATCCTTGCTGAGTTGGCAATACATCTGCTGCCATGGCAGGCTCACGAACTGCTTGCATAGCGAGGTCGCGTAGTTCGACCAACTGAGAACGAGTGACATAGATATTCTGGCACTCATCCCTGCCGCCATCAAGATCGCAGAACCACTTGTGTACCGCGTTAGCCTTGCGCCAATATGCAACGCAGACCTCAACATGCAGGTGCGGAGATTCCTCGCATGGCTGGATGCCCACGGCATCTATAATGGTAGCAAACTTCTGCTTCTCACTCTCATCCTTAGTTGAGAATGTGTAGTTACTCATGTACTCACGCTTGTAGAGATACATATCAAGTCCCATTTGGACCACCCTTTCCTTTGTTGTGTTTATCTTATCAGACTGTAGAATGATTGTCAAGATTCTCAATGGCGGCTATGGCGCGGTCTAATGCGTTCTCCCAGGTGCCACCCTGTCTCAGGATCTCGCCGTTGTCTGTTGTGCAATAGATGCCCTGTACCGCTTCCACGGCATCACGCAATGCTTTTTGGTACGCAAGCGTGCAGCCAAGCGGGTCGTGGTCGGTAGTCATGAATTCACCCTATCAGATTGTAGCGAGATTGTCAATAACCAATTTGAAAGCTGCCCTAGAGTCGCATCCGATCTTACGGAGCATACCCTCCTCATCAACAACGCGAAGCATGTAGTCATACTCCTCATCATTGTCAATGGAAACCACGCGGTAAATATCACCCTTGAAGAGTATCTGATCTCCCTCTTCCAGGGAATAGACTTCCATGATCTCAGTTGTCATTTTTCTCCTTCATATCCCAATATGTTTGGCGTTTTGGTAACTCCTCGCCACCGCAGCAGATAGCACAACCATAGGGGATATTATCCTCCTCTAGCAACTCCTGCTGTATTTCTAGGTATTCCTCGTACCCAAGAACCAGGGTAGAAAGAATTTCTTTATCTAATTTCATGTCCCAAACTTAGCATATGGTAGCATAGATTGTCAAGGGGGGATTGTAACAATTGGGTAACGGGGGCGCGGCTGTGGATAACTATGTTACGAAGATGTTATAAATTCCCTGGGTTTTGGGCTTGCTATTGTCAGACCCATATGATAGGTTTATCTCATGAAATCATCCCGCCGTTCTAACGGTCATCAGCGCAAAGTAATGGAGCTACGACGTAGCAGTGCTGCCCAGCCCCATCGTAATAAGGCTAAGTATTCTCGCAAAGCCAAGCACAAGTCCTTGACATTCTCCGACTAATAAGATAGGTTACTTATATGAATACAGATTACTCAGAAGCCATTCTTATTGGTTCCCCGCTTGATTCTGCCGTGGTTGCCTACCATAACCTAGTCATGCAGGCCACCATGGGTCAGATTGAGGCTGCATCAGTTTGGTACCGTGACTCCGAGGAGGTTGCCGAGGAGGTTGCCCGTAACCTTGACACCACCCTAGAAGTCGGTGCCAGTATCATTGCAGCATTCTCACCGCGTGAGCGTTGGAGTACCAATGTTTCCAAGGCTATCGCATACTCACTAGGTGGTCGCCCCAAGGGGTTGCAGAATAATCTCACCATGGCCGATAATGCCGTGATGCTAGGTTTCGATGCACTCAAGGGACTCAAGACTAATGCGTTTGCTCGTGCTATTGCAGGCGACACCGACGCGGTTGTCATTGACGTGTGGATGATGCGTGCGGCGGGTATGAATACAGATTCACCCAATAAGACTCAATACAATGAACTGTCACGGGCTGTCCGTCTAATCGCAGACGAGTTTGGACTCACACCCCGCACCACACAAGCCCTAATCTGGATTGTCAAAAGAGGGAGTGCAGAATAATGGCGGAACAAAGATTGTTGCTCATGGATCATCTCATCAATATGTTAGTTGATCCTCATCATCATTGCGAATATTGCGAGGAGGAGAGCTAGGGGGCCGCGCCCCGCACCCTCCCATTTACGAAGAATGTCTGAAATCCCCGAAACTTCCCATAAATAATTATCCTAGAACTCTTGACATTGACATACCTAGTGTGTATCATAGACCTATCATAACTACTATCTAGGAGAATCATATGTCACATGCATTAGAGATTAGCGAGTCTGGCGAGGTTGCTTTCGCATCCCTGCGGGAACCCGCTTGGCATGGCTTGGGTACAGTGTTCAGCGATGAGGTTACCACCTCTGAGATGTTGGACCTCGCACACCTGTCAGGGTGGAATGTTCGTCTGGAGGACGTTGACCTCCCCGCACGTTCGCACAAGTCATGGTTCGCTGTCACTCGCACTAACCCATTCGATGGTGGGTCCGATGTGCTTGGCGTTGTGGGCGAGCGTTACAAGGTCTTTCAGAACGAGGACTTGTTTGCCTTTGCTGACAACATCCTTGACGGTGCCCGTTGGGAGACTGCGGGTAGCATCAAAAACGGAACCGTCGTGTTCGGTTCACTCGCCATGGAGCGTGAGACTGTCCTTGATCCTAACGGCGTGAGCGATAAGGTGAACTCTTACCTGCTCGTTCACACCTCGCACGATGGATCGCTGTCTGTTCAGGCTAGCGTTACCCCTGTGCGTGTCGTGTGCCAGAACACTCTCAACATGGCATTGCATGGTGTCAAGCAGTCCTACAAGGTCCGTCACACGCAGACTGTTGATGGTCGTGTAGCCGCTGCACGCGAGGCGTTGGGCCTTGCCAATCAGTTCATGGACAAGTTCGATAAGGAAATGGCAGAGTTGATCTCCCGTGAGATTACTGAGGCCAAGTTCCTTGACATTGTGAACGCTGTCTACCCCAAGCCTGAGAAGGATGCCAAGGGTGCAATGACTAAGTGGGAGAACAAGGTTGCTCTCATTCAGGATATCTACACTGGCCCGACGAATAACATGATCGCGGGTACTGCGTGGGGTGCACTCAATGCAATGACTGAGCGACTGGACTGGTACCGTGCACCTCGCAAGGGTAACACGGAGTCCATGGCTGCGGCTGCGTCAGGTTTTGACGTTGCTACTAACAGCGAGAAGGCTCGCATTCTGTCAGCGGTTTGTGAACTGACTGCGGTGTGATCTAACATCCTGGGTATGATGTAAAACTGCCCACACTGATCCTGTAGAGCAGCGGAGTGCTCGCCACCCTGTCACGGTGGAGGTCGTGGGTTCGAATCCCATCAGGATCGCCAGATTGAGCGGGGCGCGGCAAAATATCTCTTTTTACGAAAACATATAAAAAATCCTGAGCGCCCCCCAGAACCTTCATTTACGAAGCTGTGAAAATATTCCTGGAATTTTCTTGACACCTTGGTCATTGTGTTATAGGATTTGATACAACTACTAGTAAGGAGTGATATGGAAACTTTCTTTCCTACCTCTACCCCCGCCATGACGGAGGAGTTGCAGGCTAAGGTGACTGAGTTGCAGAATCAGGTTGGTCAATATGCTGCACTGATCACACGGATGAACAGAAACATCAGGGACTTTGCGGATCAACTGAAGGAGTTCTACCGAAATGGTGAGTTTGACGAGGAGACTGCATCTGCCCTCGCTGCACCGTTCGATATCCAACTGACTGAAGAGTTGCAGGTCTGCATCACCGTGACCTACCGAGGTACTGCTGATGTTCCGATCAACATGGACCGCGATGACATTGAGTGGACAGATCATGTTGCATTCTCATTCGATCATTACCAATCTGATATCATGTTTGATATCTATGAGGATGACATAGAAGTGGAGGTGGGATAATGCCAAATTATCGTTTGCAAGGTAGTATCATGTTGGAAAGCACTAGGGATGAGGCGGAGTATGATTTTGAGGATTACTTTGACTACCCCCCGACTGAGATGGATGTGCTCAATCGTATGATCCAGTCTGGAGAGATTCAGATTATTCATGAGGTAACTAAAGAATTATTGGAGGACTAGATGCAATATCACTATGTAGTTGGATATGATTCAGTGTCAATGAGGTGGTTTTTGGAATCTGACACTACCGCCTATTTTGCTGACGGTAATGTGTGGGATGACAACCAGTATAAGGAATCATTCTATGGATGGAAGGTTCCAGAGGACAGCACACTAGAGGAGTATATTGACTATGAGGCTCTGAAAACATTGCAGGCTCTTGTTGATATTATTCCAAGCATTCAGGTGACCAATGAAGGGTAGAGTATTAGAATATGATGACTCCATATGGATGAATATGGAGGACTACCTCAACATCATGTGTGATAAGTTAGATGCATTGGGTATGGAGTTAGATGTGTATCTTGATGACTTTACCCGCGATGACTATATATCTAATTCATATTTCATCAAGGGGTTTACTGCTGCCACGCAGATGCTGGCAAAGGATCTAGCATCCTTGACAACTGACGAGAATCGTAGTAGATTCTTCCTATCACTAGCCCTGCAAATGGATAAGATACAGGAGACACAATGATTCATATATATGAAGTAGAAGGCCACGGTATATATTGGGAAGCTTGGAAACATGATCCTATTCTTCCTTATCAAGATGATCTTATTCTATCTCTCTATACCCCCGAAGCATACGCATGGTATATTGACGCATTGCAGTTTGATGGTGTAGACTACGTTATACACAGTCTGGAGGAACTAAATGAATACCATATCGCACTACCGTCCGTCTAAGCGGCCTAAGGTTTCGCAGGTTCAGGATTGGCAAGTACTCTTTGCTGAATCTATTGAGAATCATTGGGCAGGCAAGAATGGTTCATGCTATGTCTACCGTGGCTACCCCTTTCCTGACTTTTACAAGGTAGTTTATGTTGAGGCGGGTACGCTCAAAAAGACTTCTAAGTT
>Ga0169931_10013665_pt1 | contig 11063 bp, 14 predicted proteins | sample Kivu_15m_20L_FD_129675 | JGI IMG/M metagenome (GOLD analysis project Ga0169931, IMG submission 129675) | Freshwater microbial communities from Lake Kivu, Western Province, Rwanda to study Microbial Dark Matter (Phase II) - Kivu_15m_20L... | ecosystem: Environmental > Aquatic > Freshwater > Lake... | reverse complement strand
TTATCTTAGTGAATGCTGCTCTAAGGCTGTCAGCCGACCTGTCGTTGGGCGTCTGTCCTACATTTACTATATTTTGTGTCATTGTGGATTCCTCTTGGCCAAAGGATATACTAGAGATCTTGTGTCCATGCAATATTTATCGTTAAATACGATTATGATTGATCCTAAACCATTTGAACAACTGTTACAAAATTATCGAGACACGGGCAGATATCGTGTTTTCACCGACATCGTGCGCGAACGAGGAAAGTTTCCCAATGCTATCTGGTATGGTCCTTACAACATCAAGAACATAGTGAACTGGTGTAGTAACGATTATCTGGGCATGGGCCAGCACAAAGTGGTCATAGATGCCATGCACACCGCTTTGGATCAGACCGGATCAGGATCTGGCGGCACACGCAACATAGGTGGAACCAGCCATTATCATGTGGCCTTGGAACACGAACTGGCCACCTTGCACAGTAAACAGCGTAGTTTATTATTCACTTCTGCTTATGTGGCCAACGAATGGACCTTGATCGCACTGAGCAAGATCATAGCCAACATACAGTTTATCTCTGACAGCGAAAACCATAACAGCCTGGTCATGGGCATCTTGCACAGCCGGGCACCCAAAACCGTGTTCCGGCACAATGATCTACAGGATCTGGAAGATGCTGTGGCAGCGTCAAGATTGGCGGGCAAGACTCCCTGCATCGTGTTCGAAAGCGTCTACAGCATGGACGGGGACGTTTCACCTATCAGAGAAATCTGCGACATCGCAGACCGCTATGGTGCTATCACTTACATAGACGAGGTACACGCGGTCGGCATGTATGGCGCTCATGGTGGGGGCAAGGTAGAAGAACTGGGCCTACAGGATCGCATAGACATCGTCAACGGCACTCTAGGCAAGGCCTTTGGTGTGCAGGGCGGATATGTCGCTGCTGACAGTAGGGTCATAGATGCTGTGCGTTCAGTTGCTCCGGGTTTTATTTTTACCACTTCGATGACTCCGGTGAACTGTGCTGGCGCCATGGCCGCAGTCAAATACCTCAAAGAGCATAATGAAGTTAGGGTCAGACATCAAGAGCGTGCTAGTCGACTCAAGGCATTGCTTCGAGAAAACGATCTTCCACTGATGGCATCATCTACTACACACATCGTTCCTGTGCTGGTAGGTGGGGCTAAAAGATGCAAGGCCATGAGCGATCAACTGTTAGACGAACACGATATCTACCTGCAACCCATAAACAGCCCCACGGTCGCAGAAGGCACAGAAAGGCTAAGACTCTCTCCTACTCCTTATCATGATGATGCTATGATGAGCGATCTAATTGTCGCTCTAAAATCCATTTTCAAAGATACTGATCGTTTTCTAGAAAGCTGAGATATCTCTTTATCCCTTGGCTCACATCAAGAAAATCTATATGAGCATTTTGTTTTAAGTAGCCAATGTCGGCGCAGGTATATCGTTGATATTGAGTTCTTAAATCTTTGGGCATATCGATGTAATTCTTTTTTCCGTGTCCGTAAGCATTAATAAGTGCGTCAGCTACTGTTTCAAAGCTTTCTGCTCGTCCGGTGCCAAGGTCGTAGATACCCGGACTGTAATTTTCAATGAAATGTATCACGGTTCGAGCAACATCCTCGACATAGATAAAATCCCTGTAGTACTGATCTGATCCTTTGAACACCTTAAATTCTCCAGTTTCCCTTAACTGTTGGAACCAGTGTAGGATAGTAGAAGCCATACGGCCTTTGTGATATTCGTTAGGTCCGTAGACATTGAACAATCTAAGAATCACCGCTTGGTCTATCTCTTGTTCGCTGATCATTTTGCTAAAAGCATAGTGATTCAGTGGACCGTTTCCGTTGCCGTAAACGGCTGCCGATGAAGCGAAAATAAATTTTGTTCCATTTTCTCTGCAGAAATCGTACCATCGTCTAGTGCTGAGCACATTTGTTTCGTAGATTGAACGCCAATCTCGTTCTAATGTTGAGCTATTAGCTCCGAAGTGTATCACGCAGTCGAAGTTTTGACCGTCGGTGACAATTTCTTTGGTCGAATGTAGGCTGATAAATTTCTTTCCTACTAGATTTTTAAACTGATCGCCTGTGGGGAGATCATCGAAACAATAGACATCTGTGATTCCTCGATCATTGAGGTGCCTGAGTATGACGCTGCCGATGAATCCCCCAGCACCAGTTAATGCTATCATGATATTTCCTCTAAAGTAGGTGCATAATTTCCGTTGTGCATAACTGAAATAGATCCGGCCTTAACTGCAAATTTTATCGCAGAATCTATATTTTTTCTTTCGAGATATTTGTAAGATAGAGCGGCCAAAAACGTATCTCCTGCACCACAGACATCAAAAACTTCTACTCGAGGTGCCGGATAAAGAAATTCAGATTTACCAGATTTAAAAATCGCACCTTTACTACCTAGAGTAATGATAAGTTGATCATTGACGCTGATACTGCGATTATATTCGAGTTCATTTATTTTGACAAATATTCCTGTAAATGCCGCGAGATCAGTTTTTTTAGTATCTAGAAAAATAGGACCGGTGAAATTTTTCCTAATTCTATCGATGTGGGCATAATCTAAGAATCCTTTGCCGTAATCTGAAATAACTATCGAATCGTATTTTTCTGTGTCGAAGGGCATCTGCCCGTTCCAGGGTTCTGTCGATTCTTCTTGATCGACTCTTAGAAGATGATATCCTGATTTTTTATCGATGAATCTAGTTTTAACAATCTTTTCTGAATTCGTTATAAAATCTACATTACATCCCAATGATTCTAGATTTTCTTTTACGTTCGCAGCCATTCCCGGTTTAGACTCTTTGTGTGTCTGTTTGAGTACAGGCACAGGACTTTCTGGACTTAATCTGTCCACAGTCCCATAAATGTATTCATCGACACAACTATCGCCCAATAAGAGAACGTTGAATGATATTGGTGCTTGAATGTTCTGTTCTTTCATAAAATTCTATCTTTTTGCAAAATTCTTGTCCTAAAATATCCTTGTTTCTATAATCGCTGCCTTTGATCATGATATCGGGCTGGAAATTTTTAATGCCGTCAATCAATTCGTTATCAGTGTCAAAAATCTCTACCCTATCAATGTACCGGATAGATTCTAAAAAAAATTTTCGTTTTTCTTGACTGTTTATAGGTCTAAAACTTCCTTTCAGCTTTTTCGTTCTAGAATCAGAGTCTATCATGACGTAAACATAGCTTTCTGAAAATGATCGAGCATATTCTAACAGTTTAATGTGTCCGTAGTGGACTACATCGAAGGTTCCGTTTACAAAAATTTTAGTCATCGAAAAAATCTTCTGAATTAATCGCTTTGTCGTCTATCCATACGTCATAGACGGGCTTCCCTAAAGAGAGTTTATGATATTTGGCTCCCCATTCTGTCATCTGTCTAACAGTTAATTCTGATCGATCGATGCCCGTGGCTGAACCTCTCGCTGTCCAATAATGAATAGTGTGTCCTGATTCATATAGATCGTTTATTTTTTTAATTCGATCTCTCAAAGGTTGGCTTCTCTCATAGTCCGACGAACCGTTTTCGTCAAGAGGAGTAAGACATATAGTTCCGTCAATATCGATAAGGTAGATCATAAAATTAAGTTGGAAATATAGAAATCACTTTCTGAGATGCTAGTTTCTTTCCAACATTTATAATTGCAATAATTTCCTAGAATGATATCTATATTTAAAACTTCAGATATGCAATTATTGTCTACTCCAACAATTTCCATTTTTATAATTCTGTTAGGTTTTTTTGATCTAAGGTTTTTTCCGGAACGGTCATTTGACTGTCGCCTGGTAATATTCTAAAGTTATCTTCTACTGAGTCAGGGGTGCTGACTTCAAAAATCATAGAATTAGGCTCTAACGCTTCTAACTGATGGGGCAGCATCGGAGGATTTCTCCACACATCTCCTTCTTTGAGCTCTCTTTCATACAATGTGGCGTTTGTGGTATCTAGGTATTTTAGTTTGAATCTTCCGGCGTTGACAAACCAAGTTTCGTCTTTCTCTTTATGGAAATGCATGCTAAACTTGGCTCCCACACGCTCAAATACAAGGATTTTGCCTGCATATCTATCGTTGGTAGCCCAAATAATTTCATAGCCCCATCCTTTGTCGACTTTACCTTCTAATCTTTGTGTCATTTTAAATTCTCTTTTCAATAATTTTATCTATCAATCCATATTCGAGTGCTTCTTGGGCGCTCATAAACTTGTCTCTTTCCATGTCTTGGGCGAACTCTTCATAGGTTTTGTTTTTTGCATTATGTTTGACGTAAATCTCTGTGAGATTGCGTTTCATTTTTAAAATTTCTTCCGCCTGGATTTGGATATCAGTAGCCTGTCCTTGAGCACCCCCACTGGGTTGATGTATCATATGGCGGGCATTTGGTAGCATATATCTCTTTCCGGGAGCACCCGACTGCGCCAAAAGACTCCCCATGCTACAGGCCTGGCCCATTACATAGGTTGCTACATCTGGTTTTATAAACTGCATGGCATCGTAGATTGCCATACCAGCAGTGACAACTCCTCCAGGACTGTTGATAAAGAGGCTGATATCTTTGTCAGTATTTTCGCTTTCGAGAAACAACAACTGGGCCACGATCAAATTAGCCATTTGATCATGCACCGGGCCTTCTAACATAACTATTCTTTCTTTTAATAATCTACTGTAAATATCATAGGCTCTTTCGCCTTTACCAGAAGATTCAATTACTACGGGCACTAATGGCATGCTTTGTCCTTGTTTAAAATTTAAATTATATATTGTAGATTTAAAATCTGTCTACACTTATATTAATCATTTCTTCATTGACAATCACAGCAATATGGCTGTAATATCTCTAGAGTTAAATAAATTAAAGTATTTGTAATGACAACCTTAGTTCTGAATGCCGATGCCCAGCCTATTGGTTTACTGCCATTATCTACCGTAGATTGGCAAGAAGCCATACGATATCTTGTTCTAGACAAGGTTGAAGTCTTATCTTGGTACGACGACTGGATAGTTCGCAGTGCTAATTGGAGCACTAGGGTTCCAGCTGTGATCATGCTCAAAGAATACCAGAAGCCCAAAAACTATGCCCGATTAAGCAAACGGAATGTTTTCCTTCGAGATCTATATAAATGTCAGTACTGTGGCATAGACTGCAATGGCTCGGAGGCTACTCTAGATCATGTCTTACCGTTAAGCAAAGGAGGTAAGAGTTCTTGGGTCAATCTCACCACTGCCTGCAAGTCCTGCAACTATCGCAAGGCCAACCAAACCAAGATGAAGCCCAAAACTGCACCCCACAAACCCGATTTTTGGGAATTAACAGATAAGCGGCGACAGTTAGGTTTTCAATATGCCCATCCTAGTTGGGCGGACTATCTCGGTTGACAATCAACATTTCTTGTCTTATAATTAGTCATCGTTAACAAACAGAGAGCGATTATGACTTTCCAATTTAAGTATGACGAAGTAGTCCGTACGCCTAATCCTATGTTTACTATCAATCCTCTTAAACGAGGATCCGGTAAAACTGTCAATCTTCAAGATCGCGTTGATAAATTAAACAACAGCGCGGCGTGGAAAAAAACAATCAAGGCTTGGCAAAACATAGACAAAGAATTTGATCTGTCACGTCTGCCCAAAGTATCAATGGAGAAACTTGGAGTCGCAGACATTGACGAGGACATTCAACGTTCGCTAGATGACAAGCATTGCGCGAATACTATTGCCAATCCAGCGGTTTTCGATCCTGCCCTGCTACAGGGTGCTCAGTTTATCAAAACTTCGACAGGAAAATTTATCAGTATTGATGGCCAGCACACTATCAGTACCGTAGCGGGTCTCATCAGTGCAGGATTAGTACCCGGACACAGCGATTGGAGAGAATTCAAGGTTGGTTTTCAATATATCGAAACCGATAGTCTTTCTTTCGCCCGCAAGGCGTTTAGTATCATAAATGGCAAGGGTAAAAAGAAGCAGAGTGCTTATCAGCAACTGCGAAATTCTGTGTTCGTTGTCCGAATCGACAAAGACATTAGCGATCCAGAAGATGTTGAAATTGAGCAAAAAATAACAGCGGCCGAAAAATTTGAATGTTTTCCTGTAGAGGAAGGCAGCACCTTACTGAAGTATCCAGGAACATTTTCAAACATTGCCACTTTCAAGACACTAAATTTGAAAGAAATCGAACTAGCTTGTAATTGGCACAACACGTATTTCCACTACGAAAACATACATGTCAGTTTGTTCTTTATCTTTCGTGATATGAGCAGAGACTTTCATTCTGCAAAACTTACGATCACAAAGAAATTGCAAGAGGAATTGGCAGCACTAGTGCAACACCTTTTTGGTAGCTTGTCTCAATTCAGTGAAAGCGCCAAAGAAGCCTATGGAAAATGGCATATGGCTAGGCACAATTACAAAGGAGACTGGAAAGATGATGCTTACGTCTGTGCTCTACTACAACTGTATCAGCATTTCGGAGGAAAGGAAAAGATAGCTTCTGCATTAGTTGATCAGTTCGACGATCTAGTACAGTTTTTTGATGAAGACATTATGGATCTCGCTCTAGCCTAATGTATTATTTTTATATCATCGAAAACCTTAGGGGTAGAGCAGGTTTTGGCATCGCTCAAGATGCTCGTGAAAGAAACAAACAATACACCAGTCATAGCGGAGATTTAGTTAAGTTTCCTTTCTTGTTTGGAGGACAACGAGCTCATGCCAAAGCCGTAGAACGGACGATTAAAACCCAATGGATAGATAACATTTGGATCTTAGATGATTGGGAAACAGAATGGCTGCAGGATGGAATTACTGTACAGGATCTTAAAGAACATGTTGAACAACTCATCAAAACAAGACATTATAAGTTGAATTTAGTTTCTAGAGATTTTGACTTTAGGAAAGAAAACCCCATCGATACAGTTGACAGTTAACTGGTATTTTGTTAAAGTATAATTATGAAATTAATTAAATTCTCACTAATGAATCCGGACGAAGTGGACTCCATCGAGCATCTACAACAAACTGTATTCCGCCCAAACAGTTTTCAGCAGGCTAAGATAACTGCAAAAAATCTTTTATCTTCTCTAGTCAACGGAGGAAAGATTGATAAAGAAGAGAAAGCCATGCAAATACGCCTAAACAATCTGCTCAAAAGCAATGCAGTGTTTAATGGTTTCACTGAAGCAGAATATCTCGAAGACTGTCTCAAAGAAGACACTCCTAGCCGTAGAATCGCTATCGCTCGATTAATGAAAGATACTAACAAAGGCATTTCAGATATCGACGATCAGATAAAATTTACTTTCGAAGATGGATCAAAACCTACAGAAAAATTGGCCAAACTTCGATTAGTGGAAGAATTCAATTTAGATAGAAGCAAGTTTGTTCTCCTTTTAGATGCCGGAGATGATCGTCTAATTATAGACGAAAAAGGACGACAGCTTATTCGTGCAGGAGACCTTAAAAACAAATCCAAAGTCCGAAGCATTGATGCTATTTCGGAACTCAAGGGTGCGGTGATCATTTGGTGTATGAAATACAAAGGTGGAACAGCGGCTGTGGGTGGTAGCGGACAGAAAGACCAAGGAACCACAGAAGGTGCCCATATGGCCAAACTGATCGAAGATTGGCATAATAGCGGCGGAGCTTTAGAATACAAAGGGAAACCGGTATTCTTCGCCAATCTAGTCTATGGCGGACAGTTTAACGATCATAAACGTATCGTAGAAAATGAAATGACTTTCAAATCGGATAGAGATTGTTATAGATCTTTTAATATTAGTTTGGATCAAGTAAAGAATGTGATAGACTATTTTGATAAGAGCAAACTCAATCTTGACAGTTGCCTCAAGGACCTGTATAATAAATATGCTTACGATATAGAATACACAGGCAAACCCAAAGAAGAGGAAAAGGCAAGATTACTAGAATGGACCAACGCTACGAACTTAATCATCGAGACTGTATAGAATGGATGAACAGTCAACCCGAGAAGTCGATTGAATGTATCATTACTTCTCCCCCTTATAACCTAGACATCAAATACGGCGAGTATCAAGACGATCTTCCACGAGAAAGCTATCTCAAATGGATGCGCGATGTTGCTGTGGCGATGAAACGTGTGCTCAAAGACGACGGGCAATTATTTCTCAACATTGGTTATTCTAACAACGATCCTTGGGTGGCTATGGATGTGGCACAGGTGTTCCGACAGGAATTCGTGCTACAGAACAACTTTACCTGGATCAAACACATTTTGTTAAATGATCAGAGCTACGGAATCTATAAACCCATCAGCTCTGATCGTTATGCATCTGCGACCACAGAAAGCATATTCCACTTTACCAAAGACGGCACTGTCAAAATAGATCGTTTGGCGATCGGACATCGCAATACCACACACGAAAAGTATCCTGAGCTTTATAGCGAAAGCCGGCATATCGCAGAGCATCGTCGCAAGGCTGCTAAGAAACTAGGGTTCAAAACTTGGTTAGAATTCCAGGCTGCTGCCAATGACGAACTTTGGAACAAGTTTAACGCTCTTATGGAAGAGTTTGAAGCCAAGAAACCTTGGGATCCGGATCGCAAGAAATGTATCGGTAATGCTTGGTATATCCAATATACTCCAGTGAGTAAATTAGCCAAAGAGGCAGGAGAAGAAGAACTAGGTACTCGTGAAAGCGGACGTGGCGGACATCCTGCGACATTCCCCGAGCAACTGCCCGACATGTGTATTCGTTTCTCGGGCATTTCAAAAGGCAGCCGTGTCTACGATCCTTTTATTGGTACAGGTACGACTATTTTGGCTGCGGTCAGGAATGGCATGTACGGAATTGGTACGGACATAGATCAAGATTATTTGGATTTTTGTAAACGAAGATTGTCAAACACTTTAAGTCCAAAAGACGAAAAAAAAGATAAAAAAAATATAATCGATCAATTGATCGTAAACGATTGACAAATGCTTCGAATCGTGCTATAATTATTTTATAGTAAATGATTAGGAGTGAATCTTGCGTACACAACCAGAAGTCGTCATTCAGCGTTTGGCTGCAGATAACAGTCGTTTAGCCAAAGAAGAAATACTCAAGCAGGCTGCAGAAGAAGGTCTCACCGAGTTCTTTGACGGTATACGGATGGGTCTCGATAATCTATACACATTCGGAGTGAAACAAATCCCAGAAAGCCAATCTGACGGTCAAGGTCTGAGTTGGGAAAACTTTCGGCAGTTGGCAGAAGCTCTATATCGTCGGAAACTCACCGGACATGCGGCACAGGACGCCATTAAGCTAGCCATGGATGTGGCTACCCGAGATCAGTGGAACCATTTTTTCAAACTCATCCTCCAAAAAGATCTTCGCTGTGGGGTGTCTGAAAAGACCGTGAACAAGGTGCTCAAGAAGTTCAAAGATATCCAACCTGTTCCTGTGTTCGAATGCATGCTGGCGCAGGATTCTGCTAATCATCAGGCCAAGATGGCAGGCAAAAAGATCGTGCAGCCTAAATTAGATGGAGTCCGTTGTCTCACAGTCGTTGATTATGAAAACAAGACCGTGACACAGTACAGCCGTAATGGCATCGTGTTTGAAAACTTTTCGCACATCACAGAATATCTCAGCCAATTTATTGAAGAGTTCGGACGTAGTTTCGTCATAGATGGAGAGGTGGTTTCTACCAGCTTCCAGGCCCTGATGCGCCAGGCTCGTCGCAAGGAAGGAGTCGATGCTGGAGATGCAAGGTTAGCTGTGTTTGATATCATTCCGTTGGTGGAATTCAAACAGGGACGCAGCACCTTAGGCCAGAGGCGTAGACTTAACTTTCTCAAGAACTTTGAAAACATCTTTCGTGACAGCGGATTCATCGACATGCTGGATTGGCGAGAGTTTGATCTAGATGTGCTCACTGATGAGATCGAATACCAGGACTACGTTCGAGAGCTGGTAGATCAAGGATATGAAGGGGCAATGATTAAGGATGTTGATGCACCTTATGTCTGTAAACGTGACAGCGCATGGATGAAATCTAAACCTTTCATCGAAGTCAGCTTATCTGTTACAGGCTATGAAGAAGGGACCGGCCGCAACGAAGGGAGACTGGGTGCGATTATTTGCGAAGGGGAAGATGATGGAAAAACGATCTGCGTCAATTGTGGCAGTGGTTTCAGCGATAGTGATCGCGATGAGCTATGGGCAGGAAGAGATTCGCTCGTGGGTCAGGTAGTTGAAGTCCGAGCCGATGCCATTACCCAAAACCAAGATGGGAGTTATAGCCTACGATTTCCCCGATTTAAAACATTTCGTGGATTCAAGAAAGGTGAAAAGATATGACCGAAGTTACCTGTAAGACCTGTAAACATGCGTTTCGAAAATTGTCTAGCCTACCTATATGGGGTTCAGGTATAGAGTGGAGATGCCGTAGAGAATGGGTAGAAGAAACTCAAGAATTTGATCCGATCAAAGGTTCTAAGATCGTTCCTGCTCACTACATGAGATGTATGGATGCCCGTGCTGGATATCGCGACAGCCCTTGCGGACGTGAAGGTCGTAAATGGGAACCTCGAAACAAGGAAAACTTTTTTGCTTATCTAAAAAGAGTATAATGAAAAAAATCTTCTACGAAAAACAGGGACGACGATATGTTCCCGTGGCAGAGTATGACAACGAATGGTTGGACAGCTTTCCTAAAGGCACGCATCTGGTCATGTCGTATCCTGGTGGGGCCAGCCGGCGTTTCAACATTGATCCTGCCTATGCGGCAATGATCGCTGCAGGTCGCGTAGCAGAAGATGCTATCTGCACCGCCATGATCAAAGCTGATGAGATAAAACCGCCCCGTCGTGCGATGACTGAAGCAGAGCGAGATGCTTGGAACAATCTCATAGCAGTGTGGGGGGACGAAGCCCGCAGCCTGCGCAGACCCGCCATGCGTGATGTAGCGGAAGCAGGTGTGAATGCCATGATGGCTGAAGCAGATAAACTCATGGCACATGAATCTGTGCGTCGTGCCTACGAACACTTCCAACTGATG
>Ga0169931_10013664_pt1 | contig 11064 bp, 5 predicted proteins | sample Kivu_15m_20L_FD_129675 | JGI IMG/M metagenome (GOLD analysis project Ga0169931, IMG submission 129675) | Freshwater microbial communities from Lake Kivu, Western Province, Rwanda to study Microbial Dark Matter (Phase II) - Kivu_15m_20L... | ecosystem: Environmental > Aquatic > Freshwater > Lake ... | reverse complement strand
TATCATCGTATGTATTATTAGGATATACTGGTTCACTATCCGATTTACAAAGTGGAGGTAAGAATTTCGTCCCAATGACCGTTTGACGTGTTAAGGAAACAAATGCTCGAACATCTGATGGTTCCGGAATTACAATCGCTTTTGCACCCCTTGATTTCCGCGCCTTAGCTTTCTCTCCTACAGTGTGAATAGCATTGCTATCATACGTTAGACCTGATAATCCTAACAAAGTGATTCGGACTATATGAGGTATGTCTGTGTCACTCATGGCAATCACCGATGGTTCTGGCGAAGAAGCCACCGATTTCTTAGGCATTTGTCTTGAGACGTTCAGTGTAAGATGGGTTTGTACTCGTTCATGAACATCGATTAGCTCGGTCGAAACATATGTACTGTATGTGGAGAATGAATATGTACATACAACTTGGATGCGATGATACCCGGCAAGGAAGTTAAGTAACGGTCAAAGGAGTTATTTTTTTTAAATACAAAAACCGTAAAAGGAGTACTAAATAAAAGTAGTAGGACTACCTACGGGTGCAGAACTGTTATGTATACTGCATCTGAAACTGTATGTAGCAATGACAAAAACACAGACCACCGACCATACCGCGAGTATTATTTTAAATGACAACAAACCTTGCCTTCCGATTTGAATAAACAGGATATGGACACAACGAAAGCGATGGTGACAAAAAATGCCGCAATGTTTCTACCATGCCAACATTGCGGGTCTGGAGGTCTTGTTCCGTACTTTCTTTCTTTTTAGTCCATGGTCCAATCTTGAATAAATCTGTAGGTGTATTTAGATAATTATCAGACTTTGTTTGATGACATTAACTTGTGGCCTAATTATACTCACCTTACTCTGCGAAAGTAATACATCAGATAATATTTAATACCTCCATTATTTTTAACTGACCAAGATTACTTCTTAGGATCAATGGCTATGTTCGACCTTTCCCCTCTCACCAAGATAACCAAATGAAACATTCAGTGATGGAGTACTTTGCGTACGTGTAAGCCATTCCTTTTACGACCTCATATCCTCACACCACTCAGCTCCCCTGCCTTTCTTTGACTCATGCTATTATTACGTACTAATTCCATGGACTACAATACATAGATCTCTAGTTCCGAGTTTTCTTCTTCTTTTGCTCATGATCTTCTCATTCATATCGATTTCTAACTTACACATCTCGAAAAATAATTATCTCCTTCTCTTACGGAAAAGATCGGGTATAATATCTACTAGCACAATTTGAACACGTGTTCATTATTGTATGATATGATACGTGACCTTGATGACTGGATAGATCTACACACTATACATAAAATCAAAGACTGTTTAACAATTCCGCAGTCGGACGAAGACCATGACAATTCATGTCACTAAAACTATCCTAAGAAAAATCATGCTTTATTTTCTTTTATCTGTTTTCTTTTTTAGTTATTCCAAGAAGAAATAAATCAGGAGAGAGATTAAAAAAACTTTCCTCGGTGCTTGTATCTTCTTTGGGTTCACTCCGCATACTTGTATGGTTATTACATAAAAGATCGGATGGACTATGAGAAGGTAGGAAGCTACGATAAAAGGTCTCCAAGGCACCTGTATATTGATTCGATCTAGACGCAATGGATGAATGTGTCGTAGCGACGGATGGTTCTTGATTACCGTAATGATTATCTCGTAATGTCGAATATGAATTTGAAACGATGGGTGGGAGTGAACTAAGACGTAAGGGTACTTTGGTAGGTTCGACTTTTGGAAGTCTTTTCTGTCCAATGGGTTTTACATGACTTCTATCATCCGATTCAATACTCCATGATGTATGGATTCTACGTCTATCCGTATTGAGAAGATTGGATCGGGTTTGTTGCAAGCATTGTGTGTATACATCATCTGCAGTTTTCGATTTCGTCGCTGAGCTTTGTGTCGTGGTAATCTTTCTAGGAATAGTATCACTATAGGAAGATAAGTTTTGATGATGAGATGATTGTACGAAAGAAGCGACATAAAGAGGTAACGGTGTCTGTTCTGAGTCTGTTGGTAAAAAATCTTGATCAAATGAGGAGTAGAGTGATGAAGAAAATAAAGTAGAATCGGATGGAGGATGAGGGGGCATATTGTTCATGGTAACAGGAGTTCTATCATGTTGATCGACGGCATCAAGAAGAGGGTAGGATAGAAGTGACGATCCGGACGAATTATCGTAATTGTAAGATATCATTGGATCGTGAATGGATGGAGTTAATCTCGAAGATAAAGACGACGATGACGCGGATGTATCGCAAATGGATGGAGGAAATAGTTGTTGCCTTGATGGTTCAAATCGCTTGTCTCTTTGCGTTGTGCCATAAAATGAGGAATCTTTATCCCCCTGGAATAATCGTTCATCATCGGATCCATCATACGTCGAAAATAAGTTGGATGAAAGGTTGTATTTGTTGGGAGTAGACGGACAAGGTGGTGTGTTGTATGCCGACACAAGATGATGCGAGGACGATGTATGGAAGACATGCACTGGCGAGGCATCGACATGATTCGTAGTTGTAAATTCATTCACGTTGCTTTGAAGGCTATGTCCAAGTGATGACGATGACACATTCACGTTTGTATTTTGAAATGTTTCCTCCAGAGCCATTCGTGTGTCTCTTATCGATAAACTAGAGGATATAGACGTTGAAGAGTAGCCCTGATTTAATTTGTTAATTGAATCAAAAGTGATATTAGGGTCATTCATAAGTTTGGTATAGTAATCGTAAACAGATGCATGAGAAGACTCGGATGTCCCCGAACGACAGGATGATGACGATTTCGTAACTTGTGGAATATTTCTTACTGTCATCATACTTGGATTTTCAGCGATGGATGGGAGTTTTTGCTTTTGTTTCGGAGATGTTGATATGTTGAATGACGGCGCTATGGTAATACTACTACTAGTTCCATGGTTCATAGACGCAATATGATCACTATGGCTATAGGGTTCGAGATTATGTGCGAAACCAGGAGGAGGATTCAGTGATGGTGGTGCGGAAATCGTTGTTTCCATGAATCGCTCTGTTGATTCATGACATTCATCTACCTCATCCAAACTAATGTCCAGACTCGATAGATTGCCCTGAACTATGAACAGCTCAGTGTTCGGATGAGTTATCTTATCTAAGCGCTTCTTGTTCTTTGATCCGCCACGACATCCTCTAGCCCGATATTTTTTCTTCTCTGAAAGAGTTCTCTCTGAAAGAGAAGATTCCTTTGGTTCGCCAGTATTTCTATCCATGAGAGGAGATTTCATGGGGAGAAGAGAATCATAAGTGGAATGGGATACCGATGATCCTAATTATTTTCGCGATAAGCATCATATTATTGTGCATTCATTCATTACATTGGCATATGTTTATTTACGAGAGTATAATAATGTTTTCTTTATTTTTGAGCCTCCTGTAGGACTACTACATCAGCAGCCAGCAGCAGCAGCAGAAATGACAGCCTGCATGACTTGACGCGCTCTCCTTCAACGGATTTGGGTGTTGCTACTGTTCCAGTATGTATGTGTCCAAGATTTTGAATTGCCACAAAAATCTAAAATACAGTAGGAGATCCTTCGTATCTTATAGGTATGTAGAATTGATTGATCGCAGCCCTTGGTACAATCCAGTAGGAGCATTCAATCCACTGCCATAACCAAGGTGCGTTCGTTCATAAAATTGACAACAGGTTATTACAGTTGAGAGTGTTCCAACTGATCATGGATAATATGGGTTATGGTGAACGGTGATATGGGGTTATTGAATAATTAAGAATATATATAAATGTGAAAAGAAGGTTTGTTTATAGATTCCTCGGATACTATAAATTATTTCTTCCAATAAAAAAAACTATTGTTTTGTTTTTTTTTTTAAATCCCGTTCTTTCTATGAAAGAATTCTATCCACATATTCTACTAATTTCAAGTAATCATGAATATAAATTTCAGCTTCACAACCTAATAATTGTAAACTCATCTTTATAAAACGATTCATAATTTCTTTCTTTCTCTTTTGGGTATCTTCCTCCGAGTCATGTATAACAATACAATCAATACCATATTCACGATATTCATAATGTAATGATCGTATCAGTTGAATCATAAATGCTTCAGAGGCCTTATCTATGGATGTTTTTATAAAAGGATCTTGGAGGATATGATTTGTATGTTGTCTTCTTACTGTATGATGATTATTAGAGTTGCTGTTGTTGTTTACCGCCTCCTCGGATACAGAAGAGGAAATGATACTTACAATAGCACCTGATTTTCTAAAAATCATATGATTGAGTATCATACGTAATATATGCACATACTCTTCATGTCTTGTGACAGTGCTATTGCTACTGTTACTACTACTATGATTCGTAGCAGGGAGTATATATGGAATCGATGGATATTGAAAAATCAACATTCCAATTCCACCATCCAAGGTCATTCGTCCTAATTGTGGTTCTAATATCGTATGTATATTCGGAGATATCGTCGTCACCGTCTGATTCTTGTTATGATGATTATTACTATTATCATGGTTATAATAAGAAGATTTATCTTGATCCATCGTTGATGGTAATATACATATTTCTACCAAAGAATGTAAAGATGAATCGAAATTCTGCAATATAACATGACTTAAATATTGTTGCTGCTGTTTTTGTTGTTGTTCATACGGATACTCATTATCATCCTGTGATCTTGATGGTATAATCATGGATGATGATGAAATAAGAATAAATATATGAAATTTATATTGTAAAAGAAATTGTATATAACAAAATGCTACTGAATCCGACCGTGGTACTAGTATCCATACAGGATTTGTTGTTGTTGTAGCTTTATGATTCGATTCTTCTTCGATGATAAAATCATTCTCTGTCATAATAACAATAATCCATCGACCATATCTTGAATTAAGACGTAACAATGAATTACGTGTTAACCAAATTAAGTATAAAGGTTGTATGTATTTATGTTTTAATCGTTTGAAAAGAAATAAAGTACTTAATTGTGCAAGACGAATCGTAGTCATTCGATGTACGGCAGGACTATTTTTACAGAATACAAACCATGTCATGATGATATTCCACCACGATGATGATTGTTGAACGTTGGAGATGATGTATGGGGGTATTGTAATCCTCCAAGATACACATTGGAGAGTGAGTAGATGACCCAGTATAATAATGAATGCTGTTAGGAATAGGTACAATAATAACATTACTATCCAAGAGATTTTTGAATTATGAGTTAATTTATTTGGTTTACTACTGCTGCTGTTGTTGTTCATAATGATTGATATAGCTGATGAATGTGATACGACAGAGTAGGTTATTGAAATGTCAAAGGCGTACACACATATGTATTTGTGCATGAATGAAATGAAAGCAACTCGTCCTCGACGTCTACTGTACGTAAAAGTCTAAAGTCTAACTCGTCTAACCGTCAAACCTCAAAATGCAAGCAACTGCACACTCCACAAACGCCCCAACAGCAGGTCTCATAATTTGTTTCTTGCATTTTTACAACTCTCATGCACCCATGTACAATGTCAATGGTAAAGAAGATTCCAGGATCATCAGTATCATCGTTATCAATTCTACAACAGAAACCATTAATTATACTATTAGGATGGTTGGGATGTAAAGAACGAACCTTACATCGTTACATGGAACTCTACCAAAGCTTGGGTTGTCAAGTTATCACTCGTATATTACCTCCAGCGTTGGTCATCCAAGCGGTACATTCACCCTTGAGTCCTATCCCTACGGACATTTATCATCGTTTATCCTTATCATTACTACTACATCAAGGTCCAATACCAACACCACCGACTACTTCGTCTACTTCTTCTTGTAAAAATATCACTGATTTCGCTATTCATATTTTACAAGATGTAATTTCATATAATTATCCACCGTTTATGATACATAATTTTTCAAATGGTGGATGCTTTTTATTTGAAAAGATTTATCAAATTTTACAATTCCCAAATTCACAACAACAACAACATCTTCAAAATCATCTGAAAGATAAACAGGATTATACTCATCCTACGAGACTCCTTCTTTTACAACAACAATGTAGGGGTATCATCTTTGATTCATCTCCTGCTGCATTTCATCATCGATTGAATTTACTAGATTCAGCATTGATGCATATACCAACAACAGAACGATTACAATTGAAATTACAAAAGATTCTATCTTCTTTGTCATCATCGTGGTATCCAGGGAAACGACAGAAAGTAAGACTGACTCAACAACAACGATCGAAAGAGTTTTGGAATACTATGATGTATGAATATTCATGGATACCACAACTTTATATTTATAGTAAAATGGATCATTTAACGGATTATCAAGAATTGGAAAAACTGATCCTTTATAGAAAAACTCATCATCATCAGCAGCAGAAGCAGCAGACAATATATACACTTCCATTGGAAGATTCTCCACATTGTGGTCATTTATTACAGTATCCTCAAGAATATAGACAAGCTATACAATCGTTTCTTGACGTATGTCTTATTTCTAGCAGTGATAGAGATATTATACTAAGGAAAGACGAGTATGACAACAAATACAATACAAGGGATACAGGTATCTCTTTGTTTTCAAAGCTGTAACAAAAACATATATTATTTTTTTTTAATAAAAAAAGGACTACTGTATACATAGAATTCATACTTTTCCATATCAGCACATCCCCATATTTATCTTATACTATATTTGTAATGTAGCTATAACTATTATTTATCTGTTGTGGTAAAAAAAATTGATTATGATAGACACAAAAGCAAAAAGTGAGGACAAAGAAACTATATGAACAGTAAAGTACCTTTGTTTAAGTTATGTATCCAAGATTTATAAATCTTTTGTTTCAAGTACTACGGGAAGAGGAACTTTTAAACACCCAAGAGTATCCCAATCCATTTTATCAAAGTCTGAAACGGTTGATCCACATTATTATTACTACTATTCTCAGCTTTGTCATCTACTACCGCATGAAGCGTCTCCATATCCAATCCCATGGCTTTCTTAGGATCTAATAATGTATCCAAGACTTTATCCGGTAAGTACACAGCACCTCCACGAATTATGGATATTAATTCACTAATCCGTTGTTTCCGTACAAGTAAAAATTGGATATACAATTTAGCACATACAAGTCTTTGTACGAGATGCCAAAAACTGGATCTTGTGGATAACGGTGCTAAAGATACAGTCCAAAAGGATTTTAGTGCATCTACAACAATTAAAATACCCATAATGACTTCGAATAAGAGAGATATACGAGATACTAATTCCGCTAATAATTTTTGACGTGTAACAAGATTGGATTGTCTCCATACAGATGGAGTGAATACAACACTCATCCCAGCATCGACAATCGATCCACAAAATTTCCATACTTGAAATGCCATGGGTTGATTCGATGAAAGGATTACTAATACATCTGAAAGTACCCATATGATAGAAACAAATTCTCGTATAAAAATAGGACCCACAATAGATAATGTAGCTAGACTATTGATAACATTGCCTTGACGTTTTTGATTCTTTTTACTCATTGTCGTCGTCGAGGGAACTTGTGATGAAGAAGATGATGATTGTAACCACCAAGGAATAGAAGACCATGAAGAAGATATATCCATGGTATTCTTTTCTGTTATTGAATAAGGAGAGGATATTTTGAAGTCCTTACTTATATCCGGTGGTATTCCAATCCAAAACAGTATCAAGGTACAATAAAAGAAATATTGTGCTACAGGATCTTGTATTAATTCTTCGATCGCTTGTCGAACTTGGGTGAGACCAAGTTGTGGTATTTGTCGAGCACTCACAATAACTCCACTTAAGATCCCACTAATATGTTTTAAACCTGCAAAGAATAAGGTTCGACGAATCAATGCTAATTTTATTCTATTTGGTACTATTAATAGAGTATTCAAGGGTGTATCCGTTGCCTTTGTTGTTGATGATGATGATGATACTTTGGTAGAGGTGGGTACTGTTTTAGTAGGTATCAAAGTGGTGATAGAGCTCATCCATGCACCAAGACTCGTAACGACCGATGATAAAGATAATAGAGATTGAATTCCATGAGCTCCACCATGGGTATGTAAAAAATAATTTGCTAATACTGCAGAAGTGGAAGCTTCGACACCTCCTCCTACATCTTCATCGATGTTGTTGTCATCATCATGACGTTCGTTCTCTGACGAGATTGTGGGGACATTAGCAGTAGTATCCGAAGCTCCTAAAGCTAAACCCAAAGATTGAAATGTCGTGAAGGGAGATGATTTCCTTGTAGTACTAGGAGTATTCCTGATTAGATCGTTCGCTCGATCTCGTATCGCATCACCTAGCATGGATGCAGTATCTTTATGCCGTTTCATGGTTTCATTTATTTTCTTTCGACCGTTATCATCTTTCTCCGTTAGTTTCCTCTTTTTCATCTGTGACTTAATGGAGGCTTTAGATGTCGTATGATGAGCCTTCTTCTTACGACGACTATTTTTGACAGATCTCTTATGGTTGTTCTTTTCTTTTTCATCTTCTACTTCATCTTGAACTATATTGTCCCCTCCTCTCACTTTCAATTTATAAGAATCACCTGGATAGTGTTGGTGATCATCTCCTGGACCTTTGGAAAAAATCGATAATATTTGATCATTCGGTATGGATATCCTCCATGTTGCTAATATATGTGTAGCTGTTGTATGGATCGCCGAGTGATGAAAAGCCAGAAAGAAGATGAAAGAAAAAAGAAACATGGCTGCGGAGATTTATCGTCTCGTGGGATGTTTATGAAATGATTGTCAAGAATGTTTAGCTGTATTTTGATTCATCGAATGTACAGAGGAGTAATACAGTTAGTCAGTTCGACATGTCTATCACAATAATAAATCGCAGATTTGCAACGCAAGGAATAATTTCTGCACGAACCTGCGTTACTGTACAGTACATTTCGTATATTTGTATGTAGTGACCATACGTACGTAACCCGGGATCACAGAATTTGATGGGACATATTACATATGCAATATCCCATAATCATACACGTTGATCTGGTGGAGACAACTGCAGCATTAGGAATGGTTTTACATTATGGGCATTTATCGATACCGATAGATCGTGATTCTTCCTGCCACGCAATATCCATGATCATATCCATCTTGAATTCGAGTTCTCGCATCTTAGCTTCTTGTTCTTCAATGCTTTGTTGACCTCTTTGCAAAGTCTTTTTCGTTTCAACAATCGATTTGGGCATTTTTTTAATTTTTCATATGCATAAAGATAGACATTCTGAAAAGACTCGCGAGCAAAACTCTATGATACTGGGAATCTTATTCGATAAATATTATAATCCCACAGTCTCAAAGTTTGGGTCGCGAGTCTTTTCAGAAATGTATGTTTCATAGAATGACAAATGAATACCTTAATGTCACAATGCTATCTTTACACATATGAAAATGCCGAAATCGATGGTGGAAAATGAAAAGACTTTGCAAAGAGCTCAACAAACAATTGAAGAACAAGCAGCTAAAATACGAGAGCTCGAAGCCAAGTTATCAAAGATGGATAATGGATATTCCATGAACACAAGAACTAATCACGATCTATCGGTATCGACTAATTCCCATCATGTAATAAAACCATTCCCAATGCCACAGAAGTTGTCTCCAGATCAACGTGTTCTCACTCGGGAGGAGAGACTCGAGGCTCATAGGCAACGAAAAAGGATGGAAAATAAATTTGCAGAAGATTCGGGGAAATGGGAAAGTCCATCTCCACCTTTACCTCATCTATCGCAGAAGGGATCCAGAGAAATGAGAGAGAATGATGATCTAGTTCAAAGACTTGTATCTGATCCAGTTCAACGGAAAATGATTGATGTAATACAAAAACGAGTGCGAAAGAATACAAAGAGATTCTCGTCGTCATGTGATGTCATTGATCGATTCGATGCAGAAAGTTATCAAAGTATTACGTCGACGGGGCATACTAGCGCTGAGAGTAGTAAAGTTTCATTTAATTTAGAGACAAATAGACCTAGGCATAAAAGGGGGAAAGAAACCTTGAAGCAGAAAACGTCGTCAAGTAAAATATCAAAAGAATCTCTTTCTCAAACGGAAAAAAGGAGAGACGCTCTGATGCAAAGATTGAGTATGAATCTTAGAGATCGGAGGAAGCTTATGAAAAAAAAAGATGATGTCCCTGATATTGTGAAGAAGTCACTGCGAGGACATAAATTGAAGAAGATTCGTTGGTCCATGGCAGATCAATATCAAAATAACGAAGCGGAAGATGATGGGGAAGTCGATGAAGATTTTCTCAAACCACCTTCGGATGTAAGTAACGAGGTACCGATACAATGTAATACTTGCCGATCGGAGGAGAATTGCGAAGAAGATGTCGATAATCCAGGAACCTTCTACTGCTCATCATGTTGGCATAATTACGAGAATGGCTTTATGGATAGTATTCCAAAAAAATTAAAGCATTCTCCATCAAGTGTGTCCGAAGATGTGACTAAATTTCCCATCGATAGTAGAGACGATGTATCCTATCCACGCCGAACTGATAATGTCATTCAAGAGAGAAAGATAGTAAGTAAAGCTGCATCTCCTGATGAACACGGTGGGAAATTTCGAGTGAAGAGGACCAGACCACTACAAGAAAATTTTCAGGAAAGCAGCAGTATGAATAATTGTCTCTGGATTATGCATGATAATCATAAACTTGTCCATCAGGTCGTTTGCTCTGGTCCCATGCAAATGAAGTGTATCATAGAAACAAAAGATCCTGATCGTAAGAATACCTTTAGAATGATCATAGGACTCATCACATATTGTGGTAAGCCTCCGAACACGATTCTGAAAAATAGTTACGACGAGAGAAGCAGTGACCGAGGTTCTGCATGTCTTTGTATCTCTGATTTATATGGTTACATAATCAATCATGACACGGTGGAGACAAGACTATCTAAGGATGACCAGGTAATTGAATATAAACTTCCTCTTGACGACGCATTC
>Ga0169931_10013662_pt1 | contig 11064 bp, 10 predicted proteins | sample Kivu_15m_20L_FD_129675 | JGI IMG/M metagenome (GOLD analysis project Ga0169931, IMG submission 129675) | Freshwater microbial communities from Lake Kivu, Western Province, Rwanda to study Microbial Dark Matter (Phase II) - Kivu_15m_20L... | ecosystem: Environmental > Aquatic > Freshwater > Lake... | reverse complement strand
TCGTCGTAGAGAATACACTCCGGCTGCGCGGCCAGAGCGCGAGCGATGGCGACGGCACGTTTGTGGCCCGTGGATAAATCGGTCGGAAACACGTCGCGATAATCGGAGAGATCGACCAGATCGAGCAAGCCTTGCACGACGTCTTCCTTATTCTGCGCATCGTAGTCGTCGCGCAGTTCAAGCGAAAACTCGATATTCTCTCCCACGGTAAGCGAATCGAAGAGCGCGCCCGACTGGAACACCATGGTGACTTTTTTGCGAATGCGCCGCCACTCGGACTCGGGAAAATCGGTTACGTCTTCGTGCGCGACGATGACGCGGCCCGAGTCGGGCTTGAGGAAACCCATGATGTGGCCGAGGCTGACGGATTTACCCACGCCGCTCCGGCCGATGATGGCAACGGTCTGGCCGGCATTAATATAAAAGTTCGAATCGACTAAAACCGGCTTGTCGAACGTCTTATAGACATGCCGGAATTCGATGTAGTGGGGGTAGAGGTTGTCCATGCCGGGCTACGCGCGCGCGGCCTCCCATTCTTCGGGTGTATTGATGTTGGCGTAAACGCGCTCGGCGGCCTCGATGCGAAGATAGGGGATCTTTTCGATCACCTCGCGCATTCGGCGGCCTCCGCTATCGAAAAAGGCACGCAACGTGGGGAGATCGTCGCGGTGATACACGGCGCAGAGCGGTTCGGTGGCGCCGTCCCCGTGCGTCGGGATCACGGTGCGGCCCGTTTCGGCGGCGGCAAGCAGGATCTCGCGCAATGTCGGGACATCGATACGCGGCATGTCAACGGCAACGATCAGATTGAGCGGATCGCGCGAGAACTCGAGCGCCGTAACGATTCCGCCGAGGGGGCCTTCGCCGGGCCAGCGGTCGGCCAGTACCGGAACTCCCATATCCTCGTAACGGCCGTGGGGCGCCACGACAATCGCCGAGCCAGCGCCGGCTTCCACCACTCTTGCCACGCGCAGCAGCAGCGTATCGTCCGCAACGCCAAGCAGCGCTTTGTCCGATCCCATGCGCCGGCTGGCGCCGCCCGCCAGCACGAAACCCGATACGGCGCTTGTCATGAGAGAATCATAGCATCGGCCTGCGGGCCGGTTTCGGTTGAGAGGTTCAGTGTATAATCAATGCGACTGGAAAATGTTTTGAACAAGAAGATCCAGTTCTGTTTTATTATCGGAGCGATGTGCGCGCTGGCGGCTGAGCCGGCGGGCACGGTGAGCGACGTGCGCGCCGACCGCCGCACCGGCAGACTTGTGCGTAGCGTTACCATCGAACCCGTTGTGGTGCAATCGATTGTCCCCGGGTCTCCGGTGCGCCCGGCAAGGACCGCGCCACCTTCGCTGCCGTTGGCCAAGGACGCGCGCATCAACGAAATCGTGGAGAGCGCAGCGAAGCAATATGAAGTCGATCCGCTGCTGGTGCACGCCGTAATTCAAGTCGAGAGCGCTTATAATCCGCGAGCCGTTTCCCACGCCGGCGCGCAAGGGCTCATGCAGTTGATGCCGGCAACCGCGCGGTCACTGGGCGTGCGCAATAGCTTCGACGTCGAGGAAAATATTCGCGCGGGCGTGCGCCACCTGCGCGATCTGCAGGATCAGTACAAAGACGACCGGCTGGCGCTGGCGGCCTATAACGCCGGCGCGGGCGCGGTAAAGCGATATGGTTGGATTCCGCCCTACGCGGAAACGCAGGAGTACGTCTACAAGGTTGGTAAGAAGTACGGTGAAGCGCGCCGCGCGGCGGGCGCCGTACAACAAGAAAAGGCCGCGGCCGCCAAGCCGCCGGAAGTCAAGCCATCCGAAAACGAGCCCCGTCAGGTCGAAGCGTTCGTGGACGCCGACGGCCGGCTGCACATGCGAACCAAATGACCCAATCGCCGACACAACACGGAAGCTGGCTGCTGCCGCTCGTGTTGTCGGTCGGCGCGCTAGGGGCCGAAACTGTGCAACTCACGGATGTCCGGCACACCACAAGCAGAAAAGTAACGCGCGTCGCGATCGAACTGAGCGGTCCAGCCGAGGTCCGGCGCGACCGGCTTTCGAAGCCCGAGCGCTATTTCTTCGATTTCGCAAAGACCACGCGGGACCGTAAAGGCCTGCAGACAATCCAGGTCGGCGATCCGCTGGTCCGGCAGATCCGCGTCGCGGAGGCTAAGCCGGGAGTCATGCGGGTTGTGTTGGATCTTGAGTCCGAGGCCGATGTCACCACCTCTGAGCTGGAGAATCCGTTCCGACTGATCGTCGAAGTGAAGCCACGCGGCTACAAGCCGCTGCCCGAAGCGAAGGATCCGGTCGTGATCTCGGTGGCTCCCGCCAAGCCCGGACCGCGCGCGTTCATTCCGCCGAAGCAGCCGGTTGTGGAACATCGCGCGGTGGTATTTCCTCTTCCGCCGGCGCTGGCACAGCTTTTCGTCGTTAAGAAGGCCGAAGTCGTTCCTATTCCGCGGACACGGTGGCCGAAGTTCAAGGGAGCGTCAAAGCCGATTGTGGCAACGGCTAACCCCGCTCCACCACCTGCGGAACCAGCCAAGCGAACCGCGACTGGCACGAACTCGCTCACCCGGGCGCTGGGGTTGAAGCTGCGCCGAGTGATGATCGACCCAGGTCATGGTGGTCACGATCAAGGGTCGTCGGGACCAACGGGACTGCTGGAGAAGGAACTGGTGCTCGACGTGTCAAAGCGTCTCGGCGAATTAATCGAAGAGAACCTGGGCAGCGAAGTTGTCTATACACGGGATGACGACCACTTCGTCCCCTTGGAAGTGCGCACCAAGATGGCAAACGAAAGCAAGGCGGACCTGTTCCTGTCCATCCATGCCAATTCGTCGACGATCCGCAGCGTAACCGGCGTTGAGACGTATTTTCTGAGCTTCACCAACTCGAAGGAGGCCCTCGAGGTCGCGTCGCGGGAGAATGCGACAAGCGACCGGAGCGTCTTCGAACTTCGCGATTTGCTTCAGAAGATTGCGATGCAGGACAAGATCAACGAGTCGCGTGAGTTCGCCGCAAAAATAAACAACGCGCTCTACCGGGTTTGGGGGCAAGCGGGCGCCACGCGTAATCGCGGTGTGAAGAAAGCGCCGTTCGTTGTGTTGATCGGAGCAAATATGCCTTCGGTGCTGGCCGAGATCGGTTTTTTGTCGAACCCACGCGACGAGCAGGAGATGAAGAAGCCCGCGACCAGACAGAAAATCGCCGAGGCTCTTTACAGGGGAATCGCCCAATACGCCGAGTCTCTTAGCCACTTCACGGTCGCGCGTCGCGGCAACGACGAGTAGAGGCTAGCCTTCCTGCAGGCAGGGAGTAGGCGCGACCCAAACGCGGTTTCGGCCGGCATGTTTGGCTTGATATAGCGCTTCGTCGGCGGATTTCAGGATCAGGTGCCCCGGGCAGGGTATCGACAGATCACGGCTTGCAACGCCGAAACTGGCGGTCACCGGCACGTAAAGGTTGGTAATCTCGACGGGTTTGCTCGCAATGAGTTCGCGAAGGGACTCGGCGAATTGATGCAAGTCTTCCGGTTCCCTCTGTGAGACGATAACGAACTCTTCGCCGCCATATCGGCCCAAGGAGTCCTTTTCGCCGATCGCCCGCGCCAAGCGCTGCGCGATGGCGATGAGAACGGCGTCGCCGGCCGCGTGGCCATGGGTATCGTTCACCGATTTGAAGCGGTCGACATCGAGCATGATCACACCAAGTGGCGCATTGGCGTCAACCCGGGCGGCAAGCACCTCGGTGATTTTGCCGCGATTTTGTACGCCGGTCAGTGCGTCGTGCGTCGCCTGATGCCTTAGGGCGGCCTGGGCTCGCATCAATTCTTGTTGCAGGTCGACAATGCGCCGGCCCGCGCGCAACCGGACATTCAGTTCCTGTTGATCAAACGGCTTGACCACATAGTCGTCGGCGCCGGCCATCATACCCTCGATGACATCTTCCTTTTGCGTTCGAGAGGTAAGCAGCAGAATGTAGACGTACGGATCGCTGATTTTTTCACGGACCAGCTTGCAGACCTCGGGTCCGGTTAACCCAGGCATCATCCAGTCGAGGATGGCCAGACGAGGTGCGTCCGGCCGCTGCAGGACGTCCCAGGCCTGATTACCGTCCGAGGTGGACACCACTTCGTATCCCCATTTCCGGACAATACTCTCCAGGAGGTGGCGCGAAACAGTACTGTCGTCGGCAATCAGAATCTTCATACGCTCTCGGCGCAACCGGGCGCCCCTACTCCTCTTATCGGCCAATATTCGGATTTTCTAGATAGCCGTCTCAGATTTCCTCCACCAAGCCAGCAGGGTGGACTCAGGCTAGCACAACCGGTCATCGCGCGCATGGCGTTCTCATCGGCAATATCTCCAAATGCTAATAGCGTCGAAACCGTTACGTTTCTCTCTCCCAGAGTGGATGAGGATTTCTCCGAGAGAGTTTCATACCGCTTCCGGCGCGATGACGCTATGATGGTAGTCGAATGCCCCGTATGGAAAATTCCGTCCTGGTCCCCATGGTGGTTGAGCAAACCTCCCGCGGAGAACGTGCCTACGATATCTACTCGCGCCTGCTCAAAGAAAACATCATCTTTTTGGGTACCCCCATCGACGACAACGTCGCCAACCTGATCATCGCCCAGATTCTCTTCCTCGCCGCCGAGGACCCCGAGCGCGACATCTCCCTCTACATCAACTCGCCGGGCGGATCGATTACCGCCGGACTCGCGATTCTCGACACCATGAATCTCGTTGAGCCCGATATCACCACCTACTGCGTGGGCCAGGCGGCTTCAATGGCGGCCGTGCTGCTGGCTTGCGGCACCAAGGGCAAACGCTTCAGCCTCCCCAATTCCCGCATTCTGATCCACCAGCCGTCGATGCACGGGCTGGCCGGGCAAGCCACCGACATCGATATCTATGCGCGAGAAATTCTGCGTATGCGCGAGTCTCTGAACACGATTCTGGCCAACGCCTGCAACCAGCCGGTCGACCGCATCGCCCGCGACGTCGACCGCGACTACATCATGGATCCGCTCCAGGCCGTCGACTACGGCATGATCGACAAAGTCGTCGCCTCGCGCGAAACGATGCTGAACAAGTAGTGCTCCGCCGCGCGCTCGGCCCCGGCCAACTGATTGCGACCGGGGTAGGGTGCATGATCGGCGCGGGCATATTCCTTTCGACTCCCGGACTGGCGCACCGTTATGGTGCGCCAGCGCTATTTGGAGGCTACCTCGTTGCGGCGCTGGCCTGCGCGTTGACGGCGCTGTGTTACGCCGAATTCGCGGCGGTCGACGGCGGCGCGGGATCGGCCTACAGTTATGCGCGTCTGACGCTTGGCCCCCGTGTGGCGTGGCTTGTGGCGGGAGCGTTGGTTCTCGAGTACTCGTTTGGAGCGGCCGCGGTCGCGAATTTGTGGATGAACGGCCCGGCAGGCGGAGCAATCGCCTCGATAGGCGTCGCGGTATTGTTGGCGTTCGGAATCCGGATCTCGGCGGGATTGAACACGGCATTGGTTGTTCTGAAATGCGGAGTCCTCGTAATACTCGTCGCGGGCGCGTTCTCCCGCACCGGAGGCCGCGGCTTTCCGTTTGCATTCGAGGGTGACTGGAGCGCCGTCGCGGGCCCAGCGGTGTTTTCGTACCTGGGCTTCGAATCGGTTTCCACGTTGGGGCTTGAATGCAAGCAGCCCTCCCGCGATCTGCCCGTCGGCGTAATCGGCTCGTTGGCGGTCACGACGGCGATCTACCTCGTGGTGATCGCGGCGTACGGAGCCGTCATGCCGCCCTTGCACGCGGAGATGGCTGGCATGGCGCCCGCGTTCGAACCGGCTGCCCGGATCGCGATCTCCGTCGGCCTCAGCACGGTGCTTATTGCCATGATGATGGGCCAGAGCCGGGTCTTTTTCGCCATGGCGAGGGATGGCGCGTTACCAGCGGGTATCGGCCGCATCTCCGATCTCACGTTAGCGCCCGTCGGCGCAATCGCTGTATCGGGCGTCGCGATCACGGTCTTGTGCCTGACGATTCCCGCCGGAAAGCTTTACGATCTGGCCGTCATCGGTACGCTGATCGCATTCACGGTGGTCGCCGGCGCGTTGCCGTTGCTGCGGCGCAAACAGCCGGGCTCTCCGGAAACCTCTGCCGCCACCCCGCGGGCGATAACGTTTCGCGTTCCGCTGATATGGTTAATCGCACCAGCGGCAGTAGTCGTGAATCTCTACATCGTGGCGCGGATGATCGCGCCGGTTGCAATCGAACTCGTTGTCTTTGCCGCCGTCTGGATCGCCGCCGGTATCGGAATCAACCGAACCAAGGACTAGTCCTGGCTACCATGGTCGCGGTGAATACTTCGCCACCGGTGCCGCCACCCGCTCGATTCGACGATGTCCTCCGCGTATTGACCACTACGATAATGAGGGCCGCGCGTGCGCTCCCGCGCCGGGCAAGTCGGGGGCGCGTGGATCGAACCGCCGGGCGCGGATGGTCCGGTTTTGCTCTACTTCCACAGCGGCGGCTTCGTCTTTGGCCCCCATCGTACACGCGGCATGCTGATGGCGCGCTTGCGCGGGAGTGCTTGTAGGCCAGATCCGCGAGTTCGCGACACGAGCGGAATCGGTGGGAGGTGCAGTTCAGTTCGACGAATTCCCAGGGACGGCGCACGTCTAGCGCCTGTTTCGCGATTTGACGCCGGAAGGCCAAAGGGCAATCGACGCGATTGGCGCTTTCGTGCGGCGATGCACAGAAACGTCCCCTGCTATGATTTCCGAATGATCCGACTATTCTTGGCGACCGCACTTTGCGTTGCGGCGCAGGACAAGCTCAAGGGGATTGACGACGCCGTCGACGCGGCGATGAAACAATGGCAGGTCCCAGGGCTGGCGCTCGCCGTCGTCCACAACGGCCAGGTCATCCATTCGCGCGGCTACGGCTACCGCGACGTCGAACGCAAGTTGCCCGTCACTCCCGACACGCTGTTCGCGATCGGGTCGATCACAAAGTCGATGACGGCGCTCGCGCTCGCGTCGCTGGCCGATGAAGGCAAACTGCAATGGGACAAACCGGTGCGCGACTATATGCCGGACTTCCGGTTACACGATCCCATCGCCAGCGAACACACGACCGCGATCGATCTATTGAGTCATCGCACGGGCCTGCCGCGCCACGACACCATGTGGAGCACCGGCCTGGGTCGCCGGGAGATCTTCGCGCGCCTGCGATACCTCGAGCCCAGCCGCGAATTTCGCGAGGCGTTTCAGTACAACAATCTGATGTACCTCGCAGCCGGTGTGCTGGCGGAACGGGTTTCCGGCGATTCCTGGGAGCGGCTGGTGCGCGCGCGGGTGTTCGATCCGCTGGGCATGAAACGCGCGAACTTCTCGGCGGTCGAAACACAGAAAACGTCTGACTTCGCGCAGACGTATGGACTCGAAAACGGGACGTTGAAAGCCGTTCCGCTGCCAGTGAATCAGGAGGCGATCTGTCCGGCCGGCTGTGTGATCGCGCCGCTGACGGAAATGACGGCGTATCTCCGCGCGCACATGGAGCGCGGCGGGAAAGGGCTGCCGTCGGCCGCGCAGTTCGACCGCATGCGAGAACCGCGCACGATCACGCCCGCCGGCTCCATTGGCCCCGAAGCGATGGGCGAAGGCACGTACGGGATGGGCTTGATGACGCTGCCGCATCGCGGGCGCAAGGTGATCTTCCATACGGGAACGATTGGCGGGTACCACGCGCTGCTGGCGTTTCTGCCCGATGAGAACGCAGGCGTGATGATTCTCCAGAACCGCGTCGCGCGTCCGGTGCCGCAGGTGTTGTCGCGTGTTATTTGGGACAAGCTGCTCGGCCTCCCGCCGGAAGACTGGCAGTCAATCTTTCTCAAAGACGACAAGGCGGCCGAAGCCAAAGCGGCCGCGGAGCGGAAAGCGATCGAAGCGTCGAAGATAGCCGGGACGAAGCCGTCGCACCCGCTCGGCGACTACGCCGGCAGTTTCACGCATCCCGCCTACGGAACCGTAAAAATCGAAGCTCGAGAGACAGGGTTGCGGTGGATATTCGCCGGCAACAGCCTAACGCTTCGCCACTTTCACTACGACACGTTTGCGCGGGGCAACAGCGCGCGGGTGCAGTTCCTGACCTCGCTGGACGGAGCCATCGACCGCGTTGAGGTCAAACTGGAACCGGCGGCGCCGCCGGTCGTATTCAAGCGCGACGGCAAATAGCGGTGATTAGTCCGCCGCCGCCAACGTCTCACGCATGGCGGCCGGCAACAGCGAGCGAAACGTATCTCGCAGCCGCGATTCGTTCCGCTGCCACCAGATGCCGCCGCCGACAATCGCGAGGCCCAGCGCCGTCAGCGCGATGGGAAACAGGATGCTCTCCCTGAAAACGCTGTAGGAGAGATAGCCCAGGTAACCGCACAACCCGAACCCGCCGAAGACCGTGAACACGCGCCGCGCCAGTATCGCTCCGACAAAGATCAGTGCGGTGTTCAACATGCCATATAGAAACTTGCCGAGTTGGCTGTTCGAATCCGACATGGACAGCGCGCCCCAAAACGCCGCCATTCCGAAGAGGTACAGCCAGAATCCGTAGTCGGGCTGGCGGCGCGAACGCACATCGACAAAGAGCGCCAGAGCGATCATCGCGAGTCCGAAGATCATTGAGACCAACTTACGAAACTTCCAGTCGAAATCCTCGCCGCCGGCGAGAAGCGGAGCGAAATCCATGCTCATGTACCAGAGCGTAACGGCGAGCGGCATGACCGCGAAGGGCAGCCGGTAGGCGTAAAGAATCAACGCGCCCGCAAACAGCGTTCCCAACTCCATGACCGCCCATCGCCAGTCGATGATGTAGTGATAGTCGCGATACGGGCGAACGTCGTCCCACGAGCCCATCGCCGTCTGCGCGCCGTAGATCGCCAGCGGGACAAGAACGACCGCTAACGCCGCGAGGATACCCGCGGGCGTCTTTAGATTTTTGCATTGAGCACATGCGCGCCGCCCAGCGCGATCACGGCGTAGACGATGGCGATCGCACAAATCCCCCAACCGCCGAAAGTCTGCCAACCCAGCGTCATGAAGAGACTCATCGCGCCGATAGCGATCATGCCGCCCAGGTAATAGAGGACGTTGGTGAACGTGAACGCGGGGCCGGTGGCTCGGGTTTCCAGGAACTGCCAGAGCGCTTCGGCTTGTTCTGGCGAGACAATCCCGGAGTTCACCGCTTGCTGTAGCGTGTCACGGGTGACGTGGGGCATGACAATGATGGTGTCACAGAACCCCACCGCCGGAAAGAAGCTGAAGCCGAGGAAGCGTGTTATCGAGGGATTCGGCAAATCGTTTGCGATTCGTGATCGAACCGCTTTACGGCCACGGCAACCGCGTCTGATGGGGCTTTGGCTATCAATACGAGGCAAAGAGACGACAGTATAAGAACCGCCGTGAGATATCAAGATTTGCATCTTCGAGATGGGTGAGTCGCCAGGAACGCGGGTTTTTCTCAACAAATCACTTGAAAGCCACCGGACCGCTGTGATAGCCTGGATTCGTAGCTGCAAGACAGTTGCATTGTTGAATCCGATGTCGACTCTGATCCTAGTTCGTACCGCGTGCTGCGAAACCTACAAATGCACCGGCATGCGCTGCTCGATCTGCCCGAACCGGCCGGAGAACCGCCAGGCCGCCGATCAATGCAAACGGGAGTTGGCGCACACGTCGCTTGGGGCGCGCAAGAAACCGCAGCCTTCGGGCGTTGTACGCTCGTAGAGTCGAATGAAAATCACACGGATTCTGACGCGCGTCGTCAACGCGCGAATGCGCAATTGGATTTTTGTCAAGGTCGAGACCGATCAACCCGGCTTGTATGGTTGGGGCGAGGCCACGCTCGAATGGAAGACAAGGTCGGTTGTCGGCGCGGTCGAAGATCTGAGCGTGCTGCTGATCGGCCAGGACCCGCGCCGGATTGAGCACATCTGGCAGGTAATGCACCGTCAGTATTTTTGGCGCGGCGGTATCGTCAACTACTCGGCGATGAGCGGCATCGATCAAGCGCTGTGGGACATCAAGGGCAAAGAGTTGAATCGCCCGGTGTGCGAGTTGCTTGGTGGGCCGGTGCGCGACCGGCTGCGTTTTTACGATCATCTGGGAGGCGGGAAACTCGAAGACATCTACGGCACACTGGAGCCGCAGGAGTTCGCCGAGCGGTTGCTGCAAAGTAAAGAGGAAGGCTTCGACGCGGTGAAGTCGATGCCGATTCCGGTCAGCGATCCGATCGAGTCCCCCGCGGTGTTGAAACGTGCGGCGAAGTGCGTGGAAGCGATGCGGCTGGCCGGCGGCGACGAGATGGACATCATGCTCGACCTGCACGCGCGGACAACGCCCGCGGCCGCGATTCAATTCGGCCGCATGCTGGTCGACTACAACCTCTATTGGTACGAAGAGCCGTGCTGGCCCGAATCGATCGACGGGCTGCGCGAGGTGTGTCAGGCGCTTCCCTTCCCGATCGCGACCGGCGAACGGCTCGTCGGCCGCTGGGAGTTCCGGGAGTTGTTCGAAAAGCGCGCGTGTGCGATCGCGCAGCCGGACTGTTCCCATTCGGGCGGCATCAGCGAAGTACGGAAGATCGCGGCGATGGCCGAGGCGTATTCAATTGCAATCGCCTGTCATAACCCGCAAGGTCCGATTTCGACCGCGGCTTGCACGCACATCGCATTCGCGACGCCGAACTACTTGATCCAGGAAGTGGTGCGCAAGGACGTGCCGTGGCGGAAAGATGTTGTCATCGGCCAGATGCCGATCGACCGCGGATATGCGCTGCCGCCAGCGGCGCCGGGTCTTGGTATCGACATCAACGAAGCCGAAGCGGACAAGCGCCCGTTTGAACCCGAGGTCACGATGGCGGTGTTTCGAAAAGATGGCTCCGTCGCGGACTGGTAGCGGTCAGTCTTCGAAAATCGCGGCGACGGTGAGTTCGAAGCCCGGCAGAGCGGGCGTCGTCAGCGTGCCACCTATTTCCATGACGCGGTGTTGACCAGTCGATTCGAAGACGTCAACGGTTTGAGTATCGGGGGCG
>Ga0169931_10013661_pt1 | contig 11065 bp, 15 predicted proteins | sample Kivu_15m_20L_FD_129675 | JGI IMG/M metagenome (GOLD analysis project Ga0169931, IMG submission 129675) | Freshwater microbial communities from Lake Kivu, Western Province, Rwanda to study Microbial Dark Matter (Phase II) - Kivu_15m_20L... | ecosystem: Environmental > Aquatic > Freshwater > Lake... | reverse complement strand
GGTGCCGGTGAGCCAGCCGCCCAGCGCCAGGTAGGCGGTGGGGAACAGCAGAAGGCCCGACCAGCCCACAAAAACGAAGCGGTCGCGCTTGAGCCAGTCATCGAGGATGTCAAACCATCCCCGTTGCGGCGCGCGCCCTACAGCGATCGTCATGGGTAGAGCGAAACACCCGGCGATGGTACCAACGTTGCGCGGCCAGTCGTGGCCGATTGCAACGGGCTGAAATCCCTTGCTGGATCTGGGTTTTAGGTATTTCTTCCGATTTGCGGCTGTGGCGGCCTTCGGTCCGGGTCGGGCGCCAAGATGGCTGCCACTTCTCCTGTGCCGCTATGGCGAGCAACGAAGCCGTTGCCTCCAGTCTCAGTGCCACTGAGGATCTGCTGGAGCAGCAGGTGCTCGGTTCACGACGACTGTCGAATGTTCTGGTGGCCCTGGCGGTCAGCGCCGGTGGCCTGGGCTTTCTGCTCACCAGCGTGTCCAGCCGGTTGGGGGTGGATCTGCTGCCGATCGGCCACCCCGCGGCACTCGCGTGGGTTCCCCAGGGACTGGTGATGGGCTTGTACGGCGTTGCTGCGGTGCTGCTCGCCACCTATCTGTGGACCGTGATCGGCCTGGATGTCGGAGCGGGTAGCAACCGGTTTGATCGCAGCAGCGGTGAGGCCACGATCACCCGGCGGGCCTTTCGCAGTGTGATTGATGTACGCATCCCCTTGCAGCAGATCCAGGCTGTCAAGCTTGAGGTGCGCGATGGCCTCAATCCGCGTCGCCGCCTCGCGTTGCGGGTGCAGGGCCGCCGCGACATGCCCCTGACCCGGGTGGGCGAACCGATGCCACTGGCCGAGCTCGAGTTGACCGGCGCCCGACTGGCCCGTTTTCTGGGTGTCCCCCTGGAGGGTCTGTGATGGCGCGCTGGTTGCTCAGCCTGCTGCTGTTGCTGGCCCCCTTGGGCCTCACCGCCTGTGCCGGCGAGAGCGTGTCGCGCCCCCAGGGCTGTGAGACCTCCCAGACGCCCTGCCTGCAGGGCAGTGCCGTGATCTCCCTGGTCACGAGCAAGGGCGAGGTCAAACTTCAGCTCGACGGCCCGGCGGCGCCGCTGACAGCGGGCAACTTTGTCGACCTGGTCAACCGCGGCGCCTACAACGGCACGGTGTTTCACCGCGTGGTGCGCGAGCCCGTTCCTTTTGTTGTGCAGGGCGGGGATCCCCAGAGCGCCAATGCCAAGGTGCCGGCCACCCAGTACGGCATGGGCAGTTACATGGACCCCACCAGTGGCGAGAGCCGGTTGCTCCCCCTGGAGATCAAGCTTCAGAACGAGCCCACCCCCCGCTACGGCGAGGTGCTGACCGCCCCGGGCATCACCAGGCAGCTGGCCCTGGTGCACCAGCGTGGCGCAGTGGCGATGGCCCGTTCCAACGATCCCAACTCCGCCAGCGCGCAGTTCTACATCGCACTGCAGGCCCTGCCAGAACTCGACGGCCGTTATGCGGTCTTCGGTCGGGTCGTGCAGGGCATGGACGTGGTCGACCGCATTCAGCAGGGCGACAAGCTGACCAAGGCCAGCGTCGTCGAGGGGGGCACCCTGGTCCAGGTCAGGCCGTGAGGGGGTGACGGGGACTCAGGCCGGGACCCGTTTGTCCAGCCGGGTGGTCTTCAGCAGTTCGGTGTTGACGCCCGAGGCCCGCTCCAGGGCCACCTTGCCCGTGCGGGCGATCTCGAGAATCCCGTAGGGCTCCATCAGCCGCTCCAGGGCCACCAGCTTGCCGGGATCGCCGACCACCTCGAGGGTCAGGGCGTCGTCGGCCACGTCGACCACGTTGGCCCGAAACACCTGCACCAGTTCGAGGATGGCACCGCGCACCGCGGCCGGTGCGGCCACCTTGAGCAGCATCAGTTCGCGTTCGACCGCCGGGATCGTCGACAGGTCGATCACCCCCAGGACGTTGACCAGCTTGTCGAGCTGCTTGGTCATCTGCTCGAGGGTGCGGTCGTCGCCCTCGACCACCATCGTCAGGCGCGAGCGGCCAGGGGTCTCGGCCGGGCCGACGGCCAGGCTTTCGATGTTGAAGCCGCGACGGGCGAACAGGCCGGAGATGCGGCTGAGCGCTCCCGATTCGTCTTCGACCAACACCGAAAGGGTGTGTTTCATGGGGCAGCTGGCCGCCGTGCAGGACAGGTCACCCCAAAGTACGTGCCAGCCAGCGCAACAGCACGGCGTTGAAGGCCTCGCCATCCTCGTCGTGGGGACAATGTCCGCAGCCCGGCAGCAGCCTCCAGTCGAGGTCTGGGCGCAGCCGGCGGCACTGCTCACCCACCGCGATGGGCACCAGGCGGTCGGCCGCGCCCCAGATCAGCAGCAGGGGTTGCCGCAGTCGCGGCAACAGGGCCCGGGCGGTCGCGGCGGCGGGGCGCACGGCCATGGCGATGCTCATCGCCCGCAGGGCCGACGCTGCCGTCGGCCGCCTGGCGGGGCGGGCAATCAGCCGCTGCAGGTCCCGGTCGTCGATCACGGGCTTGCGATAGGCCAGCTGAATGCCCAGCGCCAGGAGTGGCGAATGGGCCAGCAGCGGCACGATCAGCTCGAGCGGCAGCAGGCGGCACAGCACCGTCACCAGCACCCGCTGCAGACGGCGCCACCAGGGGGAGCGGCGGCCGGGGCGCAATGGCGCGCTCAACAGGCTGGGATCGGCCAGGGGCGCCGCCACCACAGCCCGCACCCAGGGCGCAAAGAACACGGCGCAGCTCAACGCCACCAGCCCCCCCAGCGAGTGACCGACCAGCACCACAGGTGCCTGCACCACCTGTTCGGCAAAGGCCTGCACCTGGCGAGCCCACAGGCGGTTGTCCAGGGGCCGCCAGCGCCTGGGGCCGGGTTGGCTGGATGCCCCGAAGCCGATCAGGTCGAGCCCGTACACGCACCAGCCCGCGGCCGCCAGGGCGCCGGCGTTGTGGCGCCAGTGGCCGCTGCTGGCGCCAAACCCATGCAGCAGCACCACGGCCGGGGCGGCGGGGTCCCCCAGACGCTGCCAATGGCAGGTCAACCCCTGCCAATGCCAGTGGTGCGCGGTGCCCCAGCGGGGTGAGGCGGCAGGCTGGAGGGCGTTGTGCATCGGCGGCGGTTGTGCCACCTGCGGCTGACGATCACTATTGCGAAGGGGCGGCCCGCTTGCAGGTCGGCGCCGGTTTTTTTCGCCCTGATTCGCGCCCGGCCCGCGATCTGGGGGTGTTGTTGTTGGCGGATCTGGTGCAGCAACGGGCCCTGACCGCACCCGGCGCTGGGGCGCTGGCCGTACTCGACGCCATGGCCGGCTGTGGCATTCGGGCCCTGCGCTACGGCCTTGAAGCCATGGCGGCGGCCCCGGCGGCCGAGCTCTGGGCCAACGATGCCGACCCCGACCGCATGCCACTGCTGCAGTGCAACCTGGCCGCGCTGCGCGCGCCGGGCCTGCAGCTGCAGACCAGCAGTCAGACCGCCCAGCAGCTGCTGGCGGCCTGCCTGCTGCAGCGGCGTCGCTTCGACCTGCTGGACCTGGATGCCTTCGGCTGCCCGACGGCGCTGGTGCCGTTGGCGCTTGAGGCGGTGCGCCTCGACGGCCTGCTGTACCTGGCCAGCACCGATGGGCGCTCGCCCACCGGCCATGACCGCAGCGGGGCTGTGCGGCGCCTGGGGGCGGCGGCACGGGCCCATCCAGCCAGCTGGGAACTGGCGCTGCGCCTGCAGATCGGCGTGATCGCCCGGGCGGCCTGGGCCCTGGGGCGCAGCGTCGAGCCGGTGCTGAGCTTCAGCGAGGGGCGCACCTTTCGCACGGCGGTGCGTCTGCGGCGTCATGCCGCCGGCAGCGAGCTGGCCCAGCTGGGTCTGCTGGCCCATTGCCATGGCTGTGGCGACCAGCAGGTGCAGTCGCTGCTGCAGCTGCGTCAATGGCATCCCTGCCTGTGCGGGGCATCACAGACGCCGGCGCAACCGCCACCACCATTGGCGATCAGTGGGCCGCTGTGGATCGGCCCCCTGCAGCACCAGCCCACCCTGGCCCGGTTGCAGGCCCTGGCCCAGGCGGGCACCCCTGCCCTGGCCCTGTCGCTGGCGCCCGACTCCAGGCGCCTGCTCGCCCGGCTGCAGGCCGACCCTGGCGACCTGCCCCGCTGCTGGCCCACCAGCGGCATCGGCCGCCAGCTGGGCGGTGGGGCGCCGCCGCTGCAGGCCCTGGTCGCCCTGTTGCAGCAGCGGGGGTATCGGGCGGGCATCAGTGGGGTGATGCCAGGCCAGTTGCGCAGCGATGCGCCCTGGTCCGAGATCTTGCAGTCGGCCCGTCAGGTCGCCGCTGGCGGGGGCAGGGCTGCTAAATAGGAAGCCATTGCGTTCCCGTCGCGGTCCATGGCCTCTGAAATCTTCGGTACCGCTGCTCTGTTCTGGGTGCTGATTCCCCTGGGACTGGCCGGTGGCGCCCTGCTGCTCAAACTGCTCAAGTATTGACCATCACGGCTGTTGACGGCGGACCCCTAGGCTCAGGCCCGCTGAAGCGTGGACCGGCATGAAGGTTCTGGTGGTCGGTGGCACGGGAACCCTTGGCCGTCAGATCGTGCGCAAGGCCCTTGATGAGGGTCATGACGTGCGTTGCATGGTCCGTAGCCCTCGCAAAGCCTCTTTCCTGACCGAATGGGGCTGCGAGCTCACCCGTGGTGACCTGCTCGACCCCGCCAGCCTGGATTACGCCCTTGAGGGGCAACAGGCTCTGATCGATGCCGCCACCGCCCGAGCGACTGATCCGGGCAGCGCCTACACGATCGACTGGACCGGCAAGCAGAACCTGTTTGCGGCCGCCCGCCGGGCTCAGGTCAAGCGCGTTGTGTTTGTGTCCCTGCTCGGGGCAGCCCAGCACCCATCGGTGCCGTTGATGGAGATCAAGGCCTGCACGGAGCAGTGGCTTGAGGCCTCCGATCTGGACTACACGATCCTGCAGGGTGTGGCCTTCATGCAGGGCCTGATCAGCCAGTTCGCGATCCCGGTGCTCGAGTCCCAGACGGTCTGGGTCAGCGGTTCGCCAACGCCCCTGGCGTACATGAACACCCAGGACATGGCCCGTTTTGCCGTGGCGGCGCTCAACCGTCCTGAAACCGTGCGCCAGGCGTTTCCGGTGGTTGGTCCGCGGGCCTGGACCACCAGTGAGATCACCCAGCTCTGCGAACGCTTCACCGGCAAGGAGGCACGGGTGGTGCGGGTGCCACCTGCCCTGATCAAGGCGATGCGCGGCCTGGCCAATTTCTTTGAGCCCACGGTCAACATTGCCGAGCGTCTTGCCTTTGCCGAGGTCACCGGTGGTGGCACGGCTCTGGATGCGCCGATGCAGGCCAGCTATGAGGCTTTCGGGCTTGATCCGGCCGACACCACCAGCCTCGAGGACTACCTGCGGGAGTACTACGACACAATTCTCAAGCGCCTGCGTGAGATGGAAGCCGATCTCGACAAGGACGCCAAGAAAAAACTGCCCTTCTGAGCAGCCGGCAGCGCCTGTGAGCAGTGCGTCTGTACTATGGGATCAATCGCCTGTCGCGCCGGTGTCCATCGCCCAGATCAAAAACCTGCAGCGCCGTCTCGCCAATCTGGAGCAGGAGGCGAGCGACGAGGTCACCCGTGCCAGTGGTCACGAGCTCTGGCAGAGCTTGGGTTTCGATGCCCTGGACAGCATCGAAGATCCCGCCCTCAGGGCGCGTGCCAATTACTACTACGGACAGTTGATGACGGTGCGCGAGCTGCGCACGGTGATCGGTTGATCCGCCGGCCGATCGCGCCGGCTGCAGATCACAGTTCTTGTCGTCTGTGTGAGAACGCAGGCAGGCCTGTTTAGCCTCGCCGGCCATGGGGATTCCGATCAGCGAGGAGGTCTTTCTCAGGCGTGCCAAAGCGCGCTTTGGGGATCAGTACGACTACAGCGAGATCGTCTACAAGAGCTTCAAATCGCCGATCAAGATCCGGTGCCGGACCCATCCGGTCAAGTTGATCGCCATCACCCCTGAGAAACATCTGCAGACCACCGGTGGCTGCAAATACTGTCTGCGGGCCATGCGCATCAAGACTCTGGAGCGAGAACTCAACCGCGAGGCTTACCAGGGTGAGCGCCAAGCCCCCCTATCCACCACCATCCCCCTGGCCTGATTTTCCCCGGCCGGCGCGGCCGCCCCGTCCGGGCGAATGACGCAGCTGCGCCAGGCGCTGGGCTTCGGCGGGCGTGACCTCGCGCCACGCTCCTGGCTGCAGCCCGTGCCAACTCAGTGGGGGCAGGCCGTCCATCAGGTCGATCGCCATGCGAATCAAGCGCAGGGTGGGCAGGCCAACGGCCGCTGTCATCCGGCGGATCTGGCGGTTGCGGCCTTCACGCAGTTCAATCTCCAGCCAGCTGGTGGGGATCTGCAGCCGCTGCCGGATCGGCGGTTGGCGTTCGCCGATGCCGGCGGCTGCCAGCTGATCAGCCGCCAGCACCCGTGCCCGTGCCGGCAGGGTGCGGACCTGCTGGATGCTCACCCCTTGGCGCAGATGCTCCAGGGCCTCGGGCCTGGTGCTGGCGTCGCCTTCGACCTGCACCCAGTAGCGGCGCCAGTGGCCAAAGCGGGGATCGGTGAGCCGTTGCTGCAGACGGCCATCAGCTGTCAGCAGCAGCAGGCCTTCGCTATCGGCATCCAGGCGGCCCGCCGCATACACCCCAGGCACGTCGATCAAGGCTGCCAGGGTCTGCCAGCGGCTCCCCGGTTCGGGGCTGAACTGGCTCAGGACGCCATAGGGTTTGTGCAACAGCAGCGTTGTCACGGCCGCCGTCCCCGAACACGGCGACGCTTAAGCTGATGATCCAAGCGAAACAGGGAGAGCGCAGGCCGCCGCATGATCGAGACCTCCGGAGTGATTGAGAAGGAGCAGGGCAACGGGTTTTACCTGGTCACCCTCGAACAGCCGGCAGGTCACCAGTGCCTTTGCCGGGCGGCCGGCAAGCTGACCAAATTCCGCATCAAGCTGCTCGCTGGTGACAAGGTTCTGGTCGAGATCAGCCCTTACGACCTGACCCGCGGCCGCATCACCTACCGCGAGCGCAACGCCGGAGCCACTGGACCCAGGCCCGGTGGAAACCGGCCCGGTGGCCCCCGCAAGCGCTGATCAGGCGGGGACGCCGATCAGCGACGCGATCGCGGTCTTGAAGGTGCTGCGCGTCTTGACCCCGCGGAACGTCTCCTTAAGCTCTTTGTTGAAGAACAGCTGCACGGTGGGGGTGCCGGTCACACCGGCCTGCACGGCGATCTCCTGATCGGCTTCGATGTCGATCTCGACCCCCTGGGCGGCGCCACCCAGCTCGTCCAGCACCCGCTTGAGCTGGGGCTTGAGCACATGGCAGGGGCCGCAGGTTGGCGAGGTGTAGACGACCAGCAGCGGTTTGCTGCTGTCGTGGTACAACTTGCGCAGGGCGTAACTGCCCTTCTGCCAGAGGGCGTTGGGGTCGAAGTTGGCCTCGTCGCTGATGGCGGTGTGGCGGGGTTCGCCAACCTCCTGGGGGTCGACCGGCTCGCGGCTCACCGTCACAGCCAGCTGGTGATGGCTGAGCCAGCGCTCGGCGGCCAGGGCAGCCTGGCAGCCGCTACCGGCGGCGGTGATGCCCTGGCGCCATTCGGCGTCGGCCACGTCACCGGCGCCATAGACCCCTTCCTTGCTGGTTTCCGGACGTCCTGGCAGGGTCACCAGGTAGCCCTTGGCATCGAGCTCGAGCTGGCCGGCCACCAGGCGGGTGTTGGGGGTGTGACCGATGGCATAGAAGAGCCCCTTGATCGCCAGCTCTTCGCTGCTGCCATGGGTGCTGTCGCGCAGCTGGATCGCGGCCAACCAGTCATCGCCGCTGGCGTCGGCCACCTGGCGGTTCCAATGCACGGTGATGTTGGGATTGGCCAGGACACGGTCGGCCATTGCCGCGCTGGCGCGCAGGCTGTCGCCCCGCACGATCAGGTGCACGTGGCTGCCGTATTTGGTCAGGTAGACCGCCTCTTCGCAGGCCGAGTCGCCGCCGCCCACCACGGCCACCGGTTCGTTTCTGAACTGCGGCGTGGCGCCATCGCAGATGGCGCAAGCGCTGATGCCCCGGCTCCAGAAGCGCTCCTCGCTCGGCAGGCCCAGCCGGTTGGCGCTGGCTCCGGTGGCCAGGATCACGGACTGGGTCTCGATGGTCTGGCCTTCGGCCGTGATCCGGTAGGGGCGCTGGCTCAGGTCGATCGCTTCGGCGTCAGCTTCGATCAATCGGGTGCCCCAGCGCACGGCCTGGGCTTTCATCCGGTCCATCAGGTCGGGACCGAGGATGCCGTCGGGGAACCCGGGAAAGTTCTCGACGTGGGTGGTGGTCATCAGCTGACCCCCAGGGATGCCGCCGTCTTGAAAGCCGGTGATCAGCAGCGGGTTGAGGTTGGCGCGGGCGGCGTAGATGGCCGCGGTGTACCCGGCGGGGCCCGAACCGACAATCACCAGATTTTCCACAGCCATGACCTCTTATGCGGATTGACTATGAGTTAAGCCTAAGGGATCGGCCTGCTGCCTGGCGAGCGGCGCAGGCGCAAGCGCAGGCCGACTCCGCGACAGCGACGCCGCATCAAGAAAAGCGAAGCATTGGCGAACCCGTGCGGGTGAGCGCTTCAGATTTGCTTTAGATTTGACTGGTTGTTGTTGAGGTGGCTCGGAGGCGCTTCAGATCTCGAGCAGGCCGTCGGTTTCGGGTCGCTTGCTCCGGTCGTGCAAGTGTTTGAGGTTCGACGGCACCATCAGCACGCTGGCTTCCAGCAGATCGGGGTGCTCTTCAAGGCAAAGCAGCCACTCACGGAATTCTTCGTTGAGGGCAAAGCTTTCCTCGAACAGTTCGAGGGCGTCCAGGGTGGCGTGCCGGGCCAGAGCCCAGCTCACGGCCACGGTCAAGCGGCGTTCGATGGCTGCGTCCATGCTCACCGTCCCCGTGTGGTGGCCACCAGGGTGGCTGGTCGCGCGCCATCTGGTGGTGTTGGTTGACACAACGTCGCAGATCGTCTGCTCAGGCTGGCCGCCGCTGCTGCGTTGTGCTGCCGACAAAGCCAGGCAGCTGCGGCCCCCCGAGGGCGATGACCGCGCCGGCTTCCTGGTCCACTGCCGCCAGTGGCAACGGGCCGGCGCGGCCGCTGCCGGCCAGGGGGTCGACCAGGGGCGCGGGGCTGCTGCCCCGCAGCAGGTAGGGCTCGCTGATCGACCAGCTGCGGGCATGGCCGAGCAGCAGCGGGTCGGCTGGGGCGAACACCAACGAGGCATCCCGTGGGATCGCCTCCTGGGCGCAGCGATCGCCCTCGAGGCGCACGGCGCGGGTGATCGCCTGCACAAAGCGGCTGCGGGTCACCACCGTGCTCAGGTAGGCCACCACCCGCAGGCGCGGCGCGTCGAATCCCTCCGAGCACATGTCGATGCTGACCAGCCAGTCGCCCTGCCCTTGATGAAAGGCGTGCATGCGTTCGCCCGCCTCGGGGTCGAGCGAATGCACCAGCAGCGCCTGATCACCCTCGTCCTGCAGCAGCTGGGCGATCTGGCGGGCATGGGCGATGTCGCGGGCGATCACCAGGCCACCCGCCTGCGGATGCTGCTGTCGCACCCGCTCCAGCCCCCTGCGGGCCTGCAGCAGCACCCGCAGGGCAATGCTGCTGGCATCGCCCAGCCGGATGGCCCGCCGCAGGTTGCGGGCCCGCCAGCTTTCGCGGGTCTCGCCCGACAGGCAGGAGCGTTCGGCGTCGGGCGCCGCCGGCATGTCCGGACGGGCGTGGTCGACCCAGCCATCCTGAAAGCGAAATTCCAGCGGCCGCACGTCGCCGGCGGCGATCAGTTCGCGCGGTTCAAGACACAGATCAGGCACGATCTGCCAGGTGATCTGGTCGCCATCGCGCCGCGGCTGTCGCCGGGCGGCGCAGAACGCCAGCTGGTCGGCCCTGAACGGGGTGCCGGTCAACCCCAGCCGCAGCGCCGCCGAGCCGGTGATCGTGCTGAACGCATGGCCCCAGGCGGCAGCCTCGGGTTCGTCGGGATCCACCCCCAGGTGGTGCACCTCGTCGGCGACCGCCAGCCACGGTGCGGCTGACCAGTCCTGCAGCAGCGCCTGCAGGCGCGCCTGGTGCAGCGCTGCCGTCTGGTAGCTCAGCAGCAGGCCCTGATCGGCGGCGGCCGTGTGCAGCGCATCCGCGCCTTCGAGCGACCACTCGGCCAGGCGCAGGTCGAGCCGGGCGGCCGCCTTGATCCACTGGGCCGCGATGGCGGTGCGGTGGCAGAAGACGACGAAGCGCCCGATCCGCCGGTCCTGCTGCAGCCGCCAGATCGCCAGCAGGGCCCCGAGGGTTTTGCCCGCCCCGGGCCCCGCATGGATCAACACGTCCTGGCCCTGGCTGCCCCCCTGGCCCAGCCGGCTGCGCAGCAGCTGGATCAGTTGGCGTTGCCACTGGCGGGGCTGCAGCGGCAGCGGCCTGCTCAGGTCAAAGGAGACGGGGACCATCGCCGCATTATTGAGTGTTCTGGCCTATGGGCACAGGCGCTGGCATTCCTAACTTCTGGCCAACACGGCTCACCCCATGGACCACCTCGATCCCGGTGAACGTCGCCGCCTGTTGGAGCAGTGCTGGCAGCTCGAATGCGACATCGATCCGATGATCCTGCGCGCGCGCCAGCTGCGCCATCAAGGGGCGTGGCCCCAGGCGGTCTGCCTGGAGCAGGAATTGCTGCCCCTGTTCTGAGCAGCCCCAGGCCGGTGGGCGTGTGCGCACAATCGGCGCAAAACGATTGCCGTTAACGCCCCCTTCACTTCCAAATGGAACACAGATGGACCCACGGAGGCCCGGGGTGGGAGGTGATGGTGTGCTGAGTGTGCTGGTGCCATGCGAGCGGCGGGCGGGTGAGCGCCGCGTTGCGGCCACCCCCGAAACCGTTCGGGCTCTGGTGGCTGCCGGCCTGGCCCCCCTGGTCGAGGCCGGTGCCGGCCAGGCGGCGGGCTATGGCGATGCCCTCTATGCCGAGGCCGGCGCCCAGGTGGTGGCTGCCGATCGC
>Ga0169931_10013660_pt1 | contig 11066 bp, 7 predicted proteins | sample Kivu_15m_20L_FD_129675 | JGI IMG/M metagenome (GOLD analysis project Ga0169931, IMG submission 129675) | Freshwater microbial communities from Lake Kivu, Western Province, Rwanda to study Microbial Dark Matter (Phase II) - Kivu_15m_20L... | ecosystem: Environmental > Aquatic > Freshwater > Lake ... | reverse complement strand
CGGCGGTCAAGCTCCCTGGATTTCCGGTGGCGAGTGGTGCGGCGCGAGCCGCAAGCGCGCGATGCGCTCGACGCGCGGTGTGCACGAGGGCACGACCACCGCGACCGGCGCGAGTGGCTGCACGAGCCCGAACGGTGCGGCGAAGCTCGGCTCGATGAGCGGCGCGGCCACGGCGATGCCGCAGTGGTGGTGCGTCGACTCGTGCTCGTCCGCGACGTCGACCGTCGGCCCCTCGCAGGTCTCCGGCACGAGTGCGTCGGGCGCGCCGAGCACTTCGTGAGCCCGGGCGGTCTCGACGTGAACGAGCTCTCCGTGCTCGCAGACCTCGTGGCTCTCGAAGGCCGAGTGCAGGCCCTGCGCGAGGAACCCGACCACGAACAGCACGAGCGCAGCGAGGTAGCGGCGCGCGGCGTCAACGGAACGGGTCGAGGGACGAACCATGGGAGCAAGAGGAAAGCAGCCCGAGGCAGCGGCGTCAAATCGGCTGCTCAACGAAGTCCCCCAACGCCCGTGGCCCGAGCCGCTCGCGCGCACTCGGGGCCGCCGAAAAACGCAGGTAGCAGCGCCCTACTGGGCGGTCCACTGCCGGATCCAGTCGAGCACGGTCGCGTGCCAATGGAGCGAGTTCTGGGGCTTCAGCACCCAGTGGTTCTCATCGGGGAAGAACAGGAACTTGGACGGAATGCCCTGGCGCTGCAGCGCGTTGAAGGCTGCGATGCCCTGCGTCTCGACCACGCGGTAGTCGAGGCCGCCGTGGACCACGAGCATCGGCGCTTTCCACTTGCCGACGAGGCGCGACGGGTTGTGCTTGTCGAAGGCCTCGGGGCGCTCCCACGGCGTGCCGCCGTGCTCCCACTCGGGGAACCACAGCTCTTCCGTGTCGAAGTAACCCATGCGCGTGTCGAACACGCCGTCGTGGTTGACGAGGGCGCGGAAGCGCTCGGGCGCGTTGCCGGCGATCCAGCAGATCATGTAGCCGCCGTAGCTCGCGCCGAGGCCGGCGACGCGCGTGCCGTCGAGGAAGGCGTACTTCGCGAGCACATGATCGAGCCCCTTCATCAGGTCCTCGAAGGGCGCGCCGCCCCAGTCGTCGTGGATCGCGTCCGTGAAGGCCTGCCCGTAGCCCGTCGAGCCGTGGAAGTCGATGAACACGGCCGCGAAGCCCGCTCCCGCGTAGGCCTGCGGGTTCCAGCGGTAGTGGAAGTGATCCCCGAAGCTGCCCTGCGGCCCGCCATGGATCAGGAACGCGACCGGGTACTTCTGGCCCTCTTGGAAGTCGATCGGCTTCACGACGAAGCCGTGCACGGTGTCCCCCTTCGCGCCCGCGAAGGTGAACTGCTCGTAGTCGCCCATGCGCGCGGCGGCAACCTTCGCGTCGTTCAGGTGCGTGAGCTGGCGCGGCTCGCCACCGCCCTGCGCCACAGAGAAGAGCTCGACCGGCATCTTGAGCGTGTCGCGGCTAAAGACCAGCTGCTCGCCGCACAGGACCGGCCCGGCGTTCGTGCCCTTCTCGACCAGCGTGCGCACGCTGCCCGAGGCGACATCGATGGCGAACAGAGAGGTGTGTCCGAGGTTCGCGGCGCTGGTGAAGATCGACTTGCCGTCGTTGGACCACGTGATCTCCGCGGCGGAGCGATCCCAGCCTTCGGCGAGCTTGCGCGCCGCGCCCGAGGCCACGTCGAAGAGCATGATCTGGTGGCGATCGGCCTCGTAGCCCGCGCGCGGCATCGAGAGGTAACCGAGCGTCGCGCCGTCCGGCGAGAACGCGGGACCGAGGTCATAGCCCTTGCCCTCGGCGGTCACGTTGCGCGGCGGCGCTGAGCCATCGGCGGGGCTCAGGTAGACGTCCGTGTTCGTGCTCCAGGCTTCTTCGCGCCCCGCGTCGCGCGTCGTGAATGCAACCAGCTTGCCGTCGGGCGAGATCGCGGTCTCCTCGAAGCCGCCGAAGGGCTTGGTCGGCGCGTCGCAGTCCATGCCGGGCATCAGGTCGACCGGCTCCGCGGCCCCGAGCTCCCACGTGAACACGTGGCTGCGCTTGCCGTCTTCCCACGAGTCCCAGTGGCGCATCAGCGCCTGCTCGTAGGTCTGCCCCGAGTGCTTCTGCTTCGCGCGCGCGGCGTCGAGCTCGGCGCTCTCCTTCAGCGACTTGGCGGCAGGCCAAATGTCGAACGAGAGCAGCAGGCGGCCCCCGCCGGGGAAGACGTCGAGGTTCTCGACGCCGACGGGGAAGCTCGTGAGCGGCTGCGCTTCACCGCCGTCGATCGCGAGCTTCCAGACCTGCATCGAGCCGCCGCGCGACGAGAGGAACACCAGCGTCGAGGCGTCGAGCCAGCGCGGGTTCACGTCGGTCGCCGGGTGCGTCGTGAGCGCGCGGGCCTGCGAGCCGTCGGCGTTCATGATCCAGATGTCGCTGCGGCGCTTGTTGGCGTCGAGATCGGTGACGCTCACGGAGAACGCGATGCGCTGTCCGTCCGGCGAAGGCTGCGGGTCGGAGATGCGATCCATCGCGAGCATGTCGTGCACCGTGAACGGGTGAGACTCGCCGACGGTCGTGGACGCGAGGGGCAGGCACAGCGCAAGCAGGATCGGACTCACCGAAGAACTCCTCGAGGGATGGGACCGGGCGTCGAGACGGGCCGGAGATGGTAGGCGCGGCGGCGAGAGCGTCGCAAGCTTCCGCGGCGGCTCGGCGCCTTGGGCACGCCCGCTGCTAGCCTGTGTCGCCATGCGCCGTGCGCTCGTTCTCGCGCTCAGTCTCGCTGCATGCACCGACCCGGAGCCGCCGTCGGACGTCGCGGACGTGCGCGGCAAGCCGATCGCGGGTCCGACGAGTGCGCGCGCTCTGGAACCCGTCCGAGCCGAGCCGCGCCTCTCCCCCGCCGAGCGTCTCGCGCGCGACGGCTTCGAGGCGCTGCGCATGAGCGACGCCGAGCGCGCGAGCATCGCGGCGGCTCTCGAAGCCTCGGAGCACAAGCAACTTCCGCTCGAGTGCTTCCCCGAGCGCGTGCGCGAGCTCGACGGCGCGAGCGCGGTGCTGCGCGGCTGGATGATCCCGGGACGAATGGAGAAGCGCGCTGTGCGCGACTTCATGCTCGTGCGCGACAACGCAGCGTGCTGCTTCGGCGCGATGCCGACCTTCGACGAGTGGATCCACGTCGAGATGGAGCCGGGCCACGAGGCGAAGTACCTGAAGCAGGTGTGCGTCGAAGTGACGGGCACGCTCGCGATCGGCGGACGGGAGCTCGTGGAAGGCATCGATCCGCCGGCGCTGCGCATGCGCGCCACGCGCTGCCGTTTCGTCGAGAGCCCGCGGCGCCCATGACCAGCGCTCCCCGCCGCGTCGCCAATCCCCCGAACCCGTGGGCCTCGCGCAGCGTCGAGTGGCTCGACGAGCCGCCGCCGGTGCGCCTCGAGGTGTTCGAAGAGGACTGCACGAGCGCGCTCGCGGAGAACGACAGTCCCGACCTGCCGTTCCGCTTCGGCTTCAACCCCTATCGCGGTTGCCAGCACGCGTGCTCGTACTGCTACGCGCGACCGTCGCACCAGTACTTGGGTTTCGGCGCCGGAACCGACTTCGACTCGAAGCTCGTCGTCAAGCGCAACGCAGTCGAGGTGCTGCGCGGTGAGCTCGCCGGGCGACGCTGGAGCGCGGGCCGCGAGATGATCGCGTTTTCGGGCGTTACGGACTGCTACCAGCCCCTCGAAGCGAGCTACGAGCTCACGCTGCGCGCGCTGCAGGCGTGCGATGAGTTCCGCCACCCCGTCGGCGTGATCACCAAGGGCGCGCTCGTGCGGCGCGACACACAGCTGCTCGCGCGCATGGCGCAGCGCGGCGGCGCGCACGTCGCGCTCTCGATCCCGTTCCTCGATCCCGACGACGCGCGCGCGCTCGAGCCGTGGGCCCCGTCTCCCGCGACGCGCTTCGAGACCCTGCGCCGACTGCACGAGGCCGGCGTGCCCGTCGGCGTCTCGCTCTCGCCCGTGATTCCAGGGCTCAACGACTCCGCGATCGCGGAGATCCTCGAGCGCGCACGCGAGTGCGGCGCGACGCAGGCATTCTTCGTGTTGCTGCGGCTGCCGGCGGAAGTCGCGCCCGTGTTCGAGGAGCGCCTGCGCGCCACACACCCCGGCCGCGCCGACAAGGTGCTGAACGCCCTGCGCGAGATGCGCGGCGGAAAGCTCAACCTCACGGGCTTCGGCGAGCGCATGCGCGGTGCGGGCCCGCGCTACGACGCGATCGCGCAGCTGTTCGCGCTGCAGTGCCGTCGGCTCGGCCTCGCGAGCGAACGCCTCGCGGGCGTCCACGAGGGACCGCGCGCGGCACGGGGGCCGGAACAGCGCGAGCTGTTCTAGTCGGACTCGCGTCTAGCGCGCTGCGGCGGCGACGTGCGCGCGCCAGCCGCTCTCGATTTCGTCCGGCTTGAGCTTCACGTGCTCGCAGAGCGCGCTCATCGAGAGTTTGCCCTTGGCGCCGTCGTTGACGTAGCGACCAAAGCCTTCGCGCAGCGCACCGTCGCGCGCGTAGAGGAAGAAGTGCAGCGCGCTCCACGCCGCGGCCGACATCTCGCCAGCCTGCGGGCTGTTCGAGAACTCGTTCATCGGCGAGTTGAACAGTGCGTGGAAGGTGGTCTTGCTCGCCGCGACGGTCTTGGCCGCGACCGCGAAGGCCGCCGAGGCGTCTCCCCACGCGCCGCCGAGCTGCGTCGGAGCGATGCGACCGAAGTACTCCGCGATGCCCGCAGACACCCAGGGTTGAACCTGTGCGGTCGGGCCCGAGCTGCGCCGCAGCGCGCTGAACAGCATCTGCCGCGAGAGTTCCGACACGACTGCCGGCAACGCAAGTTGGCCGTCCGCGGCAACGTTCAAGCAGTTCTCCCCCATCGAGAACCAGACGCGATCGCCCGAGCGCGGCGGCGTCGGGTACGAGGCACCTTCGGCGTAGATGCGCACCTCGGGCAGCGTGCGTTCGTCGAACACGTAGAGCTCGAGCGGCTCGCCGAGCAGCCCGTAGAAGCGGTGATGGAAACGCTCGAGCGCCGTCGCAGCCTCGAGCGCGGCCGGAAGCGGCAGGTCCGTCTTGAGGACGAAGTGCGTCGTCGGGAGCTCGTAGGCTTCCTTCCACTTGAGCCCGCCCGCGCGCAGCTGCGCGAGGTGCAGCAGCGACTTCCCGAAGTGCAGCGCGACGTCGTCCTTGACCGGCTTCGCGCCGAGCGCCTTGCGCGCACCTTCGTGGTCCTTGTCCGCGAGCAGCGTGCGCAGCCACAGGTTGCGCGCATCCGCGGCGAGTCCCGCCTTGTCGGCCTCCGCGGCCCATGTCGCGAGCGCCGCCGCGTCCGCCGACTTCAGATCGTGCTCGAGCAGCGGCGCGAGGCTCCGCTCGAGGCTCGTCACCTTCGCGACGTCCGCGCGCGGAAAGTTGCGCACTTGCTTGCCTTCGCGCAGCACGATCGAACCCTTCAGCTCCGCGAGCACGCGCCCTTCGTGGGCCTTGCCGTCCGTCAGTTCGACGCGATCGGTACCGGACAGCGCGAGAAGGGCGAGCGACAGGATGGAGAGCAGCATGGTTTCTTCGAGTCCAAGTCGGAGAGAGCGGGGAGATGCGTTCAGGGCGGCGTGACGCGCCGCCCGCGAGTTCACTTCTTGCGCCAGACGACGCCCTTTGGCGTGTCCTCGAGCACGATGCCCTTGGCGAGCAGCTCGTCGCGGATGCGGTCGGACTCCTTGAAGTCCTTCGCCTTGCGCGCGGCCTGACGACGCTCGATCTGCGCCTCGATGTCGGCAGGCAGCAGCTCCTCGTCCACGGCGATGCAGCCGAGCACGCGGTTCGCGTCCGCGACGAACGCGAGCGCCAGCCCCGCGGCCGCCGCGCCGAACTTGCCTTCGAGCGCCGCCGCGCGCAACGCGGAGAGTCCCGGCAGCGCGCGCGACACGTTGAGGTCGTCGTCCATGCCAGCCTCGAATTCGCGGCGCGCCGCGACGACGAGCTCCATGCCCGCCTGTGCATCCGCAGCGCCCTCGCCCTTCGCCGCGCGCCGCAGGCGCACGACGAGGTCGTCGAGGTTCTCGAGCGAGCTCGCGGCGTCCTTCATCGCGTCCCACGTGAAGTTGAGCGGTGCGCGATATTGCCCGCGGATCAGCGCAAAACGCAGCTGCCGCGGCGTGTAGCCCTTCGCCGCCACGTCGTCGAGCGTGTACGTGTTGCCGAGGCTCTTCGACATCTTGCCGCCGTCGACCTGCAGGAACTTCGAGTGCATCCAGTAAGTCGCGAACGGCTGGCCGGTGAAGCTCTCCGTCTGCGCGATCTCGCACTCATGGTGCGGGAAGATGTTGTCCTCGCCGCCGGTGTGGATGTCGAGCCGGTCGCCCAAGTGCTTGCGCGCCATGGCCGAGCACTCGATGTGCCAGCCCGGGAATCCGTGCGGACCAAAGCGCGTGTCCCACTTCATGATGTGCGCGGGATCCGACTTCCACAGCGCGAAGTCCTCGGGATTGCGCTTGTCCTCGCGCACCGCGATGCGCGCACCGGCGTCGAGCTCGTCCACGCGGTTGCCCGAGAGCTTGCCGTAGCTCGGAAACGACTTGACGTCGAAGTACACGTTGCCGTGCGCCTCGTAGGCGTGGCCCTTCGCGAGCAACCCCTCGATGATCTCGACCATCTCAGGGATGTGCTCCGACGCCTTGGGATAGACCTTGGCGGGCGTGACGCCGAGCGCCTTGAGATCCGCGAAGAACTGCGCGGCGACCTTGCGGGAGATCTCCCACGGGTCGAGCTTCTCCTTCTTCGCCTGCTTCTCGAGCTTGTCCTCGCCCTCGTCGCCGTCGTCGGTCAGGTGCCCGACGTCCGTGATGTTCATCACCTGCTCGACGCGGTAGCCGCGATACTCGAGCCAGCGGCGCAGCGTGTCGGCGAACAGGAACGCGCGGTAGTTGCCGACGTGCGGGCGGTTGTAGACCGTCGGGCCGCAGTTGTACATGCGAACCACGCCGGGCTCGAGCGAGGCGAAGGGCTCCAGACGCCGCGTGAGGCTGTTGTGGACGTGAAAGCTCATGCGGAGCGGAGTGTAGCGTCGCGGGTCCGACCGATCTCTGGCGCGCTGCGCCCTGCTATCCTGCGCGGCGCGCGCCGATGTTCCAGCTCCTCACCACCGCCGACGGTCTCGTGATCGCGCTCAAGGGCCCGATCGGCTCGGGCGCCGTCGGGCGCGTCGTGCACGGCACGCTGGCCGCCCCGTGGAAGACGTGGCGCGAGGGCACGGAGGTCGCCGTCAAGCGCCTGCACCCGCACCTGCGGCGCGACGAGGCCGCGCGGCGCTCCCTGGCCACGGAGGCGCGCGTCGGACGCGCGGTCAGCCACCCGTCGCTCGTGCGCCACGTCGCCGATGGCGAGGACCAAGACGGCCCGTTCTTGGTCACGGAATTCGTGGCCGGGCGCTCCCTTCGCGAGCTGCTCGTGCAGGGCGGCGCGCTGCCGGAGCCGCTCCTGCGACGCCTGGCCGCGGACTCGGCCGGAGCGCTCGCCGCCCTGCACGCCGCGGGCTTCGTGCACTCGGACCTGAAGCCGGACAACCTGCGCATCGATCCCGTCGGCCGCGCCGTGCTGCTCGACCTCGGCTTCGCCCAGCGCTTCGACGCGCGCGATGAGCCGGGGCAGCGCAGCTGGCGCTCGGTCTCGGCCGTGGCCCCCGAGGGCAACGCCATGCCCGCGCCCGAGCTCGCGGCGCACGAAGCGATCAACCCCGGCAGCCTCGCGTACCTCTCGCCCGAGCGCGCGCGCGGCCTGTCCGCGGAGCCGGCGAGCGACCTGTTCTCCCTCGGCGTGCTGCTGTTCGAGGCGGCCACCGGGCGCCATCCCTTCGCCGAGGACGACGACGAGGGCGGGATCAGCGCGGCCACGGGCTTCTCGAGCGGGAGGCTCCTGCGCCGCGGCGTCGAAGACCCGGGCGCAGACCAGCTGCTCGCGGCGATCGCCACGGCGCGCTTCGTGCCGCCCTCGCGACTCTTGCCGCAGCTCTCCCCCTTCTTCGATGCGCTCCTGCTCGACGCGCTGCGACGGGACCCGCGCTCGCGTCCGGACTGCACCGAGTTCGAGCGCCGCGCGCGCGAGGGCGAACAAGGCGACTGGTGGCGCGCGCAGCTAGAGTTTGGCTCGCAGGCTCGCCGCGGAACCCTGGGCGAGATGGAGTCGCTGCACCTGACGCCGCTCGTCGGCCGCGAGAGCGAGCTCGCGGCGCTGCTCGAGCGCACGCGCGAAGCCGCGCGCGACGGCGCGGGCAGCGCCATCTGGCTCGCAGGCCCGTCGGGCAGCGGCAAGTCGCGCCTCGTCAGCGACGCGACGAGCGCCGCGCGCCGCGAGCTCGAGCCCCCGCCGCTGTACCTCTACGCGCGCTGTCCGGCCTTCGAAGAACAGCGGCCGTGCATGCCGATCCTGCGCCTGCTCGAGCGCTACCTGCGCCTGCCGCCGGGCGCGGAGCCGGGGCAGCGCCAGATCGAGCAGCTCGGCCGCCTCGTGCCCCCTTCCGCGGCGCGCACGCTCGCGCAAGCGCTCTCCAAGGGGTTCCATGGCACGACCGAGCTCGCCGTCCCCGCCGCGCTCGCGCAGTGGCTGGGCGCTGTCGCCCGGGCCGAGCCGCTCGTCGTGTACCTCGACGACCTCAACTTCGCCGACGAAGGCTCGCTCGATGTGCTGCGCCAGTTCGCCGAGTCGCTCGCCGCGACGCGCGCGCTGCTCGTCCTCGGCGTGCGCACCCAAGACGACATCGCCAGCCCCGACGAGCTCGCGCGCCTGCGCTCGAAGCTCGCGGAGCGCGCGCGCCTGCTCGAGCTCGCGCTCGCACCGCTCGACGAGGCCGCGATCGGCGAGTTGGTGAACGCGCTGTTCCACCACTCGCAGCCGCGGCGCCGCATCGCGTCGGTGCTGTTCCAGCGCAGCCGCGGGCACGCAGGTCTCGTCGCCGAGCTGCTGCGCGGGCTGATCGAGCGAGGTGAGGCGCGCGCGCAGGGTCCTTCCGATCGCAAGCTCGTGCTCGAGATCGCGCCGGAGCGTCTCCCGCTCCCGGACTCGGTGCACACGATGATCCAAGAGCGCCTCGCCAAGGCCACGCCCGAGGATCGCGAGTGGCTCGAGCGCCTCGCGATCGTCGGCGGCCGCATCGAGCCCGAGTTCCTGCTGCGCGCGTTCCCGAGTGCGACGAGCGGCGCGCTCGACCTCGCGCTCGTGCGACTCGTCAACTCGGGCTGGCTCGTCGCCACCGGCGACCGCTATCGCTTCGCGCGCCCGGCGCTGCGCGAGGCCGTCTACCGCGGCATGGCGCTCGACCAGCGCCGGGACCTGCACGCGCTCGCCGCCGAGGCGCTGCTGCCCCCGGCGGACCCTGACGCACCGCGCGCGCAGCAGCGACGCCTGCCGATCGGCGATGCGTTCCAGCGCGCCTTCCACCTGCGCGCCGCCGAGCGCCACGAAGACCTGCTGCGCCTCTTGCGGCCGCTGCTGCAGGCGCTCCTGCGCCGCGGGCAGCCGCAGCGCGTGTACGTGCTCGCGCGCTGGGGCATCGAAGCGCTCGAGCACCTGAGCGCCTCGCGCGTACGAAATCGCTGGCGCATCGAGTTCCTCGAGGCCGCCACCGACGCCGCAGATCGCTTGGGCTCGCGCGAGGAACAGCGCCGCTGGCTCGACGAACTCTCCGACCTCGAGTTCAGCCCCGATCGCGATCCCGACGCGCTCGCGCGCGTGTACATCCTCCACGGTCGCTACGCGGTGAGCACCGGCCAGTACGGACTCGCGCGCGGCATGCTGCGCAACGCTGTCACGCTCGCCGAGCGCGCAGAGAGCGACGAAGTCGCGAGCGAGGCCCTGCGTCGACTCGGCGTCGTGCAGGCGCACGTCGGCGAGCTCGAGGAAGCGCGCGCGCTGCTCGAAACCGCGCGCGATCGCGCCACGGTCGACCCGCAGCGCGCGCTCGCGCTGGTCCAGCTCGGCGTCGTCGACCTGCTCGACAACCGCGTCGAAGATGCGCTGCGCAGCGTCGATCAGGCACTCCGCCTGCAGCGCCGCGCGCGCAACTGGAACCTGCCCGGCATCTCCGCCGGCGCGCACATGCTGCGCGGCCGCATCTACCGCGTGTGCGGACGCCCCGCGCGCGCGCTCGGCTCGATGAAGCGCGCCATCACGCTCGCCCAGCAGTCGGGCGAGCGCCGCATCGAGCTCGAGGCGACCGCGCGCTTGGGCGGACTGCTGCTCGACCTGAACCAGCCCGAGGAAGCGGAAGCGCGCCTGCGCGAGGCGCTGCTCGTCGCCACCGAGATCGAGGATCGCCGCGGCCAGACGCTGGCGCTCCTGTGGCTCGGCACGCTCTTGTGGGAGCAGGCCGACCCGGCGGCGGCGGAGACACTCGATCGCGCCCTGCGCCTCGCGCACGAGATGGGACTGCAGCGCGCCGAGTCGCTCGCGCTCGCGATCCGCTCGCGCATCGCGCGCGAGCAGGGCGACCTCGAGACCGCGCGCAGCCTGTCCGCGCGCGGCGTCGAGATCCTCGAGCATCAAGGCGCCGAGCTGCCCGACCGCATCGTGGTGACCGGCACCCACGCGCTCGTGCTGCGCACCGCAGGCGATCCCGAGGAGGCGGACCGGCACGTCGAGCGCCTGCGCGCTCGCATCGAGCGCGAGAATGGCCGCATCGAGAACGACGAGCTGCGGCGCGTGCACTTCGACGCCACGCGCCGCCTGCTCGCCGCCGTGCTCTCCCCGGAGGGTGTGATTTACCCGCGCGTGCTCGTCGAGCTGCCCGCCGAGGAGTGACTCCGCGCTGCGAGCTCGCGGCGCAGTCACTCAAGCTCACTCAAGCTCACGCAAGGTGTGCCCCGAACTCCGGAGCCGCTTCCCCGCTCAGCCTCCGAAGAGCCGCCAGCCAAGCTGGTGCCAGCGCAGCGTGCGCTCGAACTCGCGAGCGACGTCCGCGAGCACGGCGCGGCGGCGCGTGGAATCGGGCTCGTAGGCGCACAGGAAGCGCGCGCGGTCGGAGCGCGTGAGCGCGAACTCGCCGCGCGCGCGGCGGCGCTCGACGTAGCGG
>Ga0169931_10013659_pt1 | contig 11067 bp, 10 predicted proteins | sample Kivu_15m_20L_FD_129675 | JGI IMG/M metagenome (GOLD analysis project Ga0169931, IMG submission 129675) | Freshwater microbial communities from Lake Kivu, Western Province, Rwanda to study Microbial Dark Matter (Phase II) - Kivu_15m_20L... | ecosystem: Environmental > Aquatic > Freshwater > Lake... | reverse complement strand
GCCGCGCATCTGCGTGATCCTGCGCAAGTCGTACGGCGGCGCCTACATCGTCATGGACTCCAAGCGCATGGGCAACGACCTCTGCCTCGCGTGGCCTTGGGCCGAACTCGCGGTGATGGGTGCAGGCCAGGCGGCCGCGATCCTGCAGCGCCGCGCGAGCCCCGACGAGCGCGCCGAGTTCGAGCGCGACTACTCCGAACGGCTCCTCAACCCCTACATCGCCGCCGAACGAGGGTATGTCGATGCGGTCATCGACCCCGCCGAGACGCGCGCCGAGATCTGCGCCGCCCTGCACATCCTGCGCGACAAACGGGAGAAACTCGTGTCGCGCAAGCACGACAACACTCCCCTCTGAGCCGCGCACCCCGACCGCGTTGCAGTGGGCCGAGTTGAAGTGGGCCGAGTTGAAGTGGGCCAAGTTGAAGTGGGCCAAGTTGAAGTGGGCTGCGGAGCCGGGCAGCCACTACCCTTGCCCGTGGGGGAAAACAGCCCCCGTCACACCGTCGCACCAAGGGGATCCCGAATGGCCGACACCATCACCATCATCGACGACCGCACCGGGAAGAAGGTGACAGTCCCGATCACCGGGGGGACGTTCCCGTCCTCGGCGCTGAGGGAACTCGACCCCTCGCTCTTCATGTACGACCCGGCATACCTGTCGACCGCCTCGTGCGCCTCGGCGATCACCTTCCTTGACGGTGACGCGGGCATCCTGCGCTACCGCGGGTACCCGATCGAGCAACTCGCGGAGAAGTCGACGTTCCTCGAGGTGGCCTATCTGCTCCTGAAAGGGGAGTTGCCGACATCGGAGCAGTACGCCCAGTGGAGCTGGGACGTCACCCACCACACCTACGTGCACGAGAACATGCGCAAGCGCTTCGTGGACGGCTTCCACTACGACGCCCACCCGATGGGGATGTTCGTGTCGGCCACCGCCGCGCTCGGCACCTTCTACGAGGACGCCAAGGACATCTTCAACAAGGACTCGTTCGACAAGCAGGTGATGCGGCTCGTGGCCAAGGTCCCCACGATCGCAGCGATGTGCCAGAGGTTCAGCCAGGGCCTGCCGTTCGTCCTGCCGAACAACTCGCTGTCGTACTCGGAGAACTTCCTCAACATGATGTTCCGGGTCGGCGACGACTACAAGATCGATCCCGTGCTCTCGCGCGCCATGGACGTGCTGTTCATCCTGCACGCCGACCACGAACAGAACTGCGGCACCACCACCATGCGCGTGGTCTCGAGCGCCCAGACAGACCCCTACACCGCGACCGCGGCCGCGGCCTCGGCGCTCTACGGTCCGCTCCACGGCGGCGCGAACGAGGCGGTCGTGCGGATGCTCGCCGAGATCGGCTCGATCGACAACGTGGCGGGCTTCATCGAGGACGTCAAGAACGGCTCCGGCCGCCTGATGGGATTCGGCCACCGCGTCTACAAGAACTTCGACCCGCGCGCCACGATCATCAAGAAGACCGCCTACGAGGTATTCGACGTGACCGGCCGCAACCCGCTGCTCGACGTCGCGCTCAAGCTCGAGGAGGTTGCGCTGAACGACGACTACTTCAGGTCGCGAAAGCTCTACCCGAACGTCGACTTTTACTCTGGACTGATCTACGAGGCGCTGGGGTTCCCGGTCGACGTGTTCACGGTGCTGTTCGCGATCCCCCGCACCGTCGGCTGGCTCGCCCACATGCAGGAGCTCCTCGGCGACAAGGAGCAGAAGATCAGCCGCCCGCGCCAGCTCTACATCGGCGCCGACGAGCGCAACTTCGTCCCCATCGCGGACCGCAAGTAGATCGACCGGCGCCGGGAGACCGGCGAGCGGTCAGGAAGTGACGTCGAGGACGATCTTGCCGACGTTGGCGTTCGAGGCCATGCGCTCGTGCGCCTCAGCGATCCGCGACAGCGGGAACACCATGTCGACGACGGGCTTCAATCGACCCGAGGCGAAGTGGGGCACCACCTCGTCGGCGAAGCGGCGAGAGATCGCGATCTTCTCCTCGAGCGGGCGCGGCCTGAGCACGGTGCCGGTGATCGAGGCGCGCTTGCCCATCAACGATGCGACGTTGAACGGAACGGGCTTGCCCGCCATCGTGCCGACCTGGATGATGCGGCCCCGCAGCGCGAGAGCAGCGACGTTGCGCTCCACATAGTCGCCACCGATCACATCGAGCACCACGTCGACCCCGCGACCGCCGGTGGCCGAGCGCACTCCCTCGACGAAGTCGTGCGAGCCGTAGTCGATGACCACGTCGGCGCCCAGCGCCTCGCACGCCGACACCTTCGAGGCCGAGCAGGTCACGACCACGCGCGCCCCGACCATCGCACAGATCTGGATCGCAGCGGTGCCCACCCCCGATGCCCCGGCATGGACCAGGGCCCACCTGCCCGAGGTGAGGCCTCCCTGGACGACGAGTGCGTCCCATGCGGTGAGGAACACCTCGGGGATCGCGCCCGCGTCGAGGAGCGGGATGTTCCCCGGCACCGCGATCACCTGGCGCTCGTGCACGCAGAGCTTCTCGGCGTGTCCGCCGCCGCTCACGATGCCCATCACCGCGTCACCCGATCGCCACGCACGGACCCGCTCTCCCACTGCGGCGACGGTGCCGGCGAATTCGAGACCGGGGATCTCGTGGGCCGATGGGAACGGATCGGGGTACATCCCCATTCGCTGGAGAAGGTCGGCGCGGTTCATCGCCGAGGCGGCGACGTCGACGAGCACCTCCTCGGGTCCGGGCACGGGGTCGGGCACCTCTGCGACACGCAGGACCTCCGGTCCCCCGTGCTCGGTGAGCACGACCGCGCGCACGGCTCAGGCCATCTTCTGCTGGAGACGGCGGTCGATCGCGGCGAGATAGTCCTCGGTGGTCAGCCACGGCTGGTCCCGCGAGATGAGGATCGCGAGATCCTTGGTCATCTCGCCGGCCTCCACCGACTCGACGCACACCTGCTCGAGGCTGTCGGCAAAGCCGACTAGCGCGGGGTTGTTGTCGAGTGTCCCGCGGTGCTTGAGACCGCCCGTCCACGCGTAGATCGAGGCGATCGGGTTGGTGGAGGTCTTGTTGCCCTTCTGATGCTCGCGGTAATGGCGAGTCACCGTGCCATGCGCCGCCTCGGCCTCGACGGTGCGACCGTCGGGGGTCATGAGGACCGAGGTCATCAGACCGAGCGAGCCGAAGCCCTGGGCCACCGTGTCGGACTGCACGTCACCGTCGTAGTTCTTGCAGGCCCACACATAGCCGCCCTCCCACTTCATCGCGCACGCCACCATGTCGTCGATGAGCCTGTGCTCGTAGGTCAGACCGGCCGCGTCGAACTCGGCCTTGAACTCGGCGTCGAACACCTCCTGGAAGAGGTCCTTGAACTGGCCGTCGTAGGCCTTCAGGATCGTGTTCTTGGTGCTCATGTACACCGGGTAGTTGCGCGCGAGCCCGTAGCGGAGCGACGCGCGCGCGAAGTCGCGGATCGAGTCGTTGAAGTTGTACATCCCCATCGTCACGCCGCCGTCGGCGCCGAACGTGGCGACGTCGAAGCGCATCGGCTCGCTGCCGTCCTCGGGGGTGAAGGTGATGGTGACCGTCCCTGCACCCGGGACCTTGAAATCGGTGGCCTTGTACTGATCGCCGTGCGCGTGACGGCCGATGATGATGGGCTTTGTCCACCCCGGCACGAGGCGCGGGATGTTCGAGCAGATGATCGGCTCGCGGAACACCACACCACCGAGGATGTTGCGGATCGTGCCGTTCGGCGACTTCCACATCTTCTTCAGGCCGAACTCCTCAACGCGCGCCTCGTCGGGGGTGATCGTGGCGCATTTCACGCCCACGCCGTGCTTGAGGATCGCATGCGCCGAGTCGATCGTGACCTGATCGCTGGTCGCGTCGCGGTGCTCGATGCCGAGGTCGTAGTAGTCGAGTTCCACGTCGAGGTACGGCAGGATCAGCCGTTCCTTGATGAACTGCCAGATGATGCGCGTCATCTCGTCGCCATCGAGTTCGACGACGGGGTTGTCCACCTTGATCTTGGCCACGGCTCCACCTTCCGCCCGGCGGCGCGCCGAGCACTTGTATCAGACTTGTACACAATAGCGTCGGGGCCCCGAGCGGCTCGTACCATCGGAGTCGATGGACTTTGCCTGGACTCCCGAACAGATCGAGTTGCGCGAGCACGCGCGCAAGGTGGCCGAGAGTGCCGTCGCCCGCCACGGCCGCCACAACGTGGCATGGATGAACGGGTACTCCAAGGAGTTCTCCCGCGAACTCGCCGCGCTCGGCTGGATCGGGATGATCTGGCCCGTCGAGCACGGGGGCGGTGGTCGCCCACCGATCGACAGACTGATCGTGGGCGAGGAGATGATCAAGGCCGGCGCACCGATCGCTGCCAGCTGGTTCGGTGACCGCCAGATGGGGCCCGCACTGATCCAGTACGGAACGCAGGAGCAGCGCGACCGGTTCCTGCCCGGAATCCTCGCCGGCGAGACGACATGGTGCATCGGAATGAGTGAGCCCAATGCGGGCAGCGACCTCGCCTCGCTGAAGACCTTCGCCGCCGACGACGGTGACGAATGGGTGATCAACGGCCAGAAGATCTGGACGAGTTTCGGAGCCGACGCCGACTACTGCTATCTCATCTGCCGCACCTCGAACGACGGCCCACCGCACGCGGGCATCAGCGAGATCATCGTCCCGATGGACACCCCGGGCATCGAGGTGCGACCGATCAAGGACATGACGACCAACCGGCACTTCTGCGAGGTCTTCTACACCGATGTGCGCGTGCCGAAGGAGAACCTCGTCGGCCAGCAGGGCGGGGCGTTCTCCCAGACGATGCGCCAACTCGAGCACGAGCGCGGCGGCATCGACAGGCTCGTGTCGAACTGGGCGCAGTTCCGCGTCGCGTGCGAGCGCGCCGACACCTCGCACCCACTCGTGCGCCAGGAGATCGCGGCCCTCGAGACCGGGTACCGGATCGGTCGGATCCTCGTCATCCGCGAGGTGCTGCGTCAGGCGCCGGCCGGGTTCTCGGCCGCCACGAAGTGCTTCTGCACCGAGCACCAGCAGAAAGTCGACGAGTTCGTCTCGCGCACGCTGGGGGCCGATGCGATGCTCTGGGACGACCTCATCGAGGGGATGATCTACGGTCCGGGTTACACGATCATGGGCGGCACATCGAACGTGATGCGCAACATCCTGGGTGAACGGGTCCTCGGACTCGCCAAGGGTTGACCATCAGCCCGGGTGCGCAGCTCCGGGAATGCACACAGTCGACAGGGGGCAACGACATGGCGGATCTGCTGGCACTCAGCACCAAGGTGATCGACTCGGGCGTCGCCGACGGCCCCGTCAACCGCACCACCAACGAGTTCTCCGAGGTCGCCGACGGACTCGGCATGGTGGAGTCGTTCTCGCACTCGGTCGTCTGGGACTCGGGCGAGGGACTCGTCGCCTTCGACGCCAGCCACGTCAACACCGGTGAGGCCGTCGTGTCCGCCGTGCGCGGATGGCGCGACGTGCCGTTCCACTCGGTCGTCTACACCCACGGCCATGTCGACCATGTCGGGGGCAGCGGATTCTTCGCGGCCCACAACGAGCGGTCCGGGGCGCCGTCGCCCGCGGTGACCGGGCACGAGAACGTGCAGCGCCGGTTCGACCGTTACCGCGACACCAACGCATGGAACCTCCTGATCAACGCGCGCCAGTTCGGCGGTGTGCGCGACGACCTCGGAATGGTGAACGACCTGCGGCCGGCCGCGGGCGGCAGGCGCCTGCAGGACTTCCTCGATCCCACAGTTCTCGCAGTGACAGATGTGATCGGCGAGCACGCCGTGCGCACGATCGGCGCGACGACGCTCGAGTTCCACCACGGGCGCGGCGAGACCGACGACCACCTCTGGACATGGTTCCCCGAGAAGAAGTGGGTGATGACCGGGGACTTCGTGATCTGGAACTTCCCGAATGCGGGGAACCCCCAGAAGGTGCAGCGATGGCCGATCGAGTGGGCCCGCACCCTGCGCGCCATCGCGGCGAAGGGCCCCGAGTTGCTCCTCCCCGCGCACGGGTTGCCGATCGCCGGACGCGACCGCATCGCCCGGGTGCTCGATGAGATCGCGACCGCGCTCGAGGACCTGGTCCGCGATGTGCTCGAGATGATGAACGCCGGCGCGACCCTCGATGAGATCATCCACACCGTGCGGGTCCCCGCCGACACTCTCGCCAAGCCCTACTTGCGACCCCTCTACGACGAGCCCGAGTTCGTGGTGCGCGGGGTGTGGCGCCAGTTCGGTGGTTGGTGGGACGGCGCGGCCTCGCGACTGAAGCCCGCCAGGGATGCAGAGCTCGGCGCCGAGCTCGCACGGCTCTCCGGCGGGGCCGACGTGCTGGTGCGCCGAGCGCACGATCTCGCCGTCGCGGGCGACCTTCGTCTGGCCTGTCATCTCGCCGACTTCGCGGGATGGGCCGCACCGGACGACCCCGACGTGCACCGCGTGCGATCCGAGGTCTACGAACTCAGGCGCAAGAACGAGTCGTCGCTGATGGCCAAGGGGATCTTCAAGGGTGCATCGCGCGAGTCCGATCGCATCGCCAAGGACGCCGGGGGCGCCTGACCCGCCGCTCTCAGGCGAGGGCGATCAACACCAGTGCCGTGGCCGCGAGGCCCACTCCGATCGCCTGGGGTCGGTGGATGCGCTCCTTGTCGACCGCGACGGCGAGCGCCATCGTGGTGGCCGGATAGAGCGTCACGATGACCGACACCACAGAGAGCAGTCCCTCGCGCACCGCGAGCACGTAGAACCAGTTGGCGAGGCTGTCGAGGATGCCCGAGCCGAGCACGACCGCCTTGTTCGAGCGCAGCTGGGAGAACGACGGCCGTGTCGAGGCGATGAGGACCATCATGAACGGGGTCGAGACGAACCGCATGATGAGAACGGGCCACACTCCGCTGCCATCGCTCGTCTGGTGCAGGAACACCAGGATCATCCCGAAGCACGAGCCACCCGCCGCACCCATGAGAATCACCCGCGCCGGGGCGCGCCGATGGAACGGGCCGAGAACATCGCTGATCAAGGCGACCGCGCAGATCGCGAGCGGCATCCCGACCAGGGCGAGGACTCCCGGGCGTTCGCCGAGAGCGAGACCGAACGTGATCGGGATGAGCGCGTTCATCACCGCGGTCACGGGTGCCACCACCGTCATGTAGCCGCTGCTCATCGCGGTGTAGAAGGCGAGCAGACCCGTCGAACCAGCCACACCCGCGAGCGCGCTCCACCCCCAATCGGCGGCCGACGGTGCGGGAATCCCCGAGACCCAGGTCGCGAACGCGAGAACGACGAGCCCGCCCAGTTGACCGACGAAGGTGACCACCATCGCGGTCATCTTTTTGGTGGCGTGACCCCCGAGATAATCCGCGGTGCCGTAGGTGACGGCGGCGAGCAAGGCAATGAGGATCGCGATGGGCACCGATCAGACGGTCGTAGAGGGACGGCGCCACGTGCGCCAGAGAGCACTGACGCCGAGCACGCACACGACGAGGCCGATCAACCGCCCTCCTGACCCGACCTTGAGAGCAGCCAACCACCCGCCGCTCAGCACGGCGAATACTGCAAAGACACTCCCGAGGATCCGTGCCCACATTGTCTGGGGTCTTCGCCACGCCACCACGAGAGAGATCGCGCCTCCCACCATGATGGACACCACGATGATCGACACGACGAGTGCCAACGACTCCATGGTGCAACCCTAGGTCCCGGTCGAACAACGACCACGAAACACGGAACACGATCCGAATTGGTGGGCGCGACGGGACTCGAACCCGGGACCTCCACCGTGTCATGGTGGCGCTCTAACCAACTGAGCTACGCGCCCCAGTTGGGAGCCGTCAGGCTATCAGCACAGTCGTTCGCCCCGCTTCCCGGCGAACGTCACTGACCGAGTCGGGTGCTGATCTCGTTGGCGAGGAGCCGGCCGGCTCTCGTCAGCACCACCCGATCTCCGTCCACCTCGACGAGTCCCGCGAGATCCTCGTCGTCGGGATCGAGTGCATCAACCGGCACTCCCCGGTTGGTGCGCAGCGAGAGCTCGAGGCGCTCGAAGGTGCGTGTCGCCGGTGACAGGACCTCGTCGGCGGCCATCGGCGACTCACCGCGCGCGATCAGGTCGACGTAGCGATCGGGTGTGCGCACGTTCCACCAGCGTCGCCCATCGGCGTGCGAGTGCGCGGCACACCCGAACCCGGTGTAGTTCCCCTGGTCCCAGTAGACGAGATTGTGTCGGCACTCGTGACCGGGCCGAGCCCAGTTCGAGATCTCGTAGTTCACGAGCCCCATCCCGGTGAGCATCTCGTCGGCGAGCACGTACTTGTCGGCCTGGTCGTCATCATCGGGATGGCGCGCCGGATCATCGGCGAGCGGCGTCCCGGCCTCGACGGTGAGTGCGTACGCCGAGACATGGTCCGGGGAGAGCGAGAGTGCGCCGCCGAGCGATGCGCGCCAGTCGATGAACGACTCCCCGTGGGCCCCGTAGATCAGATCCAGGTTCACCGATCCGATCCCGGCGCGGCGCGCGATGTCGACAGCCCGCACCACGTTGTCCGGGTCGTGCTCACGGCCGAGCGAGGCGAGCACGCTCGGCACCATCGATTGCACCCCGATCGAGACCCGGTTCACGCCGGCCGCGACATAGGCACCCATCTTCTCGGCAGTGACATCGTCGGGATTGCACTCGATCGTCACCTCTGCGCCCCCGGTGCGCGGGATCACCGCGAGGATCCGCACGATGTGCTCGGCCCCGATGAGCGTCGGGGTCCCACCACCGAAGAAGACGGTGTCGGCGGCGGGCATCCCCGCAGCGACCGCACGCGAGATGTCGGTCACGACCGCCCCGGTGTAGTCGTCGACGATGTGGCCGCGGTCGGTCCACGTGGCGAACGAGCAGTAGTCGCAGCGCTTCCGGCAGAACGGGATGTGGACGTACACCCCGAAGGCGGCGGGTCCGGCTCGCATGGTCTCAGGCCGTCGGTGGCACGAAGAGCAGACCCAGATCCCCGAGCCGCTCGCCCACATGGTCGACGGGGACATCGAGCATCACCGCGATCGCGCGCGTGTCATGGGCACGCACGGTGATGACCTTGCCGTTGAAGTCCTGCCGCTGCACCTGGATCATGCGCAGGAACCGCTCGAGCATCTCGAACTGGGCCCCCGCCATCGTCGAGAGCTTGGCGACATCGATGCGCAACTTCTTCGGGGCGGAGTCGCTGCCCGCATCGTCGGAGCGCAGCGCCTCGCGCGGGAGCAACTGGTCGATCCCCACGCCGTACAGTCGGGCGAGACGCTCGAGTCGCGGCACGGAGATCGCCCGCTCACCGCGCTCGTAGGCACCGAGCACCGAGGCCTTGAACTCGCTCCCGCTGGATTCCTCGACATCGGAGAGTGACCACTTCTTCTGCTGACGAATCCGGCGCAACCGCTCCCCCACGAGTCGCGAATACGGGGAGTCCTCGAGAAGTTCGTCGTCAGTCGCCATGGCACCACCCAGTGTGGTGCATTCGCCCACCCTCTGTGGTGCATCGGGGTCTCACCCGCGGTGGAGCGCCACCAGTCGCACTCCGGCCGCGACGGCCGCAGTGCCCGCACGCAGGACCGAGGTTCCCATCGACACCGTGCGCGAGGCCCGTGCGACTTCGGACACCGAGAATCCCCCCTCGGGCCCGACCACCACGCCCGTCACCCCGTCCCACGCCGTGTCCCCGCCCGGGTCTGCGAGTGCAACTCCGTCACCTGAGAGGACCTCTGCGAGCGGAACGGGTCCGCGGATCATCGGCAGGTGGACCCGGCGGGACTGCATCGCCGCCGTGCGCACGAGTCGATCGAGTCGTTCCATGTGCGCGGCCGCACGGTCCGGATCCCACCGCACGACACTGTGATCGACCGGAGCCAAGATCACAATCTCGTCGAGCCCCACCTCGACGAGCTTGGTGACGGCGTCCTCCGTGCCGTCACCCTTCACGGGGACGATCGCGACGGAGAGCCGCACGCCCGGTGACACGACCTCGATGATGTCCCCGATCGCGGTCAGACCGCCGGCCGCCCACGAACAGGAGCGCCACCGACCACGTCCGTCGGAGCACGTGACGCTCTCGCCGTCGCGCAGGCGCAACACCCGGGCGAGATGGTGTGCGTCGTCGCCCGCGAGAACGGGATGTGCGATGTCATCGACGAAGACATGCGCCGACGAGCGGCGCAACGTCTCGTCGGTCACGAGAACGCCGACTTGATGCGCGAGAAGAGCCCCTTGTCGGCCGGGGCGACCTCCTCGCCGGAGATCTCGGCGAGACGGCGCAGGAGCGACTCCTGCTCCTCGGTGAGATCCTCGGGCACGACCACGCGCACGAGAACCCGCAGATGCCCGCGACCCCGACCATTCAGGTGCGGCAGACCGCGACCGCGCGCCACGAACTCCTGGCCGTGCTGTGTCCCCGCGGGCACGACGAGATCGATGTCGCCGTCGAGCGTCTCGAGCGTGGTGTGCATGCCGAGCGCCGCTTGGGCGAACGAGATCGGCAACTCGGTCACCAGATCGTCCTCGTCGCGGGCGAACCGGGCATCAGGGGCGACTCGCACGTGCACGTACAGATCGCCCGCGGCTCCACCGCGCGGCCCCGCCGCCCCGCGACCGCTCAGGCGCAGGGTCTGGCCGGTCCTGATGCCGGCCGGCACGTCGACGGTGAACGACTCGCGGGAGAGTCGCCGTCCCTCGCCGGCACACGACGAGCACGGGGTCGTCACCACTTGCCCGATTCCCCCGCAACGCCCGCAGGGTCCGGTGGTCATCATCTGGCCGAGGAGGCTCTGGCGCACCCGACGAACCTGTCCGGTGCCCTCGCAATCGACGCACCGCACCGGGGAGGTTCCCACTCCGGCACCCGTGCCGTTGCAGTCGTCGCATCGCACCGCCGAATCGACCGACACCGACGCCTGGGTCCCGGTGAGAACTCCGGCCAGATCGACGAGCGCGGTCGCCTCGAGGTCCTGACCGCGCGGCGGGCCGGATGCACCGCGCGTCGAGAATCCGG
>Ga0169931_10013658_pt1 | contig 11068 bp, 1 predicted proteins | sample Kivu_15m_20L_FD_129675 | JGI IMG/M metagenome (GOLD analysis project Ga0169931, IMG submission 129675) | Freshwater microbial communities from Lake Kivu, Western Province, Rwanda to study Microbial Dark Matter (Phase II) - Kivu_15m_20L... | ecosystem: Environmental > Aquatic > Freshwater > Lake ... | reverse complement strand
ATATTATAATAAAATGATTAAATATTCTATTCAATATTATAAATCAAAAAATTTGTAATGTTTTAAGGAAGGATATCTGGTAGATTTCAACAACCTAAGATAAATGACACAACCTAATGTTTGTCGATAATTCTTTACTTATCCCTAAAATTATTGAATCTAATCTTAAAAAATTTTCTCATTTCATAAATAATCAAACATGTTTTTTTATAATTTCACATGTAATTACCCTAGTTTGTATTAACCTATGCCTTGCTATCGCTTAATAAAAATTAATCGATCTTAAATTTAAAATAAATTTTCTATAAATTTAATTAAATTAAAATTAATTTTATTCTAATATGATAGATCTATCAGAAAACAAGCAAAATATAAAATCATCTGAAGATTACAGATTTACTCTTCTCCCCGAGGATTCATTAAATAATTTGTCAAAGGTATTTCATCGAATCCTAATATATTAACTTTATAGATGATGAATAATGTGATCGATGATTTCAAATTCCAAAAACTTATCGAAGTCCTAAACAAATCAGCGATTGCTTACAAACTAGAAGATTTTTTGAAAAGAATATTCCTAGTCGACAAGAACATAAAAATCAGCTACAGCCATTTAAAAACTCAAGCGATCACATACATTCTAATCAACAGATTCAACCCAGATTTTGTTTTACCAAGTTTAAGTGACGAGCATTCACTAATAAGAGATCTCACCAAGGAAATGTTAGAGAGTTTATTTAAAGAAATCCAATTAAATCCAGCAATATCTGAAGAAAATCAGACAGAAATCGAAATAAATTTGAGGATTATCCTTATAAATCTGCTGTTAATGAAATTTAAGAATTCATTCGTTCTTTACGATCAAGCAGAGAAGATCATCTCAATCAAAACGTACTTCAAAGACGTCATTAGTATAAATCAGACAATCAGCGAATTTCTCGGCATGTATTTAGAAATTAACAAAGGCTCCAACACACCCCACAACAGCATGGATCTCATAGACACTCAAGGATTAACTTCAATTTTTACTCATTCCTCACTGTTCATATCACTTATAAAAGATCTCTCTAGTAAAAGAGATTTTAATGAATGCGAATTAAAACTCTTTTCAGACTGTTTGAACAGAATGCATAGAGAGGCTAAACAAGAAATCAACATTTCGAATCAAAAAATTTTAATGTTTGAACGACATTCCGACTACAAAACTAAGATACAAGAAATTATCGCAATGGAATTAGGAAACAATTTTCTCTTCTACGGAAAGGAATCTTCTTCTAAGACTGCTTTCGCAAAGATTTTTACGAAGGATGAAATAGTCATCGATGTAGACGAAACAATGGAAGTAAACAACCTTCTGGGAGGATATCTTATCAACGAGTTTTCTGAAATAATTTGGCAAGACGGATTATTAATCAAAGCTTTGTTAGAGAGCAAGGATTTAATCATACGCAACATGGAAAAGTGCAGCAACGAATTATTTTTTGTGCTTAAACAAATAGTAGAAAAGAACTCGGTCTTCCTTAATCTTAAACAAGAGCAAATAACTTTCAATAAATTGCCTAGAATATTTTTCATTTACAACGTAGACACAGCAGAGGATTTGACAAATTCAAATGACCTGATCTTAAACTTCCTGATTTCTAACACATTCCATTTCAGGTTTGTAAGCTATTCCGACACAGAGAAAATACAAATCGCTCTTCACCAACGTCCTCTTTTAAAGAAAATAAACGAACAACAACAATTCCTGGAAAGAATAATCGACACCTACAACAAGTCAATCAAAAAATACAAATTTAACACAAGATTCCGCGAATTAAATTTGACTGATCTAATCAAATTCTCACAAAGAGTAGAGATTCTCTTAATCGAACTAAATACAAGCGGCTATTGTAATTACAATTTTTCTTCTACAGATCAAGACACTCCCATCTTCCTATCTGAAAAGAATAAAATGAAGATTGTGTCGACTTTCATCTTTTTAGTCTTTTACACTCTGGATGATTCCAATTTAATCAAATCAATTTCAATCGACTATGCAAACGCCTTCAACTTTGATGCTACAACTTTTTCAAATTTGATCGTCAATTTTAACGAAATTTTCAGCAATTCTGATTCCAATAACGTCAGAGGATTTGACAACGATAAGATAAGCTTCGAGCAACTTATCACTCAATCGAATAATATGTACTCATACAATTCTAATTCTAAATTCTACACAAAACTCATCAACGATTCAGTTCTGAATGAATTTAAAGAAAATATTCTTTTAGTCGGAGAAACCGGAGTAGGTAAGACAACTATGATTCAGAACCTTGCAAAAGTTATGAATACTAAACTGAATGTCATCAATCTTTCACAAAGTTCGGATGTAAGCGAACTTTTCGGTGGGTTTAAGCCTATTCACCCTAAGGTCTTTTTAAAGAAATATTTCGAAAAAATTTTGGAGATCATACAGAAAAATTTTAACTCAACCAACAACAGAAATTTCATCAACACTTTTTACGATGCATATCAAAACAAAGAAATCGAATATTTCATCAAGTTCAGTTTAAAGAGTTTAGAGAAAATAGAAGCGAAAATTAAGAGCAACACAGATCAAGAGAAAATATTGAAAGAAGAAATCAACTCAATCAAAGAAGAATTAATCAAATTCAAAAACTGTATGAAAAGAGGATGTTACAACGCATTCACCTATATCGATGGGATTCTCCTCGATGCAATAAAGAAAGACGAGTGGGTTTTACTTGATGAGATAAACTTGGCAAGTGATGATCTGTTACTGAAATTGAATCCCATATTGGAAGGTGAGAAGATTTTTCTGGTCGAGAATAATCAGCTAGTCGCATTTGAGCGAGGTCCTAAATTCAGAATTTTCGGCAGCATGAATCCCGAATACAACATTGGAAAGAAAAGACTGCCTCATCAACTTAGATCTCAATTCTCAGAGATTTTCGTGCATGAAATTAAGGAATTCCATGACATCAAAACATTCGTCAAGACATATCTTCACGAAATATGCTGCGAAGATAAATACATCTCGGAAATAGCTAAGTTTTATATGTACATTAAAGAGAAACAAAGCAAGAATGAAATTCAAAAATCAAACGGTGCGAAATGCAACTTTTCGCTTAGAAATCTTTCAAGAACTTTGTTGACAATCAGAAACGCTGTGAGATTTTATGACATCCAGACATCTATAAGTGAGGCTATCAACATGAATTTTATGTCACTTCTAAACGACGCTTCGATCGATTCAATTAAGAGTAAATTTATGAATTTAAATCTATGTGGAGAATCCAATAAAATCAACAGAAACAGCATTAAATTGAATTCCAAAAACAACGAGTTGATCACTCAGACACATCTCAATTTCAACAATTACTTTATTAAGAAAGAATATATAAACCCAGATTTGATAGATAAGGATATCGATAATAAATTCATCATTACCAAGACATTCAAAAATCATCTAAGCAATTTGATGAGGATTGTAACACTGTCCAACTACGCAGTTTTATTGGAAGGACCAACTTCAGTTGGAAAGACTTCGATTATAGAATACATCGGAAGGAAAATAGGCCAGAAGATTTTGAGGATTAACAACAACCAGAATACAGAGATCGAAGAGTATATCGGAAATTATACCACAGATTCTAAGGGCCAATTTTACTTCCAAGAAGGATTTTTGGTCAAGGCAGTTCGTGAAGGCTCTTGGATCATCTTAGACGAAATCAACCTTGCGCCTAGTGAAGTTCTAGAAGCACTGAACAGATTACTGGATGATAATCGAGAGCTTTTTATATCTGAATTAAACACAACAATACAAGCTCATCCAAATTTCAAAATCTTCGCTGCGATGAATCCATCTGAAATGTATGCTGGCAGAAAAGATCTTTCAGATGCCTTCAAGAATAGATTCATTCACCTTTATTTTGACAACATACCTGAAGAGGATTTAGAAGAGATTATAGAGAAAAGATGCAAATTGCCAAAATCTCGAGTAGATATCATGGTTCAGATATTCAATGATTTACAAAAAATCAGATCTAGCGAAGGAATTTTCGCCAAGAAGGAAGGGTTTATCACCATTCGTGATCTTATCAAATGGGGAAGCCGAAATTTAAATTCCTATGATGAGCTTGCATATGAAGGATATTTCGTAATTGCTGAGAAGTTAAGAAACGACGATGAAAGGCTGATCGTAAAGAAGACTATCGAAAAGCATTTACATCATAAAGTCAACCTTAATTTTGACGAGTATTTCGATAATTATATAAGCAAGCACTTCTCCAATATTTCACACTTACAAACTTACCATAAACTTTGCTTGAACAGAAGTACCAAACGAATGTTGTGTCTTGTTGATAAATGTTTGAAAAATAAAGAACCTGTTTTATTGATCGGAGAAACTGGAACAGGAAAGACAGTGGTATGTGAGTATTTAGCTGAGGTTTATAACAAGAAGATGATCACCATAAGTTGTCATGAAAATGTTGATACAGGAGATTTTCTAGGAACTTTGAGGTCTGTCTATGGAAGGGAAGAAAAATTTAACCAAATTAGAAAATTTTTAACAGACATCTTTTTGAATGTAACAACACTTGACACAAATAATCCTAGTTCGAATTCCAATTTCTTTGAAAAGTATTTAAAATATAAAAAGAAATACTTCACAGAAAATTTTTCAAATTCTCTTACAGCTAAAGACTGTGATAAACTTAATGGATTCTTTTATAAGTATAAGGATCTTCCCGCATTTTCTCCAGAATCAAAGGAGCTGATAAATAAACTGAACACAATCATGGCTGATTCTCATAAGCTCTTTGAATGGGTTGATGGACCTTTGACAGTGGCAATGAAAAAGGGGGAACTATTGATAATAGACGAAATTTCTCTTGCTTTAGATTCTGTGCTTGAAAGGATGAACAGCGTTTTCGAGGCTGACAGAGTTCTCGTTCTTTCTGAAAATCACACTAAAAGCAACGTTGAGATAATTAATCCTGATGATGGATTTATGATAATCGCCACAATGAATCCAGCTGGGGATCATGGAAAGAAAGAATTGAGTCCTGCCCTTCGTTCAAGATTCTCTGAGATCTTTGTAGATTCAAATCTTTCTAAGACAGATTTGGACAAAATTTATGAGTATGCTCAAATGATAAACCACAATTACGAAAACCAACAATTCTCAATATTTGAAAACATACTGAATACAGATCCTTTCATCCAATCTTTAGATGTATATTCACTAATACGATTTAAAGTAAATAAATCAGCATTAATCACAAAATTTTCAGAATATCATATTGAGAATCTGATCAAATTAATATTCAGCCTTTTCATATGGTACAATTACTACTTGATCTCCAACCAATCGTTAATTGTAAAGACGTTAACATTAAGAGACGTAGACATGATAATTGATTTTATATCCTCGAATTTAGAAATTTTAAACAGTGAAAGTGCATTTATTTCAATTTATAATCACTCAGTTTATCTTACCTTAATCGATGGAGTTTTTCTTAATGAATCATCCAAGCCAGAAGCTCTAATAAAAATAAACCATAAAATAACAGAATTCACAAATTATCAGACAAGATATATGGCTAAGATACTCCTTAACGGCAACGATGATCAACTGATTGAAATGCTTACGAAAAACTTTTTGATTGACGAAGATCAAAAATTCGGAGTGGCGCCTTTTGTTTTTGATAAAATCGAAAATTTCTCATCTCAGGTCAAATTCGTTTTCCACACAGAAAATATAAAAACAAACCTCACTAAGATCTTAAGAGGTCTTACAACAGGCAAGCCAATCATAATCGAAGGCTCCCCAGGTGTAGGGAAAACTACAATAATCCAGAATCTTGCAAAGAAACTAGGAAGGAAAATATACAGAATCAATTTATCTGAACATACAGACATGATCGATTTAATTGGATCAGAGTTTCCCACAGATGACAACAATTCAAAAGGTATAACATTCAAATGGGTAGATGGAGTTTTTCTAAAGGCTTTGATCAACGGTGATTGGATTATCATAGACGAAATGAACTTAGCCAGTCAATCCATCCTTGAAGGATTGAATTCAGTACTTGATCACAGAAAAAGCTTATTCGTCTCTGAACTCAGCAAAGAATTCAAGTGTCATCCTCACTTCCAAATCTTCGCTACACAGAATCCTGTCAACCAAGGAGGTGGCAGGAAATTCCTTCCTAAATCTTTCTTAAATAGATTTGTTAAAATTTATCTAAACGACTTGTCTGAAGAGGATTACAAAGAGATTATGACAAATCTATTTCCAAATGTTCAAGAATCTCTCGTTAACAGATTAACACACTTTAATTATTTATGTCAAGATCTTCTCTTCAATAAACATAAATTGAATATGAATGAAGTAGGAGAATTCAACCTAAGAACTCTCATAAAGATTTTAGAAATCGTATCTAAACCGAATTTTGAGAAGAGCAAGAAGTCTGTAGACCACATTTTGAAACTGATGTACGTTAGCAGAATCAGAAACAGTCAAATACGCAAGGAGATTAGAAAATATTTGAAAGAAATTGTATTGGATGATCTTTCTATTAACTGGGAAAGGCAGGACGAGAATGGAGCCGATTCTTTCGAAAATATCATTCGATCTATTAAAAATAAAAATTCTGTTCCACAGTTAGATTCTAAATTATCTCCAATCAAACTGTCATCAGTCCTCAAATATTCTAAATTACTCTTTACCTGTATTGAAAACAACTTCCCTATGATTATCACAGGACATTCAGGTATTGGAAAAAAGGAAATTATAAGATATTTAGCAGATAGAACTAACAACAAACTTTTTGAATTCGCTTTGAACTCCTCAATGGATTCTACAGAGTTGCTAGGAAACTTCGATAAAATCAATTTATCCTATCATCTTAATATCTTCAAGGAAAAGATAAGAGTTCATGTTTCGTCGCTCAACTTCGATTCCTTGACCACTTTACACCAGAGCGACTATTTACAACTACTCAGCCTAATAGAATTAATTAACAGGAAACTTAGTGATTCACAAACCCACAAAATCAAAGAAAATCTCACCCTATTAAAAGAGAAACTAAAGTGTTTGAATATTTATGACATCTATGAAGATAATTTATCACAAATAGAGAAAGTTGCTGAATTCATTTTAACAGACACATTCAACTTCGAATGGCACGACTCTATCTTAATAAAATGTATCATCAATGGTTACTGGATAATACTGGACAATGTAAATACCTGCTCATCTGCTGTTTTGGATAGACTCAATTCACTTTTAGATGATGATAAGCAGATTTACCTTAACGAGTCTGGTGTGAATGATGGTAGAGTAATCAAACCCCACAAGAACTTCAGGATATTTATGATAATGAACGAGAAATATGGAGAGGTGTCTAGAGCCCTTAAAAACAGATGCGTGGAGGTATATTTAGATAAGAAGTTAATTGAAATGAATATTGTAATAGATCATAATAGCTCAAATATAACTCCTTTATCGTCCCCTACGTTTAATATGAGAATAGTCGATAAATCATTAATAGTCAATTTCTGTGAAAAAACAATAGCATTAAGAAGGAATGTCTTCAACGACCTTGTTGTCCTATGTGAAAAGTTACGTTATTATGATTATAATCTTGCAGTAAACTCAACGATCATTTATATGCTGACTATCTCCTCTCATGTCATTGACTACAGACTGTTCAAGAAGTATCTATCAATTCTCGACAAGTATTATTCAAGTACCTCTGAAGGAAAATATAATTTGACAGATGCTTTTGTTAGAACTATTTCCTTGTTTTATTCCAAAACTGTATATAGCAATAATTACTACAAGCATTATGTAGAAAAAATCGTCAATTCTATCCACAATACAAGAACACAAAAATTAATCAACGACTTCTTCAATTTTAGCTGTAAATATATCAACCCTTTTTCTTCTAAAGACTTAATCAACTCCTGCAATACGAAGATTCTTTCGATTAGATCAATTCTTGATCTCAATTTAAGCAGTGACACATTAAAATTTGTAGACAAGCTAGAAGCTTATGAAAGGATGATGTCTCTTTTCCAAAATGATTTTAACAAGCTTATTTCTAAAAATTCCTTTTATTTGGATCTGGTAAGAAATTTAGACCTCTCAGAAGAAGATTTATGTAAGGATCTTGATAAAGATGATAAAAGCATGTCTAAGAGACTTAACAACTACGCTACTTTTAATAGAATTCTATTTAAAATTTTTACTTCAGAAGTTTTAAATTACGAGGTTCTTTTTAAACTGATCTATTCTTATTCTATTACTAACTCTAATGGAGGAAATTACGAGGAGATTAAAAAGTTTGTAAAAGATACGAATAGTCTTAAAAAATTCATTTCAGGAATTGACTCATCTTTAAGACTTTTAATCGTTTATTCTTATATTTCATATAAAAATTTAGACCAAAGACACAAAATTTCAGAGATTTTTGATTCTTTTAACTTAAATGAGAAACACGAAATTTCCTATTTCAGAAATATTTTCATGTCGTTTATTCAGAACAACACCGAGACTGCTGAATGCGCTAATGAAGCTGTAAAGAAATTTTATATGGACAAGTTAACAAATAAGAATATCGAAAAGCAAATTAAAAAATTAATCAACAGCAAAGAAGAAAACCGAATAGAAAAAATATTTTCTGACATTAACAATCTCAGCAAATCAAATTTAGAGTGTATTCAGTTTGCATCACTTGTAGATTTCATCTTTAATCTTGTTAATAGCGATGATTTCTTAATATTCATTCAAAAAAATTCAGAAACTTTCCTTTATGTATTTGAAAGCATAACAGAAAACTTCTTGTCACTTACAAAACTCGAGAAAAAATCGAAATCAAATTCAGTTTTTAAAAATATTTTCAAAAAGGTTAGAGAAATCTTTCATAATCTGAACTCAGACCAGGCGGATAATTTGGCTAAAGGAATCTTCTTCTTAGATTATCAAAATTCATCTATTAACTTTAAGCTAGAGACAGACACAGATAATACTCTGTATTTCTACACAACCCAAGAAATCAAATCCAAACAGACGGAATCGAACGTTCTTAATTTCGATTATACAATGGCATACAATTTGAATAGCAATCAAGCATACTCCATCATGAAGAAATTCTTCTTAAATAACATCGAAGAAAGATCAATAAAACTCGAGATCTCCCCTTTGATCAATTTGATTCAATTGGAATACGACATAAAATCTGCAAGGACATTTTGTGATTTACTCAACCTTAAGCATTATTACAGTTTCACAGAAAAAGTCAATGAAGTTTTGACAAACGAGAAATTGCTTATTCCTGTGATAAGCAACAAAGTCGATTTGAAAAACGTTCAAACTTTTGTAGAGAATATACTCAAATATACAAACTATGTCGGTGACTACGACTATTCCGATTCTGATGACACCGAAACGCTTTACTCCTTCCAAAATCTAATCGAGGTTAATTTCCTTCAGAAACATCAGACCAAATCAGGATTAGACTCTAACTCTGTGAAATTCTTAATTAATGTGCATTGCAACCAGTTAAGCGACGATAAATTGAAGAGATTGTCCTTGGATTTAATCAACCTTTTAGTATTCAACGAATATTCTGGAGAAAAAACAATAGATAAGATTAATTACATCAGCAATTTAAGTACAAGCCTGACAACACATTTTGTAAATAATTATAAGAAGTTGTTCTTCATTCCTTTTTACTTCTTCTATTCTAAAACTCTATCTGAGGATATCTTGAGTAATTTCTCTAAAATAATTGGAATAAATAAACTTAGCAAGAAGATAAGGATTTTTGAAAGGGTATTAAATGACCTGAAATCTTCTTTGTTTGATAACTCAGACATAATTGCAATCAACAAATCCAATTCCTCCTCCGCTGATGATGAAGATGAGAAACTCTCCCTACTAGAAAATCAAATCACTCTAGCTGAGTTAATGGCTACGCTTTCTATTCCAGATAAAAAAACCATCTCAAAAATACTTGGAAAGGATCTTTTCCATTTATTCTATTCAACTTTCAAACAGAATAAAGAGAAGATTATCTTCTCTGATAAATTAGTAAATGACCTTGAAACATATCATAACGATTCTTATAATTACAAATGGGAAGAAAAATTCCTTTTTGATAAAGCTGAAGATTTCAGAATTTTCGGATATTTACAAAATAAAATTGAAAAATTAGAAAAGGAAGCATCGAGTGTCTCTAGTGATTATAATTACGATGTATTTGTTAGAGATTTAACAACCTGTACTGAAAAGTTTTTAGGAATTAAATTAAATAGAGAAAGTGTCAGCATAAAGTTCGTTGATCCTTCTACGTTAAATTCTCAATTAAACCAACTCGAAGATTTTAAATTTTCATTAAGAAATTTAATTAGCAATCACATAAACGCATTCGGTCATTTGATACTCCCATTTGTCCTCTCTTCATTTGTTTACATCAATGCTTTGAAAGAAAAGACTTTACAGCTCAACTGCAGAGAAAATTCTTCAGATAAATTTTTCATAGACAGAGTAGAATTCCTTGATAAAAACTTCCAGTCAGAAGGAGATAAAATGCTCTACAGCTTTTTCTTTAATTCAGATAACTGCCCTAATTCAATTTCGGAAATGATTCTTAATATCTTAAAAAGAAAATTGAGTGACTACAACAGACGAAAGGAAATAGAAGAAGAAAATAAATTGTCCGACAGCAAAAACGAGTACTTAGTGTTTAAAGAAAAATTAAAGAGATATGAAACTATAAATATGAGAATCTTAGAAACAACCAAAGCTCTTGACGAAACAACACAAGAAGTAAGAGACAAACAAAAAGAAGAGGAAGAACTGAAAGAAATAGAAGAAAATTTCCCAACATATCAGGATCAATTCAAGAATTTTGACAAATTAGAACTAATCGACTTAACCAAGAATATAAACATCAATAATTTCTATAATAACATGAAGGAAAACGAAAACAATCGAAATCAAGGCAAGGAATTTTTATATTACAACTACTTGATAATGAAGAAGATAATCATT
>Ga0169931_10013657_pt1 | contig 11068 bp, 9 predicted proteins | sample Kivu_15m_20L_FD_129675 | JGI IMG/M metagenome (GOLD analysis project Ga0169931, IMG submission 129675) | Freshwater microbial communities from Lake Kivu, Western Province, Rwanda to study Microbial Dark Matter (Phase II) - Kivu_15m_20L... | ecosystem: Environmental > Aquatic > Freshwater > Lake ... | reverse complement strand
AGGCTCAGTTTGTGGCTGGCTTTGAACTGGGCCGCGAGGCGGGCCAATTTCAGGTCGTCGCCCACACCCACCACGTCGATCGGCAGGCTGGCCAGTTCCGCCGCCGTCGCCTCGGCTACGGCCCGCCCGCCCGCCCGGGCCATGGTGAAGTAAACCTCGGCCCAGTTGACGGCGGAGAGCAACAGGGGCTTGCCGGAGTCGGCCGCCGACTCAATCAGCTTTTCGACCGCTTCGCCCGCAGGCTCGCCCTGGTAGAAGGCGATCAGGGCCCAACTGTCCAGAACATGGGTGGCCATTCTCAGTTGCGGGTTGAAGTCCGACTCCTCACCCCAGCCCTCTCCTCGATCGAGGAGGAGAGGGAGAAGCCGATGGGCGCACCTCGTGTCCTTTGGCAGCGGATCATGTCACAGGTTGCGTTCGCGTTGGCGATCTTCGGCCAGCGTTTCCATCAGGGGGAGGTCCTTGTATTTGCCCCGGAGACTCCTGATGTAGGCCCGGGTGATCGGCTTGAGCAGGATGCCCTCGGCGGTGGCGGTGACGGAGGCCCGGGTGCCCTCCTCGATGCCGAACTGCCGGCGGAGCCAGACGGGAATCACCACCTGACCCTTGGTGGTGAACAGCACCGAATCGGTTTTGGGAGTCGCAGTCACGGATCAAAGTCTTACCGCTGCATTTGGTAAGTCAATTCTGCTTTGTCTTACTGAAGCACCTGATTCCCCTTTCGCGGTTTCCACGGCCGCAACCAAGTCGTGCCCGGGTTCGTTGAGCCGTCGGCCACTGGCATTACTTGTTCCTCTCCGGAACGGGCAATGCGGCGGACCCCGGGATTCCCCGGCCACCCCAAGCCACTCCTGACCGGGTGCATCCGGGCACTGCCTCCGCCAGAGTTCCCCCTCTCCGCGCAGCGGAGCGCGGAGAGAGCCTGCCCGCCAAGGCGTCCGCGTCCTCGCCGTCCGACTCCTGTCCCCGGCCTTCTCCTCCGCTTTGGGTGGAGGCGAGGGAGCTTGGGGGCAGTGTTCAGGTGCGCCCCTTCCCGCCTGTTTCCCCGCCGTCTTGCGCCCCACATGGAGATTTGGTTTCCCGCTGCATCAATGGATGCTGATTGGATGATTCATATAAATACTTGTTGCCCTCATATTGGATGAGCCTCTACAAGCTGCGCGCACATTTTATGAACGACCGCAAACCAACATCATCCCTGAGTTCGCCGATCCCGGCGACTTCCGCACTCCGGTGCGGCTGGATGCGGGACGTTTGTGAACTCGGAGAATCCCTGATTTCACAGGCCTTGGGCCTGGGCGGTCACGGATACGAGAGGGAGGCACGCAGGTAGAGGCAGAGTCATCACGATTTCCCCAACCCTGCTTGCCCGGTGCAAGCAGGGTTTTTTGTTTCCAACGTTACTCAATGTTTACGACCGACAAAACGATATCAGACCGCAAATGAACCAGAGTGCTGACGCCGTATGAGACGGCGGTCCGCCCATCCCAGGATGGCTCCGGTGCCATCACGGAATTTCCCCGTTTTCACAGACGAAGGGCTTCGGAGGAGGTGTGCCCAAAACACCGAAACGTCCACCGCGAAATGCCTGTGGCCGCAGCGATAACGACCTGCGACGGTGTCTGTTCTTTGTTTGTCCATACCGGGCCCGGGGGCGAGTGCTCCCGGGCCCTCTGAGCCTGTCTGAAAATTGCAAGGGGCGCCGTTTTCGCGCCCAAGGCTGCATGGCGAGGCGCGACGAGGGAGGATACTCCTCGTGGGTCTTCGACTGAGGAGCAACGAAGCCATGCGGCCTTGGGCGTGAAAACCCTCCGGCCGGCCGGTCTTTTGGCTTGGGCCGGCGTTGGCTCGGCCGTCACAGCCCGCTGCGGGGCTGCTCCGCCCTCGCCGCCTTGGCCCCAGCCAAAATCCCTTGCCGCGGCACCCCTCGCAATTCTCAGACAGGCTCTTCGATTTTCGACTTTGTGCAGCGGCGTGTCCGCTCCGGCTGAAAAATGGTCCGGCTCCCGGGTGACTCCGGGTTCGCCGGGGAGTCTCCCCCGAAGCGTCCGACGCTTCGGTCCGCGGGGACGCAGCACGGCGGCGGGATCTCCACGCGTCATCCGGATGGATGACGGCCGGGTTGGCCACCCGGTCCACTGCACGAAAACGCCGCGCGCCAGCCGCGCAATCCGGTCTCCAAAACCAGATCTGCCTGGGGCAGCACCAGGGCGGCGTGCCAGTTTTCGGGTAACGTCCCGGCCAGCGGCCTGTAAGCCCGCCGTCGCAAAAATGGTCGGAACAAGACGCTTGGAGCGTCACCAGCGTTTCCCACCAGCTCACGGATCCATGGCTCAACTGCTGATCGTCCCGCTGTCAGCGGGAGGGTTGCAGGTGCCAGTCCCATCGGATTCCCCAGTTCCCACCGCGGACTCGCCGACCAAGGAAGGCGAGGTCCGCTTCCCCATACCTCGGCCGGCGTTCGCGCCGCCGGAGGTTTCCTGCCGGATGGTGTCAAAGTAGCACGGCGGCCTGTTAAGCCGCCTGTCCCGGTGCGAGTCCGGGTCCGGCAGCCAATTCAAAGTCGGAAGTTGGAAGTGTGAAGTCGGAAGGAACCGGGATCGGCCATTTCCCACTTCCGCCTTCGCACTTCGCACTTCCGTCGTCCCCGAATGCAAAGAGTCGCGCAGCCGGCCTTTCACGCCGGGCCTAGCCGGTGCGAGCCCGGCCGGGGACACCACTTGAAGGGCGATTCCGGAAGGGCCGCGTCTTCCGGCAGCCGTAGTCAGGTCACTTCCGACTTCCCACTTCCCACTTCCCACTTCCTAACGTTGGTCATGGTGTAAGAGCAGCACTCCGCGTTGTGGGCGCGGCAGCACGGGTGCAGGTCCCGTTGGCCAACCCAACTTTCGTTCCCTCCCGGAACGACAACCAAACCAACCCCGGCGGCGACGGTCCCGGATCGTCGTCGCCTATCCTTTTCCAGTCCCGCGACCGGGCAAGTGAACGGCCCCGTCTGCAAAACGGGCGTTGCGCGGCGCGATACCGCGGCGGGACTCCAATTTCACGCGGCAGTGATGTTCAACAGCAGCATGGCGGTCTTCCAAACCGAGCGTCCGGGTGCAACTCCCGGTTGCCGCATTCTTTCGCGGTGGTCATCAGCAAGTCAGTGTTCAGTATTCAGTCAGTTCCACAGGTGCCGCGGCCCACTGACTCACTGAATACCGGACACTGATCACTGGCGACTTCCCCCAACCGCGGGACTGGACGGTTCCAAGCCAGGCCTCATAAGCCCAGCCCCGGTGGTTCAATTCCACCTCCCGTTACCAATTTCGCCTCCGTAGCCCACCTGGCAGAGGCACGAGGTTGCGAAGTCGGAAGTCCGAACGCAGAAGTGGGAGGTGAATGCGACTTCGGCATCAATTCCGACTTCCTACTTTCGACTTCGCACTTTTCGGAGCGTCCACCGGACCAGCGTGCCGGACCGCGTTGCTAACGCGAGTGTGCCTTCGGGCAAGTGGGGCAGGACCACGGCGCTCCGCCAATCTTCCCTGTAGCAGCCGACGTAAGGAGGCTCACTTTGAAATCCAACATCCGGAATCAGACAGAGCCTCCTCACGTCGGCTGCTACGACTGGCTTGTCCGCGTTGCCCACCTGGCAGAGGCGCGAGGTTGCGAAGTCGGAAGTCCGAACGCGTAAGTGGGACGTGAATGCGACTTCGGCATCAATTCCGACTTCCGACTTTCGACTTCGCACTTTTCGGAGCGTCCACCGGACCAGCGTGCCGGACCGTGTTGCTAACGCGTCTGTGCCTTCGGGCAAGTGGGGCAGGACCACGGCGATCCGCCATATTCACGACCAATTCGTATCAGTTCGCCCTTCAAATGACTTCCTGCCGTGGTTCCCGCAGTTTCTGAATCCGCCTGGGAAACCGACACCAATAGTCAACCTCGGTTGCCCCCAAATGCTTGGAGAGCCAGCACCGCGTTCGTTTGATTTCAGGATGGTTAAGCCTCGGCGTTGTTTGAAGTTGTGCCACAACGAGCAGAGAACTGTGTCCATGGTCAGGTTCGACTTCGATCGGAGTCCGCCACATCCTGAGCCATCTCCATGAACCGTCGCCAGTTTCTCGCCGTCACTTCCGCCTCGTTCCTCGCTTCGGTCGGGTGCCGACATCGTCTGGGGACCACGGCGACCCCACGCCTCTTCTTCACTTCCGACGGTCGCACCGCGGTGATCCGCGCCGACGGTTCGGGCCTGAACTATTTCAACTTCCAGGTGCCCGGCCAGGCCACGTGGCAACCGGGGCCGTTTCTTTCCGACGGCCGCGTCATCTTCCTCAGCATGGAGCCGCGTCGGGATGGCCCCGGCCGGCCCTTCGAGGAGTATTATACCCAGACGCCGACCCACCTGTGGCTGCATGACCTCGACCGCGGCACGTTGACCGAGATCGCCGACCGCGAGCGCCTCGCCGTGTTCTACACGCCCGCGCTGTTGCTAAGCGACGAACGCTTCCTTGTGCAGGTCGTGCGCAACAAGGTGGGCCAGATCTTCAGCATGAACCTCGACGGCACCGATGCCCGCGAGTTCACACAGGCCGGCGAAGGCCTGCCCTACGGCCTGAGCCTGAGCCCGGACGGGAAACGCGTGGCGTTCCACCTCGCAAGTCCGCAGGGCTACCAAATCTGGACCAGTGACGCCGAAGGCCGCAACCGGGTGAAGGTCGCCGCCCATCCCGACCACCTTTACTTTGGCACGAGCTGGTCGCCCGACGGTCGCTGGATCCTGTATCAGGACTGCCATTCCAAAACCGATCCCGGCCACGACTGGTCGGACCTTTGCATCGGTCGCGCCGACGGCTCCGAACACCGTGTGCTCACGCGCGGACAGGCCAACTGGTTCGGCGCGACCTACGGTAATCCGCAGTTGCGCGGCGGCGGCTCGAACATGCCCATGTGGACGCGCTCGGGGCACATCCTGTTCGCCCGCCGTTCACCGGATGCAAAGGTGCCGTGGGAATTCCAGGCCCAGCGGCCCGACACCGACCATTTCAACCGCGATTTCAAACCCGAGTCCGCCGGCGGCGGCACGCAGATTTGCCGGCTGGATCCGTCCACCGGCACCGTGACCGAACTCACGCCGCTCCACGAAGGCACCTGGGATTGCCGTGCTGCCGAGTCACCCGACGGGCGGCAGCTCGCGTTCTGCCGGGCCGCGACCGGCGAAATGCCCTCGCTCTGGGTGATGAACACCGACGGCAGTGAACCCCGCCTGCTGACCCGCGGCTTCAACGACCGCGGTGCGGACCACCCGCGCTGGGTGCCGTAACGCGTTGCAGGCGTCCCGCGGCGGAGGTTCTGCCTCCGCTTTCTCGGACCAAGCTGAAAGCCCGGACCGGCCGCTTTCGGGCCGCTGGCAGCCAATCCTAACGTCATCGGGCGCATCTTTTCGTCGTGGCTCCGGCGCGACAGGGGGATGGTCGCAGCCGGCGTGGTGCGGCTGTGCGGCAGCACAGCCCTACCCCGGTGGGGCGGAGCTGCCGCTCCGCCGTGCAGCGCCCACTGCGACCGCCGGCCTCGGCATTCCCCGCGATGCCACAAATCGCACCGCACGCCGTTCGTAGATTAGCGCCAGCGCAACGCCTGCTGAATGAAGGCAGCACCTTGCTGTGCCCTTTCGCCTCTTAACCTCTACCCACTCACCACCATGAGCCTGCTCCACCAGTCCGTCGTTCTGGTCCTCAACCGGAACTGGCAACCCATCAACACCCGCACACCGGCCGAGGCCTTTTGTCAGCTCGCCACCGGTGTCGCCACCGCGCTCGATGTCAGCGGCGACTCCATCCGCCCCGTCACCTGGGCCGAGTGGCTCACGCTGCCGCTGCGCGAAGGCGACCGGGCGGTCCAGACGATTCGCGGTCCGGTGCGCGTGCCCACGGTGGTGGTCGCGGTCAACTACGCCCGGGTGCCCCGGCGCCGGCCGACCCTGAACGCCCGCAACATCCGCGAACGCGACGGCAACCGCTGCCAATACACCGGCCGCATGCTCGCCCCGGGCGAAGGCAATCTCGATCACGTCGTGCCGCGCAGCCGCGGCGGACGCGATTCCTGGGACAACCTCGTTTGGGCTGCACGCGAGGTTAATACCCGGAAGGGCAACCGTCTGCCGCACGAAGCCGGACTCACGTTGCTCCGGGCCCCGATCCCGCCCCGGGAAGTCCCCGTCACCGCTCTAATCCGCAATCCCCACGGCGTCGCCGAGTGGGACCTGTTTCTCAGCCAGTAACTCAACCAGTAGCCGCCGTCCTCTGGCAGCGGCTACGCAATCCTGGAAAGGAATCCCATGCCCAAGCCCACTGTCCGTTACCAAGCCCAACTCCTGCTCCGCCGCAGCTACAAGCCTGGGCGGAGCACCGTGGTCCGCGTTCGCCCGGCTCGGCCCGAACCGGCCCGCGTCAACGACCTCGAACGTCACGACGCATGCGCGCCGGAAGGCGCCTGGACGCTGACCCGCACCGAATGATCCCGCCCACGGCGGCGGCCGAACCGGTTTCGGCCGCCGTCCTCTTCCTGACAATGTTCTGCAAGCCCTCGGCCGCTTCGGCCGCCTGCTTCCCTTGATTCCATTGCCGCGCCGCCTCTCCGGTCGTCCCGCGGCTCACCATTCCCCCGGTGTTCCCTCCATGAAAGCGAAGAAGAAAATCTCCCGCTGCCCGAGCAAGCTGGTGTTCCAGCTCAGCTCCTGGGGCAGCTACCTCGACGAGGTCGCCGAGCTCGAAACAATCCTGGCCAAGAAGCCGGCCGAGTTGCTTCTCGAATTGGTCGGCATCGGCGAAATGCCCGCCGACACCGTCCTGTTGATCCGCTCCATCCTGCTGGCCCGTTCGCCCAAGACCCGGCTGGTGACCCATGCCCGCTCCAGTCTTCAGGGCGCCGCCGTGCTCGTATGGCTGCTGGGCGACCAGCGGTTCATCCGGGAAGACGCGCGGCTCTGTTTCCGCGCCGCCGGCCCGTTTGAGAACGGCGAGTCTGAGACGTCGTGGCAGGCCCCCGAGCCCGCCTCCGAGGAAGAACTCGAAAGCGCCGACTACGTGCGGGTGCTCCAGTTGATCAATGAGTTCCTGCCGGTGCGGGAACTCGCCGGCAAATCCATTGAACTGCCCACGCTCCGTCAGTTCGGGCTCGTGGACAGTGACCAGCTCGACGGAGTGCTCCACCGGCTGCTCGCCACTCCGGCTCCCAAGCCAACCGCCGAACCATCCCCGGACCACGTTCTCCACGAAACCATCCCTGGCCCGCAGCATTCGCGGGCGCCGGGTTCGCCGATCCCCGGTCCTCGTCGCCAATGAAGACCCGACTTCACCCCCTCCGTTCCACTCCCAACCCCTTCGCTTATGCGCCCTGATATGCACAAGGTCGTCATTGAACGGCCCCGCTGGAATCCCGGCCCCGGAAAACACCGGCGCCAAGCCAACCTCGATCCAGACCTCCTGCCCCGCGGCGAAGGCATGCGCCGTCCCCACGATCGCCGAAAGTCCTTCACCGACCTCCTCGGACCGCTCCGCCGCTGGCTGCGGGCTCAGGTCGGCCGGCCTTGGAATGACGTCTATTCCGAGGCCTGCGCCGTCATCAAGCCCGACAGTGTCGTGCGCGTCCACATCAAGACTCACCTGCTCCAGTTCGTTAACCGCAACACGTTTGTCCGCGACGGCGAGATCTGGTGCCACGCCACCAGCTCGTTCTTCGCGCCCGGCATCGAGAAGCGCGTCGCCGACGCCGCGACGCGCTGGTCGCCCTTCTACGTCCATCCCCGCACCGGCCGCCTCTGCGAATGCACGCTCGCAGCCCGCGCCCGCCGCGACTACTGGCGTCAGCTCCGCGAATCGTTTGGACCGGAGCAACGCTGGCTCGGCGAAACTCGTGCCCTCCTGCGGCTCAAGGGACTCTGGTTCGACTGCACGATGGCGGCGTTCCCGCCCTACTTCAACCGGGGCGACGAACCGGTCCGACAGGATGTCGCGCTGAAACGCCCGCTCAATCGCAGCCAAGCTCACGATCGCTACGGCCGCTACGTGTTCTGCGTCGCCAAACGTCAGTTCAACACCAAGGAACTGCGTCGGCACGGGCTCGCCAACATCGTCGCGGACTGGACCTATTCCGAATCTGCACCACCGGCCGCGCGGCCCGATGGCTTCCTCCAGGGGAGTCACCGGGCCGCGCGCTCGGTTTTCAGCTCCGGAGAAGGCAATCACTTCACCGACCCGACAAACAAAGCACAGACACCACCCTCTGGGTCCACGCCCCACGTTTCCATATCACTTGGCGCCGACGGGGCCTTCGCCCAGCGCGCGGATGAGATGCTGTAATTCCTCCTCCGCGGAGACGCCGGCCGGGAGCGTTTGGCTGACTTCAGTCCGCACCAGTTCCCGGAAACGACGGCGCAGCCGATGGATGGCGACCTTGACCGCACCTTCATTCACGCCCAACCGGGTCGCTGCTTCTGCCTGCGAACCGGGTTCGGCGTCGAACGCAAGCCATGCCTTGAGCACGGCGAACTGCTCGCCGGTGCCGGCGCTGCGGGCCTCCTGCTCAAGCTGCGCAAGCGCACCCTCGACGACAGCCAGCGCCCATTCGTGGTCAAAGAGCGCCTCGAGCTGCATTCCGGGTGCAGCCACCGGAACTTCGAGTCCGGTCTCCGCGCTGTTCACCAGCGGGACATGCTCGATATCGCCGCCCCGCTTCACCCGCGACGCCTGCCGTTGGCGGTTGGCGACAAAGTGCTTCAGCCCACCCAACAGGTAGGAGCGGAATTTCCCGCGAATCCGATCCGCGCCGGCGACGCCGTTCCGGGTCAGCAAGTAGGCGAAGAATTCATGGGCCACATCCTCGGCCTCCTCGGCGCCGGTCCCCGTGTGCCGGAGAAACGCGAGCACCGGACCGTAGTAGGCTGCGCACAGCTCGCTGAGGGCGACGCGGGCGTCGTCGGAATCACCCCGGGCGGCGAGCACCTGCGTCCAGCGCGTAGTAGCGAAAACCGGGGAGGCGGGCGGGTTCATGTGCTCAGCGCTTAGGTTTTGTGAGCAAAAAGGGCGCGGTCACCCCGTCGCAGGAGTAGCCATGCCCCACCCAGCACAAGGGGAATCGCCGCAACCAACTCACCCGAGCGATCGGTCCGGGGAACTCCCTGCGCCAATTCGCGTTCCAGTGCCCCGCTCCTTTGACTCGCCACATCCAACTCACGTTGATAACGGCTGTGTTTGAACTGGTCCCGGGATCGTTGTTCCTCGTCTTGAGAATTCGCGGCTTGGGTTTCGAGCTCGGCCAGTAGGGCCCGGAGGTCAGCTTGCTGGGAAATGGCGACCTGCATTTTCACCAAGACGCCCTGATATTCTGCGCGAGCGTGGGCTTCGCGCCTGGCACCCGGCAACCAGCCCACCACCAGTCCACCCAAAAGCAGGAGGATCCCCAACCAGCGGGTCCAAGATGCCGGCTTGGGTCCTTCTATTCGGCGCCACAAGAATATTGGTGCCAATGTTCCCACCACCACCATTGTCAGGACGAATATCAGCGCCACGCCAGTGCCAAGCAGTGCAAACGCCGGCTTGGCCAAGCCGGAAGAGCCAGCCCGCCGTTGCGGCGGCGTCGGTTCACTTGCAATCACTGTCACCAGCAACGGCGACCCGTCGATTTGGCAAAGTTCAAACGCCTCCCCCTGGACTCCCTTGGCGCTGAAGCAAGCCGAGCCGAGCAGCACGTCCGCCAGTTCTTCAAAGTCACCCGGCACCAGTTGGGCGAGCTCGCGTTCGAGGACCCGGCCTCGCAGCCGGACGGTGCCGTCGTCCTCCCTGAACAGCTCCACCCACAGAGTGTCTGGCCGTGACCGATACGGGGCTTCGAGCGGCACCGTGGAAACGCTATCCCCGAAGGCCCCGAGCAAGCGGCCGGGCGCGGCCGCAGCGACTTGCCACTCCAGGCGCACGAATCTGGGATCATTCAGGCTCCCGCCGGTAACGGTCTGCCAGCGTCTGTGGGCGCCCGTAACCAGCGGGCGGATCTCAAGCAGTGCGCGGTAGCGTTGGCCATCGGACGCGACCGTGTCGAAGAGCTCCGCCTCACCGGTGCCGAAAGACCCGAGGTCGCGGCGGGCGAGCCCTCGGTAGGTTTCTGCCGCCTCCGCACCGTGGGGAAACACGAACGCGATCTGCCAGGTATTTGACCCCTGCCGGGGAGTGTGCCAAGGACGGTTGCCTAGCGCCGCGCCGCTCCGGACCAACGACACCGGCAACGAGAGCAATTGGCCGGGCAATTCCCGGAGGACCCCTTCACCCAGGCGCGGCCCCAGCAGGGCCACGCGCATCTCAGCCTGGCCAGCTGATACCGAGGAATGCAGGTTGGCGATGATGACATTTCCCTCCAGCCGGACCGGTTCAAATTCCAGCGAAGCTTCAATCCGTGCGTTTCGCCACGACGATAGCCGGCTGTCAGGCTGTTCGATCACAAACAGCAACGCGGACACCGCCCCGGCGACCAGCAGCGTCAATAGCGCCGCAGCGCCAGCGCGACCACCGCGCCGGGCCGAAGCGACCAGGGCAAGTCCACCGCCGATCAGAACGACGCTGCCGGGCGCAATCGCGACCGTGAAGAGCGCTTCGGCAGGCGCGGGATTCCAGCTCGGATCCCGCGCAATCTGGAGGGCGACCCATACCCCGAGTGCCGCGACCGGTATGCCCAGCGTCAGCAGGCTGCCACCCAGCCAAAGCTTCCAGCGCTGCCCGGCTGGTGGGGCCGGATTCTGACTGCCGCGGCGGAACATCAGCCAGACGCCCGCCAGCAGCAGCGGCAGCGTGGGAGTCAACCAACGGAAACCGCCGCCGCTCCAGTCGTTCCCAGGGACCTCTCCCTGCAAGTTGGCGGCGTGCATCGCCGCCCGGCGCTGTTCGGAAACGTGCTGAATCCGTTGCCGTTCCAGACGGCGGCGGTCAGCCTCATCGCGGGAGCGGCTCAGGCGTTCGGAAACTTCGTTGACCGCCTCCTGTTGGCGGGATTCCTCGTTCTTGCTCGCCATAAGCATGGCCTGTCGGGCGACGCT
>Ga0169931_10013656_pt1 | contig 11068 bp, 8 predicted proteins | sample Kivu_15m_20L_FD_129675 | JGI IMG/M metagenome (GOLD analysis project Ga0169931, IMG submission 129675) | Freshwater microbial communities from Lake Kivu, Western Province, Rwanda to study Microbial Dark Matter (Phase II) - Kivu_15m_20L... | ecosystem: Environmental > Aquatic > Freshwater > Lake ... | reverse complement strand
GGCTGGCTCTGCAGGTCGGCGCGGATCTCGTCGAGCCGCTGCCGAGTGAGGAGCGAGGTGTCGAGGACGAGCTCGGCGTAGACCGCAGGATCCGTCCAGCTGAGGGGCGTCACGCCGCCGAGGAAGTCACGGGTGAAGGCGTAGCGCGCCTCCTGCTGGCTCGCGCCGAGGTCCTGGGCGCTGCACGCCGCGCGGGTGTAGTAGCTGAAGCCGGTCCAGAACCCCACGCCGCTCGCGCCCTCGGCGATGAGCGGTCGGACCTGGTCGCGGAGGATCTCCTCAAGGGTCGATCGCTCGATGGCTTCCGGAGGACGCGGCGACGGCTCGCCTCCCGCTCGCGCTGCGCCGACTCGCGGGCCGCCACCTCGACGTCGCCTCAACGCACGACCGCCCGCGGGGTGAGGGCGGGCGGTCGGTGCAGGTCCAGAAGCACGAGGATCGGACCGCGCGAGGTCCGATCGAGGCGACGATCAACCGCGTCGGCGGCGACCCGCGAGACCCGCGAGCCCGAGCAGGGCGATCGCGCCCGGCGCGGGAACGTAGCTCACGTTGTCGATGCCGATGGAGTCGGAGTTGTTGCCGGAGGGACCGCCACCGGGCACGTCGTAGAGGAACGCGAGGCGACCCGCGACGGGCGAAGCCAGACCGCTCGGCGTCACCGAGAACTGGGTCCATGTCAGGGCGCGGCGGATCGACTTGACTTCCCCTCGCGGAGCGTCGAGGTCGGCGAGGGCATCATCTCCCCCGCCTTGACCGCGATCGGCAGCCGGTTCCGGGCGGGCGGCATGGGGCAGGTCGCGAAGGGCGTGAAGGCGCAGGGCGGGTTGAAGGCGCGGTTGAAGTCGATGGTCACCCGGCCACCCTCCGGTGCCGGAAGGTCGAGGAACCGCCCGCCGCCGTAGCTCTCGCGACCGTTGGTCGCGTCGCCGAAGACGACGAAGAGCCGCCCGTTCGCCCCAAGACTCGCGACGAGCGTGCGGGGCTCGCCCTCGAGCAGGAAGCGGAGCTCCGCCGCGACCGGCTGCGCCTCGACGAACCCGGTGACGTTCGTGATGGGGATGGTGCGATCGGCGGGTGCCGGCACCACCGCCGCCTCGACGACGAGCGCCGGCTCGAAGGGCATGAGGCGCACGCCCTTGAACTCGGTGCGCACGGGACTCGCCGAGTCGCGCACCCGCAGGGCGAGGCGACCATTCCGCCTGACGAGGGTGAAGGAGACCGTTCCGCTGCGGACGACCGATGGCGAGCCCGCGTCGTCGGCTCGCAGCACGCCGTCCTCCTCGCCCTGCTCGACCACCACCGTCGCGCCGGGCGCCGCGACGAAGCGCACGCGGTCCCCCGCCACCTCGAAGCGACCGACCTCCGCGTCGGCGCAGCCCGCGTAGGCAAGCGCGACGCCCGGACCTCGACCGACCGCATGAGCGCCCTCGGAGAGAAAGTCGAGCCCGACGAGGGAGAGCCAGCCGTCGGGCGCCGCGAGCGCCGCGAGGCGACGGACGTGCCACTCCTCCCGCGACGCGGCGGTAAACTCCTCGCGACCGGCGCGCGGGAGGGGCGAGGTCGCCGCGAACGCGACGACCGGCGCGATGGCGAGCAACGAGGTCACGACGAGGATCGATGGCGTCATGGCGGGGAATCCTGAGGGCGTCGCCGCTCGCCCGAACGGTCCGCCGACCCGCGCCACCTCTCGTCCGCGCGAGACCCGATCGAATCTACCATGCTCGCCCCTCGCGAACCCTCGCCGCCCGCCCTCAGGCTCCCCGCATGCACCACCTCGCGCTTCTCGCCGCCGAGACCGCCTCCCATCCCGCGAAGCTCTGGGCGTACCTCATCTTCTTCGCGGTCGTCGTGGTGTTCCTCGCGGTCGACCTCGGGCTCATCCACCGCGAGTCGAAGGAGATCTCCTTCAAGGAGGCGTCGCTCTGGTCGGTCTTCTGGCTCGTCTGCGGGCTCTCCTTCGGCGGGCTCGTGAAGGTCGCGTACGACCGCCATTGGCTCGACCTCGGTCTCGACACGCCGCGCTACAACACCCACGAGCTCGCCGGCAAGAGCCCGGACCAGCCGCTCGTCGTCCTCGGCGAGGTGACCGGCACCGACGCCGCCACGCAGTACGTGACCGGCTACGTCGTCGAGAAGTCGCTCGCGATGGACAACATCTTCGTCATCGCGCTGGTCTTCGCGTTCTTCGCGATCCCCGCGAAGTACCAGTACCGCGTGCTCTTCTGGGGCATCCTCGGCGCGATCATCATGCGCGGGACGATGATCTTCGTCGGCTCCGCGCTCATCGAGCGATACCAGTGGATCCTGATCGTCTTCGGGGCGTTCCTGGTGCTCACCGCCCTCAAGATGGCGCTCATCAAGGGGAACGACGACCCCTCGCAGAACATCGCGGTGCGGATGATCAAGCGGTTCCTCCCCGCGGTCGACTTCCTCGACGGGCAGAGGTTCTTCACCCGACGCACCCTCGCCCCGACCTACGCGCCCGACCCCGTCACCGGGACGCCGGTGCAGCAGCCGCCCCCGCCGGGCTCGCTCGGGGCGAAGTGGAAGATGACGCCGCTCTTCATCGCGCTGATCCTCGTCGAGGTCACCGACCTCGTCTTCGCGGTCGACTCGATCCCGGCGATCTTCGCGATCACCCCCGACCCGTTCATCGTGCTCACGAGCAACATCTTCGCGATCCTCGGCCTGCGGGCGCTCTACTTCTGCCTCGCGGCGCTCATCGCGAAGTTCCGCTTCCTGAAGCCGGCGCTGATCCTGATCCTCGCGTTCGTGGGCGTGAAGCTCCTGCTCCTCGCGGTGCCGCCCTACCTGCCGGTGGTCGGGCTCGAGGCGGAGTCTCCGATCAAGGTGAGCCTCAACCTCTCGCTCGGCGTGGTGCTCGGCACGCTCGCGCTCGCGACGGTCCTCAGCATCCTCTTCCCGCCCCGGGCGGCGCACGGGCACTCGCTGCACTCCGGATCGCCCGATCGCCGATGACCGACCCGCGGGCGCGGTCCCGCGCCCCGCGAGAGCGACGATGGAAGCGTTCCTCCACGACCTGTGGCAGCTGATCACCGAGCCCGGGCAGCTGCGCGAGAACCTCGCGCAGATCGTCGAGACCCTCGGCGGTCCGGCGACCTACGCGATGCTCGGGCTCATCGTGTTCGCGGAGACGGGGCTCGTGGTGACGCCATTCCTTCCGGGCGACAGCCTCCTCTTCGCCACCGGTGCGGTCGCCGCGACCGTCGAGAGCGTCGCCCGCGAGCGGGGCGTCGAGCCCGCGATCAACGTCTGGACGATGTCGCTGGTCCTCTTCGTCGCCGCGGTCGTCGGGGACGCGGTCAACTACCACGTGGGTCGCTTCATCGGACCGGTCGCCTTCGACGGTCGCTTCCGCTGGCTCAAGAAGCAGCACCTCGAGCGCACCCACGCCTTCTTCGAGAAGCATGGCGGTCGCGCCGTCGTCATCGCCCGCTTCGTCCCGATCGTGCGGACCTTTGCGCCCTTCGTCGCGGGGATCGGGTCGATGACCTACTCGCGGTTCGCCTTCTACAACGTCTTCGGGGCGTTCCTGTGGGTGGGCTCGCTCGTGACCGCGGGCTACCTGCTCGGCGGGCTTCCCTTCGTGCAGCAGCACTTCGAGAAGGTGGTCCTCGGGATCATCATCGTCAGCGTGATGCCGATCGCCTGGGAGTGGTGGAAGGTCCGCCGCGAGAAGAAGCGGAGCGAGAAGGCGACCGCGGCGGGCTGAGCCGCGCGGGCGGCGCCGCCGACCTCGCCGGGTCGCGGCGGTACATTCCTGCCCATGCCACGGACCCCGCCAAGGACCTCGCCACGGACCTCCCGCCGCGCGGCGCTGCCGACCCTCGAGTTCATCGCCCGCCACTACCGGAACTTCAACGCCCGCGCGACGCGGGACGCGCTCTACGCCTATTGGGACCACGTCCGCGCCGGCGGACGCATGTACTGGGCGGTCGCGGGGGCGATGAGCTCGGCGCAGCTTGGGATCTCCCTGGCGCCGGCGATCCGCGCCGGGCTCGTGCACGGGCTCTCCGTCACCGGGGCGAACCTCGAGGAGTCGCTCTTCCGGCTCGTCGCCCACGAGCACTACCGGGACTTCCCCGAGTACCGCTACTTCACCAAGCAGGACGACACCCGGATCCTCACGCAGCGGATGCGCCGCGTGACCGACACGAGCATCCCCGAGGACGAGGCGTTCCGCGCGGTCGAGAAGATCCTCGTCCCCATGTGGACCCGCGCGAGCGCCCGCGGCGAGCGCCGCTTCTGGCACGAGTACTTCTACGAGCTCGTGCAGGCGCTGCCCCGCCGCCGCATGCAGGGCAGACCGGAGGAGTGCTGGCTCCTCGCCGCCGCCGAGAAGAACCTGCCGATCGTCGTTCCCGGGCACGAGGACTCGACCTTCGGGAACATCTTCGCCTCGCACGTGAAGCTCGGGGAGGTGAGCGCGTCGATCGTCAAGAGCGGCATCGAGTACATGGCGGGGTTCTACGACGACTACCGCGTGCTCTCGAAGGGTCGCGGCGTCGGCTTCTTCCAGATCGGCGGCGGCATCGCGGGCGACTTCCCGATCTGCGTCGTGCCGAGCATCAAGTACGACCTGCAGGAGGCGGTCCGACCGTGGGCGTACTTCTGCCAGATCTCCGACTCGACCACCTCCTACGGCTCCTACTCGGGCGCCACGCCCAACGAGAAGATCACCTGGGACAAGCTCACCGAGGAGACGCCGATGTTCGTGATCGAGTCGGACGCGACGATCGTCGCGCCGCTCATGCTCTCGGCGCTCCTCGAGGCGACCGCGGACCCGCGCGGCGCCGACGCGATCATCAAGGCGTCCCGCGCGGAGGTCCGCCGCTTCCGCGCGAAGGTGCGGTGAGCCGCGCCTCGCCCGAGGCGAGGACTCCGATGCAGGGACTCCGCGGCGGACGTTGATCGAATCGGCGACGGCGGACTCGTCCCGCGCCGGTCAGTCGAGGAACCGCACCTCGCCGGTCTCGACGTCGTAGACCGCCATCAGCATGTCGAGCCTTCCCGCCGCGACCGCCTCCCGCAGGATCTCGCTCCGCTCGAGGAGCCTCGCCTGCTGCCAGCGGACGTTCGCCTCGACCGCGGCGTCGAGGTTCGAGGGATTCGATCCGTCGAGCGCCGGGCGGATCACCCGCGTGAAGGCGCTCATGTTGCCGGGCAGGTCCTTCTGGTTGAACGCCGCCTCGACCGCGCCGCACTTGGTGTGCCCAAGGACGAGGATCGAGTGCACGCCGAGCGCGCTCACTCCGTACTCGAAGGAGCCCGCGGCGGTCTCGCTCTCCGAGTTCCCCGCGACGCGGACGACGAAGAGGTCGCCCACGCCCTGATCGAAGACGAGCTCGACCGGCACCCGGGAGTCCGCGCAGCTCAGGACTCCGACCGCGGGCGACTGCCCGAAGGCGCCGGTCTTCACCACCCGCTCCTCCTGCCAGCTCGTCGCGTGCTCGCCGCCGCTTCGGAACCGCGCGTTCCCCTCGAGGAGCGCCTCGCGGGCGCGTCCCTTCGGAATGCCCGCGACCGCGGGCGCCTGGCACGCGCCGAGGAGGATGCTGGCGAGGAGTCCGGTCGAGGCGAGGAGACGGTGCTTCATGGCGGCAGGACGATACCGCCGGGAGATGCCTCGACGAGGCACGGGGCAGTCCAGGGCGATTCGCCGAGCCCACTCGACGGCTCGTCCTCATCGTCCGAGCCTCGCGAGCGTGAGCTCCGCGAGCACCCGCGACGCCTCGAGCCCGGTCCTCGCCACGAGCTCGTCGAGGATCGCCGGGTCATCGGGATCGCGACCTCGAAGCGCCGACATGATCCGCCCGCGAGGCGAGTTCGGATCGACCGCCATGGCTCCCGATCGCGAGCCATCGCCGGACGAGGGCGAAGCGCAGGAGGAAGAGGACGAGGACGAGGAGGAGACGGCGCAGCACTCCGGCGAGCCCGACGGCGGGCGGTTCCCGCTCGCGCTCGCCCCGCGCCTCTCCGCCGCGCCCTCGAGGAGCACCGCCGCGGCGCCTCCGAGCGACTCGATCACCTCCGCCGCGCTCGTGACCATGCTTGCCCAGCCCTCCCGCACCGCGCGAAGGCAGCCCGCCGACCTCGGCGCATCGACGCGACCGGGGACGACCATCGCCTCGCGTCCGTGCTCCTCGACCGCGAGCCGCGCGGTGATGAGGCTGCCGCTGCGTCGTGCCGCCTCGACGACGACGACTCCAAGCGCAAGCCCCGAGATGATCCGGTTCCGCCGCGGGAAGAGCCCTGGGCGCGGCGGCTGCGCGAGCGGGAACTCCGAGATCACCGCTCCGCCCGCCTCGGCGATCGAGTCGAAGAGCCCCGCATGCTCCGGCGGATAGGGCTCGAGGAGCCCCGACCCGAGCACCGCGATCGTCCGACCTCCGACGCGAAGCGCCGCGCGGTGCGCCGCGGCGTCGATCCCCCGTGCGCCTCCGGAGACGACGGCGATGCCGGACTCGGCGAGCCCGCCCGCGAACCGCGCCGCCTGCTCGAGCCCGTACGCCGTCGCGCGACGCGACCCCACCACCGCGACGCGCGGCTCGTCGCGGGCGCCCGACGGGCTCGCGGCTCGCGCCGCGACGTCCTCGGGCGCAGGCTCCACGACCGACTCGCCTCCGCTCGCCGCACCGCCCGTCCTCGGATCGAGCACGCCCCGCACCCACAGGAGAGGCGGCGGATCGGGGATCACCTCGAGGAGCGTGGGGAAGTCGCGGTCGCCGGGCATCACGAGGCGAACGCCATGCTCGCCGGCACGCGCGACCTCCCGCGCGGCGTCGCCGTCGCGGGCGGCGCGGGCGGCGTCGAGCCAGTTCCGCGCCGCGGGAAGGCTCACCCGCAGCACCTCCGCGACCTCGGCAGGCGTCGCCGCGAGCGCCGGCGCAGCGCCGCCGAACGCCTCGACGAGGCGACCGCAGCGGGTGGCGCCGATCCCCTCGCCGAGGAGCCACGCGACGCGGGCGAGGACCTCCGCGCCGCGGTCGGACCATCCGCGAGGGATCCTGGCGGTCCGGTGATCTTCCTGCGGCGCATCGGGCATCGCCGCGACGCTACCGAGGCGGGAGCGGCACTCCGCCGATCGCGGCGGAAACGCCGGACTCGCGGTCCTTGGGCGGAACCTCGCCCGCGGCGGTCGGTACGCTTCGCCACTCCCCGACTCTGGAGCCCGCATGCGACACGCCATGAACCCCGCGCGCCTCGCGTTCGCCCCGGTCCTTCTTCTCGTCGCCGCGCCCACGGCGCTTGCCGCCGACGAGACGGACGCCGCGGCGATGTTCCGCTATCCGGACGTCTCGAAGGACCGCATCGTCTTCTCCTTCGCGAACGACCTCTGGACCGTCCCGATCGAGGGCGGTCGCGCGATGCCGCTCGCGAGCCCGCCCGGCACCGAGTTGATGCCCCGCTTCTCGCCCGACGGCGGCTCGATCGCCTTCGTCGGGAACTACGACGGCGGTCAGGACCTCTACGTCATCGACGCCGATGGCGGCATCCCGCGCCGCGTGACCTACCACCCGACCGTCGAGATGCTCAGCGACTGGTGCACGCCGACCGCCGCGGGCAACGAGGGCGGCGAGGGCGCCCTCGTCTTCGCCGCCCGCGACATGGGCTCGATGTCGCGTGCCTCGCAGCTCTTCATGGTGCCGCCGACGGGCGGGCTGCCGACGGGGATTCCGGTCCCCTACGGCACCAACGCGGTGATCTCGGCGGATGGCGAGTGGCTCGCGTACACGCCGCACTCGATCGACCGCCGCACGTGGAAGCGCTACCGCGGCGGCATGGCGACCGACATCTGGCTCCTCAACCTCAAGACCGGCGAGAGCCGCCGCATCACCGACTGGGAGGGCACCGACTCGCTCCCGATGTGGCATGGTCGGAAGGTCTACTACCTCTCCGACGCGGGCACCGCGGAGAACCACCGGCAGAACCTGTGGGTCTACGACGTCGACTCCGGCGAGCGGCGGCAGGTCACGAAGTTCGCGGCGCACGACGTGAAGTGGCCGGCGATCGGGCCGGACGTCGACGAGAAGGGTCGCGGCAAGGCGCGGATCGTCTTCCAGAACGGCCCGCAGATCTGGCTGTGGGACGAGTCGAAGGGCGTCTCCGAGGCGGTCGAGATCGAGGTGCCCGGCGATCGCGGCATGCTTCGACCGACCCTCGAGGACGCGTCGGAGGAGATCCAGTCCTGGAGCGTCGGACCCAAGGGCAAGCGCGTCGCGGTCTCCGCCCGCGGCGACCTGTGGACGCTGCCCGCCGCGAAGGGCACGCCCCGCAACCTCACCCGCACCTCGGGCATCGCCGAGCGCCTCGCGACCTACTCGCCCGACGGAAGTTGGATCGCCTACTCGACCGACGAGTCGGGCGAGTACGAGGTGGCGGTCCGCCCCGCCGACGGCACCGGCACGCCCCGCCTGCTGACCTCGGGCGGAGGTCCCTTCAAGGTCGCGCTCGACTGGTCGCCCGACTCGAAGTCGCTCCTCGTCACCGACAAGACCGGCACCATGCGGATGATCACGCTCGAGGACGGCTCGATCCGCGAGATCGACCAGAACCCCTGGGACGCCGAGACGCGGGTGCGCTGGAGCCACGACGGGCGCTGGCTCGCCTACGCGATGGCGCCGGCGGAGCTGCCCCGCGGGCAGGTGGTGCTCTACGACCTCGAGAAGAACGAGCGGCACGTGGTGACCGACGTGATGTTCGAGTCGGCGGATCCGGTCTTCGACCGCAAGGGCGACTGGCTCTACTTCGCGAGCAAGCGGAACTTCTCGCCGACCTACGGCGACCTCGACACGACGTGGGTCTACCGCGACTCGAGCGTCCTCCTCGCGGTGCCGCTGCGAGCGGACGTGAAGAACCCGTGGCTCGCGACGAGCGACGAGCTGGAGGTCGCGAAGGACGACGAGAAGAAGGACGACGCGAAGGATGAAGAGAAGAAGGAGGACGACGCGGCGGAGGACGCAACCGGCGATGACGACGCCGCGACGACCTCGCCCGCGGCGGGTCGCTGGACGTGCACCGCGACCGTCGTGGGACAGACGATCGAGCTGATCCTCGACCTCAACGTCGCCGCCGACGGCGTCACGGTCAGCGGCTCCTACTCCTCGCCGATGTTCGGGATGGGCACGCTCTCGGGAACCTTCGACGCGTCGAGCGGCGCGCTCGCGCTGACCCTCGCGCTGCCCGATGGCAGCAGCGCCTCGGCGAACCTCGTCATCGAGGGCGACTCGGTGAAGGGCGAGGGCACGGGACCCGACGGCACGACCGGCGAGATCGTCGGCTCGCGCTCGGTCGGTGGAGGAGTCGCGGTCGATGGCGCGCCTGCGGAGAAGCCCGCCGCGAAGGTCGAGATCGAGCTCGAGGGCTTCGAGGCGCGGGCGATCCCGCTGCCGGTCCCCCCCGGCTCGCTCGGCGGTCTCGAGGTGAACGACAAGGGACAGCTCCTCTACGTCCGCGGCGGCGCGAACGGCGGCATCAAGCTCTTCGATCCGGGCGACGCCGAGGGCGGCGAGAAGCCGGTCACCGGCGGCGGCGGGTTCGCGATCTCTCCCGATGGCGGCACGATCATCCTGCCGACTGGGCGCGGGGCGAGCCTCGCGCCGGCGTCGGCGGGGGCGACCCCGAAGCCGGTGGTGACGAGCCCGATGCTCGTCGAGGTCATGCCGCGCGAGGAGTGGCGGCAGCTCGTCCGCGACGCGTGGCGCATCCAGCGCGACTGGTTCTACGAGCCGACCATGCACGGCGTCGACTGGGAGGGCGTGCTCGCGCAGTACCTGCCGCTCGTCGATCACGCCACGAGCCGCGAGGACGTCTCCTACATCATCGGGGAGATGATCTCCGAGCTGAACGTCGGTCACGCCTACTACTGGGGCGGCGACGGCGAGGAGGCGCCGAGCCTCTCGACGGGACTCCTCGGCTGCGACTTCGAGCTCGTGCCCGACGGCGAGGGAGCGCTTGGCTACCGCATCGCCCGCATCCTCCGCGGCGCGGAGTGGGACAGCGACGCGCGGAGCCCGCTCGCGGCGCCGGGCGTCGACGCGAAGGAGGGCGACTTCCTCGTCGCGGTGAACGGCGTGCCGATGGACGCGTCGAAGGCGCCGTGGGCGGCGTTCCTCGGGCTCGCCGGCAAGACGGTGACGCTCTCCCTCTCCGACCGCGCGACCCCGGGCGACTCGGACCGCCTCGTGCCGATCACGCTCCTCGCGAGCGACTCGGACCTCCGCTACCGCGCGTGGATCGAGGCGAACCGCCGGATCGTCGAGGCGATGAGCGAGGGCAAGGTCGGCTACATCTACGTGCCCAACACCGGCGTCGATGGTCAGACCGATCTCGTGCGGCAGTTCTACGGGCAGGCGCACCTGCCCGGGCTCGTCATCGACGAGCGGTGGAACGGCGGCGGGCAGATCCCGACCCGCTTCATCGAGCTGCTGAACCGCCCGGTGACCAACTACTGGGCCCGCCGGGATGGTCAGGACTGGACCTGGCCGCCCGACTCGCACCAAGGCGCGAAGGCGATGCTCATCAACGGGCTCGCCGGCTCCGGCGGCGACATGTTCCCCTGGCTCTTCAAGCGGGAGGGACTCGGTCCCCTCGTCGGCACCCGCACGTGGGGCGGTCTCGTCGGGATCAGCGGCAACCCGACGCTGATCGACGGCGGCTACACCGCGGTGCCGACGTTCGGCTTCTACGAGACCGACGGCACCTGGGGCGTCGAGGGTCACGGCGTCGATCCCGACGTCGAGGTGATCGACGATCCCGCCAAGATGACCGACGGCGCCGACCCGCAGCTCGCGAAGGCGGTGGAGCTGGTGCTCGAGGAGGTCGCGCGGAATCCCTACGTGAAGCCCGCGCGACCGGCGTCGCCGAACCGCCGCGGCATGGGCATCGAGGAGAAGGACAAGTAAGGTCGCACCGGCGACGGCTCGTCGACCGAAGGTGACCCGTGGACCGCGGGCGTCTCGCCCGCACCGGCGTGGGTCGCAGTGGACCCGATGCCGCGTCACCCGTGGACCGCGGGCGTCTCGCCCGCACCGGCGTGGGTCGCAGT
>Ga0169931_10013655_pt1 | contig 11069 bp, 7 predicted proteins | sample Kivu_15m_20L_FD_129675 | JGI IMG/M metagenome (GOLD analysis project Ga0169931, IMG submission 129675) | Freshwater microbial communities from Lake Kivu, Western Province, Rwanda to study Microbial Dark Matter (Phase II) - Kivu_15m_20L... | ecosystem: Environmental > Aquatic > Freshwater > Lake ... | reverse complement strand
TGACCAATATCGGGCCTGAGGAAAATCTGCTCGAACCGTCGCCCCGTGCCTGCCACGTGATCGAGCTGAAATCGCCGGTCCTGGACAACGACGAAACGGCCCGGTTCAAGGCTCTCAACGGCTGGGAAGGTTTCAAGTCGACCGTTCTGGACATGACCTTCCCGGCTTCGAAGGGGGCCGCCGGCATGGAAGCGGCTCTGGAAGACATCTTCGACAAAGCCGTGCGGGCCATCGCGACCGGCACAACGATGCTGATCCTGTCCGACCGCGCCGTCGGCCCGGACCGTGCGCCAATTCCGTCGCTTCTTGCCTGCTCGGGTCTGCACCACCACCTGGTTCGTCAGGGCTTGCGGACGCGGGTCGGCCTGGTCGTCGAATGCGGCGACGCCCGCGAAGTGCATCATTTCGCACTCTTGCTGGGCTATGGCGCCGGTGCGATCAACCCCTACGTCGCTTTCGAAACCCTTGACGACATGATCCGACAGGGCTTCCTCAAGGCCGAGATCGACCATGAAGAAGCCGTCGAGCACTATCGCAAGGCGATCAAGAAGGGCGTGATCAAGGTGATGTCCAAGATGGGCATCAGCACGATCCAGAGCTACCGCGGCGCTCAGATTTTCGAAGCCGTCGGACTGAACGAAAACTTCATCTCCCGATATTTCGAAAAGACGGCTTCCCGCATTTCCGGAGCCGGCCTGCCCGAGATCACCGAAGAGGTTCTCGCCTGGCACCGCAAGGCTTACAACCCGCGCGAAACCGGCACGCCACTGCTGGATTGGGGCGGTCAATATCAGTGGCGCCGGGAAGGCGAATTCCACCTGTTCAATCCGGAAACGGTTTTCCGGCTTCAACACGCCACGAAGAACCAGAGTTACGACATCTTCAAGCAGTACACCCGCATGGTCGACGACCAGAACGAGCGGCTGTGCACACTTCGAGGCCTGTTCGATTTCCGGTTCGATCACTGCAAACCGGTACCGATTGACGAGGTCGAGCCGGTCGAATCGATCGTCCGGCGGTTCGCGACCGGGGCGATGAGTCTTGGCTCCATCTCCGAAGAGGCTCACGAAACGCTGGCGATCGCCATGAATCGGCTGGGCGGCCGTTCGAACACGGGCGAAGGCGGCGAGGACCCGCGCCGCTACAAGCCGGACGCCAACGGCGACAACCGCCGCAGTTCGATCAAGCAGGTCGCCTCGGGCCGCTTTGGGGTGACCAGCGAATATCTGGTCAATTCCGACGAGCTTCAGATCAAGATGGCCCAGGGGGCCAAGCCGGGCGAAGGTGGCCAGCTTCCGGGTTCCAAGGTTTCGTCCTACATCGCCAAGGTTCGTCACACGACACCGGGCGTGGGGCTGATCAGCCCGCCGCCGCACCACGACATTTATTCGATCGAAGACCTCAAGCAGCTGATCCATGACCTGAAAAACTCCAACCCGCGTGCCCGTATCAGCGTGAAGCTGGTGGCCGAGGTCGGTGTTGGGACGGTCGCCGCGGGCGTCGCCAAGGCGCACTCGGATGTCGTCCTGATCTCCGGCTACGACGGCGGTACCGGGGCCAGCCCGCTGACTTCCCTGAAGCATGCTGGCATTCCCTGGGAACTGGGTCTTGCCGAAACTCAGCAGACGCTTGTCCTCAACGGTTTGCGGGACCGGATCGTCGTCCAGACAGACGGGCAGATGAAGACGGGTCGTGATGTCGTCGTGGCTTCTCTTCTGGGTGCCGAGGAATACGGCTTCGCAACCGCACCGCTTGTGGTCATGGGCTGCATCATGATGCGTGTGTGCCACCTGGGGACATGCCCGGTGGGAATCGCCACCCAGAACGAGAACCTGCGTGCCAAGTTCGCCGGCAGGGCCGAGCATGTCGTGAACTTCTTCCGATTCATCGCCGAGGAAGTTCGCGAGCTGATGGCCAAGCTGGGCTTCCGCTCGATGGACGAAATGATCGGCCGGTCCGACCTGCTCAACATGAAGTCGGCCATCGATCATTACAAGGCGAAGGGGCTGGATTTCTCGAAGATCTTCTTCCGGCCGGAAGTCGGACCCGACATCGCGCTGCGAAGAGTTCGCGAGCAGGATCACGGGCTGGACAAGGCCCTCGACCAGAAGCTTGTGGCATCGGCCGCTCCGGCTCTTGAGCATCGCGAGCCGGTCGTCATCGACACCCCGATCATCAACGTCAATCGTACCGTCGGCACGATTCTGGGCAGCGAGCTGACCCGTCGATACGGCGGAGCCGGGTTGCCTGAGGATACGATCCGTGTGAATTTCACCGGTTCGGCAGGTCAGAGCTTCGGCGCCTTCGTGCCCAAGGGCATCACGCTGACCCTTACGGGCGATGCCAATGACTACGTCGGCAAGGGCCTCTCGGGCGGCAAGATCATTGTGACACCGCCGAAGAACGTCTCGTTTGACCCGGCCAGGAACGTCATCATCGGCAACGTGGCACTTTACGGAGCCACGGGCGGCCGTGCGTTCTTCCGGGGCTTGGCGGGCGAACGGTTCTGTGTGCGTAACTCAGGGGCCCTGGCCGTCGTCGAGGGCGTGGGTGACCACGGCTGCGAGTACATGACCGGCGGCGTTGCCGTCGTCATCGGCCCCACCGGCCGCAACTTCGCGGCGGGGATGTCGGGCGGGATGGCGTTCGTTTACGACCCTAAAGGCGAGTTCGCGGTCAAATGCAATATGGAAATGGTCGAAATCGAGAAGTTCGCCGAAAAGGACGACATCGACCTGGTTCGGGATCTGCTGAACCAGCATGCCGGCTACACGGGCAGCACCGTCGCCGCTGATCTGCTCGGGAGCTGGGACGCCGTTCGCACGAAGTTCGTCAAGGTCATGCCGGTGGACTACCGCCGCGTGCTCCTGGAACGTAAGCGGGCCGCGGAAACGGCGAAGCTCGCCACCGCGAACGCCTGATCGAACCAATCGACCAAACAGAAATCACGAAAGCAAGCTGGGGAGAACGAAACGATGGGCAAGCCGACCGGATTCATGGAACTTTCGAGGCAGACGCCAAAGCGTCGCGACATCCTCGAACGCCTCAACGATTATCTCGAAGTCTATCAGCCCATGCCGCCTGAAGCTCTGAAATCCCAGGGCGCCCGCTGCATGGACTGCGGAATTCCCTTCTGCCACCAGGGTTGCCCGCTGGGCAATCTCATCCCCGACTGGAACGACCTTGTCTATAGGGATCAGTGGCAAACCGCGATCGAGCGGCTGCATGCCACCAACAACTTCCCCGAGTTCACGGGCAAGTTGTGTCCGGCACCTTGCGAAAGCTCGTGTGTGCTCGGTATCAACGACGACCCCGTGGCGATCAAAACGATCGAAGCCGCGATTATCGAGCGTGCCTGGGCCGAGGGCTGGGTCAAGCCCGAACCGCCGAAGGTGCTGACGGGCAAAAAAGTCGCCGTCATCGGTTCGGGGCCGGCGGGTCTTGCCGCTGCCCAGCAGCTGCGACGCGCCGGACACGAAGTGACCGTTTACGAACGGGCCGACCGGATCGGGGGCCTGCTTCGCTACGGCATTCCCGACTTCAAGATGGAAAAGCACCACCTGGACCGTCGCCTGGAGCAGATGCAAGCCGAGGGTGTCGTGTTCGAACCCGGCGTGAGTATCGGCGATGACATTTCGGCCGAACGGATCCTGGCCGAGTTCGACGCTGTCTGCCTGTGCTGCGGCGCGACAGCCCCGCGCGACCTGCCCATTCCGGGACGTGAATTTCGCGGCATCGAATATGCCATGGACTTTCTGCCCAATCAAAACAAGCGGGTGGCCGGCGACGAGATCGCCCCGAACGACCTGAACTGGGCCGAAGGCAAGCACGTGATCATCATCGGCGGCGGCGATACCGGCGCCGACTGCCTCGGCACGGTGCACCGCCATCGTTGCGCCAGTGTTCATCAGTTCGAAATCGTGCCTCGGCCGCCGGAGGCCCGCGCCGACTGGAACCCTTGGCCGCAATACGCCAACATCTTCCGCGCCAGCCAGGCCCATGAAGAGGGTGGCCAGCGGGTTTATTCGATCGCGACCAAGCGTTTCATCGGCAACGACGAAGGCCACGTCATCGCCCTGGAAACCTGCACCGTCGAAATGAAAATGAAAGACGGCCGCCCGACGTTCGAAGACGTGCCTGGAACCCAGAAAATCTATCCGGCCGATCTGGTCCTGCTGGCGATGGGCTTCGTCGGCCCGGAGCGGAACAAGCTGGTCGAACAGTTCGGCGTTGAGCTTGACAGGGCCGGCAACGTCAAGGCGGACCCGAACTCCAAGGCGACGAGCGTGCCGAAGGTCTTCACGGCCGGGGACATGACGCGGGGCCAGAGTCTGATCGTCTGGGCGATCGCCGAAGGCCGCCACGGGGCAGCGGGTATCGACGAATTCCTGATGGGCCGCACGGAACTGCCATACACGCTGGCACATGGTTCGCATATGCGGCCGTTCGTTTAACGGAGAAATTGCAAGCAGGGCGAGCCTGGCTCGCCCTGCAATCAGTTTGTGAAGCCAGTTTTGTCGCTAGAGGAATACGAAATGCCACTCTTCGAAATGGCGGACCATGAATTTAAGCCTCTTCCTCAAACGTCTTTCAATACTCTTGGAGTCAAGGAACGAAGTGATCTGCAGAGGCTGCTGAGAACACATATCAAAGTGCTGGGCGAAGAGCTTTATGTGATTTCCGAAGAGTTTTCCGATTGGGAGGACAGTAAACGCCGAATCGATCTACTCGCGGTCGACAAGATGGCAAATCTTGTCGTCATCGAAATCAAACGCACCTCCGACGGCGGCCACATGGAGCTTCAGGCGATCCGGTATGCAAGCATGGTTTCCACCATGACGTTCGAAAGGGCCGAGCAGATTCATGCGAAGTTTTTGTCCGAAATCGGCAAGTCGGGCGATGCGGCACGATCAGGAATCCTGGAATTTCTTGGTTGGGATGAGCCGGATTCCGACAGTTTCGCTTCCGACGTGCGGATCATCCTTGTATCGGAAGATTTCGGAAAAGAACTGACGACTGCCGTCCTGTGGCTACGAGATCGCGATATCGACATTCGGTGTATTCGTCTTCGTCCTTATCAAAAAGACTCATTGAAATTGATCGATGTTCAGCAGATCATTCCCTTGCCTGAGGCACAGGAGTATCAGGTAAAAGTGCGTGAAAAAGAACAACATGAGAGGAAAAAAAAGGCCGAACGACATATCGAGCGATTGAAATTCTGGGAGGGACTGATCTCGATTGCAAAAGACAGAAAGACAAGACACGCCAACATTAAACCTGGGGAGTATCATTGGATCGGAGCAAGTTCCGGCTTTCGCGGATTGAACTTCAATTATGTGATCGTACAGGAGTACGGACTTGCGGAACTTTATATCGATCGAGGTGATCAGCAAGAAAACAAAAGGATCTATGATAAGCTTATCGAGAAGAGGCTTTTGATCGAAGAGGCATTCGGACAGCCGCTGACATGGGAACGGCTTGATGACAAACGTGCCTGCAGAATCAAAGCTTATGTGAAATCCGGCGGCTATCGAAATCCAGAATCCGAATGGCCCGCGATTCAGCTGGAGATGGTCGAAACCATGATCCGTCTCGAAGCGACTCTCAAAGGACCTATCGAAGCGTTGAATCTTCGATAAATCGTCCATTCTCCCTGAATTCCTCGATTTGCCCTATCCGATTTCCCGGATTTCGGAATAATGACGGATGTTCGGCTCGACGATTCCCGTCGTCTTCGGTCATGGACTAGACACCGAACGCCTAGAATCTCCGGTGCTTCCGACGATGCTCACATACGCGAACCCCCGTATCGCCATGCGTGGTACGTTCGGATTTCGGGACATCGCTCCTTCGAGATCCGAGCGAATCGGCGCCGTGGAATCGCATGGCCATTTCGCTCTGGCTTATTCCGTCGCTCATCAGCCCGACTTGCGTCACTACGGCAACGAACAGGGTTTTCTGGCCTACAAGATGGTCGGTCGGACCGCTTGTGTCCTCTCAGACCCCCTGGCTTCTCCGAACCATTGGGAAGGCCTGATCGACTCGTTTCTGGCGAATCATCGGCGGGCGACATTCTGGCAAGTTTCCTCACGCATGGCTTCGATCCTGGCCGATCGACGCTTCGCCGTGAACGAGTTCGGGCTGGAAACCTGGCTGGACCTCACGAAGTACGATTTTGCAGGCCCCAAACGGCGCAGCTTTCGCACGGCTGAGAACCGGTTCGTCCGTTCCGGTCATCGCGTCGTCGAGCACTCGGTCGGCGAATTCGACCCGATTCGCGTTGAGGCAATTTCGCTTGCCTGGCGCAAGACCAAAACCAATGCCCACAGGGAACTGGGATTTCTGATCAGGCCCGTGCAGCTGGCCGATGAGCCTGGTGTGCGCAAGTTCTTTCTGATCGATGCTGACGGTCAGCCCGTCGCCTTCGCGTTCTTCGACCCAATTCATGACGATGGCCAGGTCGTCGGATATCTCTCCACGACACGTCGGTGGCGACCCGACATCGACCCGCTTGCCAGTTATTTTCTGGTTCGCAAGGCGGTCGAGACGTTTCAGGCCGAAGGAAAATCGCAATTGCATTTGGGCCTGATGCCGCTGCATGGAATCGATTATCAGGCAGGCGTCGGCGACTGGATGACTCACAAGGCGTTCTCGATTTTCCAATCGAACGCCTGGATTCAGCGCACTTTCTACTCGTCTCAAAGCCTTTCGAAACACAAGGAATCGTTCGAAGGCGAAACGCGACAAACGTATTGCGCGACGAATGGCCGCCTGGCAGTGTTGTCACCCCTGTCCCTGATCAGGGCCTGCGGAATCGTCTGACCGGATTCGAGCGAACTTTCGTTGCACTGCGACGGTTCAACCGACGATGCCACGGATGTCGATCAAATGCAACTGGCGGCCCTGGCCGGTAGAGGGGCTATCGATCGTGACGAGCATGCCGGATCGGCTGAATCGCGGGTGGAGGTCGACCCGCCATTCGTTGAACCGGCTGCCGGTCACGTAAGGGTCGGGCAGCAGCATTTCGCCCAATTCGAATCGGCGGCCCGTTCGAGTATCGAACAGGTGCGGATGCTGGATTTTGTTTTTGTCGCGGTAGGTGTCGTTGAGGATCCAACGATTGCCCGGCAGATAGGTGCAATGGCCGTCGCCGACGAGAACGCCCTTGCCGATTTCGACGAACCGGCCGGAGCCATCGTCGGCGAATTCGAAATAGCCCCATTCCATGTCCTTGCGGGGCTTGGAATAGGCCAGAATCGTCGAGGCGTCTTTCCAGATGAAATGCGAGACGAACCCCGAGCTGATCAATAATCGCACGTTCGATCCGTCCGGGTCGGCCGTGATCATGTGCGTGAGGTGGCGGCCTTCAGGCGTTCTCCAGCGGTGCAGAAAAACGAACCGGCTGCCTGTCGGATTGACCAGCAGGTGATTGAACCAGTGCTTGACACGTTTCGGTTCTTCGGCTTCGAACGGGAATTTCGAGACGATATCGGCGATGGAGAACAAAACTCGCGATTCGCCGCTTTTGAGGTCGACCCGTGCGATTCCATAAGTTTCCGGTGCCGAGACCTGGGGAAGCGTGTCGGGCACTCCGGCATAACCGTAGCCGGGCCGCATATCGTTCAGGCGGCTGAAGTTGGGGGCGATGGCCCATGAGCCGTCCGGTGCGACGGCATAAACCGGGTGTTGCAATGTCCGCTTTTCGCCGGATTTGACGTCAAGAATCCGACAGACGAATCTGTCGGCGTCCCGATCGTTCCACAGGACTTCCGATTCGCTTCCGGGTATCCACTGCAGCATGCAGCCCTGTTGCCAGCACCAGGCTTTCGTGGTGCCCAGGGGCGTCCAGGTGTCGTTGTTTTGCAGGTCGATCATGCCGACGGTGCAAGTGTCGTCGGGCCGGGGCGATCGGTTTTCGAAATCGACCTGATTGCACAGGACGAATCGGTCGTCGATCGAGAACTGGAGTTTGTCGTAGTATCCGAACCAATGAAACTTCGGCGGCTTGGTAATTTGACGAATGGGGGGAAAATCCGCTGCCGAAGATCGGCGGCCAAGGTGTGCGAACAAAGCCGCCGCAGAGGATATGGAGAAGAAGTCGCGGCGATTCATGGCGGATTTCCGAATCGAAGCGGCGGGGCAATCAGCCGTTCCACTGACCGCCGTTGGGATGGAGAGCGGAGGCGATGCGATCGAGAGGCAAAACGATACGGGCAGCGCCACGTTTGATGGCTTCGCGGGGCATGCCGAAAACGGTGGACGTGGCTTCGTCCTGAGCGATGGTCAACGACCCGGCCTGACGCATTTCGAGAAGCCCTTCGGCTCCGTCGTCACCCATTCCGGTGAGGATGGCACCCGCCGAATGCGGGCCAGCGGCTTGAGCGACCGAACGGAACAGTACGTCTACGCTGGGTTTATGGCGATTGACAGGGGGGCCGTCGACGAGTTCGACGCGGAAACCGCCGCCGCTGCGCCGCAATACGCCATGCACGTTGCCTGGTACGACGAGCACTCGGCCTGTTTTGACGGCTTCCATGTTCTTGCATTCGCCGACTTCCATGGCGATTTTCGGATCGGCATGGAGGCGAGCGGCGAAGGCTCCGGTGAACTCAGCCGGCATATGCTGAACGATGACGACACCGGGCGAATCGGTCGGGAAGCCGGCAAGGAGTTGATGGATGGCCTGAACGCCTCCGGTGGAGACACCGATGGCGATCACCTTCTCCGTGATCGGGCTGCGTGCCTGAAAGGGCTGTCTGGGCAGGATCGAATCGGCCGATAGTCGCCCTTCGGCCACAGCCGGTTTCGGTTCGACCTTCACTTTCTGGCGGATCAGGCCTGCCCGTGCGGCGTTGCGGATGCTATCCAGAAGGTTGGCGGACCAGAGGCTCATTTTCGAGGGATCGCGCCAGTCCGGCTTGGCGATGACTTCCATCGCGCCGATTTCGAGGGCCGAAAGGGCCCGATCGGCGATGGAAGTGCACATCACGACAGGCAGGGGATGTTGTCGCATCAGTTTCCGGAGGAAGGTCAGGCCGTCCATGCGCGGCATTTCGACGTCGAGCAGGATGACGGAAGGGACCATCTTCTTGAGAACTTCGACGGCATCATAAGGGTCCGATGCGGTCGTGACCTTGAACGTGCCGTCCGATTCGACGATCGATTTGAGCGTCTGACGAACGACGGCACTGTCATCGACGACCAGGACTTCCATGACGGCCGGTTCGGACCCGGGCAGGAGCGGTCCGGCGGAACCTCGGGAGGCGGCCATGATCGGTCATGCCTCCTTCCTGAAGATGGAAGGCAGGACTTTCTTGAGACAGGCGGGAATGGTCGGAATGATTTCGCCGTTGCCCATGATGAGCCAGCCGCCGGTTCGCAGGGATCCTGCAAGACGTTCGAGCAGGACGACCCGTTCCTCGTCGGCGAAATAGATCGAGACGTTTCTGCAAAGAACGGCCTGAAAATCGCCGGGCAGAGGCCATTGGGGCGCTCTCAGGTCGAGGTGGCGAAATTTGACGAGGTCACGGACTTCGGGAACGACACGGAAGGTACCTTCTTTGGGGCCGGTTCCCCGCATGAAGTAGTGCCTGAGCATTTCGGGCGGCACGCCGGCGACTTCGCGTGTGTTATAAATCGCGCGGGCCGCGTTTTTGACGACTTCGAGGGAAAGATCCGAAGCCCAGATTTCGACTTTCTGGGGCGTGAGGTTCGGAATCGTATCGTGCAGGACCATCGCCAGGCTGTAAGGTTCCTGGCCCGAGGAACAACCGGCGGACCAGATGCGAACCGGAGTGCCGGCCGCTTCGCGAATCGCCTGCCCGAGTTTTTCGACGAGGAAAGTGAAGTGGGCCGGCTCACGAAAGAAGGCCGTGTGGTTGACCGTGCTCAGATCGACGAGCAATTGCATGCCCGGGCCGGTCGGGTCGACCCGGAGAACGCGGTCGACGAACCGGGTGAAGCTGGTGAAGCCGCGCTGCTGAAGCCGGGCTCGTAACCTGGCCTGCAACAGACCCATGCGGTGCGTTTCGAGCGTGATGCCGATCTTCTGCCGGAGGAATGCCACGATCGGGGCGAAATCCTCGACCGACCAGGCTTCGGGTTCGTTGCCCGAAACTGGTTGCGGCAGATCGTTCGGAAGATTCCTGCCGTCGCAGCCGGGCACGTCAGAAACCTCCGCCCGAACCGGCGATGTTCATCAGGGTCAGAAACACACGATCGACATCGAGCACGAGCAGAAAACTCTCTTCCCATCGAATCAAACCGCGGACGTACGAGGAAGCTTTCCCGAGCCCCATCGGCGGCGATGGCTGAATGGCATCATTGGGAAACTCCAGGACGTCGGATACACGATCGACCAGAAGACCGGTCACTCGCAACTGGTCACCGACGAATGATTCTACCATTAAAACGCAAGGTGCACGACTGATACTAGAGTCCACCGGCAGGCCGAACGGAATGCGGAGGTCCCACACAGGAACCACGTGGCCGCGCAAATTCAGAACACCTCGAAGGCTGTTCGGCGAACCAGGCACGTGAGTGAGGGCGCCCATGTCGAGCACTTCCTGAACCCGAAGAACTTCCAGGGCATAATTTTCGCCGCCGAGCTGAAAGATCACGTACGACTGGGACCGCTCGAACTCGGAGTGGGGCTCCATCGATATCGGCGTACCGATGGGTCGTGGCGGTGAGGAGGTCGGGCTATTCTCGATCATGACCGACTCCGATTTTGCGTGGCCCTTCGAAGCGTAAGAATCGAACCGTCCGGCACGTTCCGAATACGATCGCGTCAGAATCGTTCGAAGTCGCTGTCGTCATCCAGATTCACGACGATTCCGCCCGCGTTGGAACCTGAGGTGGCCCCGCCGGAGGAACCCCCGGAACCACCCGAGGATGAAGAGTTGCCGGACTTACCCGAGCCCCAGTCCATGTCCGCACCGGATGACGACGAAGCCATTCCGGCCGAAGAACCCGAGGACGATCCGGAACCCCGGGCGAATCCGGAACCGAAGCGGCGAACGGGCGAGGAGCGGAACGAAGTCCGGTGCGAAGCCCCGCTCGATGAATAG
>Ga0169931_10013653_pt1 | contig 11069 bp, 7 predicted proteins | sample Kivu_15m_20L_FD_129675 | JGI IMG/M metagenome (GOLD analysis project Ga0169931, IMG submission 129675) | Freshwater microbial communities from Lake Kivu, Western Province, Rwanda to study Microbial Dark Matter (Phase II) - Kivu_15m_20L... | ecosystem: Environmental > Aquatic > Freshwater > Lake ... | reverse complement strand
ATCATAATTAAAAGTAACATGTTCCAAAACAATTTCTCCTTTGGGCACTTTCAAAACTGCAGCATTGGGCTTGTCTGTAATTTCATAAGGAACATTAATAATTGACAATGCTTGTTGGCAAATGCCGAGCTCTTGAGAAAATGTTAAGAAATGGCTCGCCAAATACCAGAGTCCTTGCATGACGGTCATGGAAAGAGACAAAATAAGTGCAAAATCTCCAACAGTGACTAAGTTTTTCTCTCGCGCATAAATTAGAACGCCCACCATGCAACCAAATAGCACAGTCACAAGACAACCCTGTAACACCTTCATTTTAAAAGTATGCCATTGCAGATCTTGTTCGCGTCTTTTTGTTTCTTCCACATATTTGGCAAGATAACGTTTTTCATAATTACTACGCGCAAATAATTTAGCATTAATAATATTAGTAACACTGTCTACCAATTTCCCCATGCATAGACTATTACATTCAGAAAAGATAATTGAATATTTCATTGTTTTCTTATAGGTTAAAAAGGCAATTCCCAAAAAAAGTGTGGACCATACCAACAATACCAAGCCCGCCAAGGGATTCACAAAATAAATGGTTGCGCTTGCAATTAAAAGCGCTGCAATTTGTGAAAACATCGGATCAAGCGATTGAGAAATAACGGATTCAGCACCCCTTGCCATATCTGCTATTTTATTTGCAAGTGCACCAGTAAAGTTTCGTTGAAAATAGCTATAAGAGTGGTTTTGTAAATGAGCAAACATTGTATTAACAATATCTGCTCTTAATTTTGGGAGCGTTTTTAATTTAAAATAATCAAATAACGCCCAACTAAAATCCATAGCTTGATAGATTAATACGAAAAGGATCGCAGGCATAAGAACTAAAGATAATAAGTTCGCTTTTCCACCTGCTTGGTAGGTTACTACATTGTCGATAATTAACTTCATTAAATAAGGGTTTAATGAAGTTAAAATCGCATATAAAAGAACTGCGCTTAACATTCCTACAAAAGTTAAATAATAAGGACGTATAAAATGCCATAAAAAAGCAGGTAATGTTTTTGGTAACATGTGAATAGGTCCTATTAAAGAGTTAACTTTTAGGCTTGAGCCTACAGCATACCATACTTTTAAACTTAACTCAATATTAAGACAATAAATCAAGATTTTTTAAGAAATTATTGAAAAACATTGAAAATACTAGTAATTTTAAAATTATGATCCAATTATGAACATACGCTTATAGAGAATATAATTTTGAAAAACTTGTATTACAATATTAATGATTAGTTGCACCAAATGAGTGTTCTAATGCATCGAGCATTTCAAATCCTCTCATAAATACAGATCCTTGATATACTTTAGTGTATTCAAAAACAGGCTTACACCAATCTCCATTGGCTAAAAATCTTGGTAATATTTTGGGATTTTGTCTTATTTCTGTTAGATCAAAATAGCGTCTAAATTGAACACCGCCCCCTTCATCTTGCCAAGTTTCTGACAGATCTCCATTCAATAAAGTTGTCTGAAAATAGAAATGGATTTTATGCAAGTGATCTTCAATGTCAAAGCATTCTAATACATGCAATAAATTTTCGGCTTTAACAATTAAACCAGTTTCTTCGTAAACTTCTCTTTCCACACACTCAATTAAATTTTCTTTACCTTCAACGCGTCCACCGGGAAGATACCAATAATCTCCATTATCGCTCACAAACAATAAGCGGCGATCTTGCACAACGAGCGCACGAGCGGCAATTCTAAATTTTAATTCTGTATTCATTAATAATGTCTACGGTATGATTCTTTTAAAATGCAACTTAAGACGCCTGCTAAAAGTAAGGCAGCCGGTAATACAGCTAAGGCACTTGAATAATCTTGCGTTGTTAAAGAAGGTGTGTCATCAACTAATTGCAAGGAATTATCTAAAAGTTTACCGATTAACCATGGTAATACAAACCCCCCCACCATCGTAATCATATTTATAAAAGCCACTGCAGTTGCATTTACTGCAGAATGAGATAAATCATCGCTTACTGCAAAAATCAGTATTTCTGCACTGGCAAAAAAAGCGCAGAGAAACAATAGACAATACATCTCAGATTGCGACGTACTTGGGAAAAGGATAAGCCAAGCCATTAAACTTGCAGAAATAAAAGACCCGACCATTAAAGGGAAACGTCGACTTTTAATCTTGTCCGAAATTATGCCCCAAATAGGACCGCCTAGAGCAAAACCCAAAAACATCATAGAAGTTCCATTTGCGGCATCTCTCTTGGACATACCTACTGTTTCTAAGAATGAGGGTGCCCATGCCTCTGCAAAACCTGAAATAGGTAGAAAGGTTAAACAACCTATCATTCCAGTTATCCACATTTGCGGGCTTTTCATAATTTCTTTTAAACATTCAAATTGCTGATGAACTGCCTCTTCTATTTCCGCAGTCTTATAAGAAGGTGAATTTGCTATGTTTACGCCTTTATTTGTGTCTCTCAATACTAGCCACAGTATTAACATTAAAACAAAGCCAATTATTACTGAATAATATAAAGTAGGACGCCATCCCATTAAACCTACTAAATAACTCATGGTAATTGAGCCACTCATAGCCCCTAACATCCCTAAAGCCGTGCAAAAACCTGCCATAAAAGCAAAATATTTACGCGGTAACCATATGTTGGAGAGTTTAAGCGCACCGACATAAGCAAATGCTGAGCCAAAACCAACTAAAAATCGGCCAATTTCTGCAACCCAAACCTGAGAGGTGGTAGCAAAGAGATAAGTACCAAAAGCACAGAGGAAACAAGCAAACGTTAGAATACGTCTTGGGCCAAAGCGATCGGTCATAGTACCAACCGGGATTTGCATAATTATATAAGCAAAATAATAACAAGAAAAAGCTAAGTAACCAAAAGAAGCTTCGTTCAGTAAAAAGGCTCCTTTTAACTCTTCTCGCATTACACTGGGAGCTACACGTAAATAATATTCATAACAATAGAAAATTGCCCCTAATGCACACATCACCACTGCGGTCGTGGTTAGCTTATTTTGCTTTTTCTTCATAGAAAAACAGTCAGCCTCTTTAGTAATAGGTTTAGAAGATAGCTCCATAAAGTAATACCTCTTATTTTTAATTGTTAGGGGAATGCTGCCATTTGATGCGTACTATCGGAAAGGATCATTTTACCGTTTTACAATAAAAATTTTCCACTGTATAGGCGTTCCAAAATAGCAATTTAACTTTCTGTTGCTGGTCGGGGCGAGAGGATTTGAACCTCCGACCACATGCACCCCATACATGTGCGCTACCAGGCTGCGCTACGCCCCGAAGGTCTGCATAATAACATGTAGGGGCTATATTTGCGAGAATACAATCAGGTTTCAACAGCCTTTTGATCGACTGGATGTTGACATTCTTGAATTTTGGCTTTTAGTTTTTGTCCAGCTTTAAAAGTGACTACCCTTCTAGCATCGATAAGCTTAGGTTCACCCGTTTTCGGGTTACGCCCCGGTCGTGCTTTCTTATCTCTTAATTCAAAATTACCGAAACTGGATAATTTTACAGGCATCCCAGCTTCCAAACTTAAGCGGATTTGTTCAAACACTTGATCCACAATTTCCTTGGCAACTAATTTCGTTAATCCAAGTTCTTTTTGCAGCCCTTCAGCAATCTCATATTTTGTCAGAGTCATAGTTTACTCCCTCAAGGTTGCCTGAAACTGGTGAGTGAGCGTAGACACGACTCTGTCCATAATCTCACTCACCTCACTTTCTACAAGCGTGCGCGATGGATGTTGTAAAATCAAGCTTAAAGCGATACTTTTTTTATTAGGCTCTACACCTTGGCCCTCATAAACGTCAAACAATGCAACACTTTGCAAAAGTTCGCCTGCAGAATTTTGGATAGCAGTCTTAAGATCTGCTGCCAATATCGTCTTTTGTACTAATATGGCAATATCACGACGAATGGAAGGAAACTTTGATAAAGTTTGGAATGTTGTTCTTCTGGTTTTTCTTAAATGCTCCATGTTTAATTCAAATACGAATATAGGGCCTTCTAATTCTAAACGTTTTATAATATTCGTTCGAAGTGCCCCTAAATAACCAACCGTCTGACCATTGCGTATTATTTTCGCAGCTTGCCCAGGCTGGAGTGCTAGATGTTCTATTTGTTCAAATTGAACATCTTTATCATTCCCGAGCGTTAACAAAGCTTCTATATCTCCTTTTACATCGTAAAAATCATGCAATCGTTTTTTTATCCCCCATTGTTCTGGATAAAGCGATCCACAGCAAACACCTGCTAAAACTTCAACCTCTTTTAGGCAATTTTTTTCATTAATAAAACAATTTCCCAATTCAAACAAACGTACGCGCATAAGTTGTCGGCGTTGGTTATAACAGACGGCCTGTACTAAGCCTGGCCATAAATTTGTTCTCATGACCTGCATCTCAGAGCTAATAGGATTCGCCAAGGTTAGAGGGGGTATATCACTCAATAATGTCATGAGTTCTGAATCAACAAAACTGTAGGTGATAACCTCACAAAAGCCTCTATTTATTAACAATTGTTTAAAACAAATTGAAGAGTTATCTGTTTCACAAAGCGGAAAGTAATTGAGAGAACCACTTAATTTTTCACTTTGAAATCGATGAAACCCATATAGCCGTGCGATTTCTTCAATTAAATCCACTTCTAATACTAGATCCTGTCTAAAAGGTAATGGATAAACCTTAAACCCTTCTGCTTCTTTTTCAATTTTTATGGCAGATCGTTCTAAAAGCCCCAGGATTTCCGTCTCTGAAAATTGGGTCCCTAAAAGCCGTGCAATTTTTTCTTTTCTTAAAAAAATTCCCACGTTTGTGGACGATTGTAAATTGCTTTGATATTCTAAGAAAGCGCCTACTTTACAACCGGCTATTTCTGACAATAATTGAACTGCTCGTTTTAATGCGCGTTGCTGTAAGGTAGGATCCACACCTCGTTCAAACCGATAAGAAGCATCTGTTTTTAATCCATATTGCTGAGCTGCAAGCCGGATGGAAACTGGATTAAAATAAGCACTTTCTACAAAGATAGCATTTGTGCGTTCGCTAACAGCACTATCCGCTGATCCCATAACACCCGCAATCGCTTGAATTTTGCTTTTATCGGCAATAACCAAAGTTCCTGCTTTTAATTCAAGCGCTTGACCATCCAATAATATTACCTTTTCTCCGATATCTGATTCTCTGACTACAATTCCTGTATCTAGTTTATTCAAATCAAACGCATGTAAAGGCTGTCCTAATTCAATCATCACATAATTCATGACATCAACAACTAAATTCACACTACGGATCCCTGCCAATTCTAAGCGCATTTTAAGCCATGTCGGCGATAATACCGCTGTATCAATATTTTTAACGATACAGCCTATATAGTAAGGGCAAAGATTAGGATTTTTTATTTGTATTGGTAGCGTGTCTGGCAGTTCAACAAGCGGCTCAGCAACTTTTACTACTTGATAGGTACTGCGATTTAAAAGTGAAAGCTCCCTTGCGATGCCTTCCATACTTAAGCAATCTCCTCGATTCGGCGGGATCTTAAAAGTCCAGACCGCTTGCTTAGGATCTTGTACAAATTCTATGCTGTCAACTTCAATACCCGCATTCGTGAATTGATTGACGATCTCATCGACTGATAAAGATAAATCAATAAAACTTTTTAACCAAGATTCGCTTACTTTCATTTTTGATACCTACTGATCCTTACTGACAATTAAAACGACCCTTTCATCCTGCTCAATAATAACACTTTACTGCCCCAAACGACCTACTAAACAATCGCTTACTTTTTGTGTACCTCCACGAAACCTTTAGAAATAATTTTTATAACTAACTATTTATTTATTTCTTCCGATGCCGAAGAAGCTCTATAGGGAGATAGTAGCATGTTTAAAGTTTTCATAGCCCTAACGGCCGTAATATTAAGCATTTTATCAATTATTTTCTTTTCTTTGTTACCTGCGATTTTTATAGCGAGTGCTTTTGGCCTACTGTTGGGAATGATTTGGTCTCTAGAAAATAAAATCGCAAAAATAGAAGCACGGTTAGACCCCAAACAACCTTTTGCGTCTGCCGCTAACCATGAGAATTCAATGCCTATAAAAAAGGAAAAACGACATACACCACCGCCTCTTAGCCAATCTTCTCCCAAACCTACAACACAAGCTAAAAGCCCAGGAATCATCGCACATTTTATAAACCACCTGAATATTACCCGTATTGGCGTTATTTTACTTTTTTTGGGGATCACATTTTTACTGAAATATGCAAGCGAAATAGGAATACTTTCTCTTGAAATGCGGTTTATGTTAGTAATTATGGGATCTTTTTTGCTGTTATGGATAGGTTGGCACTTAAGAAAGCATAAACTCTCTTATGCATTATTACTACAAGGAGCTGGGATCGGAATCTTCTATCTCGCCGTGTTTACAGGTTGTCGCTTATATCAATTATTACCCTATTCTCTAACTTTTATTTTATTAATTTTTGCAGTTGCTTTTAGTACAATACTTGCCTTATTACAAGAATCTAAAGCGCTTGCAATTTTTGGGATTATCGGCGGTTTTCTAGCGCCTATTTTAGTCGCCACAGGAAATGGTGGGCATATTGCATTATTTTCCTATTACGCAATATTAAACACAAGTATTCTTGCAGTTTCTTTCTTTAGACTTTGGAACAGTTTGAATTTAGTTGGTTTTGTATTCACTTTTCTGATTGGAAGTATTTGGGGATTTCAATTTTACACACCGGAACTTTTTTATAGTGTCGAGCCATTTTTAGTCTTATTTTTCCTCATCTACTTCACAATTTCCTTACTCCATGAAAGAAAAAATTTAATAGAAAAAAATAAAATAAATGGTGTCTTACTTTTTAGCCTGCCTATTATTACGTTTTTATTGCAATCAAGCTTGGTAAAAGACAATACTTACGGGCTAGCCTTCAGTGCTATGGCATTTGCTGGATTTTATATTATCATGACCAAACTATTATGGACACGACATGGAAATTCATTACAAGCACTCATTACCTCCTATCTTTCTATCGGAATATGTTTTCTTACATTAGCGTTTCCATTAACATTCGAAGGTAAATATATTGCGGCCATTTGGGCTTTGGAAAGCACTATTCTTATTTGGTGGGGAATTAAACAAAATTCACAAATCGCACGTTACACAGGCATAATTTTACAAGTATTTGCAGCTCTAATCTTCTTTGGACATCCAGAACAAAATAGACTTACGCAAGCGTCCTTACCCATTTTAAATAGCTTCTTCTCAAATATTGTATTGTTTACTTTGTCTCAGTTGAGCATAAGCTTCTTTTTAAAAAAAGTCCAAAAAGTATCTTTATTTGAAAAAGATCTGGCTTCACTTTTTTTTATTTCTGGCTTGCTATGGTGGTTTTTAGGAGGCGCGATTGAAATTTCAAACGATGCAACAATATGGTATCATTCTTTAGTTGAAGGGACTTCAATTGTTCCCGCTTCTATTCGAACGCATTGTTATTTGTTGTTCTTAATGTTCTCTTTATGGTTGTCTCAATTCATTGCGCATCAAATTTCATGGGAAGCGTTTAATAATCTTCGTTTATTTTTTATACCGACAGCAATATTTTTAACTTGCTTATTATTTTTCAAAGAACGACACCCTTTCGAAAACATTGGTGGATTTATATGGCCAGCAGTATTTATAAGCCACTACACTATTCTACGTTATAATGAACTGATAAAATTAAAAACTTTCAGAGCTGAACAACATACTCTTGCCATTTGGTTATTAATTTTTCTATCCAGCTGGGAAGCTTATTGGCTTTGTGAACGCTATCTTCATACATCCATCTTATGGTCTTTTACGATGTTGAGTATTGTGCCTAGCCTATTTGTTTTTAGTATGATATATACTCAGACTATGCTATCCTGGCCGTTTAAAATTTACTATCATTGTTATTTAAAAACTGCCATTCCTGGGATCTTGGCATGGCAAACGCTATGGCTTTTTTATTTAAACTTAACACAGGAAGGTAATACTTCTCCAATCATTTATTTACCACTTTTGAATCCTCTAGATATAACACAGCTATTCTTTTTAGCCCTTTCTATAAAATGGTTTATAGAAACAAAAAAGACTAATCAATTCCTCATTAGCCAAAAATCATTCTTATCTATAATAGGCGTTGTTACGTTTGTTTGGTTAACAGCTTTACTCATAAGAACGTTGCATCATTGGGCTAATATCCCTTGGACCGCTTATCACTTGTGGTCTTCTAATATGCTTCAAGCTTCTTTGGCACTATTTTGGAGCATTATTGCTTTCGCATTAATGCTGTTTGCTTCTAAACAAGCTTTGCGTACTACATGGATAGTAGGAATGGGGTTATTAGGTCTTGTTATCATTAAGCTATTTTTAGTCGATCTTTCAAATACAGGAACTTTAAGCCGTGTTATTGCTTTTATTGGGACAGGCGTTTTATTACTATTGATTGGATATTTTGCGCCTCTTCCTCCAATAATACAAAAAACGTCTCCTATAAAGGAATAGCCCTATGATAAAAATCTCTCCTATAAAGTTATCGCTTTGGCTCATTCTCTTAATCAGCAGTTTAACGAGCAATATTTCAAATTCCATCGAAGAAAACTTTAACGCTGTACAATTACAACCCTCTGACTTTGCCTATGGCTCAATATTGCAAACGCCAATTTCTAGCTCACTCTATTCAATTACTTTAACAGAAGCTATCTACCAGGGCTCTGTTCAAAGCAATCTGAACGATTTACGTATTTTTAATGATAAAAAAGAAATAGTACCTTTTATCTTGGAATATACTTCACAAGATACACAGATAAATACTCAACTTAAAGATTTATCTTTTTTCCGTGTTAACAAGAACGAAAATCACTCTACTACATTTTCAATTATTGAATCAAACAAACAGTCTCTTAATCAAAATGCCAAAATTCAAAAAGAAAAAAACATAACTTACTCAAAAAAAGCAACGGATACCGATTATATTGTTGATCTTAGGAAATTTCAAAGACCTTTAAAAAGTGTTAAACTGACTTGGGATTCAACCAATCAAAATCAAATTATTCATGCAAGTTTTGCTACCAGTACCAATTTACAAGACTGGACACCCCTTGTTCCTGATGCTGTGTTAGCTAAACTTTCTTATCAAAATAAAATGCTAGAACAAAATAAAATCGAATTTCCCGCTACCAAGGCTAACTTTTTAAAAATCAGCTTCAAAAATGATAATTCCTTTCAGTTGAATAGCGTGCAAGGTGATTTTCTTCTCACTCATGAAGCAATTCATAATTGGACACAATTAAGAGCAGAAAAATACAACAATGCTTCTGAAATAGAATTCGACGCACATGCCTACTTTCCAATAGATACTCTTACAATCAATCTTCCTCAGAATACTCTTTTGAAAGTCAAAATCTTTTCAAAAAAAGAAAAAGATAATTCATGGGAATTACGACATACTGATACAATCTATCATTTATACAGCGAGGATCAAAAAATTGTTTCTCCTCCTATACATATCAAACGTCAATCTGATAGATTTTGGCTATTAAGAGTAGAGGATAACAATATTAATTTGCAAAATATTATGCCTACCTTAACGCTAGGCTGGGTACCAGCACAATTAACCTTTCTTGCTCAAGGACCAGGTCCATTTTTACTTGCCTATGGCAACGCAACTGCGCCAATTGCACATTTTACTGTTTTACCGGCAGATGCCCAAATTAAGCCTGCCACCATGGGACCACAAATAATATTGGGAGGCAGTTCAAAATTGCAACTGCCTCCAGCTGAAAAGCCTTTGCCTTGGAAACAATGGCTACTTTGGACATTACTTATCATGATTATTATTTTCCTGGCAAAAACCTCTTTTCAGCTTTATAAAGAGCTTTTCAAAAAATAAATTTATCACTGCTCAACGGCTATTATTGAATAATACTTTTTTCTTGAATATTCTTGTAATACTGTAAGATCAATACCCAATGTCTTACAAGCGGTTGTATTATAAAAAATAGAGATCTCCTGCATTGCTTGAATAGGTAATTCAGCAATTGCTTGTCCCTCTAATACTTTAATTGCTAACAGAGCGCCTTCTTCTCCAATTTTGCGCTCTCGTACGCCTAATCCAAGGGTTGCGCCTTCCAATACAGTTCCTTCATCCCCTGTAATTAATGGGATATGGTGTTTTTTGGCAGTAGAGACAAGAGTACGGATCCCACTTGCGATCAAACTATCTTTTAAAATCAAAATAGCTTGGGTGTCTTTGGTAATATTATTTGCTGCTGCTTGAAGATCTATTAAGTTTTGGATCATGAGGGGTTGGATAGTTATCCCAACTTGCTTACCATAATGTGAAAGTTCTTCTATTTCATGAAAGGTTTTCTCATTACCTCCATGAAAAATTAAAGTGACTTTATTAACCATAGGGAAAACTTCTTTAATAAAATCTAGTTTTTTCCTTCCACCAATCTCATCTAATATACCTGTATGGTTCTTGAAAGAGCGCTCTTGGCGCTCCGTTTCCGAATATAAGGCTGCTAGACTCACGATTGGTTGCTCCTTAACCAAAGAAAGCGTCATCTGAGTAGTGCTTGTACCCACTGGAACGATCATATCTACCTGCTGCCCTATAAATAATTCAATAATGCTTCTTTGAAGTTTGATATCGCCCTGCGCACTTTGTACATTAAAAATCACTGGGCGCTTAAAATGTTCTTTTATCTTCTTTTGAAAGCCATCAATAATTTCTTGTAAAGCCACATGCTCTATTGGGATTAAGATACCAATGGTTTTTGATTTCGCTTTTTGAAAATACGAAAGCTGATTAGAATAGCTAAAAATCCCTATAATCAAGAATATACCAATAATACCAAAAATTTTTTTACGCATAACACCCTACCTTCCGTTAAGATTAAGAGAAATAAATAAGAAGTTTATTATTGCTTGAAGGAAGTGTTGCGCCAAAGGCGCCAGAAAAGCATATGTTTAAAAGTACGGAATAAATAAGGT
>Ga0169931_10013652_pt1 | contig 11069 bp, 10 predicted proteins | sample Kivu_15m_20L_FD_129675 | JGI IMG/M metagenome (GOLD analysis project Ga0169931, IMG submission 129675) | Freshwater microbial communities from Lake Kivu, Western Province, Rwanda to study Microbial Dark Matter (Phase II) - Kivu_15m_20L... | ecosystem: Environmental > Aquatic > Freshwater > Lake... | reverse complement strand
TCGAAAAGTACTTCGTCACTCATGGCCATTCACCGTAGACGCTGGAACCCCGTCATCAGAATCCGAGGAGCGAACGCGCCCTGTCACAAGGACTGCAATAGATATGGCGAACACCACGAGCGCCATCCACTGATTCCAGCGCAATCCGGCAAGTTCATGAGAACGGTCGATGCGCAAGCCTTCAATGAAGAACCGCATTACCGTATACCCCGCGACATACACCGCAAAGAGGCGTCCCGGCCGCAGCGCGACGCGCCGCTCGACGAGCAACAACACGGCAGCAAGCAGCAAGCAACCGATTGATTCGTACAAAAACGTGGGATGAAACGTGGTGCCCGGTGGATATCCCGCCGCGATGGTCTTTAGATCACTGATTTCGAGTGCCCACGGAAGGTCGGTGGGTTTACCGAATAGTTCTTGATTGAACCAGTTCCCCCAACGGCCAATTGCTTGTGCGACAGGAAGCGCTGGCGCAACTGCGGTGAGAGCCATGAGTGGCGCAATTCCCATTTTCTTGACGCGCCACAGACCAACAAGAACACCAACAACAATGCCGCCCCAAATGCCAAGGCCGCCTTCCCACACCTTGAACATGTCGCCACGACGACCATCAAACGAACTCCAATCAGTGAGCACGTGATACAAACGTCCGCCGACAACACCAGCTGGCACGGCCCAGAGCGCGATGGCTGTGACGTCTTCTTTCTTTCCGATACCAAGACGAGCAAAACGCCTGCCGGTGATCATCACTGCGGCAACAACGCCGAGCGCGATCATTAATCCATACGCATTGAATTTCAATGGACCAATCGAAATTGACCCACTCGATGGACTGGGAATGGTACCGAGGACTGAATGAGAAAGAGCATCGGTAACAAAGGAAGTGAAGTGCACGTTTTTGAGTGTAGGTGGTTGACGAACGCGGACGGGGCTGGTGGACTTACGAGGTGTCTCGCGTCAGATCTTCATCTCGCGCGCGCCGCGTTGATGGACACGCCCTTGTTGCCGTTGCGCCGGTGATAGCGCTCTTGCCTGTGTGGGCCCTCGCGATTGCGGTGTTTTGGTGGATCACAACCTGGTTTATCAACGTCTCTTATCTAGTGTTTGCGGGCATCTGGCTATTGGCCGGAGTCATTTTGTTTTTGCAACCGACACAGAAACTTGTACTGCGACGATTACTCGGAGCGCGTAAGCCAACACAAACTGAGCAAGAAAAACTGCAACGTGCGTGGAGCATCGTTGCGCAGGCAAACCATTTACGGCCCTCCCAATTTGTATTAGCTGTGATTGACGCCGACGATGTGAATGCTTTTGCATCAGGCGGACATCTTGTTGTTGTCTCGAGTTACGCAGTCGACAATCTGTCACATGAACAACTGACCGGAGTACTCGCGCACGAACTCAGTCATCATCTTGGTTCACACACAATCGCATTGACAGTTGCGCAGTGGCTGAGTCTTCCGATCATCGCTCTTGCGCGAATTGGTTTCTACTTACAAAACGTTGCACGAGCAGCCTCGTCATCATTTGCACCACGATCTCAAGTTGTGCAAACAGTTGAACGCATTTTTGTTTCTTTCCTCACTGTTGTCTCAAAAGTCTTTCTAATCGCCCTTACTCTCTCGCAACAACTTGGCAACATCGTGGGTAAAGGCACAGAGTTCAAGGCCGATGAACGGGCCATCGAGATGGGCTTTGGCAAAGAACTGTCGTCTGCCCTGCGTCATGTTGTTGACAGCGGGCTTGGAGAGCGGCCAAGCAACTGGCGCGACAGATTGATCAGTGCTCATCCGCCTGCTCGCACGCGAGTGGCGCGAATTGACGCCAGTTTGCGGCAACGTCAGTCTCACAATCGCCGATAACACCACTGGCGATAGCGTTGGGTCACGTGATGCTCGCGATCCACGCAACCGACCTCGTGCGTGTTTTTGGCGACAACCCAGCCGTCGACGGCGTTTCGTTATCAATAGCCCAAGGTGAGATCTATGGATTTCTTGGACCAAACGGAGCAGGGAAAAGCACAACGGTGCGCATGCTCACCACATTGTTGAACCCAACGTCTGGTAGCGCTTTCGTTGCGGGCCACGACATACGCAATGACAGTGAAAATGTTCGCTTGCGGATCGGTGTTGCATTGCAAGAGTCAGCTCTTGATCCGAAACAAACAGGTCGTGAAATACTCGACATGCAGGGTCGGCTCTACGGCCTGTCGAAAATTGAGCGACGCGTGCGCGTAGAAGAACTGTTGTCACTTGTCAACATCGGAGATGCAATCGACAACCGCATCGCAACGTACTCCGGTGGTATGAAACGTCGTCTTGATCTTGCGGCCGCTCTTGTTCACCAACCTCAAGTGTTGTTTCTTGATGAACCCACCACCGGCCTTGACCCAGTGAGTCGCGCAACAGTGTGGGATGAAGTGCGCTATCTGAATCGCGAACTCGGCATGACCATTTTTCTCACCACTCAATATCTTGAAGAAGCTGACGCGCTTGCTGACCGTGTTGGCATCATTGCAAAAGGTCGCATCGTTGCGGAAGGGACTCCTGCGGAGCTGAAACGCGCTATCGGATCAGATGTGATCGCGGTGCGTATCGCTGCTGCTGATGGAGATCGCGCACGTCAATGTCTTTCGCACATCGCCGGTGTCGATGCTGTTGAAGTAAACGGCGAACAACTCATCGTGAGCGCCACAAATGGCGCCGCGGTAGTGAGCCCGGTTGCGGTTGCATTATCAGAAAGCAACATCGCGGTCACCGAACTCACATTGCGTACCCCCACTCTTGATGACGTGTTCTTGCACACCACGGGTGCGCGCATGCAAGCAGACGAGGCGGTGGCATGAGCAACACACCGATTAGCAATGCAACAAGCATTGACTCACACGCGCAATCACGCGTCACTGCGCGCCGTGCAGGGTTCTTTCGAGATCTTGGTTCGGTCGCGTTGCGCGCCTTGCGACTTGTCTCGCGAGATTCGGAAGCAGTTCTTCCTGCACTGATTATCCCGATGTTTTTCTTGATCGTGAACATCGGAGCGTTGCAAAGTTTTGTTGAAGAAAACCTGCCACCAGGTTTTGACTTCAAAGGTTTCCAAATTCCTGTTTCTGTTGTATTTGCCGTCACTGGTATTTCACGCGCGGGCTCGTTGGTATTAGATGTGCAAGACGGGTATCTCGATCGTCTTCTTCTCACGCCCGTTAGTCGCTCCACATTATTAATGGGACTCATGGTGGCCGACTTTGTAGTGGTGATATTGATGACCGTTCCGGTGCTCATCCTTGGAGCACTCATTGGCGTCACATTCGCTACTGGGTTCCTCGGGCAGATTGTCTTTGTCCTCATTGCAGCCACATGGGGTCTTGCCTTCACCGGCTTTCCGTATGCGATTGCATTACGTACCGGCAATCCCGTCGCCGTCAACAACGCATTCTTGTTGTTCTTCCCATTTGCATTCCTCACCACCGCGTTCATTCCTCAAGAACAAATGACGGGTTGGCTATCCACCGTCGCTGACTACAACCCCACGACGTACTTGCTCGCTGGCATGCGCTCGCTCATCCTCACCGGATGGGACGGAACGGCGATCTTCCAGGCCGCACTCGCCATTGTTCTCGTGGGTGCTATCTCATTTACATTGGCGTTTGCCGCACTTCGCGGCAGAGTGAAGCACCGGTAACTGAAAGACCCCCATGACCAGCCTTGCTAACGATCCATTTATTGCCGCCGCTCACGGACAACGCGCAAGTCGTACGCCTGTCTGGTTCATGCGTCAGGCCGGTCGTAGTCTTCCCGAATATCGCGCGGTGCGTGGCAGTGGAAGCATTCTCGATGCGATCAAAAAGCCCGACCTCTCTGCGGAAATCACCTTGCAACCGGTGCGACGTTACGGAGTAGACGCAGCAGTGTTGTATTCCGACATTGTGGTCCCCGCGCATGCGGTGTCTTTCGGAATTGATGTCGCACCAGGAACCGGACCTGTCGCGGAAAAACCATTTCGTGATGAATCAGACATGGCGCGGTTGCGCGAACTGCAACCAGAAGATGTGTCGTATGTGTCCGACACTGTTGATCTCTTGGTACGCGAACTTCAGATTCCCCTTCTTGCGTTTGCCGGCGCACCATTCACAGTTGCGAGTTATCTCATTGAAGGACGGCCAAGTCGCACGTACCAAAACACACAGCAACTCATGCGCGCGAACACCGCGTTGTGGCATGCACTGATGGAACGACTCACGCAGCACTCCGTCACTTTTATTTCCACCCAAATTTCTCACGGCGCAGAAGCATTTCAATTATTTGATTCGTGGGCGGGTTCATTATCGCGAGCTGATTACGACACATACGTACGCCCACACAGTGCGCAAGTGTTCGCACAACTACGTGAACGTCATCCGAATGTTCCCGGTATTCACTTTGGAATCGGTTGTGATCATTTGCTTGAATCAATGAACGCTGTTGGAAATGCAGTAATTGGTCTCGATTGGCGCACTCCAATTCGCGCTGCACGCGCGCGTTTGGGTGTCAACACCGTGGTGCAAGGAAATCTTGATCCGGCTCTCGTGCTTGCAGGACAAGACATCGCAATTGCCGGCGCCGATGACGTTCTCGCAGGTAACGATGCCCACCCAGGACACATCTTCAACTTGGGGCATGGAGTACAACCAGACACCGACCCCGATGTTTTGCATGAAGTCGTGAAACACGTTCATGAAAGGACAACTCGATCATGACCACTGCCCATACCGCAGTCGTCGTCATGGCCTACGGCACCCCCCGTTCGCGTGAAGACATCCTCCCCTATTACACAGACATTCGCCGTGGTCGCGCGCCAACTCCGGAGTTGCTGAAAGAACTCGAAGATCGTTATGAAGCAATTGGTGGCTTGTCTCCCCTGGCACAGATCACCGACGCGCAAGCCGACGCGATTCAACAAGCACTAAACAACATTGCTCCCGGCGAGTACCACGTCGTGCTGGGCCTCAAGCACGCAAAACCATTCGTTGAAGATGCGGTGCATGAAGTTGCACGCATGGGAATCAAAAAGATCGTGGGTGTTGTCCTTGCTCCGCACTTTTCTTCGTATTCAATTGGTCAGTACGTGGGTCGCGTTCGTGACACAGCGACCGAATACGGCATCGAAGTGCGCGGGGTCGAATCATGGGCGACGGAACCTGCTTATGTTGACTTTCTTGCTCGCGACATGAAAGAAAAGCTCGCGTCGATGCCAGAGCGCACAAAAGTGTTGTTCACCGCGCATTCGTTGCCACAACGAATCATTGACGGTGGCGATCCGTATCCCGATGAGTTGCGCAGCACTGCAGAAGCCGTCGCATCGCAGTTGGGACTATCGCAATGGTCTCAATGGTCAATTGCATGGCAGTCAGCTGGTCGTACACCTGAACCATGGATTGGCCCCGACATCTTGGCCGTTATCGATGACTTTGCGGCAACTCGCACAACGGATGAACCAATCGATGGCGTACTCGTGAGCGCATGCGGTTTTGTGGCCGATCACCTCGAGGTGTTGTATGACCTCGACATCGAAGCGGCACAACATGCCAACGCGCGCGGACTGCAATTTGCTCGCACTGCCAGTGTGAACGATGACCCAACGGTGATGGCGGCACTTGCTGCGCGTGTCATTTCGGCATGACATCACCCAAGCGTGTAGTTGTTGTTGGCGCAGGCATTACTGGGCTCACTGCTGCATTCTCACTCGCGTCGCAATCCGCTCAATCACTTGAAATCACGGTGCTCGATGCCAACGACCGCACAGGTGGTCTCATTCGCACGTCACCTTTCGCTGGTCTCGACGCTATCGATGAAGGTGCTGACGCATTTCTGTCCCGCGTGCCGTGGGCAACGCAGCTTGCAAACGATCTCGGCCTCACTGGTGCATTGACGTCGCCATCTGCATCGCATGCATGGATTTGGCACGAGAAGATGCATCCGATTCCCGGAGACATCATGCTGGGAGTTCCGGCGTCTATTGGCGCATTTGGAACGAGTCGATTGTTTTCAAGCACGGGAAAACTACGTGCCGGTTTAGACCTCGTTCTTCCCCGCACAAAAAATAACGATTGCATTGGTGATTACATTCGTCGACGTTTCGGCGCACAAGTACAAGAACGTTTAGTTGATCCTCTCGTGGGAAGTATTTACGCAGCAGACACCGACAACTTCAGCATTGAAGCAGTGCCACAGATTGCAGCACTGACCTCGTCGCGAAGCATGCTGCTTGCAGCACGCAAAGCGCGCTCCCAGACAGTGTCAGATGCACCGGTGTTCGCCACTCCCTTGCGTGGTGTGGGCGCAATGATTGCGACGTTGGAGCAACGTGTTGTATCTCTTGGCGTGCACATCAAGACACACAACACAGTGTCAAATATTGAACGCAATGGTGCCACGTATTACGTCACCACGCAACATGATCGCATTGAAGCTGACGCCGTGATCTTGGCGTCTCCAGCGGCGCACACGGCAAAATTCATCGCCTCCCTGAGTGCGGATGCTGCACACTCGCTCTCGCAGTGGGATCACGCGGATGTCATCTTGGTGACTCTCTCCATCCCGCGAGATCAATGGTCAGACACTTTGACAGGAAGCGGCTACCTCGTACCCAAACCTGATCAACGCTGGGTGACTGCAGTGTCGTTCGGTTCTAATAAATGGGCGCACTGGAACAACGAAAACAACGACATGATTCTTCGCGCATCACTTGGTCGTGACAGAGTTGAAGTAATGCATCTTTCTGATGACGACGTGGTGAATTTGGTGCTCGCCGATCTCACATTGCATCTTGGTCGCGACATCACCCCGCGCGAGACACGAATTACACGATGGCACGATGCATTCCCGCAATATCGGCCACATCATTTTTCTACTCTCACTCGCATCGAAAAAACTCTGAATACAGAGTGTCCTGGCGTGTTCCTCGCTGGCGCTAGCTACAGGGGAATCGGCATTCCTGCGTGCGTACAACAAGCACGAAACGTCGCTCAAACCACGGCGGAGTATCTCTCTAATCTGGCAGACTAGACACCGATGTCACGCCTCGCCTCGCGCTCGTTTCGCCTCGGGTTCGTTCTCGGAATCGCGAGCACCCTGATCATCGGGCCTATTGGCGGAGCCGTGAACGCGTCGAACACTTCGGGTGATGTTTCTACGAGCGAAACGAATACTGAATCTGCTCAACAACCGAAAAAGACAACAAAGAAAAAGACAACAAAAAACGACAGTGCCAAAGAGCAAAAGAAGTCCCAGGGCTCCAGTGCTCGGCTTCCCCGCGAGGGAACACGACTCGGAATGATGTTCATTCCGCGTTTGAAAATGCGCAGTGCCATTGTCGAAGGAGTCACTGACCCCATGTTTGACATTGGAATGGGACACTGGCCCGGCACCGCAATGCCTGGGGAGCGCGGCAATGCCGTATACGGTGGCCATCGCACCGCAGGTCAGGCTCCCTTGTATTACGTTGAACGTCTCAAAGTTGGCGATCCGATCATTGTTCTGAATGGTCTCAGAAAAGTTGAATACCGCGTCATCTCAAAACGCATCGTGAAACCAACTGCATTGTGGATCACTCACCAGTCCTCTGGCAGCATGCTGACGCTCTTTAGTTGTCACCCTCGGGGATCCACCAAAGAGCGCTACGTCATTCAAGCATTACTGAAGAAATGACCCCACTACTTTTGCGCAACCTCGTTGCTGGGTTGTGTGTGGCCGCGTCAATGCCACCGTGGGGTTGGTGGCCACTGGCTTTTATCGGCATCGCTATCTACGGAGCTGCACAACTTCGTGAGTCTGTGTCCCATAAACAGCGTGCCCTAATGGCCTTCACCTTTGGCGTTGGGTGGTTTCTTCCGTCCGTTGCGTGGATGTGGTTTATGACCGCACCGGGATACGTCGTTGCAATAGTTTTTTTTGCCGGACTTCATGCATTGGCTGCGTGGTGGTCAAGTTCTTACATGTCCTCCACCCCACGCAAACACTCAGCCGGACTCGCCCTGTCACACACCTTGGTGGAAACACTGCGGTTATCTTTTCCTTTTGGTGGAGTTCCACTTGCAACATTGGCCATTGGTCAAGCGCGCAGTCCCATGGTGTGGCTTGCCCCACTCGGTGGAGTGATCCTCATCACGTACATGATGTTTCGCATCTGTATAAAACCGGGTCGACTTCGCGCGGTGGGTGTCTTGGTTCTCTTATTCCTCGTTGCACTGGTATGGACTCCCACATCGAAAACTGGTGAGTCACTTCGTATTGCTTTGGTGCAAGGTGGAGGCGAACAAGGAACTCGAGCCGTCAACACGGATCCTCGCGTCGTCTTTGAGCGCCATCTTGATGCAACACAAACGATTGAATCTGGAGCAGTTGACATGGTTATCTGGCCAGAGAATGTTATTGACGTCGTCAATTTCGAAGACAGTCGTGAACGACTTGAAATTGCGCAAGAGGCGAAACGTTTGGGCGTCCCCATTTCGGTGGGCATTACAGAAGACATCGAGCAAGGTGATGTTGACGGTTTTCTCAACGCTCAAGTAGTGATCGAAACTAACGGCGAAATTTCAGATCGTGTCGACAAAGTGCGACGCGTCCCGTTCGGGGAATACATGCCGTTACGCGGATTTCTTTCTGCACTCGGCGCGCCAACTGATCTAGTACCGCGAAACGCAATCGAAGGCGAAGGACCAGCGGCATTAGACATCGCGGGAACAACAGCAGGCGTGGTGATCTCATGGGAAGTCTTCTTTGGCGGCAGAGCAAATGAGGGAATCGTTCACGGTGGCGAATTCATCATGAACCCGACGAACGGTTCGAGCTACACGTGGACGATTCTGCAAACGCAGCAAGTTGCCTCATCACTCTTGCGCGCACGTGAACAAGGTCGATGGGTTGCGCAAGTATCACCCACGGGATTTTCTGCATTCATTACACCAACAGGTCGCGTTCTTGATCGCACAAAGGTGAGCGAGCAAAAGGTGATCATCGCAAACGTTCCCATGCGCACAGGTCAAACGCTGTATTCACGTCTTGGCAATGCACCGTACGTTGTCGCGTTGTTTCTTGCCTGGGGTGTGCTCAGCGCTCCGGCACTACGGCGGCCCCGTTCCAAGGTGGCTACCGCCCAGTAGCCTGAGACTTCTATGTCCCCCTCGGCGGATCCAAATGGTCCTTTGCGCATCGCATACCTCACCTACCGAGGAAAACCCCATGTGGGTGGACAAGGCGTCTACACCCGCCACCTCACCAAGGCCCTCGTTGATCTTGGCCACCACGTTGAGGTCTACGGTGGTCAGCCGTATCCCGTTCTGGACGAACGCGTGCCGATGCATCAATTGCCCAGCCTCGACATCTTTAACGATCAGTACCCCGGGCGCTTCCCCGCATACTGGGAATTAAAGACGTGGCCCGATTGGGTGGAAGTCGGACAGTTCCTGCGCGGGACATTTGGGGAGCCAAAGTCATTCAGTATTCGTGCGCGCCGCGCATTATCGAAACGTCTTGGCGACTTCGACATTGTGCATGACAATCAGTGTCTTGGCACCGACATCTTGAAGATCGAAAAGATGATTCCCACCGTTGTGACGTTGCATCATCCCATTACCAAGGACCGCAAACTGGAAATGGATCACGCACCGAACTGGTGGAAACGCGCCGGAGTTTCACGTTGGTATTCATTCGTCAAGATGCAAGGCAATGTTGCGAGTCAGATGCCACGAATCGTTGTGGTCAGCGAAAACAGTATCAAAGACATTCACGAAGACATGGGTGTTTCTCTTGATCGGATGCGCCTCGTTCCCGTTGGCGTCGACCCCGAATTGTTCTCACCACTTCCTCACGTTCAACGTAAAGCGGGACATCTCATCACCACCGCGTCAGCCGACGTTGCATTGAAGGGTCTTTCATATCTCCTCGAAGCAATGGCAAAACTGCGAACAGAGCGCGATGTTTCGCTCACCATTATCGGTAAACCAAAATCCGGTAAAAGTGCAGACCTCATCGAGAGTCTCGGCTTGTCTGACTGCATTTCATTTGTGTCTGGCGTTCCTGACGAACGCATTGTTGAGTTGTATGCGGAGGCTGAGCTCGCCATCGTGCCGAGTTTGTATGAAGGTTTTAGTCTCCCCGCAATCGAAGCGATGTGCACGGGAACATGTCTTGTCGCAACAGATGGTGGAGCGCTTCCAGAAGTCACCGGCACAGACGGCGACACGGTGCTCAGTTGTCCCGCGGGCGACGCAGGCGCCCTTGCAGCGGCGATTGCGAGCGGTCTTGATGACGCAGAGCTTCGTGCACGAGTTGGCGCGGCAGGCCGACAGCGTGTGGTGGAACGGTGGAGTTGGCGTCACTGCGCCGCACTCACTGTCGAGCAATATCGCGAAGTGCTCGCCATGCCTCACAACATCGCCAAGTCGCGCAGAAATGCGCGCAAGTAGGACACGCAGTTATGTTGACGATTCGTTTTGACACACTCGGGCTACAACCCGGTGATCGCTTTCTTGATGCTGGCGCCGGCTTCGGACGACATGCTTTTGCGGCCGCGCGTATGGGTGCCGTCGTCACCGCACTCGATTACGCCGAAGATGAATTGGTGTCCACCCGCAACACATTTGCCGCGATGCTCACATCATCGGAAATTAATGAACAATCATTTGGTGGCGTGCTACGAGGCGATGCGACGCGTTTGCCATTTGCAGACAACACGTTTGATTGCGTGGTTACATCTGAAGTGCTCGAACATATTCAAGATGACGTCAGCGCGATTGCGGAGCTCACTCGGGTGCTCAAGCCAGGTGGACGACTCGGTGTCACCGTTCCCACGATGTGGCCAGAGAAAATCAACTGGATGCTGTCGGAGGAATACCACGCACCGCTCAGCCCTGGTGGGCATGTGCGTATCTACAGTGCAACAGAACTGAAAGCAAAGTTGCGAGCTGCCGGCCTCAACGTTGACACCACTCATCACGCACATGCGCTGCATTCTCCGTATTGGTGGTTGAAATGCGCGGTGGGACCATCCAATGATGCACATCCTCTCGTTGCGAAATACCGCAAATTTCTTGA
>Ga0169931_10013651_pt1 | contig 11070 bp, 8 predicted proteins | sample Kivu_15m_20L_FD_129675 | JGI IMG/M metagenome (GOLD analysis project Ga0169931, IMG submission 129675) | Freshwater microbial communities from Lake Kivu, Western Province, Rwanda to study Microbial Dark Matter (Phase II) - Kivu_15m_20L... | ecosystem: Environmental > Aquatic > Freshwater > Lake ... | reverse complement strand
GCTGATGCGGTGAATGCTGCTTATACTGATGCAAATAAGTTCACCCCCGGCGCACAGGGGTTAGGAATTAACTCTGCTGTGTTCTTTGGTTGGAGAGGGCGACAGTATTTATCCATTAACGACAGTACAGCAGGTTTCCAATCCAATAACGATTTAGTTCTGTACGTAGAACGGTTTACCTTCGCTGCGGGTACTCTCAATGTGGATAGCTACTTTATATAATGACATAGCGAATTTTGCCCAAGTGAGGTACATCTAAATGGGCAACAGCTTATCTACTACCGAGATATGTAAGGATCTACACTGCCAATTTCAAACTCACAGGCGCGAGAAACAACTTCAGGCGGTAATTCATCAAAACTCACCAAGGGTAAGTAATTGGGGTTGTCCATCAGTTCCTTAGCCAACAAAAAACCAGCAATTGTCCAAGTTTGATACTTCCTGGCTTGTTTACCAATTAAACGTCCCTTTTTACCATCATAATACTCCGGCCATTCATCTTCACTCAAACGTGCCTTAGCAATTTCCACAGCCTTTCTAGCCAAACCACCTTTATGAGTTTTTACAGATGCTGCGGCCAACATCCACATCAACACAGGCCAACTACCAGCATTATGATATGACCAGGGAATATTTTTCGGGTCACATCCGGTGACAATTTTGTACTCTTCATTTTCCAAAGCGGGAAAACAGATTTTCATAGGCATATCGCCCACCAAGTCTTCCCATCTTTCGTCAATTAAAGTCATAATTGCTTGTGACTGTTCCTCACTAGCTAAATCAGAAATAACGGCCATCAAGTTACCCACCGCAAAAAAACGAGTATCTAACTGTGACGGACCGACATTACCAGCTAAATAACCACCTCGTCGCGGTAGCCACTTATCCAATTCGTAATAAGGAAGTGAGTCCACATAGATATTAAATAAATTCACTGCGCCTTTGCCATACTCCTCACTCTTAAAACGATAAATTGCATTGAGACGATTAATATCTATCCAATAATGGTGGCGAATATGAGCGCATAAAAGCGGTAAGCGCTTATCAATAGCTGCGACTATGTCTTGATTACCTTGACAAATCAGCATTTCACGAGCCGCTCGCAAAGCCGCATAAAATAAAACTTGAATTTCTAGAGGATGGCCATAAATCCCCATACGCCGGTCAATCATGCAAGCACCATCAGGAACTAACAGAGTCGGGTACATATCAAAGCGATTAGCCAAGCAAATTTCCATAATTAACCGAATACCATGCTGGAAATCTGCCTGATAGGCTATGGAATAATCCTTAGTGGCCATTACATATGCACGCAATACAATAATCCACCACAAACAAGAATCCACAGGAGTAACTCTAGCGATCGCGTGTTCCCCGAAATCCGCCTCTAAATATTCCTGTCCATTTTCGCAGACAACCTTAAAGCTAGCCGGTATCAAACCGCGCCCCGGCTTATAAGCATCTAATTCTCTTTCTTTCGGTTGTAACTTCAAAGTTTCCTCTAGGAAATTACGAACAATATCTGTTTTCCCCTTAATCAAAAAAATCAACGCTGAAGAAACAAAATCCCGAACAAAGCACTGATCATAATTCAGTGCTTCCACTGAAACATCATAAGCGGCTACAGTGCCAATGGGGCGGCCTTGATAATAGAGAATTGAATTCTCTAGCGCCCGCCATGCCTGTTCCTCTATATTCTCATCTGTGACTAACTCATTAATTGGCATCGCTAGAGCAACTCCATTGAGGGGGTAAATTTTTAGTAGATGCAGCTGGATAGATTCTTGATGCTATTGTAAGCACAACAAAAAGCATATTTTCAATAGCAAATTGTTTGCCGAAAACCAATTATAGATAATAACTTAAGTTACAAATTTTTCCGCCATTGCCAGACGGCTAATCAGACTATTCCCCTATAATTTATTAATTTATAATGTTTTGGCAGAATATGCAATATCAAAGCCAAAAAAATTTGGAGAGTAATATTTAACCATAAGTGCATATTTTACTTAAATTATCAATAATATGGTTAAATATTAAGAGTTGTTCATTTACTGACCTGATGAAAAAAAATCAGGGATATTTAAAGAGTCTATCTTGTGTAAAACTAATATCAGTAATAACAAATAGCCATTAATATGACTTCAGTTTTTCCCCACAAAAAAGCCAAAGCCCTCAAACCCACTAGCCGTCGTCCGGCTAAAGACCTTTGTAGCGAGTGCGGACTGTGTGATACATATTATATCCACTATGTCAAGGAAGCCTGCGCTTTTATCAATCAGCAAATACAGACTTTAGAAGCACAAACCCACAAGCGATCGCGTGACCTAGACAACGAAAACGAATTATACTTTGGTGTACATCAAGACATGATGGCCGCCAGGAAACAGCAGCCCATAGAAGGCGCACAATGGACAGGAATAGTTAGTAGCATAGCCATTGAAATGCTCAACCATGGCTTAGTAGAAGGCGTTGTTTGTGTGCAAAACACCAAAGAAGACCGCTTTCAGCCCATGCCCGTCATCGCCCGTACCCCAGAAGAAATACTAGCAGCAAGAGTAAACAAACCAACATTATCTCCCAACCTTTCTATTTTAGAACAAATAGAACAATCAGGGATGAAAAAATTATTAGTCATTGGCGTAGGTTGCCAAATTCAAGCCCTGAGAGCGGTAGAAAAACAACTAGGCCTAGAAAAACTCTATGTCTTAGGGACACCTTGCGTAGATAACGTCACCCGCGCCGGACTGCAAAAATTCCTAGAAACCACCAGTCACTCACCCCACACAGTAGTACATTATGAATTTATGCAAGACTTCCGCATACACTTCAAACATGAAGATGGCTCCATTGAGAAAGTGCCATTTTTTGGGCTAAAAACCAACCAACTAAAAGATGTGTTTGCTCCTTCCTGTATGACTTGCTTTGATTACGTCAACTCCCTAGCAGATTTAGTAGTCGGTTACATGGGCGCACCCTTTGGCTGGCAATGGATTGTAGTCAGAAACGACACAGGTAAAGCCATGCTAGACTTAGTTCAAAACCAGATAGACACCCAGCCGGTCATGTCCCAAGGAAACCGGAAACCAGCAGTACAACAAAGTATTCCCGCATATGATCAAGGTATAACTATACCCATGTGGGCAGCCAAACTCATGGGTATAGTGATTGAAAAAATCGGGCCCAAGGGTTTAGAATACGCCAGGTTTTCCATTGATTCCCATTTCACCAGGAATTATTTATATGTGAAGCGGAATTATCCAGGGAAGTTAGAGCATCATCTGCCAGAATTTGCCAAAAAGATAGTACAGCAGTATAAGTTACCCGATTAGTTCTCATCCTCCCAGAGAAGTAATCAAGCCTGTAATCTCATTCTCAATCATTCCTCTTTGCGCCTTTGGGTCTCTGGGTGAAATTAACCAATCATACCTGATTAAAACCCACAGCATCCATTGCCGCCTCTAAGGCGATCGCCACATGAGTCCAGTGAGTCCCCCCTTGACAATAAACTACATAGGGTTCCCGCAAAGGTCCATCAGCGGAAAACTCTAAAGTACTACCTTCAATGAATGTCCCCCCAGCCATGACCACTTGGCTTTCGTATCCCGGTATATCATCGGGGATGGGGTCTAAGTAGGAACCCACAGGGGAATGCTCCTGTATAGCTTTACAAAAAGCAATTAGCTTGGCAGCAGAACCGAGTTTAATGGCTTGAATCACATCTCCACGGGGTGCAAAGGGTGGGGGATTCACTGGATAACCCAATTTATCAAACACATAACCTGTTAAATGAGTTCCTTTCATAGCTTCCCCTACCATTTGGGGCGCTAAAAATAAGCCTTGGAACAATAGACGATTTTGGTCAAAGGTAGCACCCCCATAACTACCAATACCAGGTGCGGTCAAGCGACAAGCTGCTGCTTCCACTAAGTCAGCCCGACCAGCGACATAACCCCCAGCTGTGACAATGGTTCCACCAGGATTTTTGATTAATGACCCCGCTATTAAGTCAGCACCAACTTCTGTGGGTTCTTTGGTTTCTATGAATTCCCCATAACAGTTATCTACAAAACAAACTGTATTAGGGTTTTGCTGTTTAACTAAGTAAACGATTTTCTCTATGTCGGCAATTGATAAGCTCGATCGCCAGGAATATCCGCAAGAACGCTGAATTAATACTAAACGGGTATTTTCAGATATGCCAGTACTTAGAGAATGCCAATCTATAGTTCCCTGTGGGGTTAGCTCCAATTGGCGGTAATTTATGCCAAACTCAATCAGAGAACCTTGGCCCTTACCCCGTAAACCAATGACCTCCTCTAGGGTATCGTAGGGAGAACCCACCACTGCTAACATTTCATCCCCAGGACGGAGAACACCAAACAAAGCGCAAGCGATCGCATGAGTTCCAGAAACAAATTGCACCCGCACCGCCGCGGCTTCAGCCCCCATGACTTGGGCAAAAACTTCATCTAAGGTTTCTCGTCCTAAGTCATCGTGACCATAACCACTAACACCAGCGAAATGGTGCGCCCCCACACGGTGATAACGAAAAGCATCCAAGACTTTTTTAAGATTATCCTTGACCTGAGCGTCAATTCCAGAAAAAATCTTTAATAGTGCCTGTTCTGCTTGGCGCAACTGTTCTGATCCGTTCATTAGTTCCTCTTTTGCAAAAAAAAATAGTCAAATAGGCGAATTTTTATATCCCGCAGGTTAGGCTAGATAATATCAAATCGGGTTATTGCATGACAATTGCTACTTCAACTAAACCTCAAATCAACTGGGTAAATACCCTGTTTTTCGTTGTCCTGCACATCGGCGCTTTATTTGCTTTGGTTCCCAGTAACTTTAGCTGGAATGCTCTCGGTGTAGCTTTATTACTATACTGGGTAACTGGTGGACTAGGTATTACTCTGGGATTTCACCGCCTGGTTACTCACCGCAGCTTTCACAGTCCTAAATGGCTAGAGTATTTCTTGGTTTTGTGCGGGACTTTAGCCTGTCAAGGCGGACCAATTGAGTGGGTAGGTACACACCGCATTCATCATTTACATTCTGATACTGACTCAGACCCCCATGACTCCAATAAAGGTTTCTGGTGGAGTCATATCGGTTGGCTGATTTATCATTCTCCCTCTCACTCTGACGTTCCTCGCTTCACCAAAGACATTGCCGAAGACTCAGTTTATCAGTTTTTACAAAAATATTTTATTCTGATTCAGGTGGTACTGGGTTTATTCCTCATCTACCTAGGGGGCTGGTCTTTTGTGGTTTGGGGAATATTTGTTCGCATTGTCTGGGTCTATCACTGCACCTGGCTAGTGAATAGCGCCACTCATAAATTTGGTTATCGCAGTCATGATTCTGGCGATCGCTCCACCAACTGCTGGTGGGTAGCCCTGCTAGTATTTGGCGAAGGCTGGCATAATAATCATCATGCCTATCAATACTCAGCCCGTCACGGCTTGGAATGGTGGGAAATTGATTTAACTTGGATGACAATTCAACTCCTGCAATTGTTCGGTTTGGCCACTAATGTCAAGCTGGCGAACAGAAAGCAGTAATTTTCAGTTCATTGGTAAGTAGTGGATAAATTCCCTGATTTATTCACTATTGCCCACAGCGAATATTTTCAGCCAACTAAGCCAACTAAGCCAACTAAGCCAACTAAAATAGTATCGCTGTGTGACCAATGGTTGCTATAATCCAAGACGCTAATGTTAAGAAACTTTACGACCAATTACCTCATAGGTGACTTGGGAGTAAAGCTTATTGTTTTCCAAGTGTTCATGACTACATCAATAATCAATAGCCAGAAACCAGGTGAAGACCTGGGCGATTCCAGCCTGAAACTCACAGATATTATCAAAACCTTGCCACGGGAATGTTTTCAGCACAACCGTCGTAAAGCCTGGAGTCAAGTATTCCTCAGTGTCCTGATGGTGGGTTTGGGTTACTATATTTTGACCATCAGCCCTTGGTTTCTCCTACCCTTAGCTTGGATTTTTACAGGTACTGCTTTAACAGGTTTTTTTGTGATTGGCCATGATTGTGGTCACAGGTCTTTTGCTAAAAGTCGTTGGGTAAATGATTTAGTAGGGCATTTATTCATGATGCCTTTGATTTACCCCTTTCACAGTTGGCGGATTAAGCATAATCATCACCACAATCATACCAACAAGCTGGATGAAGATAATGCTTGGCATCCCATTAGAACACAGGTGTTTGCCAATTGGACTCCTTTCCAGCAGTTTACCTTTAAAGGATTCATGCGTAACCGTCTCTGGTGGGTAGGTTCCATTGGACATTGGGCAGTGGTACATTTTGATTGGCGCAAATTTAAAACCAAAGACCAATCAAGCGTTAAGCTTTCCGTCGCTGTAGTAGTCTTGTTTGGAGCGATCGCTTTTCCTCTTCTCATTACCACAACGGGTATATGGGGATTTGTGAAATTTTGGTTTCTTCCCTGGATAGTGTACCATTTTTGGATGAGTACCTTTACTATTGTTCACCACACAGCCTCTGATGTTCCTTTTCAGACAGCTAACCAGTGGAATGAAGCTTTAGCACAGCTATCTGGTACTATTCATTGTGACTATCCCCATTGGATAGAAATTCTCTGCCACGATATTAATGTCCACGTCCCCCATCATATTTCTACTGCTATTCCTTCTTATAATTTGCGGCTTGCCTACAGCAGCATCAAAGAAAATTGGCAGCCTTATCTACATGATGAGTGTAAGTTCTCCTGGTCGCTAATGAAGCAAATTACCGACCAATGTCAACTATACCAAACCCATATTGGCTATCAGACATTCAACGAATATTACGCAGGAAAATAGCATTTTCTGGCAATACAGATTCTGGTGATTCTTTGGTGAGATTAAACTCCCACATGAATTACCAGAGATTATCTTCTTGTGTATTAGTCCAAGCTGATACTCAAGATTTGTCAAAAAAAGTCCGATATATATCCCACCAAAGAATCTAGTGCAATCAAACACCATCCCTTTCAATAATTCTGATCACCCTCAATTGTCCGAGAACACAACCCAACTCCCCTTTACGCTTCAGGATTTGAAAGCTGCAATACCCCCTGACTGCTTTCAGCCCAACGTCACCAAATCCCTATTTTTCTTTTTTCGTGACATCTTGATTATTAGTCTGCTGTATGCAGTAGCTCATTATCTAGATTCTTGGTATTTTTGGCCTGTTTTTTGGGTCATGCAGGGAACAATGTTTTGGGCCTTGTTTGTGGTGGGACATGACTGCGGACACCAGTCTTTTTCTAAGCAACAATGGCTCAATAATCTAATTGGACATTTATCTCACACACCCATATTAGTTCCTTATCACGGTTGGAGAATTAGCCACAGAACCCATCACAAAAATACTGGCAATATTGATAATGATGAAAGTTGGTATCCCGTGACCAAATCTCAGTATACAGAAATGCCATTACTGCAAAAAATAGGTAGGTATTACGTTTTTCTTTTGGCTTATCCTGTGTATTTGTTCAAGCGTTCTCCCGGTAAAGAAGGTTCTCACTTTTTACCCAGTAGTCCCCTATTTAAGCCCTCGGAAAAATGGGATGTAATCACCAGTACCGTACTTTGGCTGTGCATGGTGGGTTTATTGGGTTTCCTCACTTATACATGGGGTTGGATGTGGTTAATTAAATACTACGCTATGCCCTATATTGTGTTTGTGATTTGGCTAGATTTAGTGACATTTTTACATCATACCGAGCCAGATATTCCTTGGTATCGTGGGGAAGAGTGGACTTTTTTAAAAGGTGCTATTTCTAGTATTGATAGAGACTACGGTTTTATCAATCACATTCATCATGATATCGGTACTCATGTTGCCCATCATATCTTCTTGAATATGCCTCACTACAATTTAGTCAGGGCCACAGAAGCGATTAAACCAATTATGGGTGAATACTTCCGCTCATCTCAAGAGCCAATTTGGAAATGTTTATGGCGTTCTGCCGTTAGCTGTCATTTTGTCCCAGATACTGGTGGTAAGGTTTACTACAGTTCTAAGTAAAAAAAGAAACATTAAGTCCGCACAAGCGGACTTTTTTTGTATCTCACATTCCGCACCCCAGAAACCCAGCAAACATCCTCTAAGCAGTGCGAAAACGGGCTAATTCTTCACCAGTTTTCGCATCATGGGCGTGAACAGTACACACCAAACAAGAATCAAATGATCGCGCCACGTGACCAACTTCCACAGGGTCCGTAGAATCTTCAATGGGTGTCCCTATTAAGGCTTGTTCGATGGGGCCGCGTTTACCTTCACTGTCACGGGGTCCAATATTCCAAGTACCAGGAGTAATTACTTGGTAATTTTTAATCTTACCTTCTTGTACTTCAACCCAGTGAGACAAAGCGCCCCGGGCTGCTTCTGTCGCACCCCAACCCTGTCCATCTTTTTCTGTTGGTTTGATATACCAAGGGTCGTTTAATTTCAATTCTCGTAAGCAGTGTTGGGCTTGGCGATATAACTTGACAATTTCATGAAGTCGTGCTAACTGACGCAGATGAACACTAGCACCACCCAAGCGCTTAAAAGCATCTAAAATAAATCCGTCATGATGTTGCCAAGATTCACCATGATTACCACCAGCTACTAACTGCCTAGCTAACGGACCCGCTTCTAACCGCCCAAAGTCTTGGTGAAGTACAGCACTAGACCAAGAATAAGCATTTTCAAAGTCTTTAGTATTTGAGACTCTGGGTTTAGTAGTGCGATCGCTGGGGTGAACATCTGCCGTTCCCTCATCATACCAGGAATGAGTAGTATTTTCCCGCAGCAAGGACTGATCCATTGAAGCGTGAGTATCGCTGAAACTATCATACACACCATTTTTCATAAACATGGCAGTATTTCGCCCTGGGATAGTTGGTTTTTGGTATTTGTCTTCATGGGGTAAATACCCCCAAGTTACATATTTACCCACACCAGCCCCATATCTATCCAGACCGATATCTAAACCCATACGCCAATAAAAACCCAGGTCTGACTCACGATGATTGGGGTTTTCATCTAACCAAGCCATAAAATCATCATAGGTGCGGATTTGTTCATATCGTTCTAAGGAACAGCCTAACCACACTGGTTCTAACCAATTGGTGCGGAAGTATTCCAGAATTGCCCAAGCGCGGGTAATGTCTGTGAGGGTGGGGGCGCACATCACACCACCGGGAACCATGTAACTAGAATGAGGCCATTGTCCGCCGAAAAGGGCATAAATTTCGACGGGTTTACCGGAAATTGTCACGCCGAGTTCATAAGACTTACCAGTAAAAGCCGCAAACCTGCGACAAGCTTCTTCATAAAAGCGGCTACTGCGGTAATTTTTATTGGTTAAGTCAATAGCAAACAAACCATAAAAGTATCGTGGTATACTTTGTATGGTTTCCACAATTTGACCCAAATTTCTGGCCAATATGGCATTACGAGGAACTTCCGTACCCCAAAGGGTGTCTAATGCCCAGGATGCACTGGTGAGATGGGAACCGCCACAAATACCACAAATGCGGGGTGTAACAATTAAGCCTGCTTGGGGGTCTTTGCCGCGTAAAATAATTTCAAATCCCCGAAACATTTCCGCCTGTGTCCAGGCGTTAACTACCTGCCCATCTTCAATATCTACTCGCACATCTAAATCCCCTTCCACTCTACCCACAGGGGAAATATCTAATGTTTGAATCGTCATTCTCCTCTCCTTCAAGTAGTTTTAAACAGTAAAAAAGTCCTCCTCTGCCCAAGGCGGCATGGTGTCTTTAGCTACCATTGTCAGTAAGGCGTAATCTTTGGCTTTGACTCCTGGAGGTAATTCTTTGGGAACGCCCATGATGGTTTGGGTTTTAAAGACTGTTCCGGGCTGGAGGTCAAAGAAGGGAAATTCTGGTTCTGTACAACCTATACAAGGCATCCCTGCGCGGGTTTTTGAGGAGACGCGGTTCCATAAAGTGCGGTTACAGGATGAATGTGTCATGGGACCACGACAACCTAGGTCATAATATAGGCAGCCTTTCCGTTGACCAAATTCTTGGGTTGATGCTTTATAGGCAAAATGAATGTTGCGAGTACAGCCTGTTTGGGTGTAGGTGTTGAAGAAGGTTTGAGGGCGTTGCAGTTCATCCAAGGCAATATCTGCTATGCGTCCTGTGGCGATGGCTACTAATATCTGGGTAATCCAATCGGGATGGGCTGGACATCCGGGAATGTTGATGACTGGTAACCCGGCTTGGGAGACAAAATCTTTACCTAAGAAACCGCCTTTTTCACGCTTGAGATATTGCAAGCCTTGTGATTCACTGGGGTTGGGTGACATGGCGGGTATGCCTCCCCATGTGGCACAGTCTCCCACGGCTACAATAAATTTAGCTACTTGGCACAGGTCTTTTAACCACTCTTTCATGGGGCGGTGGGCAAAACGGTTCCATTGCCCTGTACCGTTGGGAGCGTTAATAACGCTGCCTTCAAATACTAAGATGTCTAGGGTAATTTTACCGGAAATGCAATCCCATAACAAGGTTTGCAAGTTATCACCCATTTCTACTCCTAGGGAGGGATGCCATAAAATATTGATGCCAAAGTCGGCGATGAGGTCGCAGACTGTTGGTTCTTCGGCGTTGAGAAATGACATGGTGTTGCCTGAACAAGCGCCGCCTTGCAGCCATAGTATATTAGTCATTAGCTACACATTTTTGTATTGTTGATCATGCCGGATATGGGTGATGAGGTTTGTAGGGTATCACCTGTCTATGAATATTTATTTATTAATATAACTTATTTTTTTTCTGATGCTTGATTTATTAAATAAAAATTAATTATTACCGTACATCTAAGATGTGAAAGCAACATTGTAACACTGGCTTCTAGCCGATATTTAGCCGCGCAGCATTAACAGCTAGTGCAATTCACTCATTCTGCGCTGTTCTATTATATCGTGTAGCCAGGGAATAAATTCCCTGTCTAATAGCTAAAGTCGGTTAAAACCGACTAGTTTATGTGCAATGTTGATAAATCTTTCTCAAACCGATAAATGCT
>Ga0169931_10013650_pt1 | contig 11070 bp, 16 predicted proteins | sample Kivu_15m_20L_FD_129675 | JGI IMG/M metagenome (GOLD analysis project Ga0169931, IMG submission 129675) | Freshwater microbial communities from Lake Kivu, Western Province, Rwanda to study Microbial Dark Matter (Phase II) - Kivu_15m_20L... | ecosystem: Environmental > Aquatic > Freshwater > Lake... | reverse complement strand
GGAAATAGGTCGAGACGATCCACTTCGCGCGATTCAGAGTCTGTCGCGCATCTTCGTCGAGACCGCGAGCAATTTCTTCCTGCGCGTCACTCATCAGCGACATTGCGTACATCGCGGGACCAGAGAAACGGAAACCCAAACTTTCCTCTACAGCCTCACGCATTTGCGCGGTCGTACAGCCAAACATACTGACTTGGCGCTTTTCAGCGTCGGTCAGACCCGAGAACGTTTTAATATCATTTACCATACATTCATTATACCGCGAATGGTCGGTATTGTAAAGGGGAAAAAAATGTAGTAAAATCAATAACTTACGGAGGTTCCATAAAACCTCCTGCAATCGTCTATTGGCGGTCTTAAATTGGGGGTTGGTTTAGCTCGGGGGGGAGGTCGAAGTACCGTATTCGGACTCCTGCTTCACGAAGCATTAGTTCGGCATGTTCGATCGAGTAGTGCTTACCTGCCCCGACGCCAGCCCATGGGCGATTCGGACCGATGACTTCCTTGATTCCTGCTTGGATCAGTGCGCGTGTGCAATCAGCGCATGGCTTCGGTTCCCAGTTTAGATATGCGCGTGAGTTATTGAGAGAAACGCCAACGCGAGCGGCATTGAAGATCGCGTTGCGTTCTGCATGCTCAACCCAATGATACTTTTCTGGACGCTTCCAACGATCTTTCCAATCTTCTTCAATGCCGCGAGGAAAGCCATTGAAGCCTGTTGAAAGTACCACATTATCATCATTGACAATAATGCAACCAACTTTTGTTGATGGGTCTTTGCTTTTCTGAGCGATCAGAGCAGCCTGTAAGATAAACAATTCATCCCACGATAGTTCATCACGAATCATATAGTATTACTTAATTTCAATCTTACGAGGTTTCTGGTCATCAGGAATGACGTTTTCTAACTCAATAGAAAGAATGCCATCAGCAAGGTTCGCATCGCGAACCACTACGGTGTCAGAAAGAACAAACTGACGACTGAATGTCCGACCTGCGATTCCTTTTGTGAGGTATTCGCGATCATCTTTCTCAGTCTTTTTGCCTGTGACCTTTAGAGAGTTCTTTTCTGATGTGATTTCGATTTCATCTCTCTTGTATCCAGCAACAGCAAGTTCCACGTTAAATGTATATTCACCAGTCTTAATAATGTTCACAGGTGGAAAAGATGACGCTGATGTCAAGATATGCGCTGCGTTATCTAACGTTGCAAACACATGGTCGAAACCCAGTGTTGACGTTAGAAAGCGATCATGATTTAATATACTCGATGTGAGTGTTGTGATATTAGTCATTATATTAACTCCTTTGTAAGCAAGTTTATAGTTATGGACCCCTTATGGGCATCCAAGTTTATTTAGTCAACTAGGCAACACCAGTTGACCCAAATCCACCAGATCTTTCAGAATGTTTCTCTGGTTTTGTATTACATACAGCAATATTAAATGGTTCGTTACAAACCACCTCACCTTGAGCAATGCGATCGCCTTTGCGAATAGTCGTATGCATTTTGGAGATGTTTGTCAAAAGCACAAATACTTCTTCTTGATAGTCAACATCAACAATGCCTTCGCAGTTCGCTAGGATCAAACCTTTCTTAAGCGAAAGACCAGAGCGAGGATGGAGGCGAATGCTGTGATTTTGTAATGGTAGTTCTGTTCTAGAAATGTCAGCGAATGTTTCTATTGTTTTGCGATGATCGATTTTAAAAATCAACCCTGTTGGAATTAGCAATCGTTCTCCTGGGTAAATTTTAATTTCTTTTGTTCCCAGAGAGACTTGTCGTTCTACTGTCTCATTGAATATATCATATCCTTTTACCACACTAGTTGTTGGTTGAAAAGATAAATCAAAACAATTTGCTAAAGTAGTACCATATGTTGGTAGTTCTACGTCATCACGAAGTCGATATACGTTCAAATAAATCATAATTATCCTGCCTTATAAAAAAAGGTTTCCTCATGTTTATACTTGATTGCTTTTCCATCTACAACATCTAATATAAAACAGCCAGTGTTCCAAGGATCTGAGAAATTACCTTCACCAAAGATATCTTTGACTGCAGTTCTAATTGGCTCATGCCAACCGTAATCATGACCTGCAAGAACACCGCCATCTTTTACTTTAGGCAACCATGCTTCAATATCGCGGCGACAACCATTGTAACTGTGGTCGCCATCAATAAACACAAAATCTATAGATTGGTCTGGGTAATTTTTTGCAGCCTCAGCTGAATCGCTGCGAATCGCATTAATCTTATGCGCAACAGGTTTCACATTATCTAGAAAACGATTCATCAAATCGACACCAAATAAATCTTGAGTGCCATCTTCTAGATATCCGCCATCTGCCCAAATATCAATGCAATCAAATTTAATATCTTTACTTGCGTTGATAAGTTCTACTGCCATAAATGCAGCAGACATACCTTTCCAACTTCCAAGTTCAACAAAATGACTTCCGCTCGGAAACCTATTCACCATTTCGGTATACAATCTAGGATAGGTAAACCAATTCTCACCCATATGAGGTTCAAAACAAAAATGCTGCATCATAAAATTAAGCCTCTTTCTTTTTCTTTCCTATTGTATATTTGGAAACCAATTGCCAGTCATTCTTATCTTTGAATGGAAGAATCTTGATCTGGCTCAATGGCGCGACGTTATCTTTTGTCTTGTCTACATCAACCAATTTCACTAATCCCCATTCTGCCATCAAGTTTGCAATCGTGTTACGACGTTGAATGTCGTTGTCTGACATATTGCTTGGCTTACCGTCCAGTTCAAAGAGTTCCTTGAAGTGTACGATATAATACTTTCCTTGTTTATGGAGGATGTGACAGGATTGATAAAGAATGTTATCATTCTTTGCTGCAACACCAATGCGAGTTAGCGTCTCGCGAACTTTAAGGAAGTCGTCTTGCTTTTCTAGTGTGACTTCTACTAATTTTTCGACCATTTCAATCACCCTTATATAATTGTTTCTTCATCGCGGCGATTTGGTCGTCAGACAGAATCTTACATGCTTCCTCTGCTTTCGCATCGGAGTATCCATAGTATTCCTTGACAACACTCAAATCACGACTTTGTGCTTTTTTAAACCATTTACTATACGGTCTTTTATAAGCACGTACAATATTTAGTAAAAAGTCAGCTTGGAGTTTTTTGTCGAGGGACGGATACTTATTCATTTCGTTCGCGAACAAGACGGTATCTTTGTGGAAAGAGAGTGCTTTGTTTACCATATATGGCGAATATGCCTTCTCATCCTGTTCGTTGAGAATAAATGGTTGTTTGGTTTGTAAAATGGAAGGAATGACTTCCTTGAAGAGATCAGCCATTGAACTGACACTCACTCATCATTTCAGTCAATGCAGCCACAAGATTTAACTCTCTATCAGCAACAAAGGCATCCTGATATTGATACTTTGCTAAAATCACAACCGCATTAGGGATTGTAGACTTATCCATGATATCATAAAGACTGTCGTAAATTTTGCGATAAATTCGAGAAGAATCATCACTACCAAAGTCAGCAACCCATTTACGCATCGCAGAAAAATTTTGATCTTTCAACGAAGTTACGAGTTCATTGATCGAAACATCAGCAACACTAGTTAGAATACCCACATCAATCTTACCACTTACTGAATAACGTTGAAGTTCATTCAGCACTCGGCGATAGTCGGGGAAGTGTTTCTTGACAACTTCAGCCAAGACTGCTTTGTCAAATGGAATCTTTTCTGTATTTAAAATTTCAGATGCACGTTTCATGAACGCCATAGCCATCTTGGGTTTATCTTCTTTACGAAGTTTAAACTCAATTACAGCACAACGAGAATGCAGCGGCTCAATAATACGACTTTTGTAGTTGCAAGTCATGATGAACGTGCAGTTATGCGCAAACTCTTCCATCGCACCACGAAGTGCAGGTTGGACACTATTTGGATTTAGATAGTCTGCTTCATCTAGAATGATAACTTTTTTGCTGCCGCTAAAAGACATTGAACTCGCATAGTTCTTAATCTTGATTCGAAAGGTGTCGATTCCAGACTCATCAGAACTATTGATCATCAAGTAATCACAACCAATCTCATCACACAGTGCTCTTGCAACGGTAGTTTTGCCAACGCCTGGACCACCGCAGAGAAGGAGATGGGGAATCTCCTTGCGATCTACATAGGACTGAAAGGTGGTTTTGTATTCCTCTGGTAGGATACAATCGGTAATAGTATGAGGACGGTAGCGTTCAACCCACAAAGATTCAACCATATCAATTACTCCATAATAAAAGGTTGGGGCGGAGGAGGTGAACCCTCACAGCGGCAGTCTGGCGGAGTGTGCTGTCAACAAGAATAGTTGCGCCCCAATATTAGTATATAGGTTACTTCGCGACATTCTCATAGATAGTTTGGAAGTCGCTCTGCTCTGCGACTTCTTCTTCATAATTACGTTTATGATAGACGCGAGCAAGTTTACGACCCAACTTTTTGGGGATCTCGCATTCATCCTGCATTTTTTGCACAATTTCTTTAACAAGATCGCGTTCAGATTCAATACGAGTCAATGAGTTTGAGATTTCTTGAAGGCATCCAAGAACCTTTGCTTTATCTACCTTCATCATTCTTCTCCGAATTTAGAATTAGCTGCTTCAATAGCAATGTAGTATTTAATAGGAATGGTTTTATGCGTAAACTGAGCAAGACCTGATTGACCTTTCTTTGCGATAGCAACATCATAAGAACCATCAAGCAATTTAAAGTTTTCAACTTTCATAACAACCCGAAAAGTTTTGCCATCAGCAACAGTACCAATCTCAATCTTAGATTGGTCAGCTGAATTATCCTTCACATCAGTAGCAATAAAGTTGATTGTTGTACCATCGCTCTCAAATACAAAGTTTGGCGAACCAGAAATACCTGCGCTCTTGCGCATCCAATCTAGATCTTCTTGAGAAAGTGAGAATGCACATCCTGGTTCAGAAAAAGTAATTGACTTTTCTGGCGGAGTAATAATGACTTGGGGTGAACAATATTTGATATAATCAAATTTCTTTTTATTTTCAGTTGCGATAGTCAAATGTTCGTCGCCAACTTCAAGATGAGCGTCCTTGTACAAAGAAACTTTTGCTAGAAGTTTGTTGAGATCATAGATCGCAAACTCTTTGGGAATATTTTCGCCAATAGTTGCTTCAACATATACAGTCTTGGTCGGCGAAATAGTTTTAATTGTATTACCAGACTTAAACTGCAAACTTTGATTGATTGTAGAAAAGTTTTTTAGAATGTGTACAGTATTTTCAGAAAGTTTCATAATTAACGACCTCATTTGCTTCAACATGATTATTATATATCGAATCAACCAACTTGTCAACCCTTGTGGTCAACGTATTCAAATCACAATTATTATCCATCACAATATCATAGTGGGAACCAATCCAAGCCCACTCAGAATAATGGACTTCTGGATATGCATTGCGCATTATATCTGGTGTGTTGTTTAGATTGCATTCTCGAGCGAGACTATACCACTCAGGATCAGGTCCACGGCGAACGCGAACAACCTTGCCGCCAGAATCTGTGATTGCTTTGATTTCGTTTGGAAATCTCACATCAGCAATGACATAGTTATTCCAAGGTGCCTGTTCGCATCGACGCATCACAGTATGAACCCAGAGGTCAGGGTGAAATACATCACGACCTGCCTCTGTGCCCATTAGTTGGAGCGCTAATCTTGGCGAAAATTCTCGACCAAGTTTATTTGACCACCACTCATCTTTTTGTTCACGCCATGCTCGAGATTCTGGAGTGTTACCCTCAAGCATCTCGCGATTCCAACCAAAGATAATTGAGCATGCATCTTTAAGACTGTTTGCATAACTCTCTTTGAAAAAACCGTGACGGTCAACAAGAATATCAGCAACGGTTCCTTTACCAGACCCAATTGGTCCAACCAATCCAACAATCATAATAAAGTATTTCTCTTAAAGAGTTCCAACCCAGTTGGCTACTGCAGGCATGTCGCCAGTGAATGGATACGTTCCAATGTGATGCGTCTTCATCCAAGGACACAACCAAATTTGTCCACCAATCTTTCTCCACATCTGACAGAACATGTAGTCTTCAGACAAATAGCGATCGGATCCACCCCCAGTAATTGAATCTTTGGTATCAATCACAGTATCAAAGTATGCATGAATGTAACGCGATCCATCAAAGTTTGCCTGACCGACATGGTCTGGCTTGTAACGAATCATTGGGAATGCTTCTCGCGTTTTATCAAAGACTTCTCTGCGGACAAGCATAAATCCTGTACCAATCTCAAGAACCTCAATAGGTTCTGCGACGCTAAATTTTACAGTACCAGGAGCAGGATTAAACACAAAATCGCCAGCAACCTTTTCAAGTTCACTAGTTTCAATATTTGGGTTATTTTTAATTGCTTCTTTTACAGCATGCCACTTGATCGACTTCTTTGGATATGGACCACCGATAATGTCTTTCTTTAACGCAAGAAGCGCAACAACATCGCGCGGATCAAAATGAATATCCGAGTCAATGAAAAGGAGATGCGTAAAACCTTCGGCGCGAAGGAATTCGTCAACCAAATAGTTGCGCGCACGAGTAATGAGAGATTCATTAAAGATAAATGAGAATCGAGTCTCAATACCATAGTTAGAACAAACTGCTTGCAAGTCTAAGCAAGACTTAACAAACATACCATGGGACATACCGCCATACATTGGCGTGGCTACGAACAGTTTAAACTTTCGCAGTTCATCTACTTTTACTTCTAATTGCATATTAACTCCAGAATAAGAAATTCAAACCACATTATTATATAGTCAACCAAACATATCTTCTAATGTTGCGCCGTCAGTTTTAGTTTGCGGTCTCGAATCACGCAATCTCAATTCAGCACGATTCTTAGATTCGCGAACATACATAGTACAAAGATCAGGATATTGTTCTTCGAGCCACTTTGCGTTTCTTGTAATATTTTCTTCCTTACGAGCATCAGTACCCTGCATACCACCTGGTTCTGCATAATATTTTGTCTTGACTGTAATATCATCAAGCCTAACCACAGCACCATCTTTTACATAATGTTGCAAAGTTCGTTGATAATCTTCTTTCTCATCAATCGTAATCTTAAGATCATTGTCGTGACGATTGATGATACCCCACATGCACCCAACGCAAAAATACAATCCAACTGAGACTCTGTTTTTCATAAACATTGGATTGTTTACTGCATAAATGCCAAACAGATATGCATTATTCTTTTCACATTCTTCAAAGCCACGAAAGAAAACTTGTTGTTCTAAATTCTCAACAGGCACAACTGTCTTATCATCAACCTTGCGTAACACTTCATAGATGTCATCATCAAAACACATCAGTTTAGTTCCAACTGCATAATGTTTTTGAATAATTCTGCGTTGCGCTTGAAGTCCAATTTCACCAATTACAATGTTTCTGTATGGCGTATTTGCAAGTTCGCGTTTGTAATCGTCATATTCCTGTTCGTTTGCCACAAATACTGTGACTCGCTCAGGATCTACATTATGTTTGGATAAAACCGCAAGAGTCTTTTCGCGAACACCTGCAGATCTACGATAACTTGGTATAGCAACTTGGTATTCCATACATTCTCCTTAACCAAATAAATCTTCTAGCGTTGATTCTTTTTCGTATGCTTCTTGGTGATATTTTTCAACCATATCTCTTCCACCATTTTTCTCCAAGTAGTCATACCATTCTTGTTCTGACCACATTCCTTCGGAAATACCGTTCCAAAGACGTCGTTGGAGTTTGTGCTCTTTGTTCTTTCGACGTGACTCAACATAATTAAATCTATGATCTTCATATTCTTTAGAACCTAATTGTAACATATTTTCGCGCAAATAACAAACTAAACTAATTCGTTCAGCAACATCATCTTCCATCACAATTGGCGTGTTGCCGTGCATAATCTCATGATTGTTCACTAGCAACAAATCCCCTGGTCTTACATTGACCGCGATACGGTATTCAGGGAAAACCAAATAGCCGCCACTATAGTTGCCGTTATTTGAAAGAACAAGTAAATTTGAAAGACCATCAGCAAAATCTCCTGCATCATAATGTGCTGCTGTACGAAATGTTTTGTTTACTGTGATTGTAGTAAAGACAGTTCCTGGAACCACGAAGGAGGAATCAATTTTATCAATTGCTGCCTTTTGATTACCCCAACGCCATGGCAGCAAACTCTTGAATCCGCGATTCAAAGATTGAAGAAACGGAAAAGACAATTTAAATTTATCATAGTGGTGTTGCGTATAAGAAGTAGCGCGACCATAAGGTATGCGAGGATACCGATCGAACCAACCAGCAATTCCAGAATTAACGGAATTGGCATATGTTGTATCTGAGATATAAGTTTCTTCAATTGCCATTGCCCATTCTTTGCGTTCTTTGACGCCGATGTACATAACTTTTTCAAGCCAATCATCAAAGTTAAAGTTATCCTCCTTGACTTTAGCGCCCAACCATACTAATCCTCGCGAGGATTCAGCATTAACATATTTGATTCTAAGTTTCTCAACTTCTTCTTTTACATCAACTTCAAACGTTGTATACTCTGATTGTTTTTTAAAAAAATCAATCACACGCAATTGATATTCTGTGACCCAATCTCTACCACCGCAAGTTGCTCCTTTTGGACCAGCGGCGAGACCGCGATTTTGTGATGGCGTTGCAGCGTCACGCAATCCAAGATATGCTTGCTCTTGTTCTTCTTTGGTAAAGAAATTTTTACGGAATTTAAATGCAATCTTACGCTCATCTTTAGTGTTTAGAATATTGCATTTAGAACAATCATTGCTTGTACAATTCAGTTTATCAATCGGATCGCAATCTGCTTTTTGATAACAATCTGTATCTTCTTCGATAAGAATATCAAAATGAGATTCGTCAAGGAATTGTCCCAACAAATGGGAACAATCAAGTTTTTCTCTAGCAACTATTTCTCTAACCATGATATCCTCCTGTTCTTATTAGTATATATCGAACAGAGAACAAAATCAAACTCAGTAATTTCCGAAATACAAATAAAACTGTGGGGGCATTGCACCCCCACAGAATGTTATCACATTTTTAGAATTGGCTGATCAGCCGTTCATCGTGACGCTGATGACATCACGATAGAGAGTCTTGCGGGCGCGTGCGACCTGACCCTTGTCGAGATACTTCACGAACTGCTCGGAAGGATTGCCGAGACGATACGTGAATACCTTGGTGCCATCGCTGAGAGTGGTGCGGTTTGTGTAAACCGAGATACCCTCATTACGAGCACGATAGGCAAGATCAGCAGCATTATCAACCTTGAACATCGAGCGCACTTGGCGCGATGTCACGGTGTTGCCGCGAGCAAGATAAGAGACAAACGAATTAAGAGCATTAGACATATATAACACCTTCACAAAACACCCCATCAAATAATGTCAAACGATTGGGGCTTTTCATTTGACATATCACTTATTATATACTAACAAGCGACAATAGTAAACTTTACAAATAACAAAACAATCTTTGCGTTATTAGAGAATCTTGCAATGTCTTGCATCGTTCTTCAAGAACACTGATTGTTGTATTATAATGTCCTGTACCTTCTTCATTTGGCTTATAGTAATACATCTTGAGAGTTTCGATCTCGCTTCTCAGAACTGCAAGATATTCTTCTTTTGTCAGTTCAAGTATTTTATTTGTTTTGTCCATTACGATTGCCTCTCTGGCAAACAGTGGCGTTCTGTGAACGTTTGCATCCAGTTTAACAAAAGTTGCCGTGCTTCGCTGCGCGAAACACCAAACTCTTCAACGATATATGGCGCAGCACCAAACATGTTAGTCGCACCAGATTCACGAAGATCATCCAAAAAATAATTAACTTGTTCTTGCTTACTCATACACGCCTCCATTAAAACGGCATTTCATTGGCTTCGCGATCAAGAGTAGCAATCAAAGTCTTGGCAACTCGATCGATAACCTGCTGTTCGGTCAATCCTTGTTCAATTACATCCATTGGAGTCAGCACCATTTCTTTTGTTTGACCATTCTTGGTCACACGAATGTTAAGATTGCCGTTGTTCGGATCATTGGTCGTTTCTACTCGAACATCATCTTTCGGAGCAGGAGCAGTTGCCTCCGCATCGACCTTCGTGTAGAGATCAAGAAACGCAGTCTTGGTGTCAGTATCGAATCGATTCAGACACATCTCAATTGCCTTCAGACGATTGCCGAAGATAGAGTATGCCTTCGTGATGTGCACGAGGCGACGAGTTGAGATAACTTCATCAACCGCACCGTCAGCGAAAGACTTGCGGATGACTTCAGCCCACGTGATCAAACGATCAATGAACGTTACATCAGTCAGATTGTACAACGCGAAATTCTTTTCAAGAATCTTGCGCTCGGTGGCGGCAGGAGGATACTCTTGCTCGACCGTGATAGCGAAACGCTCAAGGAATGCTTCGTTGAGCAGGTTTGTACCGATGAATCGACCGTCGTCGCTGCCCTTGCCCTTCGTGTTCGCAGTAGCAATCACGTTGAAGCCAGGAGCAGGGTGGACAACCTCACCAGTCTTCTTGTCGAAGTATGGCTTGCCCTCAAGAATCGGTTGCAAGCAAAGAATATCTTCGGTGCCGAGATCGCACTCATCAAGAAGAAGCACAGCACCACGACGCATCGCAGTAATCACAGGTCCCTCGCGGCGAACAGTGCTGCCGTCAATCAGTTCGTACGAACCAATCAGATCAGACTCATCGGTGCGCTTCGTGATGTTAACACGAATCAACTCACGCTTGAGTGCAGCGCAAACCTGCTCGATCATCATGGTCTTGCCGTTGCCCGACAGACCAGTGATGTAGACAGGGTAGAAGATGCGAGACTTGATGATGTCGCGCATGTCATTGAAGAATCCGAACGGAACATACGTTTCGCTGCGATCAGGAACAAACGATTCCGTGACGTTTTGCGCACGCTTGCTCGCAAGATTCACAACCTGCGCAAGCGGAGCCATCGCGGGAGCAGCG
>Ga0169931_10013649_pt1 | contig 11070 bp, 7 predicted proteins | sample Kivu_15m_20L_FD_129675 | JGI IMG/M metagenome (GOLD analysis project Ga0169931, IMG submission 129675) | Freshwater microbial communities from Lake Kivu, Western Province, Rwanda to study Microbial Dark Matter (Phase II) - Kivu_15m_20L... | ecosystem: Environmental > Aquatic > Freshwater > Lake ... | reverse complement strand
GCCAGACGGGTGCGGGCCTTGACCAGCCGCGCCTCGAAGGCGGCGGCGTTGCGGACAGGTTCGTCCTCGACGAAGAAGGCCCGGTCGCAGATGGCGGCCACCAGTTCCTCCTGCAGGCGATCCTTGGCCAGCGCCTTGTCGTGCGCCTTGCCCTCGAGCTCGGCCACCACGGCGTAGCGCAAGGCCATCTCCTGCAGCCCCGGCAGATTGCGCGAGACGTAGCGCACATTCTCGACCGCGCTCAGCTGAAACAGCCGGCGCAGGCCGCATCGCGTCGCCGCCTCGGCCTCTGCCTCGGTATCGAGCAGCACCAGGCTGACGCTCGTGCCCTCGTCGACCACGGCGGGATAACCGACCAGCTTCTGACCGGCGCGGGTGAATTCCACCTGCTCGGGAAGCTCCCCGAAATCCCAGCGCGTCATGCCGGCGCGCTCGAAGGCACCGCGCGCATTCTCGGTGAACTGGCGGCGTGCCTTCACGCCCAGTTGCAGGCGCAGGGCCGGCAGGTCACGGCCACAGGCCAGTTCGGCGCCCTGCTGCTCGTCCAGGACACGATAGTTCATGCGCAGATGGGCGGGGATGTCGGGCTCATCCCAGGCCTCGCGCCCCACCTCGACGCCATGCCGCACCCGGATGGCGGCCGACAGCGCGTCGCACAACGGCGTCTCGTCCGGCTGCAGCGTACCGAGCAACTCCGTGACCGCCTGCGGCACGGGCACGAAGTGCTTGCGTAGCCCCTTGGGCAACCCCTTGACCAGATGCGTGACCTTGTCGCGCAGCAGGCCCGGCACCAGCCACTCGCAGCGCCGCTCGTCGACCTGGTTGAGCAGATGCAGCGGCACCTGGAGGGTCACGCCGTCGAGGGCATGCCCAGGCTCGAAACGGTAGCGCAGCGCGTATTTCACGCCGTTCATCTCGAGCGTGTCGGGGAAGCGCTCCTGGGTGATGTCCTGCGCCGCATGGCGCATGAGCTGATCGCGCGCCATGAACAGCAGCCGCGGGTTGGCGCGCTCGGCCTCGGCGCGCCAGCGCTGGAACGCCGCAAGATTGTGCACGTCCGCGGGCAGCACACCATCGTAGAACCCCGCCATCACCTCAGGGTCGACCAGCACGTCGTGGCGACGCGACTTGTGCTCCAGCGCCTCCACCTCGCGCACCAGGGCCCGATTGGCGCGCAGGAAGGGGGCATCCAGGTTGATATCGCCGTCCACCAGCGCGCTGCGGATGAAGATGCGGCGCGACTCGACCGGATCGATCGGCCCGTAGCTGACACGCCGCCGCCCGACCACCGTCAGGCCGTAGACCGTGACCCGCTCGGAGGCCACCACCTGCCCCGAGCTCTTCTCCCAGTGCGGGTCGAAGTGGTGCTTGTGCGCGATGTGGGGCGCCATCTGCTCGATCCAGTCGGGCTCGATGCCAGCCACACAGCGCGCGAACAGGCGCGTGGTCTCGGTGAGTTCTGCCGCCATCACCCAGCGGGGCTGCTTGCGGCGCAGCGCGGAGCCCGGAAAGATGTGGAATCTGATGCCGCGCGCGCCAAGATACTCGCCGCCTTCCTCCCCCTTGGTGCCGATATTGCCGAGCAGACCCGAGAGCAAGGCCTTGTGGATCTCGGCGTAACCGGCGGGCTTGTCGTTCTCGCGCCAGCCCATCTCGGCCACCAGTGCGTGCAGCTGCCCGTGCAGGTCGCGCCACTCGCGCAGACGCAACCACGACAGGAAGTGCTCCCGGCAATCGGCCTGCAGCCGGCGCGTCGACTTCTTGTGCTTGAGCAGGTCGTCGTAGAGGTCCCAGATCTTCAGGTAGGACAGGAAATCGGAGCGCTCGTCGACGAACTTCGCGTGGGCGGCGTCGGCGGCGTCCTGCTTGTCGAGCGGCCGATCGCGCGGATCCTGCACCGAAAGAGCGGCGGCGATGATCAGGATCTCGCGCAGACAGTTCTGGCGCCGTCCCTCGACGATCATGCGGGCGATGCGCGGGTCGATCGGCAGTCGCGCAAGCTGTGCACCGACCTGCGTGAGGTTGCGCCGCTCGTCCACCGCGCCGAGCTCGGCCAGCAGCTGGTAGCCGTCGGACACCGCCTTCGGCAGCGGCGGATCGACGAACGGGAAGGCATCCGGCTCGGGCAGCTTCAGCGACTTCATGCGCAGGATCACCGAAGCGAGCGAGGAGCGCAGGATCTCGGGGTCGGTGTACTCGGGTCTGGCCTCGAAGTCCTCCCGGCTGTAGAGCCTGACGCACACCCCGCTCATCACGCGCCCGCAGCGCCCGGCGCGCTGATTGGCCGAGGCGCGCGAGATCGGCTCGACCTGCAGCATCTCGACCTTGTTGCGGTAGCTGTACCGGTTGATGCGCGCCTCGCCGGGATCGATCACGTAGCGGATCCTCGGCACGGTGAGCGAGGTCTCGGCGACGTTGGTGGCCAGGACCACGCGATGGCCCGTGCCAGGCTTGAACACCTGATCCTGCTCCGCCGCCGACAGGCGCGCGAACAGCGGCAGGACATCGACGCCGGCCTGCCCGATCCGCGAGCGGCCCACCGGGTGCTTGCGCAGGTACTCGGCGGTCTCGCGGATCTCGCGCTCGCCGGGCAGGAACACCAGCGCGTCGCCGGGACCATCGCTGCGGTACAGCCCGTCCAGCGCTTCGCCGATGGCCTCCGCCAGATCGGGGGCGTTGCCCTCCTCGTCCTCGCGCAGCGGGTGATAGCGCACCTCGACCGGATAGAGCCGGCCCGACACCTCCACCACCGGCGCATCCAGGAAGTGTCGCGAGAAACGCTCGGCATCGATGGTGGCCGAGGTGATGATCACCTTCAGATCGGGCCGCTTCGGCAACAGCTGCCGCAGGTAACCGAGCAGGAAATCGATGTTGAGGCTGCGCTCGTGGGCCTCGTCCACGATCAGCGTGTCGTAGGCGCGCAGGCTGTGGTCGCTGACGGTCTCGGCGAGCAGGATGCCGTCGGTCATGAGCTTCACCAGCGGCTCGCCGCCGGTGACCTCATTGAACCGTACCTTGTAGCCCACGACGTCCCCGAGGGGCGAGGACAGTTCCTGGGCGATGCGGGTCGCCACGGTGCGCGCCGCGAGCCGACGCGGCTGGGTGTGGCCGATCATGCCCGCCACGCCGCGACCGAGTTCCAGGCAGATCTTGGGCAGCTGGGTGGTCTTGCCGGAACCGGTCTCGCCACAGACGATGGTGACCTGGTGGTTGGCCACGGCACGGGCGATCTCGTCGCGCCGCTCGCTGACCGGGAGTTCCTCGGGATAGACCACTCGCGGCACCCGTCCCCGCCGTGCCGCCAGCCGCTGCGCGGACGCGGCAATGGCGGCATCGATGGCGGCGAGTTCGTCCGCCGGCAGATCGCCGCGCTGGCCACGCAGGCGGGAGAGGCGCGCGCCGAGCCGCCCGCGATCGGCCAGCATGCAGTCGTCGAGCAGGGCGAAGCGTGCCTTGAGAGCCGCAGGCAGAGGCAAACGGGAATCGGAGGAGGCGGACAACGGGGAACCGGAGGAGGCTGTGGGTGACCGGATTCTATTTCACCAGGCATCGGGATGATGCGAGGACTGCCATCGGTTCCCCGCGGCGGAGCTTTCCGCGACAATGCCGTGAGACGCTCCACCCCTGCATGCGGCCGCCATGATCATTCCGTCCCTGCTCGACACCGACCTGTACAAGTTCACCATGATGCAGGCGGTGCTGCACCAGTTCCCCGGCGCGCAGGTGGAGTACCGCTTCAAGTGCCGCAGCACCAATGTCGATCTGTCGCCCTGCGTGCCCGAGATCCGCGAGCAGATTCGCCACCTCTGCGCCCTGCGCTTCTCCCGGGAGGAACTCACCTACCTGCGCGGCCTGCGCTTCCTGAAGAGCGACTTCGTCGACCTGCTGCGCCTGTTCCAGCTCGACGAGAGCTTCATCCAGGTCAGTGCCGATCCGGCGGCCCAGGGCGGCATCGACATCACCATCCGCGGCCCCTGGCTGCATACGATCCTGTTCGAGGTGCCGGTGCTGGCCATCGTCAGCGAGGTCTGGTTCCGCCACACCGCTCCCGGGCTGGACACCTCCGAGGGCATGAACCGCCTGGCCGCGAAGATCGCTCTGGTGGCCAGCCACCAGGATCCCGAGTTCCGCATCTCGGATTTCGGCACCCGGCGCCGCTTCTCGCACGACTGGCAGGCCACCGTGCTGCGCACCCTCAAGCACGGGCTGGGCGAGCGCCTCACCGGAACGAGCAACCTCCACTTCGCGCGCGTGCTCGGCATGATCCCCCTCGGCACCATGGCGCACGAATATTTGCAGGCGTGTCAGGCCGTGGGGCCGCGCCTGCGGGACTCCCAGCGCTTCGCCTTCGACAAATGGGCGGAGGAATACCGCGGAGACCTCGGCATAGCGTTGACAGACGTATGCGGCATGGATGCCTTCCTGCGCGACTTCGACCTGTTCTTCTGCAAGCTCTTCGACGGGGTCCGCCACGACTCGGGAGACCCCTTCGAGTGGGGCGAGAAGATGCTGGCGCACTACCGGCGCATGCGCGTCGACGCGCGCAGCAAGACCTTCGTCTTCAGCGACAGCCTCAACGTCCCGCTGTGCATCGCGCTGTTCGACCGCTTCCGCGGCCGCTGCAAGCCGGGCTTCGGCCTCGGGACGAACCTCACCAACGACCTGGGCGTGGAACCGCTGCGCATCGTCATCAAGATGACCCGCTGCAACGGCCAGCCGGTGGCGAAGATCAGCGACACACCGGAAAAGGCGATGGACTACGACCCGTCCTACGTGGCCTACCTGCGACAGGTTTTCGACGTGCCCCCGCTCGTGCCCGAGTCCGAGGAGTGATCATCCGCGGCGGCCGGTGCGTCGCCTCAGTGAGGGCGATGGGACGCACCCGGCGCTCTCCGTGTCAGGAGCCGCCTGCCAGCCGGGGCAGGTACAGCGCCAGTTCCGGGAATGCCACCACCAGGACGAGCACCACCGCCTGCAATGCGATGAACGGCCAGACGGACGAGAAGATCTCGGCCAGGGAGATGTCCGGCGGCGCCACCCCCTTGAGGTAGAAGGCCGCGGGCCCGAAGGGGGGTGACAGGTAGGAGATCTGCATGTTCAGGCAGAACAGCACACCGAACCACACCGGGCTGTAACCCAGCCCGGTCACGATGGGAACGAAGATGGGCATGGCGAGCAGACAGATCCCGACCCAGTCCATGATGCAGCCAAGCACCGCCAGCACCGCCATCATGACCAGCACGATACCCAGGGGCGGCAGTGCGAGACCCGTGATCAGATCGCGCACGAAGGCGGGACCGCCGGCAAGGTTGTAGACGCCGATCATCGCCGTGGCGCCAAAGGACAGCCACAGCAACATACCGCAGGTGGTGAGTGTCTGGCGGGCAGCATCGCGGACCACGACCCAGCGCAACTCGCCCCGCGCTGCGGCCGCGGCCAGGGTGCCCACCACCCCCATCGCGGCGGCCTCGGTCACGGAGGCGATGCCGAGGTAGATGGTGCCCAGCACCATGAGCACCACCAGCAGCGGCAGGGCCAGGGAGCTCAGCAGACGCAGCTTGACCAACAACGGCATGCTCGTCTCGGAGTCGGGGGCAGGCGGACCCATGGTTGGATCCAGACGGCAACGCACGAAGATGTACGCCATGTAGGCGGCCGACAGCACCAGACCAGGCAGCAGGGCGGCGGTAAAGAGCTCCCCCACAGGCACGTTCACGGTGAGCCCGTAGATCACGAGCACGATGGACGGCGGGATCATGCTCCCCAGGGAACCGCCGGCACAGATGGTGCCGATGGCCAGACGACGGTCGTAGCCCAGACGCAGCATCTGCGGCAGGGCGACCAGGCCGAGCAGGACGATCTCGCCGCCGATGATCCCGGTCATGGCGCCCATCAGGGTGGCGGCCACCATTGTCTGGATGGCGAGACCGCCGGGCAGCCGCCCAGCCCAGACGCGCATCGCACTGAACAAGTCCTTCGCCACCCCCGAGCGCTCCAGCACGGAGGCCATGAGGATGAACATGGGCACCGACACCAGGACATACTCGTTCATGAAGGTGAAGATGCGGCTGGCGACCAGTTGCAGCCCGTCGAGACCGAACAGGCCGACGGTGAACGCCACGCCGATGAGGCCGGTGGCAAAGGCCAGCGGCAGTCCGAGCAAGAGGAGGACGATCAGCCCTCCGAACATCAGGACGGTGATGGTGCCGATGCTCACCGCGGCGCCCGTCCGGCACGCAACGCCGACAGGTCCTCACGGAGGTGGCCGACGGTCTGCAGGAACAGCACCACGCAGGCGACGGCGAACAAGGCCTTGAGCACCAGCGGCGTCGGCAGATTGAGGGCCGTGCCCGAGGTCTCCACGTCGCGCGCGGACACCTCGGCCTGTCTCGCAGCGGCATGGGTGAGCAAGCCCAGGAACACCAGGGTGAGCAGGTCCTGCAGCACGCGCAGGCGCGCGCGTGAGCGGGGCGACAGACGGTCAGGCAGCACGGTGATGGCAATGTGGGCGCGACCGGCGTGCGCCGCCGGCCCGCCGGCCACGAAGGCGGCCGCGGCGAGAAACACGGTGATCTCGTGCACCCAGGAGGTCGGTGCCGAGAAGACGTAGCGCATCACCACCTCGTAGGCTGTGATGGCCGCGATCACGACAAACAGCAGGCTGGCGAAGCGCCCGACGGTCTCGGCTGCCTGGTCAATCCGATGTATCGGCTTCACTCCGGCTCCGTCGGGTGGGATGAGGAGGGCCCGTGCCCCGCCGGGCGCCCGGTGTCAGTGCGATACGGGCTACTGCAACTGCCCGATGAGCCTGAGATAGGCCAACTGGGACTCGTGGATGCGGCGCGCGAGATCGCTTCGGCCGGCGTAGACGGCCCACACCTTGCGCGCCACCTCACGGAAGCGGCGCCGCTCCTCCGGCGGCAGATCGAAGGGTTCGAAGCCCAGCTTGCGGGCCTCCACCGCCACCTTGAGATCGTCGATGGCATGACGCTGGATCATCTCGCGCGCCATCTCGTGCCCGGCGGCGTCGACGATGGCCTTGAGGTCCTCCGGCAGGGCATTCCATTTCTTGAGATTCACCGCCAGGTCGTTCATGGGCATCGAGTGGAAGCCCGGGAACGAAGGGTGGCGCGCGAGCTTGTGATATCCGAGTTCCTGGTTCATCGACAGCGTCCCCCAGTCGGAGCCATCCACGACCCCGCGCTCGAGGGCCGTGTAGACCTCGCTGCCGGGCAGGTTCACCGGCGAAGCGCCCAGCGCCTTCCAGACGTCCTGACCCATGCCCACGGGAGCGCGGATCTTCATGCCCTTGAAGTCCGCCAGCGTCCGCACCGGCTTCTTCGACAGCACCGATTCGACCCCGTACCAGACGCCGGTCACGAAATGCGCGTTGTATTTGCGGTAGAGCTCCCGGGCCAGTTCCCTGCCGCCACCGAACTCCATCCAGGCCTGCGCCTGCCAGGGACTGTCCCAGGCACCCTGCAGATCGCCCAGGACCGAGAAGGCAGCGTCCTTGGTGGTGAAGTAGGCGGTGCCCCCCTGTTGGGCGTCGATGACCCCAGCCTGCAGCGCATCCAGACTTTCGGTCGGCGCGACCACCGACCCGGCCGGCAGGACGTCGATCAGCAGGCGCCCCCCGCTCATGGTTCGCACCCGTTCGCCGAAGGCCTCGACGACTTTGTGCGGCACGGTGCCGGCGGCCCACGAGGACAGCAGCTTCCAGCGGACGGGTGTGTCGGCCCATGCCGGCCCGGCGAGAGCCGCAGCGGCCAGCAGGAGAAGGAGTCGGATCAGGATGGCCATGGCCCCCGCAGCTCAGGCGCCGGGACGGTTCGCGGTCCCGCGATAGAGAATCGCGATCGCGTCGTCGGTGGCGCGCTTGTGGGTGGCGCGCTCGCGCTCGCCGAAGTCGGTCTCCGGTGCCTGCTCCAGATCGAAATGGCCATGACGGTCTTCGCCGCGCACCAGCACGGCCGAATCCCGGTGCCCGGCGGTCTGGCGCACGTAGGTGGGCACATACCGGATCGCCAGGCCGATGCGGCGCCGGTCGGTGTGGTTGGCCTCCGAACCATGCACGAGAAGCACGTGATGCAACGACACTTCGCCGGGCTGCAGGACCACGTCCACCGCGAGGCTCGGGTCGACGTCCACCTGGACCTCCTGCCCTCGCGTCAGCAGGTTGTGCGCCGCGAAGGTGTCCTTGTGGGGTAACTGGCTCATGGTGTGCGTGCCCGGCATCACCCGCATGCAGCCGTTCTCGGGGACGGAGTCCGAAAATGCCACCCACGCCGTGACCACGTCGGGCTCCGAGAGACCCCAGTAGGTCGAGTCCTGATGCCAGGACACGAAGCCGGGGTCGTTGGCCTCCTTGGTGAAGAAGCTGGAACTCCAGACCAGCAGGTCGGGACCGAGCACATCCTCGATCGCATCGAGCAGCCGGGGATGACGCACCAGGCGATCCGCCCAGGTGAACAGCAGGTGCGGCTTGTTGCGCAACTGGCCCGACAGCGGCCCGCCCTGACGGCGCTCGAACGCCTCGAGCCGCTCACGGCAGTCGCGAATCTCGGCGTCTTCGAAGATCCGCAGCGGAAAGTGATAGCCCAGTGCGTCGAAGCGGGCCTTCGCCTCCGGATCGAGCATCTTGCGGGACACGGCGCTGCGCGCGCGCCAGCTGCCCGTGGTGGTGTTCGCCTGCATCTCTCCCTCCCCTGCTGTCGGCCCTCGGTCACAGCGCGCATACGCGCCGGCTGGCGGCATCGCCCAGCGCCGCCGAAGCCTCAGGCGGCCGTGGCTGTCACGGCGAAGTAGCGCTTTCGCGCCGCCGTCTGATTCTCGTAGATCGACCCCTGGTTGAGTGCTGGCGGCAAGGGCATGCGGACGGGAATGTCGCGCAGCCGGGGCTCCAGCGTGGGAGAGCCGCAGATCATGCGACTGTCGAACTCCTCGAGATTGGTGAAGTTCACAAGCGGCCACGCATCGGCTGCCGCGCATTCGTACAGGATCAGCGGCCGGTCACGCCCCGAGGTGTTCTCGCCGGAGCCGTGCACGAGGCGCACGTGGTGGAAGGATGCGGCCCCCGCGCGACCCACGCAGGACACGGCGCGACTCAGGTCGAAACCGCTCGCCTCGACATCCATCGCGCCACAAAAGCGCCCGTCGGCATGGTGGTCGTAGGTGGGGCCTGTGTGGCTCCCTGGCAACGCCAGCATGGCGCCGTTCTCGGCTGTGGTGTCCTCGAGCATGACGCCGATGGCGAGGATATCGTCGTTGGTATGGGGGTAGAAGGCCCAGTCCTGATGCCACTCGACCGGGGAACCATAGCCTGCAGCCTTGATGTTCAGCTTCGAGCCATGCAGCCTCACATCCGGCCCGATCAGCTGGCCCAGACAATCGAGCATCACCGGACTGCGCAAGGCTTCGAGGAACACCGGGTGCAGCAGGTGGGGCTTCTTGAGCCGCCGTACCCTGGGTTGATCAGCGCGATGCGAGGGCTCGAGATCGTATACGTCGGTATGCGCTGCCAGCCCTCGCGCCCCTTCGAGCAACTCGGCCAGAACAGTCTTGATGCGAGACAGCATCGCCGCATCCAGCACATCTTCCACGATGACATAACCGTTCTCGCGATAAAAGCCGACCTGTTCTCTGGTGATCATTGCCATTCCTTTTGCATCGCAACATACACATGCCGAGGCAGTCCGGCGCGCCTGCTTCGCGACTGTGCACGGACGTCTCGGACAATGTCAACGCAGGCCGCGTCCGCTCTCTTGCAACTGGCATTGTTCCGTGTAATTCTGGGGTTGGGGGAACAACCAAACTCAAGCCCTCCCTGTAGTCGCACCATACAGGCCCTGCTCGCAAACACACTCTCTGGAGGAGAGAACATGAAACGTTCCGTTATCGCCGCTGCCGTCGGCGGCGCGCTGCTGGCCTTCGGGTCGGTGGCCATGGCTGGCCATACCGCCCTGCCGGGTCCGATCGATGACTCCGCCCTTTCCTGGGGGCCCAGCAAGTGGGGCAAGGATGACCGTGCCGGGTCTTCCAACCACACCAAGAACCCCGCCAACATCAAGAAGGCGCTTGCCACGATCAAGCAGAACAAGTCGATCACCATCGGCAAGTTCTTCCACCGCGAGGCTCCGGCCTTCGGCCCGCGCAGCTGGAGCATGTACATCCCCGGCACCCCGACGGGCGGCCCCTTCGGCAAGAACGCGCTGGTCTACCACGACGAACTCGTGATCACCCAGATCGGCCAGATCCAGACCCAGTTCGACGGTCCCGGTCACATCGGCGTGAACACCTCCAAGGGCCCGATGTTCTATAACGGCGTGATCTCCTGGGACGCCTACGAGCGTGGCGCCGGCGGACAGGTGATGGGCATGGGCCCCCTCGGCGTGGAGCACGTTGCCGATAACGGCTTCGTCTGCCGCCTTGTGGTTCTCGATGCCGTGGCCTACAAGAAGTCGATCGGACAGATCCCGGCTTCGGCCGAGATGCTGCCGATCCCCACCAAGGCGGGTGATCCCGGCATCGTGACCGCGGACGACATGAAGGGCATGCTCAAGGCGCAGAAGATGGCCGACATCGGCCCTGGCGACTGCGTGGCCCTGCACACTGGCCAGGGCAACACCTGGAGCAACGACAAGTACAAGTCGATGACCTCCGAGCAGCGCGCCGCTGCCCGCGCCATCTTCGCTCAGGGCGAGCCTGGCTTCGGCATCAGCGCCTGCAAGTACATGGCAGAGCGCGACATCGCCCTGACCATGGGTGACACCTCCGCCAACGATGCCCAGCCGGGCAACGAGGAGGACGGCATGGCGGTACCGTGCCACACCATGCTGCAGACCGGCAAAGGCATCTGGAACCTCGAGAACGTGGACACCAAGTCCATGATCGACGCCAAGGTCCACGAAGGCGCCTTCATCTGGGCCCCGCTGCGGATCATCGGCGCGACCGGCTCGCCGGCCAACCCGATCGTGCTGTACTGATCGTCCGATCGGAACAAAACGGCCCTTCGGGGCCGTTTTTTTTGCCTATCGCCTATCCCCTATCGCCTATCCCCTATCGCCTATC
>Ga0169931_10013647_pt1 | contig 11074 bp, 9 predicted proteins | sample Kivu_15m_20L_FD_129675 | JGI IMG/M metagenome (GOLD analysis project Ga0169931, IMG submission 129675) | Freshwater microbial communities from Lake Kivu, Western Province, Rwanda to study Microbial Dark Matter (Phase II) - Kivu_15m_20L... | ecosystem: Environmental > Aquatic > Freshwater > Lake ... | reverse complement strand
GCTGCACGCCTTCGGGGGCTGCGGGCATGCATTCACCAACCCCGCCGCGCAGGACGCGAAGTCCGGCATGCAGTTCAACCCGCTGGCGGACGCTCGCAGCTTCGAGATGACAAAGGACTTCCTCGCCGAGGTGTTCGGCCCGGCGTGGTCGACGAAGGTCACGACCTGCCCGTGGCCGGGGTGACGTTCACGGCTTCACGACCTGCGTCACCGCCGAGCCGTCGGGCTTGCGGAACGTGACCTCGAACTGGCAGCCCCGCGCGAGCGGCAGCTTCGCGGCGCCGTCGGCGCCAGCCTTCGCGCGCGCGACCAGCTCGCCGCCCCAGGCGACCTCGATCGACGCCGGCCCCCCTCCCGGCACCTGCACCGCGTGGTCCACCGGGTCGGTGTAGAAGCGGGTGATGTTGAGCGCCGGCACCCATTCAATCTCGAACGCCCACACCAATGGGTACTTCACGTTGGTGGGACGCCACACCGCTGCGTAGACGGCGTGCACCCAGTCGTCCGGGTCGGTCTCGGTGCGGCAGCGCTCCTCCACCCAGTCGACGCCGCGCGGGTCGCTGCCGGAATCGCCCACGTTGTGCCAGCGGTCCCACCACACCTCGACCCAGTTGTGGTTTCCCTGCACCTTCTTCCATGCGGGGCATCCCACCATGCGCGCGGGGATGCCGCACGCGCGGCACGCGTCGATCACCAAGATGCTGAGCCCGGTGCAGCTCGCCCAGCTCAGCTCCATGCTCTCGTAGGGCGACTGGTCGGGTTTCTTCCGCTTCGTCGCGTGGAAGTGCACGTTCAGCATGTCGGGCAGGTGGTCGTTGATCCACCGAACCGCGTCGATCGGGTCCTTGTGCTTCCATGCCTCCTGGGTGAAGCGGTCGAAGAAGTCCTGGCGCCAGTCGTCGCGCCGCTCGTTCACGCTCGCGTACGGCAGCACGTACTGGCGGAAGATCGACTCGGGGAGGTCCTTGCCCCATGGCGCCTCACGCCGGGCGCGCGCGGCCACGCGCACGTTGCGCAACAGGAAGTCCGCCTTCAGCGACTGGAGGTCCACCTCGGGCATGGTGCCGACGAGCCACTCCATGTCGGCGCGGAACTCGGGTTCGATCGAATCGACCGCCTTGCGGATCTCGGGCGCGTTCGCGCCCGCGCGCTCGAGGGCGCGGGCCACGGCGGGGTTCGCGGGCGCGGCTCCGGCGGTCGCGCCGTCCGCGGCGGTGCCGGCCGTGGGCGAGGCGAGCAGGACGGCCGCCAGCGTGAGCGCGTGGATCACCATGGGGGCAGGATAGGCACGAAATACAGGCGCGCCCCCCACTCCCGGGGGGGCGCGCCTGGGTCAGTGCCGGGCTGATGTTGCGGTCAGCGCCGGCGGCGAGGCGCCACGGCGTTCGCGACCATGAGGAGCGCGATGCTCCCCGGCGCGGGCACGTAGGCGAAGTCAAGGTTGGCGATGGTCGGTGCGACGCTGCTGCCGTCGATCGACGAGGCCGTGATCTCGATGCTCGAGATCGGGCCGTTCGACGAGTAGAAGCCGAGGAAGGCCGTGGCCGAGTCGACCCAGTTGATGAACCCGGTGCCGTCGCTCATCGCGACGTAGACCAAGGCCCCCGCCACCGAGCCCGAGCTCGTGGCGAAGAAGTTGCCCGAGACGCCCCAGACGGGCGCGCCCGAGAGGTCGATGCGGATCGAGCCGCCGTCGGTCGACGACAGGCGTCCCGCGTTCACGTTCAGCCCGCCGGTCGCGCTGGCCGCCCACTGGACGGGCCCGGCCGACCCAAGCAGCGGCGTCGAGTACGACCCGGCGTACGTGTTGAACGTCTCGGTGGAACGCTGGAAGGCGGCCACCTGGGCGTCGTACAGGAACGCGTCGGCGAAGAGGGAGATGGATGCGTTCGACGCGGCGGTGAGGCCGGCGACGGCACAAGCGGGAATGGCAAGCGCGCGAATGGACATGACGTCACTCCGATGGCAGGGAAGGAGAAACAGGGAAACGGGATGTCGTGACCGAGCGCCCGAAGGCGCTCAGGCACGGCGCCGTCGGCTGCACGCGCCGGCGGCGACGAAGATCAGGCAGGTGGCAGGACCGGGGATCACCGCGAAGGTGAGGTTGTCCACGGTCGGGTAGACGGTGTTGCTCTGTCCGGACGGCGCGCTGGCGCCGAACGTGATCGAGGTGATGGCGGCCGAGGTCGACCAGAAGGCCATGTAGTTCGACGCGGCGCTGACGGACGCGAAGTAGTTGGTGCCGTCGGCGAGCGTGACCTGGACCACGGACGGGACGATGTTGAAGTCGATGTCGGTCCCGAAGACGTTCGCCCCGACGCCGCGCACCGCAGACCCGGAAAGGTCGATCGTCAGCGCCCCCGGGGAGTTCGTCGAGAGCGAGGGGCTGCCGCCGGCCACGCCCACGAAGAGACCGCCGCTCGCGCTGGCCGACCACGACACGCCGCCGGACGAGCCGGTCAGCGCCGAGGGGTAGAAGCCAGAGTATGCGTCGAAGGTTTCCACTGAGCGGCCTGCGCCTTGGGTGTTCGTGAATGCTTCCCAGACGAGCTTCTGGGTGAACGCGATGATGCCTGCGTCGGAGTTCGTTGCGATGGCGGCCGTTGCCGCGAGCGAAGCCTGGATGGTGCAGCCGAGGAGGCGCATGGGAACCTTCATCCTGGTCCGCGGGAGTCGGACCGTTCGAGAATCGCTCGGTGACGCCAGGCAACCGGCCTGGCGTAGGGAAGCACCGAGTGCCGTTCGCGACAGCAACGACGCGAAGCGGCGCAGGCACGCATCAAGGCCCCGATCTCGGATGCATGGAGGGAGCCGTGCAACTCGGCTCAACCTGGATGCCACCGACAACGAAGCGCGGGAAGCGCCCCTTTGTCCCTGGTCATCCGAAGAGAATGTGCCACGATTCCCGGCTCAAGCAAGGAATACGACCGCTTTGTTTCGGATGGAGCGGCGTTTCATCTCGTCTAAAGGCCGGCAAGACGCCCAACGTCCGTGATAACCAACCCGTGTCACTCGGCCGCATGACACCCAGGGGTCTTCACCAGCTCCGCTTCCCCCGTCGCCCCTGCTTGTACTTGGACCGGTCCCGGCCCTTGCGGCCGCGCTCGCCCTTGCCGGGTCCGAAGCCGCCGCCCTCGCGGGGGGCGTTCCCGGCCTTCTGCTGGCGGACGTTGGTCAGGTCCTTGGGGCTCAGGGTGTCGAGGTCGCGCCGTGGCGCCAGCTTCGTCACCACGAGATCGAGCTTCCGGGCCGCCAGGTCGATGAGCCCGATGGTCACCTGCACCCGGTCGCCGAGCCCGATCGACATCCCGCTGCGCGGCGCGATCAGCCGGCCGGTGAGCTCGTTCGTGATCCACCGGTCCGCGCGCTGCGCGCCCGCCGGCAGCTCGCCCACCCGCGCGGCGCCGTCCACCAGGAACTCCTCGAGGCTCAGGAACACGAGGCTCGTGCCGTTGATCCCCGTCACCAGGGCATCGAACGTGTCCGACAGCCGGTGCTCCTTCAGGTACTGCAGGATCAGGAACGTCCGCAGGTCGCGCTCGGCGTCCTCGGAGTTGCGCTCGGTCTCGCTGCAGTGCATGCCGATCTTGACGAGCGTGCTCTCGTCGAGCACGCGGTCGTCGGCCTGCAGCAGGCCGCCGAGGTCGCGGCGCCTGCGCCCGCCCGTGGAGCGCCCGTTGTCGGTGGCGTCGAGGAACGCCGCGAGCGCGCGGTGCACCAGGAGGTCGGGGTAGCGGCGGATGGGGCTCGTGAAGTGGGCGTAGTGCTCGCTCGCGAGCGCGTAGTGGCCGACGAGCGCCGGCGAGTACGTGGCCTTCGACAGCGTGCGCAGCACGGCGAAGTGGATGGCGCGCGCGCTCTCGCCCTCGGCCGTGGCCTGGAGCAGCGCCTGCAGGTCACGGCGCGTCGGCTCCTCGGGCAGCCGGTACTTCGCGATGCGCGCGAACATCCGGAGGTCCTCGAGGTCGCCGAAGCTCGGCTCGGGGTGGATGCGACGCAGGAGCGGCACGTCCATGCTGCTGAACGTGCGCGCGAGCGCCTCGTTCGCCTCGACCATGAACATCTCGATGAGCGTGTGCGTGAAGCTGGTGTCCTCGCGCTCGACGCCCGTGACGTGCCCGGCCTCGTCGAAGGCAAGGTCGACCTCTGGAAGGTTGAGCGAGATCATCCCGTCGGCGCGCCGCCGCTCGCGCAGCACGGTGGCGAGCCGGTTGGAGAGCCGCAGCGCGTCGACGACGTCCGGGTCGTACGCGGTGTCGGTCTTCGCGTGCGCGCGCGCGCGGCCGAGGTCGCCGTCGATCACGGCCTGCGCCTCGATGTAGGTGAACCGCTTGCGGCTGCGGATCACGGTGCTCGCGAGCCGGTGCGACACGGGCTTGCCGCCCGAGTCGAAGGTGATGAACACGCTCTTGCAGAACCGGTTGACGCCCTCCTGCAGGCTGCAGATCCCGTTCGAGAGGGTCTCGGGCAGCATCGGGATCACCCGGCGCGGCAGGTACGTGCTGTTCCCGCGGTCGCGTGCGCCGAGGTCAAGCGCGCTTCCGGGCTTCACCCAGTGCGAGACGTCGGCGATGTGCACGCCGAGCTCCCACTCGCCGCGGTCGGCGTCGTGGCGGATGCTGATGGCGTCGTCGAAGTCGCGCGCGTCGGGCGGGTCGATCGTGAAGATGAGCTGCCCCGTGAGGTCGTCGCGGTCCTCCCACGGGCCGTTCGCCTCGCGGTCGAAGCGGCGCGTGGCCTCGCGGGCCTCGTCCATGGCCTCGTCGGCGAACCCGGTCTTCAGGTGGTGCACGTCGATGACGGCGCGCGTCTCGACGTCGGGCCGGCCGGCCTCGCCGAGCACCTCGGTGATGACGCCCTCGGCGAAGTCGAGCTCCGTGGGGTAGCGGATGATCTCGAGGACCACCTTGTCGCCCTGCTTGGCGCCCTTGGCGCCGGGGTCGCGCACCACCACCGGGTCGCGCAGCGCCCGGCCGTCGGGGATCACCAGCCACTCGCGCCCGTCCTTCGTGAGCGTGCCGGCGAAGCGCGAGTGCCCGCGCTCGAGCACCTCGACCACGCGGCCGGTGGGCCCGTCCTGCGCGCCCTTGCCGCCGCGGCGGTCGAAGCCGCCTCCAGCCTTGCGCACGACGCGCGCGCGCACGCGGTCGCCGTTGAGCGCGTCCTTGGTCATCCCCGCGGGGATGAAGAGGTCACCCTCGCGCGTGGGGCGGTCGGGCACCAGGAAGCCGAAGCCGCGCGGGTTCAGCTTGAGCCGGCCCTCGACCTCGTCGCTGAACCTCGGGAGCCGCAGCTTGCCGTCGCCGCCGACCTCGACGCGACCCTCCTCGACGAGCATCTCGACGGCGCGCTCGAAGGCCTCGGCGTCGTCGGCGTCGACGCGCATCTGGCGACGCACCTCGGCCACCTCGGTGGGCCGGTAGTTGTCGTACGCGAGGTGGTCCTGGATGCGCTGGATGAAACGGAGCGGCACGCCCCGGAGCCTACCCGTGCGTCATCGCGACCGACCGCCGCGGCGCGCGCCGGGCGCGCGATTGGCGGCAGGCTTCGCGGGTGCGCGCGCGGCCGGCTTCGCGGCGGCGCGCGCGTCGCCCTTCGGTGCGGTGCCGCGCGGCTCGCCGCGCTGACGGCGGATGGAGTCGCGGAGGTTTCCCGCGCCGCGCCCGTCGCGGGCGGGGTGCGTCGAGTTGAGCGTGCCGCGCTCGGCGGGCGTCGACGCGGCCGGAGCGGCGGGAGCGGCCGGCGCGGGCTTCGCTTCCGCAGGTGCGGACTTCGCGCCGTCCTTCGCGGGCGCCGCGCCGGTCGCGGTGGTGGTGGTGCCCGGGGCGCCGGTCGACGCCGATGGCGCAGTCGAAGCCGGCGCCTCCTGCGGCTCGGCCGAGCGCCCGCCCGAGAGGATGGCCGCGCCCATGCCGATCTTGCGGCGCGCGGTCATGCGGCCGCACTTGGGGCACTTCCGCTCCGGGTCGGCCTTGATCGACTGGAAGAGCTCCCACGCATGGCGGCAGGAGGAGCACTCGTACTCGTAGGTGGGCATGGCTCAGGGAGCGACGGCGACCTTCGCCGGGCGCAGCACTGTGTCGCCGAGCAGGTAGCCCGGCTGCAGCAGCATGCTGACGCAGCCTGCCTCGACCCCCTGCGCCGGCGACTGCATGATGGCCTCGGCGCGGTGCGGGTCGAACGCGTCGCCGGGCTTCGGCTGGATGAGCTCGACGCCTGACCGCTCGAGCGCCTTGATCAACTCTCCGCGCACGATGCGCAGGCCGTCGATGGCCGCGGCCACGGTCATGCGGGATGGGTCCTGCGCGAGCGCGAGGTCGAAGTGGTCGAGCACGGGGATCACTTGGCGGATCACGCCGCCCGCGGCGCCCAGCCGGACGCGCGGCTCCTGGTCGGCGGTGCGGCGCTGGAGGTTCTGGAAGTCCGCGATCGCGCGCAGGACGTCGCCCTTGGCCTGCGCGAGCTCGGCCTCCGCCGACGCGAGGCGCTCTTCGAGCGCGCGGATGGCGTCGCGCGCCTCCTCGGGCTCGGGCGCACGGTCGTCGACGAAGGGCTGCGACTCGCTCTCGGCGCGGTGATGGCCGTGCGCGCCCGAGGGGTCGCGCGGCTCGTCGTGGTGGTGCCCGTGCGGGCGCTGGTGGTTGGGTCCTGCGTTCGACATGCGTTCCTCCCGCGGCTCAGCCGCCGAGCGAGTCCTTCATCTTGCCCCAGAACCCGCCGCGCCTGCGCGGGCCCGCGTCCTTCGGTTCCCCGCCCTTCGGGGCCGCGGGGCGCTCGGCGTCGCGCAGCGCCTCGATGGCCTCGCGCTGGCGCGCCGTGAGCTTGCGAGGCACGCGCACGTGCACCACCACGACCATGTCGCCGCGGGTGCCGGTGCGCAGGTCGGGCACGCCCTTGCCCTCGAGGCGGAAGAGCTCGCCGTGCTGGGTGCCCGCGTCGAGCGCGGTCTCGGCCTCGCCCTCGAGCGTTGGCACGACCACGGTGCCGCCGAGCGCGGCGTCTGCGAACGACACCTCGAGCGCCGTGATGAGGTCGGCTCCCTGGCGCTCGAAGCGCTCGTCGTCGGCGACGCGCACGCCGATGTGGAGGTCGCCGCGCACGCCGGTGCCGTCGGGGCTCGCCTGCGGCGGCGGGGGCTCGCCTTCGCCGGCCACGCGCACCACCTGGCCGTCGGAGATGCCCTTGGGGATGCGCACGCTCAGCGTGCGCTGCACCGTGGTGCGGCCGTTCCCGCGGCACTCGCCGCACTTGTCCTTCACCACGCTGCCGCGGCCCGCGCAGGCGGGGCAGGTGGTCACCATGCGGAACAGCCCGCCGAGCCCGGCCTGCGCGACCTGGCCCTGACCGCCGCACGTCGAGCACTGCGCGGGCTTGGTGCCGGGCTTCGCGCCCGAGCCCTTGCACACCGAGCAGACCTCGGGGCGCTCGAAGCGCACCTCGCGCTCGCAGCCCGAGAGCACGTCGTTGAGCGTGACCTCGACCTCGGTCTCGAGGTCGTACCCGCGCGCGGGGCCGCGCTGGCGGCGGCCGCCCGCGCGCTGCTGCCCGCCGAAGATCTCGTTGAACATCGAGAAGATGTCCTCGGCGTTCATCGAGTTGAAGTCGTGGCCCGCGCGCCCGCGCAGGCCCGCGTGGCCGTGCCGGTCGTAGATCGCGCGGCGCTCGGGGTCGCCGAGCACCTCGTACGCCTCGGCGCACTGGCGGAAGAGCACCTCAGCCTCCGGGTTGTCGGGGTTCTGGTCCGGGTGCCACTTGATGGCCAGCCGGCGGTACGCGCGCTTCACCTCGTCGCCGGATGCGTCCCGGGCGACGCCGAGGACCTCGTAGTAGTCGGCGGTGGTGCTCATGCGCTCGTCCCTTCTAAGGAACCGGGCCGGGGCCGGTGCGCGCGCGCACTCGGCCCCGGCCCGTTCGCTTCGGTGGGTGTCAGGCCGTGGCGCCGGTGACCGGCTCCGCGTCCTCCTTGAGCTCGGTGACCAGGACGTCGGTGGTCAGCATCAGGCCCGCGACGCTCGCGGCGTTGGTGAGCGCCGTCTTGGAGACGAGCGCCGGGTCGATGATGCCCGCCTTGACGAGGTCCTGGTACTCGGCCGAGGCGGCGTTGTAGCCCCAGCCGCCGGTGCGCTCGAGCACGCGCTCGCACACGAGGTCGCCGTCGACGCCCGCGTTGGTCGCGATCTGCCGCGCCGGGGCGCGCAGGGCCTCGGCGACGATGTCGAAGCCGAAGCGCTCGTCGCCCTTCGCCTTGCCGCGCGCGGCCGTGACGGCCTCGATGGCGCGGAGGAAGCTGACGCCGCCCCCGGGCACGTAGCCCTCCTTCGCGGCCGCGCGGGTGGCGTGGAGCGCGTCGTCGACGCGGTCCTTGCGCTCCTTCATCTCGACCTCGGTGGCGCCGCCGACGTTGACGATGGCCACGCCGCCGCCGAGCTTCGCCATGCGCTCCTGCAGCTTCTCGCGGTCGTAGTCGCTGGTCGAGCGGTCGTGCGCGGCCTGGATCTGCGAGATGCGGGCCTCGATGTCCTTCTTCTTGCCGGCGCCCTCGACGATGACGGTCTCGTCCTTGGTCACGACCACCTTCCGCGCGCGGCCGAGCTCGTTGAGCTCCACCGACTCGAGCGAGCGGCCCGTGTCCGAGCTGAAGAACGTGCCTGCGGTGAGCACGGCGACGTCGCCGAGCATGGCCGTGCGGCGGTCGCCGAAGCCCGGCGCCTTGACGGCGCAGATCTGGAGCACGCCGCGCAGCCGGTTGACCACGAGCGCCGCGAGGGCCTCGTTCTCGACCTCCTCGGCGATGACGAGGAGCGGCTTCTGCGCCGTCGCCACCTTGTTGAGGAGCGGCAGGAAGTCCGCGAGGTTGCCGATCTTCTTCTCGTACACCAGGATGTACGGGTTCTCCAGGACGCACTCGGCCTTCTTCGGGTCGGTCATGAAGTAGGGCGAGATGTAGCCCTTGTCGAAGCTCATGCCCTCGACGTAGTCGAGGGTGGTCTCCCAGCCCTTGGCCTCCTCGACCTCGACCACGCCGTCGTGGCCGACCTTGTCGATCGCCTCGGCGATGAGCTCGCCGAGCGCCGCGTCGTGGTTGGCGCTGACGGTGGCCACCTTCACGAGGTCGGCCTTGCCCGCGCACTTCTTCGCGCTGTCGGTGATCGCCTGGCAGGCCACCTCGGCGGCGTCGTTGATGCCGCGCTGCACGGCCACGGCGTTGGCGCCGGTGGCGATGAAGCGGAGGCCGCCGTTGAAGATGGCGGCCGCGAGCACGGTGGCCGCGGTGGTGCCGTCGCCGGCGACGTCGGCGGTCTTCTTCGCGACCTGCTGGACCATGCGCGCGCCCATGTTGGCGAACGGCTCGGCCAGCTCGATCTCCTTGGCGACGGTCACGCCGTCCTTGGTGACGTGCGGGTTGCCGAATCCCTTGGCGATGACCACGTTGCGGCCGGTGGGGCCCATGGTGACGGCCACGGCCTGCGCGATGGCGTCGACGCCCTTCTTGAGCTCGGCCTGCGCGTTGCCGGTGAACTTCATCTGCTTGCTGCTGCCCATTGCGGACTGCCTTTCGTTCGGTTGGCGGGTGGGTGCGGCGCTCAGGCGTCGAGGACGCCGAGGAGCTCGCTCTCGCGCACGATGATGTGCTTCACGTTCTTGATCTCGACCTCGGTGCCGGCGTACTTGCCGAAGACGACCGTGTCGCCCTTCTTGACCATCATGGCCATGCGGGTGCCGTTGTCGAGCATCTTGCCGGGGCCGGTGGCCACGACCTTGCCCTGCATCGGGCGCTCCTTGGCGCTCTCGGGCAGGAAGATGCCGCTGGAGGTCTTGGTCTCGGCCTCGAGGGGCTTGACGATGACGCGGTCTTCGAGGGGACGAACCTGGGTGCTGCTCATGGGTGTTCTCCGTGTGTCTCTGTGCGTTGGTGTGCGTGTGCGTTCGTTGGTCGGTGTCGTTTCGTGCGTCCGGGCGCGTTCGGCGCGGGCGGCGGGCTCACATGCCCATCATGCCGCCCATGCCTCCCATGCCGCCCATCCCGCCCATTCCCCCCATGCCGCCGCCGTGGTCATGGCCGTGGCCGGCCTCGTCGGCGGGCTGGGGCTTGTCGGTCACGATGCAGTCGGTGGCCAGGAGCAGGCTCGCGACGCTGCAGGCGTTCTGAAGCGCGCAGCGGTCGACCTTGGCCGGGGTGATGACGCCGTCCTTCATGAGGTCGCCGTACTGGCGGGTGAGGGCGTTGAATCCCTCGTTGCCCTTGAGGTCCCTGACCTTGGCGACGACGACGGTGCCCTTCTCGCCGGCGTTGTCGGCGATGGTGCGCAGCGGGACCTCGATGGCCTCGGCCACCAGGTCGACGCCGGACTGCTCGTCGCCCTCGAGCTGCGCGCGCAGCTTCTTGAGCGCGGGCAGGGCGCGGATGAACGAGGTGCCGCCGCCGGCGAGCACGCCCTCGGCGATGGCCGCGCGCGTCGCGTGCAGCGCGTCCTCGACGCGGCCCTTCTTCTCCTTGAGCTCGGACTCGCTGGCCGCGCCGACCTTGATCTGCGCGACGCCGCCGGCGAGCTTCGCGAGGCGCTCCTGGAGCTTCTCGCGGTCGTAGTCGCTGTCGGTCGAGTCGATCTCGCGGCGGATGGTCTCGCAGCGGGCCTTGATGGCGGTGGTGCTGCCGGCGCCCTCGATGATGGTCGTGTTCTCGTTGTCGATCTCGAGCTTCTTCGCCTGGCCGAGGTCGGCGAGGGTGACCTTGTCGAGCTCGATGCCGAGGTCCTTCATGATCGGCTTGGCGCCGGTGAGGATCGCGATGTCCTCGAGCATCGCCCTGCGGCGGTCGCCGTAGCCGGGGGCCTTGACGGCCACGACCTGCAGCACGCCGCGGAGCTTGTTGATGACGAGCGTGCTGAGGGCCTCGCCCGCCACGTCCTCGGCGATGATGAGGAGGGGCTTCTTGCTCTCCACCACCTTCTCGAGGAAGGGCACGAGCTTCGTGACGCTCTCGATCTTGTCCTCGAAGACGAGGACGAGCGCCTTGTCGAGCTCGACGCGCATCTTCTCGGCGTCGGTGACGAAGTTCGGGCTCAGGTAGCCG
>Ga0169931_10013645_pt1 | contig 11074 bp, 9 predicted proteins | sample Kivu_15m_20L_FD_129675 | JGI IMG/M metagenome (GOLD analysis project Ga0169931, IMG submission 129675) | Freshwater microbial communities from Lake Kivu, Western Province, Rwanda to study Microbial Dark Matter (Phase II) - Kivu_15m_20L... | ecosystem: Environmental > Aquatic > Freshwater > Lake ... | reverse complement strand
GGTCCGTGCGGCAGCTCACCCCCTCGATCGCGTTGACGGCGTTCCAGTCGTTGTCGACGATGCGCGGCGAGGAAGTGCTTCCCGACCGCTGATCCGCCGCGGGGCGACGGTTCGACGAGGCAGGAACGAGGTCCGACGAAGATTGCGAGGCGCGGCCCATCGGCCGCGAAGCGACATGCCAAACCGACTGCGATGCGGCGGGATGCGACGGACCGTTCAGGCCGCGGCCGGCGGTCTGCTATTGCTGCTGCCGCCGACGACGGCCGGCCTGCTGGCCGGCTGCGGCTCCGAGCCGAAAGCCGTGCTGCCCGACAATCCGGCCCCGCCGCCCGACCCGAGTTGGCGGGCTCCACGCGACCGCGAGGGAGGCGCGGGCGAGCGCCCGCCGCAGGCCGCCGGTCCCGACACGTCGCCCTGACCGCGGCGGCTGCCGATGATCACGGGACGCCGTCGGCCCCGTCCTTGAGCGACCCGTCGATCAGGTCGGCAAGTTCCTGCAGGTGGGCCGCGGAGACGTCGTCCCACCGCTGCGTTTGGCCGGCGGAGCGCAGCGCCACGCGCAACTGCTTGAGCTGCTGGCGGGCAAGGCTGCGGGCCTCGCCGGGGAAGGGATGGGCCCACTTGCGCACGTCGGCATACGCCGGTTGCACCGCGGCGACGGCGTCGCGGCCTCGCACCATGTCCAGCAGGCAGGCGACATGCAGCCGCTGCAGGTTGCGGCGGGTCTTGGGGAGCTGCCGCGGGGCCTCGCCGTCCGCCGCGGGGAGCCACGTCGCGTTCCACACGCCGGCGTTCAGCGTCGCGAACAGTTCGGCGATCCGCAGCGGCTCTTCCTCGCCGTCGACGAGTGCTTCGTTGGTTTCCATCCGCCGCAGGCGCTCGCCATTGCCGAGCAGCTCGTAGAGCACGAGATGTTGCAGGGCGTAGACGTAGTCGTAGTAGGGCAGGCCGACCTTCCCCTCGTAGTCGTCGGCGTTGAATCCCCAGTGGGTCCAGAGAGGCGTAGCGGCGCGGCGCAGCAGGTCCGGCGAGGCGGAAATCGGCTCGTCGCACAGCAGCCGATCGACCGCGATCCGTAGCGCCTCCCGCTGCCGGTCCGCCGACTCCGGCAGAATCGGCAGCCGCGCGCCGTCTCCCCGCGCGTCGCGCGAGACGCGGCGACCGCCGACGTGCCGGACGATCAGCACCGCCGCGTCGCCGTACTGCTGCCAGGCCGATAGCAGCACGCCCCGCAGACGCGTCCACGACTCCCCCTCGGCGACCCAGTTGTCGGCCAGCGAGGCCAGCACCGCGTCGGCCAGATCCATCCGCTGCACGGCGAACTGCAGGACGTCGTCTCCCAAGTCGTACCAGTTGACCTGCGGATCGTAGGAAGCCGACGCGTCCTCGTCCCCGGCGTACTGCAACTCGGACTGGATCGACTGCGCCGCCAGCTCCCGCAGCGCCTGCCGTTCGTCGCCGGCGAACTCGCCGTACGCGTAGGCGACGGCCCAGTAGTCGTACGCGCCGAGGGTGATCGGGGCGTAATCCCCCTGCGGCTGGCCGGGGAGGGCCAGATTGATCGGCGCGTAGTCCATGACGCTCGCCGACAGCCCGTTGGCGGCGGTGAATTCCCGATCGTGCAGGCGATCGCTGCGACGCCCCGCGCTGCCGCGGAAATTGTGCCGCAGTCCGAGCGAATGACCGACCTCGTGCAGGACCACGTTCTTGACCAGTTGCTGCACCAGGACGTCGGCCTGTTCGTCGGAAGGACCGCCCGGGGGAGGCTGCAGCCGGACTGCGGCCAGAGCCAGCGGAACCTGGGCCCGCATCAGCGAGCCGACCTGGCAGCACGCGCATTGGGCCTGGGACGACGACGCCGGCGCCGTCCGCAACGCGTGCTCCGCCGCCAGCAGCGGACTGACGATTTCGCCGATCCGGACGTCTTCCGGGCGGTTTCCGGCCGGGTTCGGCAGCCGCGCGACCGCTTGCTGCTGGTCCCAGAAGCGGACCCAACTGGCGTCGAAGAGGATGTCGCCGTCGAGGATTTCCCCCGTCAGGGGATTGCAGCGCACGTTGGAGATGGCGGTCGTCTGGGGAGTGGCCGTCCAGCGGAAGGTGCAGTACCGGGCGTCTTCGGGCGCGAAGTCATCCTGTTCGGTCTGGCGGCGTACGGCCAGGGCGTCCTGGAAGCCGATGCGGGCGAACGCCTTGTTCCATTCGAGGATGCCCGCCTCGACCGCCGGGACGTATTCGTACGGGACGGTGTTTTCGATCCACCACACGATCTGCTCGCGCGGGGGCGACAGGGGAAGGGCGGGGGCGGCCTTTTCCAGCCGCCAGCGCTGGATCCGCCGCACGAAGGTGGTATCGCGATCGGAAGTCCCGAAATCGCGGGTCACCGCCACGAAATGCCCCAGCCGCGGATCCGCCAGCCGCGGCCGGTAGCCTTCGTCCGGCAGCCGCAGCAGGCTGTAGTGCAGAACCACGGTCGCCGAATTCTCGTCGACGTAGCCGCTTTCTCCCGAAGCGTCGAGCGGCTTCTGCAGCGGATGGCTGCCGAACGTGGCTTCGACCTGCAGCTCCACGTTGTCGGGATACGCGCGGGCGCTCTTCCAGCGGGAGCGATTGCGGTCGAAATCCCGGCTCGGCAATTTCGCGAAGTTTCCCAGAAAAACGTCCGACAGATCGATCAGCACGTCGCCGCCCGGAGCGTCGTGGCACGCGATGGGGAGGGTCATCAGCACGGAATCGAGGTAGTTCAACCGGACAGCCTTCTCGAGGGGCGTGCCTGCCGGCGCTTCGTAGCGGAGATTCTTGCGGAGGACCTGCACGCGATCGCCAACGCGGCGAAACGCCACGATCCACTGCTCGCCGTAGGGAAACGAATTGCCGGCCGCCGCCGCGCCGGCGGCGATCGACGTGAACGCCAGCAGCGGTTGGTCCCAATGGGCGCTCCCCAGACGCGCGTAAACCCGGCTTTCGAATCGGTACAGGTCGATCAGTCCGGCCTCGTGCGCGGCCCCGCGCGTCAGCGCCTCGAACTGCGTGGCCGACGGCGCCGCGTTCGTCTCGGCTTGAGGCGACCCAGCTTGAGGCGACCCAGCTTGAGGCGACCCAGCGGGGGCGGGCGTCTGACCGCGGCCGATGCTGGCGCCGGTCGCCAGCAGGCCCCACAGCGCGCACCACCGCGCGACGCGCCGGGCGGCGCCAGGACGATCGAGCCGACGCCCGCCAGAGAAGGGTCGCATGGGATCGCGCAGGCCGCAGTCAGGAGGGGGGAGACGATTGCCACCGAGAGCGCGGGACGCCGCGCGACGGACGCGGCATGCGCGACGGACGCGGCATGCGCGACAAGTTCCGCGAAGCCGGCCGCTACCGGCAGTTTACTACGCGGCGGCCGCCGCCGCGGGGGAATTTCGCCGCATGAGAGACGAGCCAAGCCGTCCCGCTGCGCGGCAGGCGGCCAGGATCCGCCGCGTCAGGCCGGCGGCGGCGACCAGGGGCGGTCGCGCGCCGGCGGCCCCGCATCCCCGCCAAGCCGCGGCGGGCAGACGGGCGCCCCAAGGGCGACGGCGCACGCGCGCGGCGCAAGGCGGGCCCGCGCGGGCCCGGAGAGGGCCGGCCCGACGCCTCCTTGCCCAGCCTTGCCGACGGGATCCCAAGCCCTGTCCGTGCGTCGCGATTCGCCGTCGGAGCTCCGTTGCCCAACGCAGTTCCCGCGCGTGCAGCCGACGCCGTTCGGCCTCAGGGGGCAACGCGGCCCCGCTACCGCACGGCGCCGCGGCGCTCGCGGACCAGCCGGACGGCCAGCTGCATGGCCGTCTGCATGTCGTCGGCCGCCGCCAGATTCCGGCCGGCAATGTCGAACGCCGTCCCGTGGTCGACCGACGTCCGCACCAGCGGCAGACCCAGCGTCACGTTGACCGTGTGCTCGAAATCCATGAGCTTCATCGGAATGTGCCCCTGGTCGTGGTACATCGCGATCACCAGGTCGTAGGCTCCGCGAAACGCCTGCAGGAACAGCGTGTCGGCCGGGAACGGTCCGCGGCAGTCGAAGCCCGCCGCCACGGCCGCCTCGACGGCCGGTGCGATCCACCGCGACTCCGCGTCGCCGAACAACCCGTTCTCGCCGGCATGCGGATTCAAGCCGCAGACGGCGATCCGGGGGCGCCTGCCGCGCAGCCGCTCGAAGGCCTGGGCGGCCAGTTCGATCGTCACCAGGATCCGCTGGGGGTCGAGGCGCGTCGCCTCGGCAAGGCTGACGTGGGTGCTCACATGGGCCACGCACAGCCCGTCGTTGACCAGCAGCATCCGCGATTCGGCCGCGCCGCACAGGTCGGCAATGTACTCGGTATGGCCGCAGAAGTCCTCCCCCGCGAGCGTGACCGCCTCCTTGTTCAACGGAGCCGTGACGATGGCCTCGGCCCGGCCGGCGAGGCATTCCTCGACCGCCCGCCGCACGTAGGCCAGCCCCGCCCGGCCGCAGTCGGCCGAGACGCGGCCCACCGGCCTGCGGGCGGGGTCGAGCAGCCCGAGATCGAGCACCCGCGGCGTCGCAGGATCCCGCGGCGCCGCCTGCAGGTCGGCCACCGTCTCGTACGCCAAGGGTCCGGTTTGCTCGACGGCCTCGGCCACGAGCCACGCATCGCCGACGATCACCCACTGCGCGCTGCGCCGGACATCGTCGTCGCGCAATGCCTTGACCGTCACTTCGGGGCCGATGCCGGCCGGGTCGCCGATCGAAATCGCCAGAGTCGGAAGCGTCGCAGGAGCCGACATGGAGCCTTTCGCCAAACGCGTGTCATGGGGAGCGAGCCGGCGTCGCGGGCGTGACCGCCGGCGGACGCTTCGCCGACGTCGAGTATGCTCGAAGGCCGCCCCTCGGCGAAAGGGCCTCTCCGCCGCCCTGCGCACCGCGCGTCCGCAGCGCTGCCGCGCGCGGCACGGTCTGCGGGACCCGCCGACGGTCGGCGGCCGCGGTCCGGACGACCGCCCGGCGGCCCGTCCTTCAGGGTCCGGTCCTGCGGGGTCCGGTCCTGCGGGGGCGGGTCATTGCGCGGCTACGACGGCCCGCACGCCGCCGCGCAGGTCGCCGCACGCACGCACCACCGCGGCGGGATCGCCGAAGCCGCCGGCCTTCGTGACCAGCGGCGTTCCCGCCAGGCATCCGTCGCCGAACAGTCCCAGCGGCAGGCCGGGCGCGACTTCGCCCAGCAGGTCGAGACGGGTGCACCCGGCCGCCTGGCACAGGCGGCGCGCCGTATCGCCCCCCGTCGCGAGCACTCCGGCGACGCCGCTCCGCGCCGCCTCGGCCAGCATGCCGCCGAGCGCGGCCGTCTCGCCCGAAGTCCAGGCCACTCGCGTGGCGACGATGCACCCCTCGCGAAAGTAGTCCGCCGCGACCCCCGGGGCCAGAGCCTGCAGGTCGACGGTGCGGGTCGCGGGATCGGCCAGCAGCTGTGCGATCTGCGTCTGCGTGCGCGGTTGGACCGATCCGTACACGACCAGCAGGCCGCGGCCGCCGGTCCGCGCGGCGCGGAGCAGGGCGGCGTCGTGGCGTCGCGGGACGCGTGCCGCGGCGGCGCGCAGCAGCCCCCCCGAAGCGACCGGCAGGACGTCTGCGGAGAAGTCTTCCAGCGCTTCGCAGACGACGTCGAGGTCGCCCTCCATGGCGGCGTCGACGGCGCACCACTCCCGGTCGCCGTGCCGCAGGGCGTCGATTGCGGCGCGCACCGCCGCCGCCCCTTGACGGACAGTTGCCAGCGGGACGAGGCGGCACGGCTGGCCGAGCTGCTGCCGCACGCAGTCGGCGATGCGTCGGCCCGTGGCCACGCCCTCCCGATGCAACTCGCCGTCGACGTAGGTGCGGCCCATGGCCGGGAACGCGGGAGCGACGACCGCGACCCGCGCCTGGGCCCAGCGCGCCGCGGCGTCGGCTTCCCAGACGAACCCGCCCAGCAGGGTCGAATCGATCTTTTTCCACACGCGGCACGGTCCGAACGCGGAGAGCACGGCCAGCGCATCGCCGACGCTGCGAACGGCCGCGGACGGATCGAGATCGCGGGAGTGCGTGGCCAACGCGAGGACGTCGTCGTTCGGGTCGACCACCGACGGGGCTTCGAGCAACGCCCGCGTTCGCAGCCCGCGCGCGGCCCAGGGGGCGGCCGCGTCGCACGCGCCCGTGAGGTCGTCGGCGATGATCGCTTGACGCAGCATGTTCCCCGCCGCCTGCCGCGACGCCCCGCCGCGAGGCTCCCGCGGAGTCGGCGACGAGCGAGCGGCGCCCGGCCGCGGTCGATCGCGTTCGGTCGCGGTTGATCGCGCCCGATCGCGGCGGCAGGTTCCCGGCCGCGCCCCGTGGAAGATCGGCCGCGGCGCCGATCGCCGCCTCCCTGCCGAGCCGCGGCAGCCCCGCCGTGTTTCAGACGGGCGGGCGACAGCGGTTATTGATCGATACGCCGCAAATGAACCCGCGCCGCAAATGAACCCGCGACGCAAATGAACCCGCGCCGCAACGCTCGATCACTCGGACGAAAACGTTACGCACTCCAGCGCCAGCCGACCGACGTCGCGACGTTCCCGATCGGGCGCGTCGTTGCTGGTCGGGCGCGTCGTTGCTGGTCGGTCGCGTCGTTGCTGATCGGTCGCGACGTTGCTGATCGGTCGCGACGTTGCTGATCGGTCGCGACGTTGCTGGTCGGTCGCGACGTTGCTGGTCGGTCGCGACGTTGCTGATCGGTCGCGACGTTGCTGGTCGGTCGCGACGTTGCTGATCGGTCGCGTCGTTGCTGATCGGTCGCGTCGTTGCTGATCGGTCGCGTCGTTCCCGATCGAAAGCGGGTTCCGCCATCACGACCCGCTCGGGCACGGGCGCGGGCGCCGTCGCCCTGCTTACGCGTGCGACTCTCCTGGCGAGCGCGTCTTTTCCAGCGGAGGGCAAGGGATTCGAACCCTCAACCGGTTGCCCGGCACCTGATTTCGAGTCAGGCTGCTAACCATTCGCGTACCCTCCGGAACGGTCCCCTAATCTAGGTTCTCCTGCCCGCTCCGGCAAGACGCGCCCCGCCGCCGCCCCCGCTGCGCGGCAGTCGTCCGACCTCCGGCCGGACTCCCCTGGGCGACGCTTTGCGCCGTGTAAGCCTGCCGACAGCGGATGTGACGGTTCGTCGTGCTGTATGCGGAATGCGACGGCGGCCCGAAATCTTCGCCCCCCGCGCCGCCGCCAGACGATACCCCCCTTGGTCCTGAACTCCCCCTCCCCGCAAAGGGCCCCTTCCATGGCCAAGCAAAAGACGATCCGCATCGTGACGCGCGGCAAAAACGGCGAGCTTCGCACCCGCGACTACGACCAGCCCGAGACCGTGCTCCGCGCCCACACGCAAATCGGCATCGACGACTGCAGCACGGACCTCACCCTCCGCGGCATGCCCGTCTTTCGCGGACTGATCGGCCCGATGCCCGAAGGCCGTTCGGTGGTCCGCTACGAAACGCCGGAAGTCTTCGAAGCGCTCACCAAAGAGTGGTCGGCCTCGGTCGCCAAGCGCCGCGCCCGACGTTCCCCTTCCCCCGAGTGACTGCCGGAATGCGCGTCGCGCCTCAACGATAACGGCCCGCCCCCGCCGCGGCAGGCCACCCCTGGGTCGCGGGCGCGGCAGGCCAGCCGGTCTGCCCCGTCGGCTCCGTCGCCGGGCGGGCGGCCCCTGCGTACGGCGCCTGCGCGACCGTAGCCGCTCCAGGCCCCGACGGCATCGCGACGATCGTCGCACTCGGACCGCGCGGCGCTGCAACCGCCACTTGCGGCGCACTCGTGTACCCGGGCGCCGCGCCCATGACCGTCGAGCGGTTCCACGTCGCGTCCGCCGCGCGGTAGGCCGCCGGCGGCTGCGCGGCCGCTGCGGCGCGCGGCGATGCGCTGCCGGATTGGGAAGCGGCAGCGATCGCTACCCGCCGGTACTGCCACGTCGTCACCGGTTCGTACTGGTAGGTCCAGTAGGGGGCTTGGAACGGGTTCCACGAACTCTCCAGCCGTTGCACGAGCTGGTACTGCGTGACCGGCACGGCGACCATCTGGTAGGAGACGCCACTGGCCGCCGCCCCGTTCTGGGGGACTGCAGCGACGGGCGACGCCGCCGGTGCGGTCGCCGGAATCGGCTCGCGCACCACGTGCGTCGTGACGCGGTACCGGGCGCCGTCGGGCCCCGTCTCGTAGCGGACGTCTTGGGCGGCGACGAGGCCGCCGTTCCCCACGACCGCCGCCAGCAGGGCCCACCAGCCGGCTGCCGGCCGGCGAACGCGACGCCCCGTGTTCCGGAGTTTGGCGCGCATGGATCCTCGTACAACGCTTGCCGGAGAAAACGTCGCGGGCTCCGCAGCCCGGCCCCCCAAGCCGCCGCGGGAGGCGGCCAGGGGCGGGGCCGGAGAGCGGCTCGGCCCAGGCGGTTCTATCGGTCGCACCGCTTGCAAGGCATCAGCCGCCGTCGGCCGCGCGGCAGAGTTTACCGGGCTTCTCGGCCACCTGCTGCGCCTGCGGCCGCGGGCGGATTGACGCGGAAATCGTCGGGCGGCGTCCCGCTGCCGTCGCCCGGTCCGCGGCGGCGGCGATTTCGGGTCGCTCGGCGGCGGCAAGGGTTCCTTTGCCGGGTCGGCATCCCTAAAATCGCCCCCAGGGAGGGCTGCACGGCGCCGCTGGAGGCGCAAGTCCCTGCCTTTGTCGGAGCTTGCCCCCACGTGGACGAGAAGAGCCCGGTGATTCCCGACGATCTGCTCGCGCTGCTGCAGTGTCCCGCCGAAAAGCGCCCGCTGCATCGGGCCGATCCCGGGCTGATCGCCGACCTGAACCGCCGGATCGCCGCCGGCGCCTTGCGCAACGTCGCGGGAGAGCCGGTGACGCAGCAGCTCGACGGCGGATTGATCAACGCCTCAGGCAAACGACTCTACCCGGTGATCGATCAGATCCCGGTCATGCTGCCCGACGAAGCCATTGCGCTGGAACGCGGGGACCGATGACGACCCTCTTCAGCAAGATCGTTGCCCGCGAAATTCCGGCCGACATCGTCTACGAGGACGCGCAGTGCCTGGCGTTCCGCGACATCGCCCCGCAGGCTCCGACCCACGTGCTGCTGATTCCCAAGCGGGCGATTCCGACGCTCAACGCCTTGGAGCCGGAAGACGCCGCGCTGATGGGGCACCTGTGGCAAGTGATTCCGCGGCTCGCCGAGCAGTTGGGGGTCGCCGCGGGAGGCTATCGCGTGGTGGCCAACTGCGGCCCCGATGGCGGACAGTCGGTCGACCACGTCCATTTCCACTTGCTCGGAGGCCGCCCGCTGACGTGGCCTCCAGGCTGAGCGGCGCGGCGGGTTGGCCGTGCGGCGCAACGCGGGCTGCGCGCAACGCGGGCTGCGCGCAACGCGGGCTGGGCGGAAGGCGGGCTGCGCGGAAGGCAGCCGCGGGCTGCGCGGCGGCGGCTTGAGCTGGCAGCCGCCCTCTCCAACGGGCTCCCAGCCCGCTGTTCGGCCCACCTGACGATCCCTCGTGGCGACGACCCCTCGTGCCGACGGGGCCGCACTGGCGGGAGACGCGGCCGTCGTGTGCAGGGGCGCGGTTCAGGCGGGGGGCGAGGGGACGCATTCGGCCAGCTCGGCGAGCATGTCGCGGGCGGCGTCGTCGACGGCCCGCTGCCATTGATGGGGCTGGTACCGGCTGCGGTAGGGCTCGCGCTGGTAGGCGAAGATCAACCCGCGGGAATTGTTGACGACGGCCCCGAGACCCGCCCCGTCGAACCCCGGCGCCGCGTCGACGGCCCGTCCGCCCTGGCTGCCGTAGCCCGGGATCAGCAGCCAGGCGTGGGGCATGGCTGCCCGCAATTCGGCCAGCTGCTCGGGGTAGGTGGCGCCGACCACGGCTCCGACCAGTCCGTAGCCGCAGTCGCCGACGGTCCGTTCCGCCAGTTGCTCGACCAGCGCCGCGACGTGCCGGTAGACGGGCCGATCGGGGGCGGGCAGGTCCTGCAGCAGGCCTCCGCCGGGGTTGGAGGTTTTGACCAGGACGAAGACGCCGGCCCCGGCCGGGGCCGCCCAGTCGACGAAGGGCTGCAGGCTGTCGGCGCCCAGATAGGGGCTGACCGTGAGGGCGTCGGCCTGCCAGGGGCTGTGCGGTCCCAGCCAGCCGCGGGCGTAGGCCTCGGCGGTCGAGCCGATGTCGTTGCGCTTGCCGTCGACCAGCACCAGCAGGTCGCGGCGGCGGGCATGGGCGATGACCGCGGCGAGGGCCTGCATGCCCGCCGGTCCCAGTTCCTCGAAGAACGCCGCTTGGGGTTTCACGACCGGCGCCTTGTCGGCGACGACGTCGACGACCTCGCAGCAGAACTGGCGGAAGAGTTCCGCCTGGTCCGCGGGGCGTTCCGGGGGCGAATCGCCGACCAGTGCGGGAGGGAGGCTGCCGAGTCGCGGATCGAGCCCCGCGCAGATCGCGCTGCGGCGGCGACGCACGGCGGCGGCTAACTGGTCGATGAAGTGCGTCGGCATGGTCAGGCCCAGGCGGGGTCGGCAAGCTGCGCGGCGGGGGGGGCCGCCGCGCGACGGGCGGCCGAGGCCCCAGCATCGTCGATCGACGTGCGATCGACAAGCGCACGAAAAAGCCCGCCGGCGCCTGTTGAGGGCGCCGACGGGCATGACGATTTCCGACCCCGGGGGCGGGTCCCCAGGGGCCGCCGCGTGCCGCACCAACGGCCGCCGAGTCCGGCCTGTCGTGGAACGGCGCCTTCGGGCGTCGTCGACCGGCGAGGGCTCGGCAACCGACTGATCCGGGCGCCGTCCATGAGCCGCCGCGGGCCTCTCGCCTCCGGCTTATTCCGGAGCGAGGAGCGGCGGCGCGGCGCGATGCGCGGCGCGAGGATCCCGAGGTGTCGGGCGGGGAGGGCTTTCGGGGGCGATGCCGTGCAGCAACTGTCTTCGCGCCTCCGCGGCCGCGGCGGGAGCGAAGAACTCGCCGCGGCAGCTGGCGCGAAACATCGGCCTGGTGATCTGCAGAGGGCCATCGCCGACCGAGGCTCGCCGTCGGTTGCGGCCCCGCGTCGCCTGGGTGCGTGGAGCGT
>Ga0169931_10013644_pt1 | contig 11075 bp, 6 predicted proteins | sample Kivu_15m_20L_FD_129675 | JGI IMG/M metagenome (GOLD analysis project Ga0169931, IMG submission 129675) | Freshwater microbial communities from Lake Kivu, Western Province, Rwanda to study Microbial Dark Matter (Phase II) - Kivu_15m_20L... | ecosystem: Environmental > Aquatic > Freshwater > Lake ... | reverse complement strand
GCGACAGTTGCGGCAAACGATGGAGTGGATGAGCCTGATGTTCCCAGTTGATTCGCACGATTTCCAATTCCATGACCTCCCTCTGACTTGAGGCCGCGCACAATATGGGTCTTTGATGCAGCAGTTGGGCTCCAGCTGCTCTCGGTAAACAAGGGTCCCACGCTTCCTCCGGCAAAAACACTCGATGAACTCAGTGAGTCCGGATAGCGTAAATGAAAGTATCTTCCTAATGCGCTGCTGGTGAGGGTGCAATCGGATGCCTCTTTGAGGATATCATCTGAGCTAGAGGATCGAAGGAAGGTCGATGAACTACTGATGGCTCCCGTGGTGAGGAGGGTTGATCCTGCATCAGCAGTACTGATGGGTAGATAACTCCAATGAGAGTCCCAACCCCCTTTGATGATATAATTCACTAGGTATTTTCTGGGGGATTCGCTTGCGGAAACCAAACGTGCAGGAGCTTGAGCCGCGAGGAGTAGAGCAGTGAGTTTTGAGGCTGAGTTCTCCAAAAATTGCCGTCGGCTGAGTAGGTCGGATGGTTTGGTTGCGAAAAGCGCGCTTTTTTTGGTCTTCATTTTCTCTCCGCAAACTCGGGGCTTAAGGCGAGCTCTTCTACCATGCGATTGTAGTTGTAGTTGAGTTCTCCTTGGAACTTGTCGGCCACTCGCTGCACAAGGAGTTGATCCAGGTACGTGTCCGCAGGGCGTCCGAAGAGTCCCTCGAAGGCCTTTTTCACGGCGCATTGAGCAAATAAGTCTGAGTTCGCCAAAACTTCGGCCACCTCCTCTACGCCGGTGACTTCTTGCCCGAAGAGTGCACCGCGTGAGGCGCTCCCTTCGGCAGAGGACCCTCGCATTCCGTAGGTCTCAAAGAGGTGGTGGTAGCGCATTTCTCCTCCTGATCCCAGAAGGCTGATGCTTCCGCTTGAACTCTCGAGGGTAACTCCGGTGGAGCTTGTGTTTCCTTTTTTGAGGAAGCCTGAGCTGAGAGCAGCGGCTAATGGATCCAGATTGATATGGCAGCTCACACAGCCTTGATTTGGGTCGACGTGTGCGCCCGAAGTGATTTCCGCATCAGGGACGTAAGCGAGATGAGTCGAGTTTGTTGTGGCAACGGCAGGATAAATGATCTCCTGGCACGTGAGTTTTGTAAAAATGGTGTGCGCAACGGTTCGAATCTTGCCTCCCGATTGAGCGAGAAATGCGGGCATGGTGAGTATCCCCGCTGTGGGTTTTCCTCCGTCGGTCAGTGTGCTTGGGACGTAGTGGAATGAGTTTAGGTAGCTGTAGTCATCGCGAAAAATCAGTTCTCCGATTCCACTCCAAAGAGTTCCACTAGTGGGGAAGGTGCTCGGAACCAAAGCGGACCGAGGTGTAGACGGAAACAGTCTCGGATAGATTGGGTGCGACTCCGAGTAATCACTCGAGCTAGGGGAGTAGTTTGGATAGTGCGGGAGGATCAGACCCCCCTGAGTCCGCATAAACAATTCATACTGTCCTCGACCGAAAGTGTAATCGGACGTGAGCAGTAGGCGGTAGTCGAGCCCCTGAGTGAGAATGTCGGAGATGAGTCGGATCGGTTCACGTTCCATGTCTCGAAGAATAGCCAGGCTGTTTTCGTAGAGGATCGGACGCGTTTCTTCGTCTTGCGCGCTCCCATACAAGAGGTCCTGGCTTCCTGACTTGAGTAGAAATGGACCGCTAGTAATCCGAGCATAAGTTGCAATCGGGTTATGTGAACTGGATGTCCCGTTGGGGAATCGAGCGCTTTCTGTGGTCTTGTTTGGCTGGGACTCGCCACAGCGGAATCCGTCTAATACTTTTGGGTTCCCGACAAAGATCGGAGCTAGGGTTCCGGGATTGGTACTCGCATTGGCGTTGTAAAGAGGAACTCTAAATGGCGTCGCGGAATCAAGTTTTTGAGTGGGTGTCCAGTTGTAGGTGACATGAGTGGAGACGGTCGAGCCATCTGGTCTCCAAGCACAGCTTGCAAGAATTCGACTGAGGTTATTACAAACGTAGACTTCATCTCCGCTCCACCAGAGTTTGATTTTACTGAACCCAGTTTGAGCGACCTCTGTTCCTGAGGCGTCTCGAACGTAGCGAATGACTCGAAAAGTTTTTGGACCGGTATTGAAGAAGGTTCCCTGAATCGGATTTAGATTAAGAGTAGCCGAAGTTGGGCTCCCAAAAGAATAGGTGTATCCGATCGTGTTTGACCCCGAAGTGATTGCACTTGAAGACGCGCTCGAAAAGGCAGGTACCCCAAGGTCTTTGAGTGTGACTGCGTTTCCACTTGCGTCAGTCCCACTGGTTTCTGACCAGTTGCCAAAGACATCCTTACTCCAGGAGGAAACCTTGCTCCAGGATCCTCCCCGGAACTGTTCAAACTCGATTCGAGTCGTTTCAGGGTTAAACGGTTGATCAATCACGTTCCCATCACACCATTCCGGATCCGCAAAAAACTTGGCCGTGGCAAGCTCCCGGTTGTCAGGGTGAAGAACGATTTTTCCATTGAGCCCAGAGGTTCGAGCACCAGGCGCTGTGCTGTACTCGGTCGTGCTCTGGTACTTCACGAGTGTGAAAGGCTGAGATCCGAGAGTGCTTGCTCCATAAGTACTTCCATAATCCCAGGTATAAGCTCTCGGATCATTGATGTACCAATAGCGTGTAAAATCCTTGAACCCGAGCCAATCCTGGTGCCACTGGGTGACGATGTCTAAGTAAGGCGAGTAGGTGCATGATGTCGCGGTTTCTCCTCGCTCATAGCACCCCCCGGCCGAGGCGGCGTCTCGGTGTGGTGTCGTGCTGGTGGAACTCCAGGTGCGGGTTGAGGATTGCATCTCACGGACGAGTTCCGAGAGCGTTTTTGTTCCTTGCATGATGGGATAAAAGTGATCGGTGAAGCTCGGAACTTGGCCGCCTAATTCGAGTGTGATTTTTCTAACGACGTCCCATTCGCCTAGGTTTCCGAGCCAGAATTGAGGAGCAAGAAATACGGTAAAGCAGACATCTTGAAGTGCAGCCGCTGTTCCCGCTGCTGTTTTTGAGGCGGAATAAAGCTCAGCAAGCGCGCTTACTTCGCTTGAAGTGTCCGAGTAAGGGTAGAGCCAAGCATTGCGAGCGGCAGCCCAAGCGATTCGAGTGGCCTCACTCGTGGGGACCGATTCGCCTGGAAGGGTAACGGCTGAAGTGGAGAAGAGAGTGTGCGTTGAGGGGAGGGATGCGCAAAGGGAACTTGCGAGCTGGTTGCGAAGATGTGCTTGAGAAAGCGTCGAGGCACTCCTGACTTCTTGGTAGGAGTTGGTAAATCGATCCGCGGATCCTAAGGCTTGACCTAGTGTTTCGCTCCCCCTGAGGAAGGAGGACGGGACCTGAGTGGTCCCAAAGATTTTTTGCAGACGAATCAGTAGGGCGACTGACGGACCGCGCGTAAAATTAGTCCCCGGTTCAAGAGTGCGAGAAAGCCGACGTGAGCTACTGGTCTCATCAAGTCCGCTTGAGCCGGAGGAGGCGCCGGTGAGCTGAGCGCCACTACGGTTTTCCAGTCCGCGGCTACAGCCGATTTGGGTCCATAGGACGAGTGAAGTGAGTCCCAGAGCAATTAAGCTCCCCGCGTTGCGATGATCCATTAGTTGGGCCTTTTGAACTCCCCCTCGTTTCCCCATCTCCTTTAGCGTATCGGAGTTCGGACGCGGAAATGTACTGTGTCCTGGCTGACAGAGGGGGCTCCGAAATGTGCGAATTGGCTCACCCAAAACCGGAAACTACGGGGCAAAGGTCATCTCGCAAAAAAACGATACTCAGCCCCTCTGAGACCGGAGAATGCAAAAAGATCAGCTGATTCCGCAGGGATGCGAGAGCATGAGCAACCCCTTGAGTGAAGGATCTCGGATCCGAACGCAGCTCGGTGACAGGAGGATGAGCCCCAAAATTTCCAGTGAGGTTCAGTTCTGAGTTCGCCTGAGCCTGAACGATTCTGGGCTTGCGAGTTGGGGGGTTCCCTCGTTTAATGAAGCCGGTTTCCGTCAAAAAACACCCACACAAGAGAAACTCCCTTTGGACAACACCGAAACGCAAGCACAAGCACCTTCACCGGCACAAGAAGAAGAAACGATTGACCTTTCGTCGTTGGACGAATCTGTCACATCCACTGGTGCTCCCGCAGCAAAGGAGCTGTACGCGGAATTGACCTGGGGCGAGAATCTCCCGAACTGGGTCTGGCTCCTCCTTCCACTGTTTGTCCTGGGGATGCTGGGGTTACATTTGAGGCGAAAGCGGAGCCGTGCATGGGCGTGGGCGGCGCTCGCGTGTGGGGTCTGCAGTCTTCTGAATCCGGCTCAGAGCTTCGCACAGGCATCGACAGATCGGCCTGTGACCATCAAAGAGTATAACCAGCTTCTGCGGTACACCAAATCCTTGGCAGAAAAAGTGAAGAAGCTTGAGTCTTCAGCTTCCTCTTCGAGCGGAGGATCAGGGGCGACTGAGGAGACGGTCGATCTTTCTCAAATGGGGTCCTCCGATGGAGCATCAAGCTCATCAGGGAAGTCTCGTTCGGGTTCCCCGCATGGTGCTCCGATTGGGGGCGCTCCTCAGTTCAAAGTCTACTTTGATTTCAACATGCTCTCCCGCCCCGGAGTGAATGACTTCACGTTTGATAACTTTCACTCGTTTTTAATGTTCGAGTCTTCGCCCGTGCCTGAGTGGAGCTTTTCGTTCGAGGTCAATCCTACGCCACGCTACTATGAGGCCAGTTATCATCCTTCAACCCGGTGGGAGGTCCGAGCGGGAAAAGTTTGGATTCCGTTTGATGATCTGGCTCCTCACAATATCTTTGGCGGAAGGGTGAACGTCTCACGTCTGGCTTTGGGGGAGGCATTTCTTCCAGATCTTTGGACGGATCTCGGAGTCGCTGGAAAATATCGAATCGTCGATTCGAAGTCCTTCACTCTTGATGCGCATCTGTATGTTCTCAACGGATTTGCATCGGGAGGAAGTGATCCGCTTGGGGTGGACACGGATTATCCCTCTTTCTCGGACCGTGCGCTGGTTCCCGATAATAATACGAATAAAGCATTCGGTGGCCGAGTGGCAATGAAGGCGTTTCAGAAGTTCGGGCTTGGGCTTTCGTATTATCATGGCCGCTGGTCCGACGAAGACGATGTCGCATGGGGAGTGCGAATGATAGGCACGGACACTCAGGTTCGCTTGGGCTCTACCGAGCTCCGAGCCGGATTGGTGACTATGACAGCGGAGCTTGCCTCAGGTGAGTTTTATCGGGGAGGTAGTTATGTGGAGCTCGGTCAAAAGTTTGGAAAGCGCGATCAGTGGAAGGTCCTTCTTCGTGGCGGTACCGTGCAGCCTGATGATCGCGTGATATCCGTCACAGACCAAAGAATTGTGGGTGCGACCCTGTTGTATCAACCTGGTTTTATTCAGTACTCCATTGAGCACTCCCGGGATATTCAGGATGTTCCCGGCAAGGTGGGGCAATCATTCACGAATGCTCGCGTAGTGGTCGCGCTATGAGGAGTGGAGTGAGTTAAGGAGCGGATATCCCTGAGGAGGGCTCAAGCTGATGGTGCAGTTTCTGAGAAAGCTTTTGAGAGGGCCGTTTTTTTTTCGATTGATGAGCTTCTATCCGCCGTATTGGGGAGCGGGGATTCGTGTAAAAGAAGTTTCATCGGATTACCGACGCATTCGTGTTGAGCTTGTGCTTCGGTTTTGGAATCGAAATTATGTCGGGGTTCAGTTTGGTGGGTCCCTTTATTCGATGGCTGATCCTTTTTTTATGCTCATGGTGATGGAGAATCTCGGTCGCGATTACATCGTCTGGGACAAGTCTGCCTCGATTCGATTCAAGCGGCCGGGGCGCGGCAAGGTAGTCGGAGTTTTTGAACTTCCGCTTGAGCGTTTGGATGAAATTCGTCGCCAAGTGGAGATCGACGGTAAATCCTATCCCGTGTTTGTGGTTCACCTTAAAGATGAGTCGGGTGAGGTCATCGCTGAAGTGGAGAAGACCCTCTCAGTTCGTCAAAAAAAGAAGCACCCACCTCTGATTTCAACCCAGCCATTGGCGCCTGAGTGAGGAATGCCCGGATGGGGGCAATGAATTTCTCAGGTTCACACAGAAACGCATCGTGGCCTTTGCTTGAGTCAATCCAGACTCGCTCGTTTCTGATGTTTTCTTCTCGAAGTGCTTTTTCGAGATGATCCTGCTCCTGAGCAGGAAAGCAGGAATCTTTTTCGATCGTGAATTGAAGCCAGCGCTGATGGTTCATTTGAGTTTCACGGATCGGATGGGCCCGAAAACTCTGCCATGCCCCGACGATTCGGAGATAGCTTTGGGCGCTAAATCGTTCGCTGAAACGTCGCGCGTGCTTGATAAAGAAGTCCTCAGCGGGATGTTGCGAAGAGTAAGTCCCAACATTCTGACGTTCAATCGGAACCTGAGATTCTTGTTCCTTGTTCATGAGGTTTTCCTCAAGCGAGCTGAGCTCCACATAGGTTCGCATCGCAGTCAAGCGGGCCAGCATCAGTCCTGAGGATGGATTTTGGATGGAGTCTGTCCCGTCGCGCACAGACGGGTCGCTTTCGATAGCTAGAATCTGTGCGAGATTGGAGTGCCGTGTGATGGGGGGGAGTCGTGCTCCGCTTGCGAGTGTGAGCACTTGCTGCACTCGCTTGGAATACCTCACAGCCAGGTCATAGGCGAGGAGTCCGCCAAATGAAGCGCCAACCACTGTGTGGATTTGCTCAATTCCCAGCTGATCAAGAAGTCTAACCTGCGCATCGACTATGTCTTGGACTGTGACTTTGGGAAACTTTGCTCCCCAGCGATGACCGGTTTGTGGGTTGATACTCTCGGGCCCAAAGGAGCCAAAACAGCCTCCTAGGTAATTGGTGCAAATCACAGAGTATCGATTCGTATCGAGTGCTTTGCCTGGCCCCACAATCTCATCCCACCAGCCTTTGTGGTTTTCGGGAGCCCAGATGGGAGAGCCTTTTCCCTCACGGTCGATGCCAGCAGCGTGTTGCGAAGTGGAGAGTACCGGAAACAGAAGGATCACGTTAGATCGATCTGTCAGGAGAGAACCATAGGTTTTGTATGCGAGTTGAACACTGTCAAAACTTTCGCCACTCGCAAATCTGAAAGGATCCCCTGGGGAGGCGATATCTGCAAACTGAGTTGGGTTTGAGGCTGGAGTGGTCATGATCTAGAGCTGGGTAGCAAGTTCCGCTCCAATGTCGCGAGTCGCTTGCACTGTGGCAAGGACGTCTTGTGCGCAGGTCCGGAAGTTCACAAAACAGGCACGAAGAGCGATTTCACCCGAAGGGAGCTGGGCTTTGGAAAGAAGCGCGATTCCTCGTTTCTCGATTTCTTCCAAAATCTGCAGTTGGAGCGTGTTTTTTTGTTCCTGAGAGAGTTGAAGTCCTTGAGGTTCAAACGTCCAGCAGACGATGGAGGTTTGAACCTCAGCTGCGAGACGGAGTTCGGGGGTGTGTCCAATGGTTTGGGCCATGAGTTGCGCGAGCTGAAAGTCCCGCTCGATGCTTTGGCTCAAGCCGTTTTTTCCATGAGCTTGGAGTGCGAGCCAGACCTTGAGCGCACGAAAGGGGCGCGAGTTTTCGGGAGTGTAATTCACAAAATCGAGTATTCCGTCTTGGGCAGAGCGCTGATCGAGATAGGATACTTGGTTACCGAAAGCCGCTGGTAGGAGGCCAGGTTTTCGGATGAGAGTGACTCCGGCATCAATCGGAGAGTACAGCCACTTGTGGGGATCAAACGCAATTGAGTCGGCTTCCGAGATCGCGCGCAGATCCTCATTCGCAGATGGAGCAAGAGCGCCTGGGCCACCGTAAGCTGCATCTACATGAAGCCAGAGGGAACGGGCGTTGGTGAAGCTCCTCAGCTTGAGTACTGGATCGACTGCTCCTACGCCGACGGTGCCCGCAGTCGCGATCACGGCAATCGGATGATGTCCCGCCTGTTGATCCTCTGTGATCATTTTTTCGAGTGCATTGAGGTCCATACGGTGCTGGGAGTCCACAGGAACCAGTCGAAGAGCACGAGTCCCCAGTCCAAGAAGATCGAGTGACTGAGCATGACAGTAATGAGCTTGGTTGCTCACATAAAAACGAGGTTCGCCGACTCCGATCGGGCGTGCTGCAACTCCGTCCTCCCTTACATTCCATAGAAGTGCGTGTTTTCGGATAACAGCGTGAGCAATGAGATTGGCGAACTGACCGCCACTGCAGAATACACCCTCACTTTGACTCGGAAATCCGATGATCTCTTTGAGCCAGTCGAGAGTTTGGAGCTCAATACTGGTTGCTGCAGGAGCGATTCGCCAGAGGTTCGTGTTTTGGTTGAGAGCCGAGGCAAAGAAATCTCCCAACACTCCGATCGGATCTGGCGATGAAGTGATGTAGCCAAACCAACGGGGATGTCCGTTAAATCCACTCAAGGGAATCAGATCCTGAAGCAGAGCAATGGCTTGATCTGGACCCATTCCTTGGTCCGGAAGAGATGAGCGAAACTGATTGCGGATCTCAGAAGCCGGCGCATTGGGTGTCGGACGACGCTTCTCCCATCCGGTAGAGGCAGAGACCACGTACTCGGTGAGCTGAGTCGTTCGTTTTCTCCACTCGTCCGGAGACCAATCGAGTGGACATTGAGAGAGCCAAGGCGCAGTCGGATCGATAGGGAGGGTCATGCCTCTAAACTACTGGTGAAACGAGCTTACGAAAAGAGGGGAGTCGATGGAAAGAGCGCGCCCGGGGACTCGCGCCGCTACTCCGCCCCCAGGTCGCGCGCTCCGTCCTCAGGTTTTCGTTTCGGGGTGGAGTTGTGGATGTCTCCGATTCAGAGGGGTTGAAATGACGTGAGACTCCAGAAAGATCCCAAGTTTGGCCGAAAATCTGCGGATAATCGGGGTTGAGCGTGAGATTTCGGGAGCGATCGGAACAATCGGAGTGAGGTTACGGGTAAGCGTCGTCATTTCAACCCCGCTGAATCGGAGACATGTGCTCCTTCGCGCGACACTGCTTTTACCTTCTGTTCTCGGCGTGTCGCGATGATCACGAGGGCGTGCCCTGCAAATGAGGCTCATCGCGGGAATGACTGCGCGAGTGATGGGGCTTGCTTCGCACCATTCGTGCTGGGGGAGCCCTCATGGTTTCAACTGTTTAACAAAATATGAGGGAGACCCTCTTTCATGGCTAGTTTTCGTCCGAATGTCTCATTCGTGTTCACCTGACGACCTCATGGGTTTGAGGGGATCACTTGCCGGGAGCCTCTCAATGTAGGGTGAGGCTAGATCTACACACTCTCCAAAAAGCCTCGTCCTGTTCGGGGGATAAGTCTTTTGGGTTCGACTCTGATTCTTGCCGCCAGTTTTTCTCAGCTGTGAGAGGAGAGAGCGGCACTGTCTCTGCAACAGAAGTGAATGATCAAGTTGAGGTCCGATTGGTTTATGGGTCATGAAAAAGTGAATTCCAAAATCTCATCATTGCCGGTCATCCTGGATGCTCCTATTGGTTTAGAGCAAGTGGTCGATGCTTGCTGGAATGTTTTTCAGAGCGAGAATCCAGTTGTGATGCTGGAGTTACCCGGCGTTTACGGTCTGATTGCTCCAGGGACTCGGTTAGGGGTGGAAGCCTTAGATCGTACCAAATCAAGACTTCCTGGAAAAACGTATGGGTCTGTGATCGGGAGGATTCAGTCTTTTTGTCACCTCGTGGAGCCAGGAGCGCTTCCTTCAGAGCTGATTCAAGAGCCTGCGCTTTTGGAGCGAATGAGTGGTGCCTTTATTCGTGCCAACATTTCAAACCGCGTGGATCAGCGATCAGCCGTGATTGCTCACGGGACCCATCAGGGACTGCTGCTTCCTCAGGGAGCAATGAGCGCGTTTTTTGTTCGACTCGAGGAGCGACTCGAACAAAAGCAGCGGGAGAGCCACTCACGCGCAGATGAGGATTGGAGTTCGCTAGGTTTGTTTGGAGGTAAGAATCATAGCGCCATCCTGGCTACGAGCGCGAACCTCAGTGGAGATCCACTGGGTTCGATCACGGACGAGAATCGGGCCCGGGACTTTGTGATGCAGAATCGGATTTCGCTCTGGATTCACAAAAAAGCGCTCGAAAGCGAATCAACGGTTCATTCCACGGAGAAAGGCTCATTTCCGATCCTCGAAGTTCATGGAGGGCTCGCATGGGTGCGCCGTGAGGGACCTGGATTATCGAGGATTCTGAAGCAGCTCCCCACCTCGATCCAGCTTGTCCGTGAAACCGAAACGCTTTCGATCGGCCCCAAGATTCAGAGAGGAAACCATAAATGAACACACCCAGATCGCTCACCCAGCAGGTCGTTGCTCTAGCTTTTGGTGTCAAAAACAAACTGACTCAGTCTGAGTTCGAAACCGAACTTCAGGTCATCGAAGCCCTCTTTCAGGACGGTTGGGGGGTATTGCTTGCAGGCTTATCTCACTCCAATATTCGGATTCTCAGAGATCACGTGGAGTCTCTCGGGGCACGCCCAGTGACTCCTGTTCTCGGTCCGTGTTCTCCAGGTGCAGGCCATGGCGGAGCCTCAGCGAGTTGGACGAGCCCTCAGGAAGCAGCTTTTGTTTTTGGGACTGCTATCCATGTTTTGGATTTTGAGCCGATGTTTGATCCGCCCACTCATGCTGTATCTCCCGTGCTGGGAGCACTTGCGGCACTTCTGCATTTGCCTGAAGCTCAAAAGCGATCTGGAATGGAGGTGCTGGCAGCTTTTGCGGCAGGTATTCAACTCCAGGCGGACTTGCGACGAGCTACGGTGGGTGCCGACGAGACTGCAAGAAAGCAGACCGACAAAAAGCATTTCCCATTTCAGAAGCAAGGGTTTCATCCGCCTGGAATCGTGGGCCCTCTCGGAAGTGCGCTCACCTGCGCACTTTTGCTTGGCCTCGATCAAGAACAGACCACTCACGCTCTGGGGATTGCCGCTAGTCGTGCATGTGGTGTTTCTGCAAATATTGGAACAATGACCAAAGCCACTCATTGTGGCAATGCCGCACGTGCAGGATTAGAGTC
>Ga0169931_10013643_pt1 | contig 11075 bp, 7 predicted proteins | sample Kivu_15m_20L_FD_129675 | JGI IMG/M metagenome (GOLD analysis project Ga0169931, IMG submission 129675) | Freshwater microbial communities from Lake Kivu, Western Province, Rwanda to study Microbial Dark Matter (Phase II) - Kivu_15m_20L... | ecosystem: Environmental > Aquatic > Freshwater > Lake ... | reverse complement strand
GCGAGCGCCCAGATCGCGCCGATCAGGGCCGCGATCGGCATCAGCTCGTAGACGTGGCTGGGCAGCGAGAGCGCCACGAAGGCCACCGCGTGCTGGATCCGGTAGCCGCCGCGGCCGAGATCGTCGAGTTCGTTGACCAGGTCGAAGAACGCGAACAGCGCGAGAAAGCCGAACAGCACGCCCACCACGCCCAGCACGATCTCCCGGACGAGGTAGCGGCGCATCACGATCATCGGGCTGCCCCCGCGGCGGCGGCCCAGCCGCGCCAGCGCCAGCTCGGCCAGAGCCGGACCATGGTGGAGCGTCGCCAGAACAGCCATGCCGCCAGCAGCAGGACCACCCCGTGAGTGGCGAACAGCCCGACCACGAACGAGACACGGCCCTGCGACACCCATGCCTGCATCAGTCCGTTGACGTTGTTGTAGGTCACGTAGATGAGCACCGCGACCAGCAGGTTGATCGACTGGCCGGCGCGCGGATTGACGAAGGCGAGCGGGATGGCGAGCAGCGCGACCGCCACCGCCGACACCGGCAGGCCGACCCGCCAGACCAGCTCGCCGAGGTTCGCCCGCGTGGGATCGGCGATCAGTTCGTGCGTGGGCTTGAGCCGCGTGGAGTCGCTGGCGAGCGCCGAGGCTTTGGACTGCAGCCGCACCCCGTAGCGTTCGAACTCCATCAGGCGGTACTCGCTGCCGCCCCAGGGGCCGTCCCAGCGCCGTCCGTCCTCGAGCACCAGGTAGCGCTCGCCGTTCGGGCGAAGCTCGATGCGTCCGCCCGAGGAGGCGACCACGGTGAGCTTGCCGTCCTGGACCTGGGTCACGAACACGTTGCGGACCTGGCTCTGGTCCTCGCTGATCGATTCGACGAAGAACACGCGGTTGGCACCGGCCGACTCGCGGAACTGGCCGGCCGCCACGCGCGAGACGTCCTCGCGCTGCTCGAATCGGAGCCGGTACTCGGCAGCCTGCCGGTTGGCCCACGGCCCGACCACGAACGCGACCGCGGCGATCAGCACGACGAACGGCATCGCGAACCCGAGCACCGGGCGGACCCAGGCGGTGAGGCTCTGGCCGCTGGCGAACCAGATCACCATCTCGGAGTCGCGCCAGGCGCGCGACAGCGCCATCAAGACCGTGACATACACGGTGAGCACCAGCAGCACCGAGATGTAGTTGATCGACGCGAACGCGATCAGCGGCAGGACATCCGCGGTAGCCACCCGGTTGGACGCCGCCCGGCCGAGCATCCGGATCAGCGTCGTGGTGACCATGATCGTGAAGAGTGCCGCGAACACGGCACCTGCCAGGTTGATCAGGTCGCGACGAAGCGCTCGGGTGAACAGCATCGTCGGCGGGGAACGCTGCTATGATCGGCCGGCCGCGCCAGAGACCCGTTTTCAGGATCAGCCTCGATGCAATTTAGCACAAAGACCTCCGCGCCCCAGAAGACCCGCAGCGGCTGCGCGATCGTCCCGGTCGTGGCCGGCGGGCTGGGTGCGGCCGGTGCCGCCATCGATGCCCAGGTCGGCGGAGCACTCTCGACGGCGCTGTCCCGCAAGGACCTCCCGGCCAAGGCCGGTGGCACGCTGCTGGTGGGGCTGGGCGGTGCCATCGAGCGGGTGCTGCTGGTCTCGCTGGGCGAGGAATCGGTGGTCTCGCAGAAGTCCTTCACCGAAGGCGCGCGCGCCGCGCTGCGGGCGCTCGCGGGCACCGGCGCGAAAGATGCGGTGAGCTGGCTCGGCGAGGCCACCGTCGACGGCCGCGACGCGGCCTGGAAGGCACGCGCACAGGCGCTCGCCGCGCGCGAGATCGCCTACCGGTTCGACCGCATGAAGAGCAAGCCCGACCCGGCGCCCCGTGGCCCGGCCGCGCTCGCCTTCGGATGCGACCGTGCCGACGCCGCCCCGATCGCCCGCGAGATCGCCGCCGCGGCCGCCATCGCCGACGGCATGGATCTCGCCCGCGACCTCGGCAACCTGCCGGGCAACGTGTGCACACCCCAGTACCTGGCCGACGCCGCGCGCGCCCTCGGCAAGGCGCACGCGCTGAAGGTCGAGGTGCTCGAGCGCAAGCAGATGGAGAGCCTGAAGATGGGTGCGCTGCTCGCGGTCGCGCAGGGCTCCGAGCAGGCGCCCAAGCTGATCGTCGTGCACTACCAGGGGGCTCCTGCCAAGCAGGCACCGCTGGTCCTGGTGGGCAAGGGCATCACCTTCGACACCGGCGGCATCTCCATCAAGCCCGCCGCCGAGATGGACGAGATGAAGTTCGACATGTGCGGCGCCGCCTCGGTGCTCGGCACGATGCGCGCGGTCGCGGCCCTCCAGCCGAAGATCAACCTGATCGGCGTGATCCCGGCCTGCGAGAACATGCCCTCGGGCCGCGCCACCCGCCCGGGCGACGTGGTCGCCAGCATGTCGGGCCAGACGGTCGAGATCCTGAACACCGACGCCGAGGGCCGCCTGATCCTGTGCGACGCCCTCACCTACGTCGAGCGCTTCAAGCCCGCCGCGGTAATCGACATCGCTACCCTCACCGGCGCCTGCGTGGTGGCGCTCGGCCACCACCACAGCGGCCTGTTCTCGCGCAGCGACTCGCTCGCGGCCGAGCTGCTCACCTGCGGCCGCGACGTCGCCGACACCTGCTGGCGCATGCCGCTCGACGACGAGTACCAGGAGGCGCTGAAGTCCAACTTCGCCGACATGGGCAACGTCGGCGGCCGCGCCGGCGGAGCGGTCACCGCCGCCTGCTTCCTCGCCCGCTTCACCAAGTCCTACGAGTGGGCCCACCTCGACATCGCCGGCACCGCCTGGCGCTCGGGCACCGCCAAGGGCTCCAGCGGCCGGCCGGTGCCGCTGCTCACCCGCTTCGTCCTGGGGCGGGCCGGCCTGGCCTGAGACCCGCGCGGTCGGCCGCCATGACCCGGATCGACTTCCACGTCAACGCGCCCGACAAGCTCGCCTACGGCTGCCGGGTGGTCCGAAAGGCCTGGCGGGCCGGGCAGCACGTGGTGGTCTGCTGCGACGATCCCGGGCGCCTGGCCGCCTTCGACCGGGCGCTCTGGACCTTCGCCCCCGAGGAGTTCGTGCCGCACGTGCACGCCGCCGACCCGCTCGCCGCCGAGACCCCGGTCGTGCTGGCCGCTGCCGCCGATGCGCTGCCCTGGCACGAGGTGCTGGTCAACCTCGGCGCCGCCGCGCCGGCGGGCTTCGCGCGCTTCGCCCGCCTGATCGAGCTGGTGGGAGACGATCCCGACGAGCGCCGGCAGGGCCGCGAGCGCTATCGCTTCTACCGCGACCGCGGCTATCCGCTCGAGACCCACGTGGTCGGCGGCGCCGACGAGCGCTGACCCCGCGCGCTCCGGTCCCACGCCATGCCCGACACGCCGCGCCGCCCGTCGACCCCGGCCCTGCCCCAGCCCCCGCGGGCGCCCGACGAGGCGATCCCGATGCTGACCGAGATCGTCCAGGTGCCGCGCTACGTGCCCGAGGAGCTGCCCCGCGCGCTCGCCGACGTGCCCTGGGCCGACCTCGCCGAGCGGGTCCGCGAGAACGTCACCGAGCGGCTGGTGCGTCGGTCCGAGGCGCTGCTCGACGCCAAGCTGCGCGAGTCGCTGCAGACGGTCATCGACCGGGCCGCCGAGTCGCTGGCCGCCGAACTGCGCGCGTCGCTGTCGCAGACGGTGCGCGACCTGGTGGCCCGGGCGGTCAAGGAAGAACTCACCCGGCTGCACGCCGAGATCGCGCGCCGCCAGCCCTGAGCGGCGCGTCGGCTCCACCCTATAATGGCCGGCTGCCCGCCAGCCGCCGCCCCTGCCCGATGACTGCCCAGAACCCGCCCGCCGCCGACGCCGCGCTCGCCCGGAGCTTCGAGCCGGCCGACATCGAAGCCCGCTGGTATCCGCTGTGGGAATCGCGGGGGCTGTTCGCCCACGCCCCCTCCGGTGCACCCTCCGCCGGCTCCGGGCTGGCCACGGTCGCCTCCGGCTACTGCATCCAGCTGCCGCCTCCCAACGTGACCGGCACGCTGCACATGGGCCACGCATTCCAGCAGACGCTGATGGACACGCTGATCCGCTGGCAGCGCATGAAAGGTTCGGACGTCAACTGGGTGGTCGGCACCGACCACGCGGGCATCGCGACCCAGGTGGTCGTCGAGCGCCAGCTGCAGGCGCAGGGCCTCACCCGCCACGACCTCGGGCGCGAGGCATTCCTCGAGCGCGTCTGGGCCTGGAAGCAGCAATCGGGCGCAACGATCATCGGCCAGATGCGCCGGATGGGTGCCTCGGGCAACTGGGCCTACGCGGACGCCGACGGCGCGCGCGCCGGCTACTTCACCATGGACGCCTCGATGAGCGCGGCCGTGCTCGAGGTGTTCGTCGCGCTGCACGAGCAGGGGCTCATCTACCGCGGCAAGCGGCTGGTCAACTGGGACCCCACGCTGCAGACCGCGGTCTCCGACCTCGAGGTCGACAGCGAGGAGGAGGACGGCCGGATCTGGGACATCCGCTATCCGCTCGCCGGCGATCCGCTGACCGTGACGCTGCCGGCCACCGAGTCGGAGCCCGGGCGGACCGTCGTCGTCGATTCGCTCGTCGTCGCCACCACCCGCCCCGAGACGATGCTCGGCGACACCGCGGTCGCCGTGCACCCCGACGACCCCCGCTGGGCGCCGCTGGTGGGCCGCAGCGTGCGGCTGCCGCTGTCGTCCGACACCGCCGGCGACCCCGCCTCGTGGCGCGAGATCCCGATCGTCGCCGACACCTACGTCGACCCGGCCTTCGGCACCGGCTGCGTGAAGATCACGCCCGCGCACGACTTCAACGACTGGCAGGTCGGCGAGCGGCACGGCCTGGCCGCGCTCGCGGTGCTGACCAAGACCGCCACCGTGTCCGACGACGCGCCGCGCCCCTACCGCGGCCTCGACCGCTACGAGGCACGCCAGCGGATCGTGCACGACCTGCAGGTCGCGGGCCTGCTGGTGTCCGAGAAGCCGCACCGGCTGCAGGTGCCACGCTCGGCCCGCACCGGGGTCGTCGTCGAGCCGATGCTGACCGACCAGTGGTTCGTCGCGATGTCGAAGCGCGACCACGGCAACGCGTTCTTCCCCGGGCAATCGATCGCCGAAGTGTGCCTGCAGGTCGTCGCCGACGGGCAGGTGCGCTTCGTGCCCGAGCACTGGCGCACCACCTACGACCACTGGATGCAGAACATCCAGGACTGGTGCATCTCGCGCCAGCTGTGGTGGGGCCACCAGGTGCCGGCCTGGTACAAGGCCGACGCGCACGGCGAGCCGATCCACGACGGCACGATGTTCGTCGCGCGCGACGAGGCGGCCGCGCGTGCGCAGTCCGCGGCGGCCGGCTGGAGCGGTCCGCTGGTGCGCGACCCCGACGTGCTCGACACCTGGTTCTCGTCGGCGCTGGTGCCGTTCTCCGCGCTCGGCTGGCCGGCCCGCACCGCCGACCTCGACCGCTATCTGCCCTCGGCGGTGCTGGTCACCGGCTTCGACATCATCTTCTTCTGGGTCGCCCGGATGGTGATGATGACCACCTTCTTCACCGGTCGCGTGCCCTTCCGCGACGTCTACATCAACGCCATCGTGCGCGACGCCGAGGGCCAGAAGATGTCGAAGTCCAAGGGCAACACCATCGACCCGCTGGACCTCATCGACGGCATCACGCTCGAGGCGCTGCTGGCCAAGTCCACCGTCGGCCTGCTGCGCGACGACCACAAGGCACGCATCGAGAAGCAGATCCGCAAGAACTACCCCGGGGGCATCCCGGCCTACGGCGCCGACGCGGTGCGCTTCACCTTCGCGTCGCTCGCCACTTTCGCGCGCACCCTGAACTTCGACCTGAACCGTTGCGAGGGCTACCGCAACTTCTGCAACAAGCTCTGGAACGCGACCCGCTTCGTGCTGATGCAGACCGATGGGAAGGACTGCGGATTCGCGCCGCACACCGCCGAGCAGTGCGGGTCCGGCGGCTACCTGCACTTCCCGCCGGTCTCGCGCTGGATCGTGTCGCGGCTGCAGCGCGTCGAGGCCGAAGTCGAGCAAGGTCTGGCCGACTACCGCTTCGACAACGCCGCCCGCGCGATCTACGAATTCGTCTGGAACGAGTACTGCGACTGGTACCTCGAACTCGCGAAGGTCGACCTCGCCGCCGACGACGAGGCGGTGCAACGCGGCACCCGCCGCACCCTGCTGCGCGTGCTCGAAACCGTGCTGCGCCTGACCCACCCGATGATTCCGTTCATCACCGAGGAGCTCTGGCAGAAGGTCGCGCCGCTGGCGCAGCGCTACGGCGAAGGCGGTGTGCAGCGGCTCGATGGCGAGGCGCTCGCGGCCGCGCTCGCCGAGCGCCGGCACTCGATCTCGGTGCAGCGCTTCCCGGTCGCCGAACCGGGCAGGATCGACGCTGCGAGCGAGGCAGTGGTGGCCGAACTGAAGTCGATGGTCGATGCCTGCCGCGCACTGCGCGGCGAGATGGGCATCTCGCCGGCCCAGAGGCTGCCGCTGGTGGTCGCCGGCCCGCCCGAGCGCGCCCGCGCGCACGCGCCCTATCTGCAGGTACTCGCCAAGCTCTCGGGTATCGACTGCGTCGACACGCTGCCCGCCGACGCCGTTGCGCCGGTGCAGATCGTGGGCGAGTACCGGCTGATGCTGACGGTCGAGGTCGACGTCGCAGCCGAACGCGGGCGCCTCGACCGCGAGATCGCCCGCGTGGACGGCGAGATCGGCAAGGCCCGGGCCAAGCTGGGCAACGCGAGCTTCATCGAGCGTGCGCCGGCGGCGGTGGTCGCACAGGAGCGCGAGCGAATGGCCGCCTTCGAGTCGACGCTGGCGCGGCTGCGCGAACAGCGCGCGCGCCTCACCTGAGCCTCGGACTGCTGCCCGTCGCGCGACATCGCGGGCGGGCGGGCGGATCAGGGGTGGCGGGCGAGCGGCTGCCGCAAGCTCACTTGCGCTTCAGAAAGAAGGTCCAGACCCGGTCGGCTTCCGACTGACCGAGCATCTCGTTGCCGGTCTGGCGGGCGAAAGCCTGGAAGTCGCGCAGCGAGCCGGCGTCGGTGGACACCACCTTCAGCACCTGGCCCGAGCCGAGCTCGGACAGCGCCTTCTTGGCCTTCAGGATCGGCAGCGGGCAGCTGAGCCCGCGGGCGTCGACTTCGCGGTCGAAAGTGATCGGGTTGGACATCGTGGTCGGCCGCCCGGGCGGACGGCCCCGGTGGCGCGGAGCAGGAGCGCGATTGTACCCGCGCCGACAGACACGGCAGGGGGGCCCGGGACTCCCTCAGCGGCACTCGCGGCACGCCAGCGACCTCGTCGCGGAAACGACAGGCAGCACCCGCCGGGACAGGCACCGCCGGATCGACGCTGTGGTCGATCCGCGCGATGCGGTCGGCCCGGCACCGCGCGCCGAACGATCGTCACGGCAGGCGAGGCGCGGGGCCGGATCGCTGCCGCCCACGCTCCTAGCGCCGATCGCGCTCCACGGCACGCCCCATGCCGGCCAGCCCCAGTCCGAGCACCACCGCCATCCCCCAGAACAGCGTGGCGATCCCGAAGGCGCCGCCGAGCGCACCGAACGCGGTGGGCAGCGCAGTCTGGGTGCCGTTGACCAGCATCAGGCGCAAGCCGGTCGCCTCGCCCAGCCGGCCGGCGGGCGCGGCGCGCGCCATGATCGACAGCGTCATCGGCTGCGACACCCCCAGCCCCAGGCCGAGCACGAAGGACAGCGCCAGGAGCGACTCCAGGGTGGCGAACGACGGGTAGAGCGCGAACACCACGCCGGCCACTGCGATCGAGCAAAGGACGGCGCGCCACTCGGAGACATCCATCAGGAACAGCGGCACGACCATACGCACCAGCATGGTGGCCACCGCGAACCCGCCGAGGATCAGGCCGATGCCGGACGCCGACAGCCCGATTCGGGCGCCGTACAGCGGCACCAGGAACTGGTGGACCTCCCAGGCCGACGACACCAGTGCCACCATCAGGTAGAGCCGGCGCAGCTCGGGCGTGGCCAGCAGGTCGCGTACACTCAGCGACCTCGCCGGACCCGGCGGCGTCACGCGACCCTGCGGCAGCCGCTCGCGCAGCCAGCGCATCCAGGCCAGCGCCACCAGCGGCAGCAGCGCGAGGACGCCGAACGCGAGCCGATGGCCGAGCCCGTCGATCAGGAACCCCGCGCTGGTGGGTCCGAGGAACGCCGAGACCGAGAAGCCGATCGCCATCAGGCTGAGGTTGTGGCGCCGGTCCTCGGGGGTGCCCAGTTCGCTGATCAGCTTCTGGATGCCCATGTGGAACGGCAGGAAGCCCAGCCCGACCAGCACCGCGGTGGCGAACAGGGCCGGCACCGACAGCCACGCCAGCGGCAGCAGCATGCCCGCAGCGATCAGCCCGGTGCCCAGCAGCATCGGCCAGCGGGCGCCGATCCGGTCGATCCAGCGCCCGCCGGGAATGGCCAGCAGCATCGGCAGCAGGCTGAGCATGGAGAGCACGGCGCCTACCTGGACCGTGGGCGCGTGCAGATGCAGCGCAGTGAGCGTGAGCGCCACTCGGGCGCCCGAGAACGCCACGTGGTTCAGGATCGACAGTGCGATCAGCGTGCGGATGCCCAGCGGCCCGCCGCCGCGGGCGTCGGCCGGGTTCACGTGCGCCCGGCCACCCAGTCCTGCACCGAGGCCAGCGCCTTCGGCAGCGCCGCGGCGTCGGTGCCGCCGGCCATCGCCATGTCGGGCTTGCCGCCACCCTTGCCGCCCACCTGCTGCGCGACGAAGTTGACCAGCTCGCCGGCCTTGACCTTGCCGACCGCGTCGGCGGTCACACCCGCGGCGAGCTGCACCTTGCCGTCGGAGACCGCCGCCAGCACGATGGCCGCCGACTTCAGCCTGTCCTTGAGCTTGTCCATCGTTTCGCGCAGCGCCTTGGCGTCGGCGCCGTCGAGTGAGACCGCGAGCACCTTCAGGCCCTTGACGTCGACCGCCTTTGCGACGAGCTCGTCGCCCTGGCTGGCGGCCAGCTTCGACTTGAGCTTCGCGAGCTCGCGCTCGGCGGCGCGGCCCGACTCGAGCAGCTGCTCGATCTTGCCGCGCAGCTCCGAGACCGGCGCCTTGAACGCGCCGGCGGCGTCGTGCAGCACCATCTCCGCCCCTTGCACCCAGGCGAGCGCGACGTCGCCGCAGACCGCCTCGACCCGTCGGATGCCGGCGGCGACCCCACCTTCGGAGACGATCTTGAACAGCCCGATGTCGCCGGTACGCACGACGTGCGTACCGCCGCACAGCTCTCGCGAGGAGCCGATGTCGAGCACCCGCACGGTGTCGCCGTACTTCTCGCCGAACAGCGCCATCGCGCCGTGCGCGACCGCGTCGTCGAAGCCCATCAGCTGCGCGCGCGTGGCGTGGTTCCCGAGGATCTCGGCGTTGACCCGCGCCTCGACCTCGCGGATCTGCGCAGCGGTCATCGGCGAGTGGTGGGAGAAATCGAAGCGGGTCTTGTCGGGGTCGACCAGCGAGCCCTTCTGCTGGACGTGGGCGCCGAGCACCTCGCGCAGCGCCTTGTGCATCAGGTGCGTGGCCGAATGGTGGCGCACGGTGCGCGCACGTCGCGCGACGTCGACGCGGGCCTTCACCGCGTCGCCGACCTGCAGCGCGCCCGACTCGAGCCGGCCGTGGTGGCCGAACACCTCGGCCTGGATCTTCAGCGTATCGTCGACCGCGAAGCGCGCGCCGTGCGCACCCTCGATCAGACCCTGGTCGCCGACCTGGCCACCCGACTCGGCGTAGAACGGCGTGCGGTCGAGCACCACGACCGCCGCCTGGCCGGCCTGCGCCTTCTGCACCGCGACGCCGTCGACGTACAGCCCCGCGATCCGCGCGCCGTCGAGCTCGAGCTGCTCGTAGCCGTGGAAGTGCGTGACCACGCCCGAGTACTCGAGCGAGCCACCCATCCGGAACTTGCCGGCCGCGCGCGCGGTGCGCCGCTGGCGCTCCATCGCCGCGTCGAAGCCCGCCTCGTCGACCGCCACGCCACGCTCGCGGCAGACGTCGGCGGTCAGGTCGAGCGGGAAGCCGTAGGTGTCGTAGAGCTTGAACGCGGTCTCGCCGTCCAGCGTCCTCGTGCCCGCTGACAGGGCCGCGTTCAGGATCTGCATGCCGTTCTCGAGCGTCTCGCCGAAACGCTCCTCTTCCTGGCGCAGCACGTCGGTCACCGTGGACTGCGCCTCGCGCAGCTCGGGGTAGGCGTCGCCCATCGCCTCGACGAGGTCGGGCACCAGCCGGTGGAAGAACGGCTTCGTCTGCCCGAGCTTGTGGCCGTGGCGAAGCGCACGCCGCGCGATTCGGCGCAGCACGTAGCCGCGGCCCTCGCTGCCGGGGATCACGCCGTCGACGATCAGGAACGCGCAGGCGCGAATGTGGTCGGCGATGACCTTCAGCGAGGGCACCGCCAGGTCGGACACGCCGGTCTCGCGGGCGGCGGCGCGGATCAGCGCCTGGAACAGGTCGATCTCGTAGTTGCTGTGCACGTGCTGCAGCACGGCCGCGATGCGCTCGAGCCCCATGCCGGTGTCGACGCAGGGCTTGGGCAGCGGATGCAGCGTGCCGGCGGCGTCCCGTTCGAACTGCATGAAGACCAGGTTCCAGATCTCGATGTAGCGGTCGCCGTCGGCCTCGGGGCTGCCGGGCGGGCCGCCGGCAACCTCGGGTCCGTGGTCGTAGAAGATCTCGGAACAAGGGCCGCAGGGACCGGTGTCGGCCATCTGCCAGAAGTTGTCGGATGCGTAGCGAGCGCCCTTGTTGTCGCCGATGCGCACGATTCGCTCGGGCGGCACGCCGATCTCCTTCTCCCAGATGCCGCAGGCCTCGTCGTCCTCGCTGTAGACGGTGACCCAGAGCCTGTCCTTCGGCAGCGCGTAGACCTCGGTGAGCAGCTGCCAGGCGAAGCGGATCGCGTCGCGCTTGAAGTAATCGCCGAACGAGAAGTTGCCCAGCATCTCGAAGAACGTGTGGTGCCGGGCGGTGTAGCCGACGTTCTCGAGATCGTTGTGCTTGCCGCCGGCGCGCACGCTGC
>Ga0169931_10013641_pt1 | contig 11076 bp, 8 predicted proteins | sample Kivu_15m_20L_FD_129675 | JGI IMG/M metagenome (GOLD analysis project Ga0169931, IMG submission 129675) | Freshwater microbial communities from Lake Kivu, Western Province, Rwanda to study Microbial Dark Matter (Phase II) - Kivu_15m_20L... | ecosystem: Environmental > Aquatic > Freshwater > Lake ... | reverse complement strand
CGCTACTGCTCGGGGATTTCGCAAAAATTAGCGCCAAATTCAAGCTACGGGAACCTCGAAGCTCAGCGGGCGAATCGCATGCGGAAAAGGGGAGCGCGTGTCCGCCTCTTGGAACCACTGGATCAAACCCTCTGGCAGCGGCGGAATCGTGGTCCCAAAAAGTTCCGTGAGCTCCCTTTGCGGCTCTGCGCCACGTGCAAGGAGACGCAGGTTGCGAATCGCCGTTCGGGTGAGGCACTGGTCACAGGGGTAATCACAGCGGAGCCGGAGATATTTTTCATTGGTTGATACTGCCGACTCGCCAAGCTGCAAAACATGATCACCTGGAAGGAGATCGCGCCAGGAGAAATGCGGTAATTTCACAGCTTGCTTTGCCACCGCCACAATGCGCTCGGGTGTGATGGAGCGAAGGAGATCAAATTGTCGAATCACAAAGTAGGTCTTCTGATATTCGCTGATCAGGTAGTCCGTTGTCGCCAAGCGGAGCAGGTCGCGGCTGCTCGAGGGATCGACCAAAATCCGCGTCGGCCTTGGAGACTCGATACTGTACTGGGTCTCACCCGGCGAGGAGAGAATTCCTGCGCCGTAACCGCGGATTTCTTGATCCTGAAGGACCAACCCGAATTCGACGGTAAACCAGTAAATCCGTTCGGCATACAGAAGCAATTCCTCGCTGCGCAGAATCGCTTTTTTCTGATCGACTTCTGACCGACATCGGGCCAAGGCATCATCGCGCTCCTGATAGATCATGTTCCGCGCGATCCCGTGATTCTGCATTAAATCTGCCACCACAGGAATGGTAAATGTCGCCACATGCCCGGCCACATCATGACCAATATCTGGTTCCTGCAAGTAGTCTTGCTCGAGTGGCCGCATGAATGTGGTGACCGGAAAAAAACGCAGCGAATGGCAGGTAAAAAACAGCTCGGCAGGGATGATCATATTGACCGTCGCTAACTGCCAGCCCGTTTGTTGGTAGATTCGCGCATTGAGGAGGTAGAAATCGGGAATCACGCTTCCACCGATATGAAACAACTTTTCTCCTTGGAGGTACTCGCGGCATGCAAATCGATATTTGCTGCGCTGCTGGTCGGCAATCAAGCAAGCCCAGCTGAGATGCTCCTCGAAGGTATATCGATCATACTGCTGGACGTTGGCATATTGTCCAAGATCGACGGTTTGCGCTGAAAGTGTTCCGATCCGAAATGGCTGCCCATTGGTCGCAAGCGCCAGATAGCTGGCTGCCGAAGATGCGGAAATTGGAAATGGAACATCATGATCGCGGAGGCAAAGCTCCAGAGCCGTTAATCGCTGCTGGGGCGTGGGAGCATTCACCTCGTCCAGCCTGACACCATGTCGCTGAGCGATCTGGGCATAACGTGAATCATTACTGCTCATAACTCCCTCGGCTGGCTTCATCAAGCCGTTTGATGCTCAATCAAGATCGCCACTGCCTCGCCTCCGCCCAAACAAAGCGCCGCGATGCCACGATGAAGCTGTCGGGCATGGAGCGCTGCGGCCAGCGTCACGAGAACACGAGTCCCGCTGCAACCAATCGGGTGCCCCAAAGCGATTGCCCCGCCATTGACATTGACATTATCACCATCGAGCTCCAGCAATTGCAGGCAGGCGAGAGTTTGCGATGCGAAAGCCTCGTTAATCTCAAGCAGATCGATCTGGGGTAGCTGGAGCTGGCTTTTTGCGAGCACTTTTCGGATCGCGCTCGCAGGCGCGACAAAAAGGTCTTCTGGCAGACCGCTGCTGGTGGCCGTAGCAACGATGCGAAACGCAGGGAGCTGGGGAATTTCCTGCCGCACCGCATCACTGACGACGAGCACGCTGGCAGCCCCATCGCTGAGCGTCGACGCGTTGCCAGCGGTTACAGTGCCGTCGGGATGAAAGGCGGGTTTCAGCTTTGAGAGTTTTTCAAGAGAACTGTCGGCACGTGGACCGGCATCTTTGCTCACCGTCAGATTTGCATGCACCGCAATCGGCACGAGTTCGGATTGAAAATCACCTCGCTCCTGGGCTGCCAAGGCGCGCTGGTGGCTGGCGAGCGCCCAGCGATCTTGCAGCTCCCGCGAGATCCCATGTTTTGCAGCAACACGATCGGCGTAACCTCCCATCAATTGTTCCGACCTTGCGCACCGTAAACCGTCATACTCGATTGCATCGAGCAGCATCTGGGTCCCATATTTCAAGCCGGACCTGCCGCCACGGAGCAGATGCGGTGCTTGGCTCATCGATTCCATACCTCCCGCCACGATCGCCGAAGCCTCCCCCGCCGCAATCGCTCGGCTTGCAAGCATCACCGCGTAAAGTCCCGAACCGCAGACCTTATTGACCGATACCGCCCCAGTCGAATCGGGCAGCCCTGCGGCATGCATCGCTTGACGGGCAGGGGCTTGTCCAGCACCCGCGGGAAGGACTTGCCCCACGATCACTTCATCGATGCGCGGGGGATCGATCTGAGTCTCTCGTACGGTCGCCGCGATCGCATGAGCGGCCAGCGCTGGAGCCGTGAGATTGCTGAGATCTCCCATAAACCTTCCGATCGGAGTTCGCTTTGGAGCCACAAACCACGCTTTACCTACCATCTGCATGCTCCTCAGAGCCTATCCGAAAAGGGGTCTGACCCTAACCGGCAAGGCCCAAAAACTAATGAAATCGACTTGCCTCCAAAGGGTCAGACCCCTTTTCGGATCGGCTCTCAAAATGAGTAGCCTGCTGAGAGAGGGTCCGCCCCTTCCCCAGATCAGCTCGAAGAACAACTCGCGAAGGATGAAAAACAACCGCGTTGGTCTGGTCAACTCCTTCCCAAAAGCTTGGGCAAATTCTACCGTATCGAGAAGGGAGCGATAAAGAGACTGCTCTACCGATCCTTGAAAAAGCGATTCTCCCATGTCGACAGCTTCCGCGGAGGTATTGTGGACCCCGACGAGTGCACGGTCCGCCCGTGCGCATATGAGCCGATTTGCAGCGTCGGTGGCCTTGCAAAGGGAATCGACCTCTTCGTCCAGTCCCCCCAACTATGCGGATCTGCATCGCTGGAGCGTCGATTCCCCGGGGGATTTTTGGTGGCGAGTGTGGGATTATACGGGTGTGCTTGGAACGAGGGGATCGGACGCGTGTGTGCGAGGAGCGAAGTTTTACGACTGGACTTTCTTCCCCGAGGGGCGTCTGAGCTTTGTGGAGAATCTGCTGAGGCCGCAGAAGCTGGCAGATTCTACCTACGCCGAATCGATTGCGGTGATTGGCTACGACGAGAACGGAGATCGTGGTCGCCTCACGCGACGCGAGCTATGGAATTCCGTTTGTAATTTGGCCGTGGCCTTTCAATCGATGGGGCTTGGTCGCGGAAGCCGGATCGCAGCCGTCTTACCCAATGGCGTCGAAGGGGTCATTGCCATGCTGGCAACCTCAGCCATCGGCGGTATTTGGTCCTGCTGCTCACCCGATTTTGGCGATGACGCACTTTATGATCGTTTCGGTCAAATTGATCCCGAATTGCTGATCACGGCGTCGACCGTTCAGTACAACGGAAAGCTTTTTGATCTCAATCCGCGGCTTGAAAGATTGGCGTCACGACTCCCATCGGTGGTCCAGTGGATTTTTCTCGACAAACCTCCGCGCCCTCCCCGAGACGCGATCGTGATGAGCGAGTGGAACCAATTCGATTTCCGAAAGGAGATTCCCCAAGATTTCCCCCTCGCGCGGTTTCCGTTCAATCAACCGCTCGCGATTCTCTATTCGTCAGGAACGACTGGGGCACCGAAATGTATGGTGCACGGGGCGGGGGGAACGCTGCTGCAGCATCTGAAGGAGCATCAGTTGCACTGCGACCTCTTTCCCGAGGATCGTTTGCTGTACTACACGTCGACGGGTTGGATGATGTGGAATTGGCTGGTCAGTGCACTCGCCTCTGAAGCGACGATCGTGCTTGTCGATGGTTCGCCGCTGAGACCCTCAACAGGCGCGCTTTGGGAGATCGCGGCGGCCGAGAAAGTCACTCACTTTGGCTCGAGCGCTCGCTATTATGCGGCGATCGAACAGGAATCTTATCGACCATGCGAGCATCATGACCTCGCGGCGCTGCGGACCGTACTGTCGACCGGTTCCCCGTTGCTGCCTGACCAGTTCCGCTGGCTCTATGGATCGATCAAAGCCGACATGCACTTGGCCTCGATTTCAGGAGGCACGGATATCATCTCCTGTTTTGTCCTTGGTGATCCGACACAAGCGGTGCGGGCGGGGGAGATTCAATGCAAAGGCCTAGGGATGGATGTGCGGATCTTTGACGAACAAGAAAACGCGATCACTGGGGAACCGGGCGAGCTCGTATGTGCCACTCCTTTCCCGAGCATGCCGATAGGCTTTTGGAATGATCCGGAGGGTAGCAAATACCACGCAACCTACTTTTCCAGTTATGCAGACGTCTGGGCACACGGCGATTGGGCTATGGAGACCGATGCGGGTGGGTTCATTATTTATGGAAGATCCGACGCCGTTTTAAATCCTGGCGGAGTGCGGATTGGGACGGGCGAAATATATCAACAACTCAAGTCGTTTCCGCAGGTCGCGGAGGGACTCGCCACGGTACTTCGCCACGAAGGGGACGAGCAGATTGTGCTGTTTATCAAGCTTGCGGTCGCTGGTCCATTGCGTGACGATCTGATTCAGGAGATTTGCAACCGGCTCCGTCAGCACTGCTCACCAAGGCACGTGCCGCGTTATCTTGTCCAGGCACCTGACCTGCCGCGGACGGTGAGTGGCAAATTGTCGGAAATTGCCGCTCGCAATGCGATTCATGGTGCGAAGATTGGGAACCGAGCGGCACTGGCGAATCCTCAGTGCCTTGAATTTTTTGAGCAGTGGGGTTTCCAAAAACGAGCCAGTCGCGGCTTGGGGGATCCCCAAAAATCCTCGACATGATCGATCACCATACCATCACTCAACACATGTGGAGAAAATAATGAGCAACGGCCAGGGGGTCAAAGAGCGGCAGGAAGTGCCGCTTCGGAAGATCGATCACGTCCGTTTTTTTGTCGGCAATGCGCGACAGTCGGCATACTTTTATCGCAATGCTTACGGCTTCGACGTGCTTGCCTATGCGGGCCTAGAGACGAAGGTCAAAAACGAAGCGGGGTATGTACTCAAGCAGGGCGGAATCACTTTTGTGCTGCAGTCACCGCTGCGGGCAAATCACCCCGATGCCTCGCGTCTCATTCTTCATGGGGACGGGGTTGCAGATATCGCGCTAGCAGTGGATGACGTTCGTTGTGCGTACAATTTGGCTGTCGAGCGCGGTGCCGTTGGGGTGATTGGTCCTCGCGCGATCGAGGACGAACATGGGGTTTATGAATATGCAACCATTCGTGCCTATGGAGACACGACGCACACATTCGTCAATCGCGACAAATACCATGGAGCTTTCGCACCAGGTTATGATGCCATCGATCCATCGCGTTACAGCCCGGCAACCTATCAGCCCACAGGTCTTCTTGGCATCGATCACATTGTTGGCAATGTGGAAGAAGGGAAAATGAATGAGTGGGTTGACTTTTACCGAAATGTACTTGGATTTGAGCAACTTGTGTCGTTCGACGATCAAGATATTTCGACGGAGTATTCGGCGCTGATGTCGAAAGTCGTTCAAGGGGGCCGGGGACGAATCAAATTTCCGATCAATGAGCCAGCCAAAGGGCGTCGGCGGAGCCAGATCGAAGAGTACATCGATTTCTATGGTGGGGCTGGTGTCCAGCACATTGCGATGGCGACCAATGACATCATCAGCACGGTGCGAGCGCTCCGCGCGAACGATGTTTCTTTCCTTCATGTTCCGCGGACTTATTACGACACCTTGCAAGATCGCATCGGCAAGATACCTGAGGATATCGAGGAATTGGCGGAACTCGGGATTCTCGTCGATCGCGATGATGAGGGATATATGCTGCAGATTTTCACCAAGCCGGTCCAAGATCGCCCAACTTTATTTTTTGAAATCATCCAGCGTGAGGGATCGAAGAGCTTTGGCAAGGGGAATTTCAAGGCACTCTTTGAGGCCATCGAGCGGGAGCAGGCCATTCGAGGAACGCTGTGATGGGATTGCCTCTTCCAACCGTGAGGACGATTCGCGATTTCTACGCTTTCGAACAACACGTTCGTACCTGCCGCCGCCAGCGTGGGCTGGAAATGGTTCGTCAGTGGTACGAGATCCCGGTATTCTATTTTTCAAATCCGCATTCGGTGATTGGTCATGGCGATCAGGTCTTTCCGCCGAGGCAAACACGAGAGCTGGACTTTGAACTCGAAATCGCCGCGATCATTGGTAAAGAAGGACGTGATCTTCCCGACGATGATCGCGCAATGGATTATGTGCTTGGTTTTACCATCTACAATGATTGGTCCGCACGTGATCTTCAGCGCGAAGAGATGGCGGTTGGTTTAGGACCGAGCAAAGGTAAGGATTTTGCCAATGCGCTCGGTCCCGAAGTGACACCTTGGTCGGAGCTGGCGGATCGCTACGTTGAAGGTCGCCTTGACCTCGAGATGAGTGCTTCGATCAATGGGGTCGAGGTGTCGCGTGGTAATGCACGAACAATGTACTGGACCTGGCCACAGTTGCTGGCCCATGCCAGTCGTGATGCGAAGCTCCTTCCGGGCGATGTGATCGGTTCCGGAACGGTTGGGACCGGTTGTATCCTGGAGTTGACTCCGGGGGCAGTCGGAGGTTGGCTTCAACCTGGCGATGTTGTCTCCTTGACGGTCGAGCGTCTGGGAGTTCTCGAGAATACTGTTGCGAATGATCGCGCGAGTTAACGTCGACGCATTTTTTCAGGGGAGATGAATATGCCACCCTACATTCAGCGAGGAAAAATTCCTCCGAAACGGCACACGGAACTGCCGCATGTTCCGGGTTTCCTCGAGGAAGGAATTTATTATGAGGAGGTCATTTCGACGGAGGGATTTTCGCGCGCATACAGCATTGCGTACCATCTTCGCCCCCCCACGCGCGTGCTCCGGATTGAAACCGCTCCGTCGTTCTCTTCTCCACAGTGCGCCGTGCTGCCGCTGCGGCATGTGCATTTAAAGACGGGTGCGATTGGGAGGCGAGGGGACATTATCGACGGTCGTTGTCCGATGTTTTTTAACACGGATGTATCGATTTCTCGCTGTCGACCAGCGCAGCAACAAGAGAGTTTTTATCGCAACGCGCAGGATGATGAAGTGCTTTTCGTGCACCACGGATCAGGAACGCTGGACTCGATGTTTGGCAAATTAAGGTTTCGACCATTCGACTATCTCGTAATCCCCAAGTGCGTCACTTATCGTCTCGAGTTTGATCACATCGAAGCGACCGATCTCCTTGTGCTTGAGGCGCATGGGACCATCCGCTTTCCGGGGCGATACCTCAATCCCGATGGTCAATTTCGCTTGGGTGCGCCACTCTCGGAACGGGACCTCCGCGGGCCTGATGAGTTGTGCGCGGTCGATGAGGAGGGGGAGTTTCCGATCCTTGTTAAGGATGGTGAGCGGATGACGCAGTATGTCATGGCACATCATCCATTTGATGTCGTTGGATGGGATGGGATGGTCTATCCGTTTGCCCTGAACGCAGACGACTTCGAGCCGATTACGGGTCGAATTCATCAACCGCCACCGATCCATCAGACTTTCCAGGGCCCTGGGTTTGTCGTCTGCACATTCGCGCCACGGATGCTCGACACAGACCCGCGTGCAATCAAGGTTCCTTATGCCCATAGCAACGTCGAGTCCGATGAAGTTTTGTATTATGTCCGTGGTCACTTCGGCAGCCGTCGCGGTGTCGATCTCGGTTCGCTCACGCTCCATCCGCATGGTATACCCCATGGTCCGCACCCGGGCACGATCGTTGCCAGTCGGGGCATACAGTGGACCGATGAATTGGCGGTGATGGTCGACACCTTTCGACCACTCGAGGTCGCACAGTCAGCGATCATTTTTGATCAACCTGATTATCCTTTTTCATGGATCGAGCGCTGATGGAAATCGATGTTGCCAAAACACCGGTCGTGGATGTGTATCGGCTGCTTGTCGGGCTAGTAACCCCGCGCCCGATCGCCTGGGTCTCGACACTCTCGCGGAATGGCGCCGTGAATTTGGCCCCCTTCAGCTTCTTCAATATGTTCGGCGTTAATCCGCCGGTGGTCGTCTTTTCCCCAACCCTTACTCGAGATGGGAAGAAAAAAGATACGCTTCTCAATATCGAAGAGCGAGGCGAGTTTGTCATTAATGCATCGACTGCAGAGAATGCGGAACGAATCAATCAGACGAGCCGATCTCTGCCCTATGGAGAGAGTGAACTGGAGCTCGTATCGATGCCAACCATTCCTTCGGCTCGTGTTGCCCCGCCGCGACTGGCCGGTGTTCCTTTTGCGCTGGAGTGCCGATTGCTGCAGATCTTGCCAATTGGCAGCGGAGCAATTTCAGCAAATCTGGTTATCGGCGAGGTGCTGACGATCGTTGTCGACGAGCACGTTCTGGACGAGCGAGGAGAGCCTGATCCAAGAAAAATCCACGCAATTGCGCGGCTCGGCGGAGATTATTGGTGTCAGACGTCAGCATTGTTTCAGCTTCCTCGTCCAACATAGCGACTGCGGAACTTCAAGAATCTCAGTGGAGTAGCGAATAATGGTCTTCGTTTCCTTGGCACTAGTGATGGCGATTGTTTCGCAGCCAAGCCGCGTGGTGGCTGCGAGCAACGACAGCATGAACTGGGAAGCAGCGAGCGAGCTCTATCCGGGTATTCGCTATCTTCGCGTCGAGCGTCGGGAGCCGCGGAGGATGGTGGTTCATGCGGTCCGCATCGACGTAACGACGCCTGGTTTAAGATTCCACACCACGAGGCCAAGGGAGCCGTGGGAACTCGGCAAGGCAGAAACGACTCGGCAGACGGTGAGAAACTTTATGCGATCCTCGCGCCAAGCGGGTATTCCGGTTGTTCTCGCGGTCAATGGAGATGCTTTTTCCCCCTGGCCTGCTCCGTATGATCGCGAGGAACCAACCGATCTTCTCGGTTTGGCAGTATCCGATGGCATCATCGTTTCGGAATCGGGCGGAGGTCCTTCACTGGTCATCTATAAAGACGGTCGCGTGGCGATTGAGGCGACCAGCGAGCGGATTCCGCTGGATCGCGTTGAGGATGCGGTCAGTGGTTTTGCGATGTGCCTTAAAGATGGAGAGGTCGTGCAGGGTGACGAAAGTCTGCATCCACGAACCGGTGTTGGCCTATCGGCCGACCGCCGCTTGCTCATGCTCTTTGCAGTCGATGGCCGACAACCGCAGAGCGAAGGAGCGACAACGACGCAGTTGGGTCAGCTCATGAAGGAGGCGGGTGCTTCCGAGGGAATCAACATGGACGGAGGTGGATCGACGACACTCGCCTGGTGGGATCCAGCAGCCGACCCGCAGAGCGCATGCAGATTACTCAATGCACCGGTCGGAAATGGACGGAGCGCTGGGCTCCTGAAGCCCACTGAGTTTCACCCCAGCGAACGCGCCAACGGGAATAACTTTGGGGTTTATTTCGAACCGCAGCCAAGCGATGCCGGCCGTGAGTAATGACCGATCTTGCTATCGTCGCAACAGCTCGGAATGAGCGGCGGTTTGTGGGATACCACGTTCGTCCGGGGTGAGATGGCGATAGTAGACTTCGAGGCAGAGGCATGCCATGGACGTCGTGTAGACTTTGCCCCCGTGACCGCCCCAGACAGTGTTAGCCGACCAGCTTCCATCGGGCAATTGCGTTTCCAGGAGCCTCTTTTTCATCTGCTGATTCCAGAGCGGCCATGCGTCACTTTGAATTTGATGTAGCGCGAGCGATGCGTAGTACCAAAAGTAATAATTATCTTTTCCGGTACCAGGGAGTTCCTCGAGGATGAATGACTGAGCCTCGGCAATCTCGGCCGCGGGAATTTTTTCCCCCAGCAACATACGAATCGCCAGCGCCTCGGCAGTCATTGTCCGTGATGGAGCTTCCCCGGGCTTATAGGAGGCCAAACCACCGCTCTTTCCAGCGCGGACGCTGCGGAGAAAGCGATCGACGCGCTGCATGACCTCTGGCGGTACATGGGTTCCGGAACCGAGGCCACTGGTCAGGAGCATCACCTGCCAGCCAAGTTGACTGAGATCCCCAGGATCCCCCGGAACGTATCGCCAACCCCCGGTTGCCGGATGTTGCGAGCGGATGGTGAAGCCGACGGCGGCTTCGGCTGCTTCCTTGGCAACTGGGTCTCCGGTCATCGCTGCAGCCTCGCAAATGGCGATTCCCGCCATGCCGTGGCAATAAGTCCTCGCGTAGGCATCCGCATCCGCCGCGAGCGAGCCATCGCGGTCCTGGACGCGGAGGAGGTACTGCAGTCCGTTACGGACCGAATCGGCGCGGGGTCCATCATAATGCGTATTGCCTGCCCCAAGCATCGCGAGGAGTGCGAGTCCGGTGATGCCCGTGGTGGCTCGGGCCCCGGCGCCACTGCGATGTTGGCCGAGCACCGACCGCTCAACGCCAGCCCCACTTGATTTGGGATCCCAGGCCCCATCGGGGCGCTGCTGTTGGTTGAGCCACTGAATCCCGGCTGCCACCGCCGCTTCGGTCGCATCGTCTCCTCCGCCCTGCTGAAGAGCCAGTTGCTTTGCCCCTCCACGACGTTTGGCATACTCACCCATCAACGGCGCGACGACTCGTCCCTGCGGAGCGTCGATTGCCGGGGCAAGGGGCTCGATCGCGGCAGATTCATCAGGCTGCTGCCGAGGAACTGGTTCCAAATCTGCTTGCTCCGTCGACACGGCTTCTTGAAGCCACTGCTCGAGCAATTGGTCGACCTGGGTGCTAGCCAGGAGCTCGGCTGGAGCATCCACGACAACCTGGGGCGGAGACAAGAGCTGCTCCGGAGCAACCGCTGACGGAACTACTACGGGCGGCTCGCTTGCTGCTGGAGTCGACGGCGGCGCAACGGGTGTGCTCACTGGAAGCGGATGCCGAATCATCGAGGGGGATGTCGGTGGTTCCGCAGCCGCTTGATCGACCAGCTCGATCTG
>Ga0169931_10013640_pt1 | contig 11076 bp, 14 predicted proteins | sample Kivu_15m_20L_FD_129675 | JGI IMG/M metagenome (GOLD analysis project Ga0169931, IMG submission 129675) | Freshwater microbial communities from Lake Kivu, Western Province, Rwanda to study Microbial Dark Matter (Phase II) - Kivu_15m_20L... | ecosystem: Environmental > Aquatic > Freshwater > Lake... | reverse complement strand
GAATCTTTTGGTGAGAGCGTGTCAAGTCAGACGGAATCTCTTGGTGAGGGCGTGTCAAGTCAGACGGAATCTTTTGGTGAGAGCGTGTCAAGTCAGACGGAATCTCTTGGTGAGGGCGTGTCATCACAAACTGAACCTAGTGGTGATGGCGTGTCATCCCAAACAGAATCACATGACAATGATTTTTTAGATAATACCAACTATGAAATAATATCAAGTGACATAAATAGATTGCAATCAGAAAATGGTGCTATGAAAGTAGAGCAATTTTAAACAACATCGCCAGAAGAAATAGATGAAAAAAACTAAATTTAAAAAAGTAATTTATTTTATTTATAAGAGTTAGTGATAAACTGAATGTTATGTCAATGTCAACAAATTTTCTCAAGCAAAAATCGAATGAACGAAGTTTTAATGAAGTGGCTAAGAGTAAATCTCACGTAAATGTGCCAGTTTGGAGAGTAAACAAGACAAGCGAAGTGGATCCAAAACGTAAGTATCGGAATGTTTATTGTGTAAATTGTGGTGAAAAAGGTCATGTTGTACGTAGTTGCAATGGGCCTATAACAAGCTTTGGGATTATAGCTTTTAAGATTGTTTATAACAAGCGTGATGAAATGTATGATAAAAACGTAGACCTTGCAAAAATTGTAGAATCTTCTAGAAGCAACGAAAATGATACTTATCCAAAAATTAAATTTCTAATGATTCAACGAAAAGATACAATGGGTTATATTGATTTGGTTCGTGGAAAGTATCCTGATGACAATGAGGATATGAAATCAAAGCTCCTACATATTTACCTAGAGGAGATGACAAATAGTGAAAAGAGAAATCTCTTGACTTTAAGTTTTGATGAAATTTGGGACAAGCTTTGGATCAATCATGAGTCAAAGACATATAAAAATGAGTACGTGCAAGCAAAATCAAAGTATGAGAGACTTGATTTGCAAAAATTGGTTGCAGCATCAAAAACGTTATACGAGTATTCAGAGCTTGGTTTTGCTAAAGGAAGGCGTAGCTTAAAAGAGTCCAACATAACGTGTGCAGAAAGAGAATTTTTTGAGGAAACAGGATATACCAAGGATTCATATGATTTTATAAAGAATTATAACACTATTCAAGAAGAATTTACGGGTACCAATGGTATTAGGTACAGACATGTATATTATTTGGTGAAAATGAAAGATGACGTTGCGCCTCCTAAAGTAGATCATACAAACATTATACAAACTGGAGAAGTAAAAAACATTGGATGGTTTACGTATGATGAATGTATTAACCTTATTCGTCCATATGATTTGGCAAAAAAGAATGTGATTAGAAAGGTGCATTATGACATACAGTCTATGAACCACAATTATATATGTACAAATTTCTATTACAATCACAAAAGGGGAAATTTTTTGGAAGAATATACTGGGTTGAAAAGTAGGTCAATTTAATATTCTAAGTTTGCTTGCTTGCTTGCTTGCTTGCTCGCTTGCTTGCATGAGTATATAAGTCCTGTACAGTGCAAACATGGGATGTTCAGTAGGTGGGTGGTTATCAAGAAAGAACAGTTTGTCTTCTATACCATTTATAAATACGAACAATGGGAAGATTGGAACAAGAAAGAAAACGAATGGATTCCAAAAAGTAAATGCAACTTTGAGTTCATGTGAGTTGTCATTGTTGTATCCATCTACATCAAATTTCAGACGCAAAATTGGTGTTGTATTTAGAAGAATGTTTGAGTACGACGTGAACATGAGCTCGGAATGTTTTTGGGATCGTGAATGCATATAAACATGAAATTGGCTAAACATTGTCTCGCAATCAAAGAATATAGTTGTTCTCTTCTTGGATTGATGAGGGATTCCTACGGTATTGATTTTGAAAAATGGAGCTCCAATTTTGTGGGTTTTGGATATATGCTCTGGGCAGTGAATGTGATATTTGCCTTTTGAAAGAGGGACATTCGGGTACTTGATGCTAAACTTATATGTATGCATCTGAGAGGATAGCAACTGTTATTACTTTTAACTGTCAAATACTTACAGTTAAAAAAACTGAAAAATTTACAACAAGAGCTTCATAAGAAAACATCTAGTTGGTTATGTAAGAACTACAATAACATAATTATTCCTGATTTTGAAAGCTTAGAAATGAGTCAAAAAAGAGGAAGAAAGATAAAGACAAAGACAGTGAGGCAAATGTCAGTGTTAGGACATAAGCTATTTCTTCAAAGGCTGAAAACCAAGGCAAATGAAACAAATACAAATGTTATCATTGTTAATGAGTCATACACAGTGGGTTATGAAAAACAGAGACATATACAAGCAAAGTATATAAATGTGAGAATTATGGCATAAAGATAAATAGAGACACAAATAGATCTATTAATATCTTCGAGAAACTGTTCCAGAAATAAATTCTGAGAACTGGGCGGATAGAGCCTAACCAGCAAATATGCCTAAGGGCCGTTTGTGTCAAGAGACATTGACAACCTTACCTGAGTGTCAGGGAATGTCAATTGACGAATCTATCGGTTATATGAATATTTGATTGAAATTTTTTTAAGTAGATGTCATTAGTTTAAAATCTATGATAAATTTGTTTATTTATCATATATTGAGACAATGCAGAACAGTTTAGTGTTAGTTGCAATTATTGCATTTATTGCTTGGTACTACTTTGCCAAGTATCAAGAGTCTGAGAAGGAATATAATCGGTTACAAAAGATGTATGTGGATATTTGCAATGAAAACGCGAGGAGCAAAAGCAGAGTTGAAGATTTGCAATCATACAAGAATGATGTATCAAAGACGTTTCAGATTTTGGATAATGAGCTCTTGGTGATAAATGATCATATTAAGAATCAAAACACACAACAATCTTCTATTTATTCAAGACTTCAACCGCAACAAAACAGGGAATCTTCTGAAAGGATATCTATTTTGACACCCGACTTGCTTCAAACACTTTTTAATGGGATGAACCAGGAATCACAGATGAGTGTGGAAACAGATGGAGAGATTCGAGAGCAAGTTACAGAAAATCCGGGTGTAGAGAGTCCTGTAGAACCTGTAGAAAATGGGCAATTGGCAACAGAAAAGTCTGAGCAGCCGACATTGGGGACAATTGACAGCGTGTATAGCAAATATCTTATTAATGAAGAAAATTAGTGAAATAAGGAATTTTTTTTTCTTGTAGTAATTTAAAAGGAATGCCAAAATTTGTTATGTCAGATGGACGTCAGTTTACGGACTGGTCTCCAAGTTGTGAATTAAACAGTAAGCTACAAAAGCAATTTCAAGTGAGCAACTCTCATGATTACAGGTATATTTTGCAAAAGAATGCAAAAGAGGTGATTAAACAGATGGTTCCCACAGAAGAAAAAACTTTATGTCCTGTATGTAAAAAAGCTCTTGAGATATAGTTGAATTATTTTTTATTGCCTAATATTAATAGATTTTAGATGATTTATACGCTATTAATATTAGCATTTGTTCTCCTCGTGTACTTTTTCTTTGTCGTAAAGAGTGACATAGCTTATGCAGAGTCAAAAGTAGATCAAAATGTATACATGATAAGAAGAGGCGGTCTTAAATCTAAGGAGTACATACAGGAATCTGCAGACATGCTTGGTGAAATTAACCTGCGAGTAACTAGGTTGATTGATCATATATATTCAAATTACGGCACAGACAGTGACAAGAAGTATTTTATAGATATGCTCAAGTATAACTACAAGCCTAGTATATTATCAGAAGCAGCTATTGACTCAAGATATACAACATATACAATTAACAAACGAGATATGCATGTGTGCTTGAGAACAAGGGACAAACAGGAGAAACTATACGATGTGAACTTATTAATGTACGTTGTTTTGCATGAATTAGCTCACTTGTGCAACTATGATAGACAACAGAATCCAATACAAGGCCATGGACCGGAATTTAAGCAAATTTTCAAGTTTCTTGTTACGCAGGCTATGGAGATTGGGATCTACAAGTATACAGATTACTCGCAATCGCCAGTGGAATATTGTAATATTGTCATAAGCTCTCAAATAGTTTAGTATAATAAAATTGAAATGTTTGTTTGACTTGATATGTAATAATATGGTTGCGACAGGAAAAGACTTGGTAAACACTTTACATAAATATTACGGGGAAGACCTTGGGAGCACATCTTCTGACGAAAGTCAAGTACAAAAGATGGTCAAAGTTATTGAAAAAAAACATGCACCTGATAATGGACTACAGGATACTACTGTATGCCAAGTATGTTGTGGCAAAAACGAGAAGAGGGACAATTTTATCATTTTGTCATGTAATCACGTGTTTCACATTTCATGCCTAGCGGAATCTACCATGAATGAAAATAGAAAGTTTCAGATGATTGAAGACGAATTTTTTAATTCGTGTCATTGCTTGCATTGTGATAAGCTTATGCTAACAGAGGAGTTGGTTTTTTTATATAGTAAGTTCTACAATGGTACAAAACAAAGAATGGATTATCACGAAGAATCAATTGAGAAATTGGAGACAAAAATGAAGCAATTGAAAGAAGAGCTTAGAGCATGTTACGAATACAAATACAAGCTTGAGAGAGAACGAGACAAGTCTAAACAGTATGTAGCAATGCTAATGACAATGATGTAGTTTATTTTCTAAACAATTGAAAGCGTCTTCGAGGTTTTGATGAAGGCGGAGGCTGTAAGAGGGTTGCGTTTGAATTCAAGTATTCAATATACGTTAAGAAGTTCTGCAAAATGCGTCTTTGCTTCAAAACAACAGATTTTATTGATTGCTTCAAGTCAGATACCTTTGCGTTGTCAACATATGTGTACATAGTTTTTGTTTCGGTTTCAGAAGTTTTGTTTTGTAGTTTCACGTATGATTCACTCATTTTTGTATACTCGTCATAGTTTTGTAAAGTTTCCTCTATGTACTTTTGCTTGTAAGACAAGTAATGCTCTTGAGAATTAATCAAATGATTATTGTTCTCCAATAGCTTGTTATCAAAGTCTATATTGATAAATTCCTCCTTAAAATCTACTTCCATTGACTTATTACTAGAAAAAATATATGGAATAACAACACATTGTTTAGTTCATTATAACTCGTACACACTCTAAAATATTATTAGTAGATTTATAACATTCTAGAGCTCTCTTTATTTTTTCAGAATGGTATAGCTTGTACCCAGATACAATCATAGCAATGATAGTAATGGTCCATATAATACGAGACCATTTGGTCTCTGATATGTTATAAAGTGGTGAGACAAATTTGTGAGAAAAACTTTGAGTATAATCTACACCTCTGAGTTTGGATTCCATGATACTGAGTGCACACGTGTCATTGTTGTATATCCAGTGCACAATCAATGTGATACATAGAGTGACATGTAATCCAAGGATATATGGTATTTGCGAGAATGGAGCAATGAGCACAAATAGTATGATAAGAATATGGAAAGCAGATATACAATCTGCCAAAATATTATTATAACCGTTCATTCTCTCTATTTTTAATGATATTACAGTATAATTAGAAAAAATATTATGATAAATCTAATAGTTGACTATCGTGAAAGGGCATTTATTGGGAGGTTATCAAACTACATTACTATAACAAATGAAGTTGATACTCAGATAACTATTGATGGAGTGGAATTTGTATTTCGAGTTACTAATCTCCAGGTCGGAGACTTTGTTATAGAGGATTGCAAGGATTGCAAGTTAGTTATAGAGAGAAAGACATACGGGGATTTAAGCTCGAGCATAACTGATGGAAGGTTTAGACAGCAGAAAGAGAGGTTAGAGGAATCTATCGGAGATGTGTCAAAGATAGTTTTTGTGATAGAGGGAGATCGAAAGGGAAAGCGTACTTTGCCTGGTACAACAATATCAAGCGCTATTATAAACATGGTATTCAAGCATGGCTACAAAGTATTGTGCACTGAAAATGAGGAGGATACATTTTCAAGCATAATGTTATTAATAAAAAAATTGCATCTAGAAGAATTTGACAAAGGAGTACAACCTGTTGCTCCGGTCAAGCTGGTAAGCCGAGGTAGTAAAATTACGGATAATTTGATGGCGATTCAATTAAGTGCGATTCCTGGGGTGTCCTTCCAAACTGCAATGTGCATTGCAAAATATTATCCCACTATGAAGGAACTTGTTACGGCATATAATAAGTGCGATGAAGAAATAGGAGGTAATTTACTACGAGACATCATAATAAATGAGAAAAGAAAAATCGGGACAGCATTGTCTAAGAAGATACACAGAGCATGTTGTGGAACGAGCAGCAATTAATAACTGTCTTATTCTTAAAAAAATAATATTGTTTCACATCATGGATGAGTTAGATAAATTAAGATACAAAATAAATGAACTTGTGGATGCCATTTTTTTTATGAAACTCCAGTACTGCATTTCTGAAACTCGAAATCAGTATCAGTTGTTTCAGCTTGCGAATTTGAGACGTGAGCTCAGATCTCTTATGAGATTATGGAATAGTTTAGCGTAAAACTCTTTTATTTTCAACTAAAAACTTTTCAATCAAGTTTGCAAGTTGATCTTTTTCATATTCGGTAATAGGAATGGTGGATTTAACAGTTATTCCTAAATATTTGGCAATTTCTACAAGTTCTTGTTTATCAAAACTCTTGGCATTTTTCCCAGATTTTTGCGTTCTAAAGTCATTTCCATCTTTTGGATCTATGTTTCTGCTGTCGACAATCCTAAATGTGCCATCGTGTTTGCCAATAGAATTCTTTTGAGTACCACGTTGTCTATAAGTTCCGTATATCTTATTCGAACGGATTATATTTTGGTTGTATTCGATGTCTTCCGAAGACAAAGTAACTTTGGATTCAGTTGTTCTTTTTGGTTTATTATTTTTCTCTTTATTATAGCCTAATTTTAATTTCATATATTCGTTCAGGTTATATTTGGACACGTCTTTGGTAAAATCTAATACTTTAGTATATATGGAAGATTGAATGTCGATATCGGAGCTGTTAAAGATATACAAGTCACCCACATTAATTAGAAATCCGTCTCTATTGTACATGTCAACGAAAAGTGTTTTGTTTTTAATGACATGTCCTAGTGTTGTATAAATGGCTTCACGTGATATTATACTAGAGTGTTTTCCAACTTCATCGACAATGTCTGCAAGTTTCCAAACAAAGCTAATTTGGAAGAGACTTCTAAGCGTTCCTAGAACAAATTGAATATCGTACTTGTCAAAGAATTCAATGTTCAAGTTGTAGGTTGTCTTATCTATAACCCCTGACATGTCAGGTTGGATGGCACATGTCGACTCGCATTTTTCGTAATCACATTCTGGCATATAATCATATGTCGAGTCTTTGTGATTTCTATCTTGCATGAGCATGCAATCAAAACTAACCTCTTTTAGGAGTCTTTCAACAGATTTGTTGGCGCGGTCTTTTTCCTCTGCCAAAACGTATTTTTCTCTATCAATAAAGAATTTGTGTAGACTATCATTGGGTATACTTTGGAAGGAGGTATCTTTAGGATAATATACGGAGACATACTTGAATATTTGGACGTTTCGTTGATCTTCTTCAAGATTATGATGAGAATAATTCCTTACAGCTCTTCCTATGATCTGATTTGTCCTGCTCATGTTCCAGCTTGGTTCAAGAATATGGACTTGTCTTACGTTTTTAAGAGTTACACCTTCGGAAATGATGGGGGACCCAACAATTATTTTGATGATCTTGCCGTCCTTGTTCTCGGGGCTGTTAAACAATCTACGGTAACGTTCTCTTGTTTCAACGTTATTGCTTTCGTCGTACATAACAAAAGCGTTACCTTCTACATTACCGTTGGGTCTAAACTCCTTATATCCATTATTCAACAACACTTGGCGAAGTAATGACGTACCTCCGTTTGCAACATAATTAGAATATACAAAAGCTGTTCCGGGGCATTGTTCGAGGTTATTAATTAGCTTGAAAATTTTGTTAGAGAATCGTTTTAAATCTCCGTTCACTTTAAGTAAACTTCGATATTCTTGTTTTATTCTACATGATTTGCTATTGGGATTGTCAAAAACTGTTGCAAATCCCTCTTTACCAAACTTGTTATCCGGATAACTCATTGTGGATGCATCACTGCTATTTTTGTACAATGAGCTTGTTTTGGAAACTGAATTCGTTTCTTGAATATTTTCAGATGCTTCCAAATTTTGAATAGCTAAAGAAATATCGTATTTTGAGTCACTCTTGATGTCGTGTTGAAGAGCGTTCAAGTATGTCAGATACTGTGTTTTAGACATTTGACAATATACAACATTTAGAGTTCCCACTCTGTTAGGAATCAATTCGTTTCCTCTTTCTGACTTTTTGGGGTACGTTTCTGAGTTGGCTTGTACAAAACTAACTTTGCCTAGCAAGCACTTTTTTAGCTCTATTTTTCCTTGTGCGGTGACTTGCAAGACCCCGCCCTTTAGAGCATTAGAGTTGATCATAGGAGAGTTGTATCTAGTAATAAGTGGTTCAGTATTAGTATTGTTAAGGAGGTCTTTGCGTATTGGGAGTTGTAACGAGTGATTGTTAACATTGAGTAGGTTTGATATTTCAAATATTTCCCTAACATTGTCATACATAGGCGTGGCTGTGAGTAAAATTAGTCGGAAATTATAAGATTTTGAAAGAACGTAATGAAGTGCAGTATACACATCGTTGTTTGTGACGTTGTGAGCTTCATCTACAATAATTACGGTGTTGTTCAAATTTTTTATCTCATCTTTAGGTCGTTTTCTCTTTGCATTACCGCCATCACGTTTTACCCGAGACGTTTTTTGCCCAAACTCGTCTTTCTCGTATTCTTTAGCTCCTAAAACTTGATTTACAAAGGTACCATAAGTGAAAAATTGATAAGATTGGTTTATGCTTTTATGAACTCGATTTGATAGTTCTCTCTTATTTTGTATACGCAGTCTTCGTTGCACTTCAGTTTCGTTTGCAACCGACTTGTCAAAGTATATATCTCTTTCTTCATTTGTGACATATTCATTGTCCGTGCATCGTGACAACAATTCATTAACGAAATTTTTTTGTATGTTCTTGTTTTTAACAAGAACAACTATTTTATTGCCAATATTATTCACATATTCCTTAAACCCTTCCGCAATTGATATACTGGTGCATGTCTTGCCTACGCCTAATCCATGATAAAGTAGTATGTTTTCGTATATTGTAGGTTTGGATATGTAATTTCTTAGCAGCATTTGGTGCGGTTCTTGATACACAAATGTTTTTTTCGGCTTAGAATTGCTCAAAAATTCATGTTTGAGCAGTGTGTCCGAAAAATTGTCATCTGAATAATCTAAATAACTCATACTATAAAATACTAAGAAATAAAAATCGAGGAACGTTATACAAAATTATTATAAGGAACTGTTTGGATAGGCACTTGATAGTAGCTCACTGGAAGAGATATTCTCTGACACAATTCCTGATTGGGGTTGGGGTGCAACCTGCTTTTTATAAATGAACAAGTAGTAAGAACTGTACAACACAAATGGAACAAAAGATATGTATATCAAATTACTTCGCCTATTCGCGTTCTGTGGCATTGAGATGCTGTGTTTATAATACCGTAACATGACATAGAAGAGGATTGTGCACACGAGAACAAATACATTAAAGTTATTGATATCTATCATCTTGTATATAGCAGGAAATTTAATTTTGATTTTTCACGTATCTTTCGTTTAATAATAATATTTTGGTAAGATATAGTACTCTCTTGATGAATTATAGTGATCTTATCAAGACAAAACAAATTCGGCAAGATATACTAACAGGTGTCCTTGTTAGCTACTGTCGAAAGTATATTGCAAAGAGATTCTCCTCTTTAGACTTAGAAGAGAATGGATCTAACCGAGTTTTGAGATCCTTCCAAAAGGACCTTACATATATAGCCGCATGGAGTGATTCTCGAGTAGATAGAGAATACGAAAAATTTTGCAAGTGGTGTCTTCGCAAGAAAGGAATAACCGAAAGGGAATTGTTTGACACTTTTGCAGAGATTATAAGCTTATCCATTCAAATTCTTGCGAATAGGGAAATTGATGTAAAATTGTCTGTTAAGGACTTGTTTTTTAAATCAATGAAGAGGATTGCTAGGCATTACTACGAAAATCCAAGTTTGGTTACGTCAAACTACCGTGATCAGGATGGGGCTTTAACAAGGCTAGTTGAAACATTGATTCACACCTTTGTTCCTCTTCAAGACGTTATTGAATTTATTAAGCGAAATGAGGATCATGATTCTCGCGTATCATATGACTTTAATAAGTCGGAGAGAACAACAGATACAAAAGACAAAGTAGAATTGATTGTAGAGAAACAAAAAAACAGCTCTGATGGTCGTGGCCTTAGGTACATAGGCTCTGAAGAAATTTATAAGGAGTATTACCACTCACAAGAAGAGGAGGTTCCGGCAGGCACCAATGCGAGTGAAGAAAAACAAATCAACTTGAAAATTTCGAAAAGACCGTTTGTTAAGAAGTAGCTCGTATACTATGAAAAAATAATTTAGATGATATTTTTAGTAATGCTTTTCACTACTAAAAGTAAATTTCGAATAGAAAAGTCTTTGTTTCGGCACGAAATATCAAATCCTGTCAGCATAGGTTATATTAACCGCGGAGTACAGCAAACGGGATGCTACATGATTTTGATAAAATCAATTGAGGACGGTGGGCCAAATGGAATATATAGTCTTAGTAGGTCAAATAAAAAGATGAATGGAACCGTCGCTAAACTAGCTTGTTCTAATGGTATTTCGGGAGATTCAATAGACATAGAATGGCATCCAGAGTGTTTTCCGCATGTTATACTTCAATATTGCAACAATGATGCAGAGAGTGAAAAGATGAAATTCCAATTTAAAATAAAGGTAATATAAATAAAGGTTAGCAACTGTTATTACTTTTAACTGTCACACACTGACATTTAAAAAAACTGAAAATAAACCTATTTAAAAGGTATGAAACGACACATCTTATGAATGGAGAAGAATTTGTTAAGCTT
>Ga0169931_10013639_pt1 | contig 11076 bp, 10 predicted proteins | sample Kivu_15m_20L_FD_129675 | JGI IMG/M metagenome (GOLD analysis project Ga0169931, IMG submission 129675) | Freshwater microbial communities from Lake Kivu, Western Province, Rwanda to study Microbial Dark Matter (Phase II) - Kivu_15m_20L... | ecosystem: Environmental > Aquatic > Freshwater > Lake... | reverse complement strand
TTTCCGCAAGGTGCGGTAAATCGCCCGTCCACCTTCAGTCAAACCGGAAAAGTTTACCCATAATCGCCACCCTGCGGCCACATTTGCTGATGATGACGCCTGGGAGGTGACGAACAGAACTTTGGCGGCAGAACTAGGCGGAACTATCGGAACAGGGGGCGTCCCCTTTCCTTTTGAACACAGAACGAAAGGGATCCCATGAGCTATCTCACTTACTGGCGTTTGAGCCGCTCACCTTTCTCTCCCGGTCATCCGACCGTGGATTATTTTGTCTCGGGCTCCATCGGCGATGCTCTGACTCGCGTCGAGTTCTTGGTGCAGCATAGTCGGCGGTTGGGACTTTTGTTCGGTCCTCATGGGGTCGGAAAAAGCTCCTTTATTCGCTACTTTATTGGTAGGAGTTCCCGATTTCCGAAACATCTTCCTGGGTTGGTCGAATTGGCCGGAACTACCCCGGATTTGCTCGCCCGACGTTTTCGCGATGCTCTCTGGGGCGATCCTGGTCTCGATCGATTTGTCCACGACGGATCGCTCGGCCGAACACTCCACGAGATTGATGAACTGATCGTCGCCAACAACGCAGTCGGCCGGCAGCCGATCCTGTTTATTGATAACGCCGATGAGGTTGGCGAGGATGTCTTTCAGACCCTGGGAATCATCCTGCGAAGACCGGGGAATTGGTCTGCCCTGCTGGCTGTCGATGAGTCTCTGCTGGTTGAAATTCCCCGAAGGATTTTAGAAGATTGCGATGTCCGAGTTGATCTACCAGCATGGGACCTCGGTCTGACCGCCGAATACATCGAAACACAAATCGCTAACCTCGGCAAACGAGATGACATTTTCTCGGCCCAAGGGATCACTCGGATCCATGAACTGGGGGAGGGAATACCCAAACGGATGTTTCAGTTGGCGGAAATTGCCTTGGCTGTGGGAGCGGAAAGGCGTTTCGAATCGATCGATGCCGAACTGATCGATCTGGTTTGCGAAGATTTTTTCTTTGGACTTCTTTCCCAAGGGCTCTCCTTCCCTGAGTTCGCAAACCGCTGAAACCTGCAAAAAACTATGAGAACTTGGGGAATTCCGAGCCCGAACTCAAGGTCGCGGTTGAAGGTGTCCATATTCGAGTAAGAATACTATTAGGAGACCTGAAGGAACGAATTTTTGCGAAGGATATCCCAGGAAAGTGAACTTTTCGAAAGCTCATGTTGTCGGTATCGTCAGGCAGTCGAACCCCTACTCCAACCGCACCCGAAGTCGATGTCACCCTACAGCAGTCCGCAAACGGTGTTCTCGATCGAGCAAGCACGCTCGATGCTTCCGCTGTTGCGCCTGATCGTCGCTGATATATCCCTATCGCATCGCGAATTGACCGAGCGTCGGTCGAATCTGCGACGCATGCTCCGCAATCACCAAGGCAAGTCCCGTTTTCAAGTCTACGATCAAGAGATCATCTCGATTCAGAATGATCTCAAGGAAGACGCCGCCAACTTGGACCAGTACATCAGCGAGTTGGAACGGCTCGGTGTGATTCTCCGGTCTGCCCATGACGGGATTGTCGATTTCCCGACCGTGATCGACGAACAGCCCGCCTTCTTCACTTGGCAGATGGAGCAGGCCGACGTCACCGACTTCCATTGGGCCAACGAATCGACGGCCGATCGGCGTCCTTTCGAAGCGGGCGCGACATCGTAGGGCTTGAAATTCGCATCTCGCGGTTTTGGAAGTTGAGATATAATCCGTGGGTATGACCAAGACCCCTGATTCCGACTTGTCCATTCGAGAACTGCAAGCCAGTGTTGATGCGTGGATTCGCGATGTAGGAGTCCGCTATTTCTCGGAAATGACCAACCTGGCAGTCCTGATGGAAGAAGTGGGGGAGCTTGCTCGTATTTTCGCCCGAAGTTTTGGGGATCAGAGCTTTAAAAACGACGAAGCCTCCTACAATCTTCCTGACGAGTTGGCGGACATCCTGTTTGTGATTGTCTGCCTTGCCAATCAAACCGGTGTCGATCTCCAAGCTGCCATCGAAGCGAATCTGGCAAAGAAAACTCGTCGCGATGCGGAGCGTCATCGCAACAATCCAAAATTGAAGGCAACCGATTCCAAGGCGCTCGACGAGCCGCAATCGGACGCATTGCCTACGGAACCCAAACAGCCCCAAGGGAACTGATGATATGAACCTAACGATCATGCGCCGCATCAAATTCTGTGCGGGCCATCGTTTGTACAAGCATGGCGGAAAATGCGAACACTTCCACGGTCACAATTACGTAGCCGACTTTTTTGTATCCGGGGATTCGCAGGATTCCGTCGGCCGAGTTATGGACTTTGCCGACCTGAAAGCCCGTTGCAAGGGATGGCTCGATGCCCATTGGGACCACAGTTTTCTCGTCAACTCCCAAGACGAGAACGCGATCAACGCTTTGAGAATGGTAGAGCCGTGCCGCCTCTACATCCTCCCGTACAATCCGACGGCCGAGAACATGGCCCGATACCTGCTCGAAGAGGTCTGCCCAAAGCTTCTCGAAGGGACCGGAGGGGTTGCGACCCGAGTGAGAATCTGGGAAACCGATGAATCGTATGCCGAGGCAGCAGTCGATTTGAACTCGGGGTTGACGGTCTCTTCCTACGATATCGCTTCTTCGGAAGACTGATCCGTATCTCTCCTCGGGGCGAGTCGCTCTCGCGATTCGATCGACCATGAAAATGCTGATGGCGGTGATCCAGCCAGGAAAACTGCAAGCCGTTCGCGAGGCACTTCGAGGAATCGGAGTGACTCGCATGACCGTCTTGGATGCCGAAGGTTACGGTCGTCAGCGAGGTCACTCCGCCCTCTACCACGGAGTCGAGTATCGCATCGACCTGCTTCGCAAAGTGATGCTCGAGATTTGCGTCAACGATGATTTTCTCGAGAAGACCATCGAAGTCCTTAGCTCGATCGCTAAGTCAGGCGCCGAGGGAAGTATCGGCGACGGAAAAATTTTCATTCTCCCCGCAGAGGAAGTCATCAACATGGACGGCGATATTCGAGGGCCAAGTGCAGTATGACCATCGTCTTGTTTACCAACGATCTCATGTTTCAGTCTCGAATCGCTGCGGCCGTTCGAAACGCGGGTGGCGAGTTGATGGTTGCCCGCAGTTTGGAATCGCTCCAAAGCCGGTTGACCGATCGCGAGCCATCGATGATCGTTTTTGATCTATCGTTCGCAGGGATCGATCTGCCGGAAACGACCGCTGCGATGCGAGAGCGATTTCCTGATGCCAAGCAACTGGCCTACGGTCCACACGTGGATGTCGACCGATTGCAGCAAGCAACGACACTAGGCATTGATGAGGTTCTCACTCGCGGCCAGTTCGACCGTGACATGACGACAATCTTTTCGCACATCACTCCGCGTCCATCCACGTAATTCGGCTGATCGGCATGCAGGCAAGTTCTTCTATTCAACAGCACGATTCGGTCATGATGGCGCTCGGCAACGCGATCCAGGAGGCTCGCGACCAACTCGACGGGGAACCCCAGTTCCTCACAGTCTTTGTTCATGGGTCTGACGAAGACGATCGTGCGGGAACGCTTCTTGACAATGTCCGACGCTCTTGTCCTAAGGCGAACGTGTTTGGCGGAGTCGCCGATAGTTTGATCGGTATGGGGCGAGAGATCGAGAACCGGGCCAGTGCGAGCGTCTTGATGATTCGCGGATTGTCCGAACTCCCTCGCGGCTTCCACATGGAGTGCGAGAAAACTCCGGATGGATGGAGCGTTTTTGGAATCGATGACGATGTGCATCGCAACGCAAGAGCTTGCGATGGATTGCTCACGGTTGCTTGTCCTCAAACCTTTTCCGCAGACATGCTGTACGATTCCTTGCAGGACATGGCATCCGAGGGGGAAAACCCCGTACCGGTTTTCGGAGGCAATCTCAGCCATACGCCCTGGTCGAAGCCCGCGACCATGTTCCTCAACGAACAAACCTATCGACATGGTGCGATCGCTTTGATCATGCCTCCAGAGTTGCGATGGTCAACTCTGGTCAGTCAAGGCTGTCGGCCGATTGGCGAACCGATGCTGATCACGGAGATGGAGGGACATTCGATCTTGAGCCTCGGGGGTAAGCCTGCGCTCGATCGATTGCGTCAAACGTTTCAACAACTGCCAACGCATGAACAGGCCATGGCGATGCGATTGCTGCTCATCGGGCACGCGATCTCGGAGTACTCCGAATCTTTCTCGCACGGCGAATTCTTGATCCGCAACATTACCAGCATCGATCAGGATTCGAAGTCGATTTCCGTCGCTGGTCGATTTCAAGTTGGCCAAACCGTTTGCTTTCATCTACGCGATGCAGATGCGGCAGATGGGGATCTCAAGCAATTGATGACGATGGCTGCGAAGAGTGGCATGCAACCCAAGGCAGGAATGTTGTTCAGTTGCAATGGCCGCGGCTCAAACATGTTTCCAACCGCCAATCATGACGCTTCTATCGTCGAACAGTATTTCCCGAAAATGCCGTGCACGGGTTTCTTTGCGGCAGGTGAGTTTGGGCCGGTGAATCATCACAACTTGGTTCATGGATTCACTGCGGTTGCTGCATTCCTCAGCGAAACAAATGGCTGATTTCGCTGACGGCTGATTTTCTACAGATGCATCTTTGCGTTGGCTGCCGTCTCGTTTAGGCAGCGGTTTTTTATGCTGCGAAGAGGGCACAGACGCGAATATGGTGATCGTAATGAGCCGTGACGACCAACCCGCTTGCAAGATTCGCGTCCATGTCGCGGGCTAGGCTTGGCAATCCGAAGCGATGCAGTTCCTTCTCCTGATCTTTTCCATAGTACAGCAGAATCCCACCCGAAGATCCGCCCGACACTGCGGCCGCGACCTCCCCTGGTAAGCAACACGTTCGATACAGAAGTCCGCCGGGGATTCCATCCGAAACATGGGACTTGAGCAACGCTCCATCGTTCCAGTTGAAGCGGAGCAACAAGGGCTCGTGCACTGCGCCGAACGGGTTGCTTCCCTTGTGAGTTCCCGCGGCAATCAGTTCCGTCCCTGCCGAGTTGATCGCCATCGTTCGGACGCCGCCGAATTCTGCTGCCTGCCCTTTGTTGGGGGAATAGAGTGTTGAACCATCGAACGTGCGAACAAGAGAACGATCCGTCAGATTCCAAACATGAATCTTGCCAAGCAAATCGCCCGTCGCAAGATGAACTCCATCGGGATGAAACGCCGCGCTGTAGATGTGTCGTTCATGAGCCGACCACTCTGCGATTTTTTCGCCCGTCTCGATGCTCCATAGTCGGATCATGCGGTCGTTTCCAACTGAGACGAGCGTCTTGCCATCGCTCGATCTCTCCACTCCGCGAATCCAACCGGAGTGGGCTTCGATGACACGAATCGGTTTGGGTTCGCCGTCGAGTATCGGCCACCAAATCAATTTCCCCTCGCAACCTCCGCTGATCAGCATGGACCCATCGGCCGAATAAGTCAGGGCGTGAACCCAGCTTTCATGCCCCTTCAGGACGGTTCGCTCCCCGGCGGGTATAGACCACCGTTGAATCGAGAAATCTTGGGCAGTGGAAACACACTGAGCGCCGGCGGGAGAGATGCGACATGCAATCAATGGCGAGTCGTGCTTCCATTGATGGGCAACTCGCGTCTTCTGAATATCGAGTTCGACCGGCGTTGCCATTACGTCAAGATCTTCCAAATCGGTTCAGCGGCGGGGTCGGCCATTGGGACTTCTCGGCCATCGACGACTAGCGATTGACTCGAATCAATCCCGGCAGCGCGAAGATACGTATGAAAGATCTGTCCGTGATCAACTTGGCCATCAACAACTTCGGTCCCTTCGTCGTTGGTTTTGCCGAAGGCTGCTCCGCGAGCCACTTTGCCACCCGCCATGACAATCGACCAGGCCTTGGACCAGTGATCGCGTCCGTAGTACAAGTTGATATTTGGGGTGCGGCCGAACTCGCTCATCACAACAACGAGTGTTTTTTCTAGCAATCCTCGCTCGAATAAATCGGCAACGAAGGTCGAGAACGCCATGTCGAACTCTCCGACCTGCTCGATGTGGAAATTGAAGTTATCGTTGTGCGTATCGTAGTTGGAGTGGGTGACTTGTACGAACGATACGCCGTTCTCGAGCAATCTTCGGGCCATCAGGCACTGGCGTCCCAGATCGTGGGTGCCATAACGCTGTTGATCTTTTTCAGGTTCCTTGGAGACATCGAACACATCGCGACGTTCCATCAATCGAAGTGCTTGCTCGTAGCTATGGGTATAGGCATCCGTGATCGCGGTCCGTCGCTGCGAAAGAAATTCCTGATTGATCCGTCGACGGAACTCATGTCGGCGTCGTTCCGCATCTTCGCTGAATCCATCCGGCTTAACCGAATGTTGCGGGGGCTTGTCGCCTCCTAAATGGATGCTGGCGAACTTTGGCCCAAGATAGGCGGCTTCATTGCCACGTCCACCGCCACCGCCGGGAGTCACAATGATGTGCCCTGGGAGACCGATGTTGTCATCATGTAACATTTTCGCGGCAACCGCTCCGATCTGCGGATACTCCGCCGATGGAGTCTGACGACGCCCGGTCATCATCATGTACGTTCCCTTGCCGTGGTCATCCTCGGCGGTATTGACGCCGCGCAGCAGGCACAGATGGTGCATTTGCTGAGCGGTCTTCGGGAGCAATTCGCAAATGTGAATACCCGGCACGCTGGTCGGTATCGCGCGGAACGGACCGCCGGTACGCGCGCCAGGTTTCGGATCCCAGGACTCGAGTTGGCTCAAGCCACCGTGCATATTGAAGATCACGATCCGCATGTCATTGCGTTTCAGTTCCGCCGCAGCGGTGCCACTTGCGAGTGTTCCCAACCCACCGATGACTGCTGAACCAGCCGCGGCCGTTGTTGTTGCTTGTTGCAGGAATCGACGCCGGCTGAGCCGATGCTCCATCGAACCACATGCATAGTTTGCGTAACGCATTTGCATTCCTCCCTTACGGATACAAGCGATACTCGGCTCCCGCCAAGATGCTCCACACCAACTCTTGAATCACCGCAGGACGCGAATCCCCTGCACTGGTTAATTGTTCGACAACGAACTGCTGCTCGATTGCGCTGGGCTCCCGAGACAACAGGGCGATATACAACTGCTTCGCACCTAACAGCGGATCGGTCGCCTGGAGCACTCGGCTTGAGATATTAGAACCATTTGGACCGGCCCACGAGTGCACAGCCCCCCCGTTTGCGAAATACAACGCTTGATCGGGGGAAGCAAAAAACTCATCGCTGGTCTGCCCAACCCCGGAAGAGTACAGATTCGAGAAGATATCGATATTGCCGCGGAGCTTGTCGATGGCTCCTCGAACGGCGCGCTTCTCTCGCTCGATCTTCTGGGCATCGTTTGCATCGGCAGGCAATTCCCCTTGTTTGTTCAACTCGGTGTGCTCATTCGCTATATAGTTGCTCAAGACATTGGTTGATCGAAGAATCGACAGGGCGAGTTGCTCGGGGCTTAATGGCCGTTCCGTTGCGGCCGCATGCTGATTCTGGCGATCGGCACTTACCGTGGATCGCAACTCATCGCATTGCTTGATCTGACCATCAAGCTCAGCAATAAATTGATCTCGTTGTGCAATCATTGTTTTCAGCTGAGTATCGAACTCGTTCCGCTTGGCCATGGCCTGATCGCGGTTCGCGGTTGCTGCATCGACAGCAGCCACCATCGTCACCCGCTGTTCGGCCATGCCGTTCATTTTCGTTTTTACTTCTGTTAGTTTGACGGTTCTGGCTTCATTCGCTCGATCCAGTTCGGCGGTCGCAGCGGCAAACGCCGAAGCGTCGGTCACAAGGGATGCGGAATCGGCAAGAGCTTTTCGAGCGGCTTGCAACTGCAAGACTTGGGCTTCCACGGCAGCGGCTTCGGTTGCAACAACGGCGATCTGCTCATCGTGCTGCTTCAGTTTCGTTTGCTCACTTAGAACGAGTTGTTGGGCGTTGTCGACGAGTGTTTGATTGGAAGCGAGCGTCGCGGTTCCTTCGACAACTTGTTGGTCCAAATTCTTTCGTTGCGTTCGCTTAGCCGCGATCTCGGATGAGAGATCGAACCACCGCTGGAACCGTTCTGCCTGAATCGCTCGCTGCGATTGGATATTGGCTTCGGACCGAGCCGCATCATGCTCCTTGCGAGCTTGGACCATGACGCGATCGGCTTCGATCAGGCGCTGCTCGATCGGAGCGAGTTTGTCGACGACTGCTTGCCATTTCACACGTTCCCCTTCTCGAGTAGCAACCGTTGCATCGCGATTGGTGGTCGCGGTAGCGACGGCTTGCTGTTGAGCGGGCAGTGCCGTTTTCATTTGCTCGGCCCTCGCTTTGGCTGCAGCGATCGCGGGCCCGAGTTCAGGATCCTCCGGACTGTTTTTCGCTTGCTCAAGCTTTTGGGCAGCTTCCTCCAAGAGTGTTATTTTGCTGACTGTCGCCTTCTCGGCAGCGATCGCTTGATCGAGCCCCTTCTGAGCTTCCGCCACTTTCTTTTGGGCTTCGTTGAAAGCTCCCTCTGCAGCATCCAGTTCACCTCGCACAACCATCCGCTCCTGCTGAACGGTTCGCCATGCGGTTCGAGCTTGGTCCATGGCAGCATGTTTCGCAGTCTGTAGATCGGCGAGTCGCGTCTGTTCGGCTTTTGCCATGGAGGCACGTGACTTCAGAAACTCCGACCATTGCGTTACCTGGTCGGGAGGGGCGTTCAAGACCGATTGGGAATCACTTTGGTTTTCGACGGGGGTTCGATGCCCGCGTTGATAGGCTCTCGTCTTAGCAAGTTCCGCGAGGATGGTCGGGACATCGAACTGAGAAGCAATCAATGCATCGGTGATGGTCGCCAGCAGCCTTGGGTTGGAGGGGGGATTGTCGCTGTGATGCATGTCGAGCGGATGGACCACTCCTCGTCCGAACATCAGAGCCCATAAACGATTGGCCCAGTTCTCTGCGAATGCTCGATTGCCGCCGTTCAGATGGGATGCCAGGGCTTCACGACGACTCGAGATGGGAGGGGCTCCGATTCCTCCAAAGGTTTCTGGTTTCGGCTGCAGTTGATAGCGTTGATCGGGCGCGAGATAGGGTTCCAATTGTTCGACCTGTCCGGGGACACGGGTCGCCGTGCGGAACTTGATACCCTTATCGAAGACCGATTCAAACGGTGCGTCCCCCGCTGCACGCTCTATGTAAAGCTGTACCTTTTGATCGGCACCCTTGTCGTCCTTGGTCGTTCCTTCTGCCAAAGAGCTTGCGGAAACAAACGCGAGCAGCCCGTGATAATCGATCTGAAGATAGTCATCGATTTGTGGGTGGTCATGGCATTGAGCGCATTGCATATCGCGACCGAACAAAACTCGGCCGACATCGCGAGCGATCGCATGCGGGTCGCCTCCTCGATCGAGAAAGAATCGTTGCTCGGACCGTTGTGACCGATTCCACCAAGCGCTGGTGACGATCGAACGCATCATCGTGTCGAGGCTGGTCCGGTCATCGACTGCCTTGCGAAGCATTTGCAACCACGCAGCGCGATCGGTGTGTTGGAACGGCCGCCGCTGCATCAAAGTCTTGTCATACCAATCCACCAACCGTTCCGATGCCAGTGAATCTTTTTGGAATCGCTCGATCCACCGGGACCATCGATTCTCTCCGTTGTCTGCAAAAAAGGCATCTACCTCCTCTTGTGTCGGCACGACGTTGCGCAAGTCCAGCGACAGTCGCCTGAGCAGCAAACCATCGGGGAGTTTTTCTCCCATCATCCATTGCGGGTCCTCTTCAAGAATCGCATCGATACGATCTGACAAACCCGACAAACCGACAGCGGGAATGTTTTGAGCCGAACCGTCGGTCTGGGCGAATAACGATTGCGGAAGAAAACCACAAAGCACCACCAAGGTGACGGTGCGAAGCAAATGAGATTGTTGAAAGCAAGCGCCAAGACTCATTCTTGCATCCGTTGAGTTCTTGCATCCATCGAGGGGGATGGAGTGTGGAGGTGGGGACCAATCGGATTCGCAACCGTGCGCAGGCGACTGGCGAATCTTTGTTATGCATCCTCGGCCCACCAAAGTCAAGATTACGGCTTGCCGGTGTCCGGTTTCTCGGAGAAAACCGATGGTCGATGGGGCGATCCCTTCCCTTACTGAGGAAAAACTGATGAGGCAGCCTTTGATTCTGAGCCGCGCTATACTACTGATGGCGATGTTAGCAATCGCCACTTCCGAACTGCGAGCGCAGTCCTTTCCGGAGTTTTCGGTGCCGGGCTTTGAAACCGAGATGCAGGCTCTCAACGCATTGCATGCCAAACACCATGATAGAGCATTCAGTGATTGCACGCTGTGGGATGGCTGGCTACCGCACGCGACGCTGTGGGTCTCCAAGAAAAAACGTCAGCAGTACATCGACTCATTGTCCAGACGCCGCATCGACAGTGAAGGATATGTGGCCATGCAACAGCATCGAGGCATGGCACACAGCGATGGTTGGCCGTTTCCCGCTTGGCAACAAAGTGGTGGGTTCGGATTTCATTTTTCTACGCTGCATGATGTTTGGGCGATCCAAAATTTCAGGTTGCAACCCTTATCATCGGTTGATGGTTGGGAAATCACCGGAGCAGAGACGCTCGGCATCACTCCGGTCGATGGCTTGAGACTACGTATTTCCGCCGATGAGATGGCGATAACAACTCCCGCGTTCAGCTGCGACACGTTGGTCGCGCCGTTCCTAACGCTCGAATGGGGGTCGGAGGGGTTGCCCGCGAACGCCCAGTGCACGCTGCAATGGCAACGCGTTGGCGAAAACGAATGGAGTCCGGAACAGTCGATGATTATTGAGTTGCCACGCGATCCCGGACTCACTTACTCGGATATTCCGGTTTACAAACAAACGGCCTACGCGGGGCGGTTGCAGCGCATTCGCATCAGTCTGCGAGGAGCCCAGGGAGCCGAACTCAAGTTCAAGTCGCTGATAAGCGCCATCGATACGCGACATCCCATCACCAATGCTCTCTTCATTCGCGCGTGTGCCGACACCTAC
>Ga0169931_10013638_pt1 | contig 11077 bp, 7 predicted proteins | sample Kivu_15m_20L_FD_129675 | JGI IMG/M metagenome (GOLD analysis project Ga0169931, IMG submission 129675) | Freshwater microbial communities from Lake Kivu, Western Province, Rwanda to study Microbial Dark Matter (Phase II) - Kivu_15m_20L... | ecosystem: Environmental > Aquatic > Freshwater > Lake ... | reverse complement strand
GCTTTGTGGCTGACGATTTAGTGCCGAGCCCAATTTGAGATGTGGCTTGCCCGGCAACCACCGGGCATCTTCGGGGCGAAACGGACCTCGAGACCACGGCGTGCTCACTGCTGGCACGAGAATTGCTTTTCTGAGAGCGAATGACGTTCACTAAATGATTGGCTGGAGCGAAATCACTCGCAAAACCTGCTGAAAAACCTTTTACTTGCAGGCTTTCATAAGTTCATCGCTCCCGCAAAGCAGTGTGCTGAAACCGCACACGACAACCTTGGCCAGCAACTCATTCCAAGAAAGCACCCACCATGCCCCCCCGCCTTGATTCACTCGAAAAAAGAATTCCCCAGGCTTCGGCAAGCTCGCCGACCAAGGGAACTGATTTGAAATCTGTTGCGAGGCTTTCTCTCGTCTGCCTACTCAGTTTTGTTTTCATGACTTCCTCCCTGCAGGCACAAATTTTCAATCTCGGTGAAAAGGAGTCGATTTACTCCTACAAGCAGCGCCGAAACAAAGTTGGGAAATACGCTCCTGACGGGAGCATCGGCTTGCGCAACAAGGGCCGAGGCAAGCTCGATTACTACTCGCCCAATGGAAACAGCATGATTCGCTTTTCTGGCCCGCTGGAAAAGCCGGGGCGTTCGCGACGAACCGTTCGGATTGAGGGCCTTCCGGGAGATCGCTTTAGTCACGTTGCAGGTGGACCCACCTTTGTCGACCCGCATACAGGCAGTCTCTTCATGATCTACCACGCCGAGGTTCGCAGGTCCTCGCCTCGAGATTATTACACCATGCTGGGACTGGCGATCAGCAACGACCGTAAAGGTCTGCGATTCAAGGACCTCGGCGTCATCATCAAACCGAACATCTCGATCGACCAAATGCTCTATTCGATCGACATCGGCGGTGGTTCGTTTGCAATCGCTGGCGACTACCTTTACGTCTATTACCGCGACTACATGGATGATGGAAGCTCCGCTGAACTAGCGGTTGCCCGGGCTCCACTTCTTGAGCTTGCCGTGAATGCCCAGTTGGGCGTTCTGACGCCATTCCAAAAATATTACCAGGGCGACTGGAACGAGCCCGGATATGGCGGCCGGGCTTCGCCGCTGGAGATTGGGAATCCGGCCAATGCTTGGTCAGGCATTTCCTATAACACTTACCTCAACCAGTTCGTCATGATCGTCTCGGAGTGGACACCTTCTTTACCAGACCTCTACTTAGCAACATCGATCGATGGAGTGCACTGGACCCCGCGGATGCCCGTTGATTTGGACTCGGGCGAACAATTCTATCCCACGATTGTTGGAATGGAGTCTATTCCGTCGCAGTCTGGGGCTTCGTTCTATGTGTACTACACCGACAGCATCCTCGGGGGCTGGGACCGTTGGCAGGATGCGCGCTGGGTCCGGCGAAGAATTGACTTGCTTCCACCCGCAGCGGCAACCGCTGAGCGGAACTGGCCCAGGTAGATCATTGGGAGGCGCCAACCAGTCCTAGCTTCCCCGGCTGAACAGAGTTCGCAGGCCAAGGCGTCGACGATTTTCTTGCAGCCAAGTCCAAGCGGCTGGTTCCATCTGGAGCAGTTTGAGCAACTGGCTGGAGGAAACCCCAAGCCACTGCGCGGCGGCTGACGGCTCGAACTTGGCCTCGGCGAGGTAGTCCATCGCCTCGGCCAAGACGGCGGGAAAGTCGGAATTCGTCGAGCTCACAGCCAATTTGCCTCGCGACGTGTAGTGGCGCCAGAGGTCGCTCGGAGTTTGCGAGGTATCAACCGAGTCGCGAATCGCCAGTGCCAAGTGGACTCGCAAACGCTGGATCGCCACTTTGCGATTTTCCGCTTGGCTTCTCCGCTCGTTGGCTTCGGCGCTGACCCCGGTGGGAAGATGCGTGATCACGACCGCCGTTTCGACTTTGTTCCGGTGTTGTCCCCCCGGGCCTCCGCGGCGTGTGCGAGTCAGTTCGCAGGCTGCCAAGAGTTCGGATTCGGGCAGGGCGGCGGGGTGCGGCATGATTCGATTACCGGTCAACGGCGTCACAGGGGGAAGCAATCCGCCGCGGAAACGGTAACAGCGGTCAGGAATAAGGTTTCGATCTGGAACCCCGCGAGTTGGTGTTCCAATTCTTGGAAGCGGAAGTTTCAGAGACAGCTTGCTATATTAACCTAACCCGGGGAACTCGACTAATTCGCCTGCACTCTCTCCCAACTTGACCGCCAATGAATATTAACCGCTTGGGTCCGTATGAAATTCTGGGAGTTCTCGGGCGCGGCGGTATGGGCACGGTCTATCGAGCCAAGCACTTCGACACGGGTGAATTAGTTGCCCTGAAGGCACTCAGTCACAACTACACCGAAGACGAGCATTTCCGTCAGCGATTCGAGTCAGAAATCAATGCGCTGCTAAAACTCGATCACCCCAACATCGTTCGCTTGATTGGCTATGGCCAAGACGAAGGCGTCCTCTATTTTGCGATGGAGTTGGTCGAAGGGAAAAGCCTGTTTCATCTGCAGCGCGAATTCCGCACGTTTGACTGGCGCGATGTGCTGGTGATCGCCAAGGATGTCGCCGCCGGCTTGCGGCATGCTCATGATCGCGGGATCATTCACCGCGATCTCAAACCGGGCAATTTGCTGAAGGCTCCCAGCGGAGCGATCAAGGTGACGGACTTCGGGATCGCCAAATCGTTTGGCCAGGACAACAACACCCGGGACAATGTGGTCGGCACGATCGATTTCATGAGCCCCGAGCAGGCGCTGGGCAAACCGGTAACCGTGCGGAGCGATCTCTACAGTCTCGGCGTTGTGCTCTACACGCTGCTCGCAGGGCAACCGCCTTTCAACAGCAATTCGATCGAACAATCCCTCCGGAACCTGACCACCGTTCCGCCTCCCAAGATTCGCCAAGTCGTGCCGAATGTGCCAGAGCAGCTCGAACAACTTATCGATGAACTGTTGCAGAAACGTCCAGAGCGGCGCACGCCGACGGCGCTAGCCTTACTGCGAAAGCTGGAGCAAATCGAAGCCGAGCTTCGGGACTATAGCGAAGCAAAAACAACCCATGGCCGACCGTCCTCGTCGGCGACTCCATCGCCGCCCGGAGTTAAGCCGCCAACGGCGACGCCACCGGTCGCCCGCCAAGAGACGTTTCGGCTGGGGGCGCCTGAGGATTTGCTCAACCGGCAGACCGGGGACTTGAACAAGACGTCCCGGCGGGGCCAAGACGACACCGGCGCATCGCCTCAGCGCGCGGTGACGAATGCTAAAGCGGAAACGGTCGCGCTCAACGAGAATTACGAACTTGAGCCTGAAATAGAAAAACCCAAACGCAGCGACTATTTCGCCCGCGTTACCGAGCAGCAAAGGAAACAGCACGCGACTCCCGTGGTTGAGGACAAACCTTCATCCAGCGGATTCTGGCTGCTCCTGCTGGCTTTCGCCGCAGTCCTCTCGCTCGCCGTAGCCGGGACTTACTACGCGCTCAAGCCACCGACTGCGGACCAACTGTACACGACCATCAATTTCGGAGCCGACCGCCCCGAGCAACTCAGCAACGAACTCGCTCAGTTCCTTAAGCTCTATCCGGACGACCCGCGAGCCGCGCGAGTCAGCGAGATCCGCGATCAAGGTGAAGCGATCAAAAAGTTTCGGCAGTTGGCTTTGCGAAGAAATCTGCCGAAATCCAATCTCACGCCACTGGAGCGGGACTTTATCGATGTGGTCGATGACGCTCTGAATGATCCCGCCGCCGGGTACTCGCGGCTGGAAGCCTTTGTTACCCTACACTCGGCGCAGCCCAACGCCAACGCGAATGCTGCGGAACTGGTCGCGCTAGCCAAAACGCTGGGAGCAAAAATCAAGTCAGATGCCTCCAGCAAAGAACTCTGGGATCGCCAGCGAATCCAGCAGTTGCTCCAGCGAGCTCAGTCTTCACCTGATGAGGCCGCGGATATCTATCGCTCGATCATCACGCTTTACGAAAGCCAAGACTGGGCACGTGAAGAAGTCGAGACTGCGCGGAAGAGACTGAACGGAAACTGAAACTGGCAAGCACGACGACCGAGAGGTCTTTTTGCTTTGCATGGTATTGCGAACTTGCCACTCCTCTGTGGTGGCAACATAGCCTCCTGACAAGTCGAGCCGAACGAACCCAATTGGGTCGCGGGAAGTTTGAGGCGGGATCTTGATGAGATGCTAGGAGGAGACCGAAGGTCGAGGAATCGGCGAGGTCGGGAGACCTGCGCCGAGCGATGCGCTGAGTCGAGGTCGGGAGACCTGCGCCGAGCGATGCGCTGAGTCGAGGTCGGGAGACCTGCGCCGAGCGATGCGCTGAGTCGAGGTTGGGAAACCTGCGCGGAAAGCGACTTTTCAACCCGCGGCCCAATCGGGAGTTGGCGCGAAGTCCCGGCTGACTTTGATTTGCGACCCGCACTTGCGCTGCACCTCGCCTGCGCCAAAGCCTCGCGGCTTTGGGCTCCGGCTACGGGCTAAACGGAGGGAGCCTGGCGGCTTTGGGCTCCAGCCAAGGGCTAAACAAAAAACCGCCCCGCTTGAGTTGAACATTCCGCTGGTTGGTTACTTGGCTTTATCCAGCGGCTTGAGAACAACTTCCTTGAACTGGACCTTCATCGGTGGACCGGTGTGAATTTGCAGGGCGAGGATTCCCTTGGGATCAAAGCCCGATTCTTCTTTGTCTGTGAAGTCTACGGTCTTCATCCCGTTGATCGTTTGGGTGATGTGGTTTCCTTCGGCGCGGACCGTGTAGGTGTTCCACTCACCTGCTTTGAAGCTTTGCTTGAACTTTTCGTCGTCCAGCCCGAGAGACTTCTTCTCGGCCTTGCCATCGGCACCGCGGACGACTTGTTCACCGCGCTCGGCGAGGATCCCGCGTCCGCGTTCGTCGTAGAGGATTCCCATGTAACGCATCCCCGCATCGATGTCGGCTTGGTAGCCACCGACTTTGAAGTCGCCATGCGTTTGGCTGCGGAATTGGATCCCTGAGTTGCCGTCGACGATGCGGAATTTGAGCGAGAGTTCGAAGTCTTCGAGTTCGCCTTCCCAGACGAGGAACGAGTTTTCCTTGAGCGGCTTCTCGGCGGTGGTCTTTCCGGTGATCGCTCCATCTTCAACGCTCCAAAGCGCCATGTCGCCTTTCCAGCCGCTCAGGTCGCGGCCATTGAAGATCGCTTCCTGACCGAAGCCGAAGCTGGATAGAAAACCAACCAGCAGAAAACTGCAAACGCAGGCCGAGACTGTGGCGAGGGAAATTGTTAGTCGCATCAGCGAAAACCTTTCATGGAAAACAAAGCTGGGGCAGTGAGCTAAATCTGTGGCTGGATTATAGCTGAGCCGAGCCCGTCGCGTGGGCTGCAAGAGTTGGGGGCACTGCACTGATGCACTGCTGTGCCCTGCTCGGGTTATTTTCGGATTTTGCTAGGCGCATTAAAAAACCACCCGCCCGGAGGCAGGTGGTTCATGATTTCATTCCGAAGCAGGGGGCGTTGAAGGCTTGGACTGGTTATCGAGACTTGAGTTCGAAAACCAAATCCTTGCCGGGCTCAATCCTAACCGGAATTCCGCCCTTGGCCGTCGTGTAGGTTCCGGGGAACCGCGGTGGTTTGCCGACTTCGCCTTGCGCTGGTCGGTCTTCGACAGTATCGACAAAGATCGCAATGCTCTCACCAACGGAGGCACCGGGCTTACCATCAACTGTATTCAGGACAAACTCTCCTGAGGCGTTGGAGACACCTTGCGAGGTTGGTCCCTGACCACTTTTGGCGATGTCTGGCATGACTTGAACCATCACGTCCGGAGCGGGCTTACCGTCAATTCGAACAACTCCCTTGGCGGGAGTAAGTTCAAATTTTCCGCCGCCTTTGCCGCAGCCAACGAGTGCTAACGAGAAAACCGTGAGGAGCAAAAAACTAGCAAATTTCATTCGCTGGGCACTCTGGTCGAAAATCTGGCACGACAAACCAAGCCTTTAAGACTAAACGAACTAGTCAAGGTAGCTGTTGACGTTTCCATCAGCTCGTTGGCAATAGAGCGTAAGAATAGTCTGCGGCATAGTGGCCGAAATGAACCGGGTCGAGCCATCCGCCAAAACGAAATTCGCTCCGCCTGGATGACCGCTTCCGAAAGAGCTTAGGCGTTGGTCTTGGAATACGAACCAAGCGGACTGCGAGGTGGGTGCTCCGGGACCGCCGTGGATGAATGGGATTCTGTAGTTGATGGGTGCAAACGCGCCACCCATCAAATTACCCAAGCCATTATCGCCACCGGCAGGATACCAGCGAGACCAACCCAACATGGTGCTGCCACTCGTCCAGCCTGCAGCCGTAAAGGTATCGAAATTCGGGTCGCGGTGATAAAACTCGCCAAACAAAAACGTGTTGCTGGTACCATCGCGGGCGTCCCGCATCTGGACTTCAATCCCAACCGGTGCCGAAGCGGCTTTACGAGCTGCCGGTCCGGTACACATGAACATGCCATCGTTGGTCGAGCTGGTTGCAAAGATTGGACGCGAACCGCCATTGGCTCGATAACTCACGCCACCGTACCACTGGCTGGGGGTGCTTGTTTCTGGGAATGGAACAGCTGTGTTTGGAAGAAGGTCAGAAGGACAGAGGTAGCTCGGAACAACTGCTGCGGACAAACCATCAGGAGTTGTGGCGATGTTCAGTTTTGGACGAGCATTGTTGAATGTGTCGTACAGGTTGGTTTGCTCCATTTGCGAAAGCAAATAGTAGAAAACCGAGTGCCCTTGAAAACCATTCGTGTTAATCGGGGAGGTCGGTCCGCCAGTCAAGTTGGCTTGGGTAAAACCTGGCGGAAACTTCTTGAAAGCGCCTTCGTAATTCATCGCTGCCAAACCAATCTGTCGCAGATTGTTAGCGCATTGGGTTCGGCGAGCAGCTTCGCGAACGCTCTGCACGGCTGGCAACAGCATTCCAACCAGAATGCCGATGATAGCGATGACAACAAGCAGTTCGATAAGCGTGAAGCCTACGCGGTGAGACTTCGACATGTTTGATTCTCCTCGAAGTGAGCTGAATAAGCTGATGTGGATAAGAGATGAGAAGCGACCAAAAAATCCGCAAGGCAGACCAATTCGACAACCTGTTTTCCTTTAGGTTATTCGGAATTGTTCAAGACCTGGCACCTCTGCTGATCCCCATACCGGCAGCGGCTTGATACTGTCTCACCCGGCTCCGACCCAAAACGAACAATAAAGGATTGGCAGGTCAAGAAATTCAGGTGAAAAGCTCTTCAAAACTGGGCCCGCGTGACGCCGCGAGCAAAAAGCTCGTCGTCGACAATGCATCGGCACCGCCCTTGCGAGCGTTGCCACACCAAGACAGACGAAAGTTCGCCTGCTCTGCAAACCACGCCCTGCATCAGAATCCTGTTCCGGGGCGCGGTATGGCCTTGGTTTTGAACGCTACGATTATATTGTCAGCATTTCAACTGAATAGCCATTTCGCGATTTTTCACGTTTCTTTCATTTTCTGACCGACTTTTCGGGCCTTTTCGGCAAGTGCGACAAAGCGGTCACAGGTTGGCTGGAGGTCTTACGCTGACGCTTCGCGGGTGATGTCCCGGTTCGTAGAAACGCGGGCGACTCATCGATTGCGGCGCCGCTCCTCTGGTCGGTTTAGGGCGGGCTTGTTTTTCGAAGGTCGCGAGGGAACGCCCATTCAACGCGAGGAAACTGTTTTCGCGAATCTCGGTCGGGCTTAATCCACTCGGGAGAAAGGGGGGTTCTACTCCTGCTCCCCAAACAGCGGGGCAGATGTCATCATTAAACGATCAAGGGCGTGGGACACTTTCCCATTTGTCTCGAACATCAACCTGCATCCGTCCTCACCCTCATTAACCCACTTGAGCGCATGGCCACCGATATCGAAATTGCCCGCACGATCAAATTGAAACCGGTCACGGAAATCGCAGCCCAACTTGGCATCCCCGTCGAGCGACTTGAGGTCTTTGGCCACTACAAAGCCAAACTGCCGCTCGACCTGATCGACCTTGAAAAGGTGAAGCGCAGCAAACTGGTCTTGGTCTCGGCGATTTCGCCGACGCCCGCAGGCGAAGGGAAAACGACGATGTCGATCGGGCTGACCCAAGGCCTGAATCGGATCGGCCGCAAGACGACCGTCGTGCTTCGCGAACCGTCGCTCGGTCCGGTGTTCGGCATCAAGGGGGGAGCGACCGGCGGCGGCTGGTCACAAGTCCTCCCGATGGAAGATATCAACCTGCACTTCACGGGCGACTTTGGAGCGATTGAAAAGGCTCACAACCTGCTCGCCGCTTTGATCGACAACAACCTCCAGAACAAAGAGCACTCGCTGGGGCTCGACCCGCGTTCGATTTATTGGAAGCGGGTCTTCGATATGAACGACCGCGCGCTGCGCAACGTGATTGTCGGCTTGGGTGGCACCGCCGGCGGGATGCCGCGAGAGAGCGGGTTTGACATCACGGCCGCATCGGAAATCATGGCGATTCTTTGCCTTTCAACCAACCTTGACGATCTCAAGCGCCGGATCGGCAACATCTTCGTCGGCCAGACGTTTGCCGGCAAACCGGTCTACGCCCGCGACCTGAAAGCCCAAGGTTCCATGACGGCCCTGCTGAAAGACGCCATCAAACCGAACCTCGTACAAACGCTCGAAGGCACTCCGGCCATTATCCACGGCGGCCCGTTTGCCAACATCGCCCAAGGCACCAACTCGATCATTGCAACCCGCATGGGGATGTCGCTGTCCGATTACGTCGTGACCGAAGCCGGCTTTGGCTTCGACCTCGGCGCCGAGAAGTTTCTCGACATCAAGTGCCGCGTTGCGGGAATCAGCCCCTCGGCTGTCGTGATCGTGGCGACGCTTCGGGCACTGAAGTACCACGGTGGAGCTGACCTCGACAAGGTCTCCGAACCGAACCTCTCGGCGCTCCAAGCTGGCTTGGCTAACCTCGACAAGCACCTCGAAAACGCGGCTCTGTTCCGGCTCACTCCGGTAGTCGCGATCAACCAGTTCACTACCGACACGCCGGAAGAGATCGCTTTGATTCAAAAGCACTGCGAGTCCAAGGGAATCGCGGCCGTGGTAGCCAATGTCTGGGGCGAAGGTGGCAAGGGAGCCGAGCAACTCGCGCACGCGGTTGCCAAGGTCACCGATTCCAATCCGCCGCCGTACCAACCGCTGTACGACTGGTCGATGACAATTAAGCAGAAGATCGAAACGCTCTGCACCAAGTACTACGGCGCAGCGGGAGTCGAGTACCTGCCAAAGGCGAAGTCCGACTTGCGGCTGATCAAAAAACTCGGCTTGGAAAACGTTCCCGTCTGCATGGCCAAGACCCAGAAGTCGCTCTCGGATAACCCCGACTTAATCGGGCGGCCGACCGGTTTCACCGTCACCGTTCGGCAGATTGAAATCGCCGCGGGCGCGGGATTCGTCGTTCCGATCACCGGCGAGATGATGCGGATGCCGGGCTTGCCAGCAATTCCAAGCGCAGAGCATATCGATATCGACAGCGAGGGAAACATCTCCGGGCTGTTCTAAGCCGGGTTGCGAGGTGAGAGCGCCGCCAGTGACGGTCATGGGACTCGTGGGACGTATGGGACCTATGGGACTTATGGGAGAAGAGGGAGGGCGAGCAGTTGAGCTTCTGGGAGACCGGAGGTTGTTGAATCGGCGGGGGCGGGATTCCGGCGCCGAGCGCGGACCTTAATTCCGCATTCCGCATTTTCACTTCACCTCGCCTGCGCCAAAGCCTGGCGGCTTTGGGCTTCGGCTACGGGCTAAACGAAAACGCCTTCGGCTGCGGACGAAACCAAGTAGCAGCTGCGGGCTTAACGATAAAGCGATGGGCTAAACGAAGAAAGTTGTTGTTCATCGATGTCTGAGAAATTGAGTCCTAATCCAAATGCAAGCGCGCCTTATCGCTGGGTAGATGAGGAGTTGAGGCGGCTTGAGTCGGCTCAACTTCGCCGGCGGCTGCGAGTTCGGGAGAGTCCCCATATCGGTGGGATGGTCCAGCTCGATGGGCGGCAGCTGATCGATTTCGGCTCAAATGATTACTTGGGACAGGCGGCGGACGCGCGGCTGATCGATGCCGTGCGGCATGCGGCGGGCGAAGCGGGCTGGGGGAGCGCGGCTAGTCCGCTGGTCAGTGGCTACGGTGTGCTGCACCGACGCCTTGAACAGGAGTTAGCCGCACTGGAAGAGTGTGAGGCCGCCGTGCTATTTCCGACCGGGTTTGCGGCGAACGTTGCAGCCGTAACGACGCTGGCCGGTGCCGATGATCTGATTCTCAGCGATGAACTGAACCATGCCAGTATTATCGACGGCTGTCGTCTATCGCGAGCCCGCATCGCCATCTATCGGCACGCGGATGTCGGGCACGCGGCCGAATTGATCGCGGCTCATCGACGAGAAAATCCACCGCGGAGAATTCTGATCGTCAGCGATTCGCTGTTCAGTATGGATGGCGATTTCGCGCCGCTGCGAGAACTGGCTGATTTGGCCGACGAAACGGGCGCGATGCTGCTGGTCGATGAAGCTCACGCGACCGGTGTCTGGGGCGATCGAGGAAGCGGCGTCTGCGAGCAACTCGGGGTCGAGCAGCGAATCGCGGTGCGGATTGGAACTTTGAGTAAAGGCTTGGGAAGTCTGGGCGGGTTTGCCGTCGGCCCGCAAAGTGTGATCGAATGGATTCGCAATGCGGGTCGCTCTTGGATTTTTTCTACGGCTCAGCCGGAAGCGGTTGCCGCGGCCAGCCTCGCGGCAATTAACATCGTCCGCAGCGAGCCGCAGCGGCGCGTCGAGTTGCATGCCCGCTCGAGTTGGCTGCGTGAAGAACTGCGAGGACAGGGCTGGGACCTTTGTGGTTCGGCCAGTCAGATAATTCCGCTGCGGATCGGTGCAGCGGGACGTGCCGTGGAACTGGCGGCGAAATTAATGGATGCCGGATTCTTCGTGCCGGCGATTCGCCCACCCGCCGTACCCGAGGGAGGAAGTCGCCTGCGATTGAGTTTGCGATGGTCTCACACGGGCGAGCAATTACAGCGACTCGTGGAAACGCTGG